>HHCFC01400__coassemble_1081_pt1 | contig 30471 bp, 24 predicted proteins | sample HHCFC01400__metabat2_low_PE_042 | metagenome-assembled genome bin HHCFC01400 | reverse complement strand
AAGAGGATGACCCGGCGAGACCTCCCGGGACCGCCGACTCGTCGAAAGCGCTCCCGGAGTTAACGGCGGCGGAATGGCAGGGGGCGGAGTCGTGGGAGGCCATGGGGGCGGAGCCGCTCAATGGAGCTTCGGGTGCAGGGTTGCCGCAAGGGGTCGCGGCGGCGGCGACATTGGCAGGTTCCTTTGCTTCGCCGCGGGCGAAGGCTTCCAGCTCGGCTTGCTGCCCCCAGAGGCGGGCGTAGGCGCCCGAGGCTTCGACAAGGGCATCATGCGGGCCCGACTCGACCACACGGCCGTCCTCGAGCACGTAGATGCAATCGGCGCCGCGCAGGGCTGCGAGTCGGTGCGAGATCATGATGACGGTCTTCGTGCGCGCCAGCTCGTGCACAAGCTCGATGATGGCGCTCTCGCTCTCTGCATCGATGTTCGAGGTGGCCTCGTCCAGCAGGTACACCGGGGCGTCGTGCAGCAGCGCTCGGGCCATGGCCAGGCGCTGGCGCTGGCCGCCCGACAGGTTGCGGCCGGCCTCGGCCACGGGGGCATCCAAGCCCCCGGCCTCGCGCGCGAAGCCATCAAGGCGGCAGCGGGTCAGCACGTGCCACAGCTCGTCGTCGGTCGCCGTGGGTTTCGCCAGCGCGAGATTCGAGCGCAGCGTTCCCTTGAACAGGTAGCTTTGGAACGACACGGCCGTGATCGTCTCGCGCAACGAGGCGCGCGAGACGTCGCGCAGGTCGATCCCGCCCACTTCAACCGTGCCACTATAGGAGGCATTCGCCCCGGTCAGAATGCCGGCGAGCGTGGACTTGCCCGATCCGCTCTCCCCCGCCACGCCGATGAAGCTGCCGGCAGGAGCCTCGAAGTCGACGTCTTGGAGCACCGTTCGCTCACCGTCGAACGAGTAGCCCACGCCGCGGCACGAAATATCCGCACCCGCCGGGTCCACCGAACGCGTGCCGTCGCGGTCCTCCGGTGTGTCCAAAATGGTGAACATCTTCTCGGCGGCAGCCATACCGTTCATGGCCGTATGGAAAAACGATCCCAGCGTGCGCAGCGGCAGGAAGAACTCGGCCGACAAGAACACGATGGCGAACGCGGCACCGAACGCCACGGCGCCTGCCGCATACTGCCCGAGCACCACGGAGATGCCCACCGCGGCGCCACCGAACGCGAACAGGTCCATGATAGTGATGGAGTTGAGCTGCATGCGCAGAAGGCGCATGGTCTGGCGGCGGAAGCCCTCGGCCTGGCCGTTCATCTGCTCGTGCGCCCGCTCGTCGGCACGGTAAATCTTGAGCGTGGTCAAGCCTTGGATATTCTCGAGAAACATGCCGCCAAGGTCGGTGTAGGAGCCCCAGTAGTTGCGCATGGTGCGCTTGGCGAATTTCTGCACTGCCATAATGGAGGCGGGAATGAACGGCGCACACACAATGAGCGCCACAGCCGGCGGCAACGAGACCGGTGCCAAGCAGGCGAACAGCGTAAGCGGAGCCAGCACCGCGTAGAACAGCTGCGGCAGGTACGAGCCGAAGTAGCTTTCCAGCTGCTCGGTGCCCTCCACGCTGATCTGAACGGCCTCGCTCGTGGAGACACGCTCGCGATACGACGGCCCCAGGCGCACGAGCTTGTCGTACACCTCTTGGCGCACGGCGCGCTTGGCAACCTCGCTTGCTGCCAGTCCCATACGCTGCGCGAGCGTCTGGCACGCCATGCGCACGACCACGGCCAGCGCGGCGAAAACAGCGAGGTTCGCCGCCGCCTGCACCGTAACCGCATCGGCGAGCAGCGTCTGCAAAAACGAGCCGATCATGAAGAACAGGGCGATATTGGCAAGAAGGGCAATCCACTGGAACACGACGTCGGCAGCGATAAACTTCCGCGCCGACGGGACGAGGGCGAGCAGGCGTTTGTCGAACACGGCGGTTTAGGCCCCTTCCCCATCGGCATGCAGGCGCGCGGCAACCGGCGCGTGGAGCAGGACCTCGCTTGCAGCTGCGGACTTGCGGACGGGCTCCGAAACGGCGCTGCCAGCGCCGGCAGCGCTCGCGACACCCACAGCCTCGACGGCAGCAACCGGCACGGCACTCTCGCCTAAACCTGCCCCGCTGACATCGGCCGCACCCGCGCGCTCGGTCTTCACCACGAAGCCGAAGTACACCACGTGGGCCACCCAGATGACGGCGACCACCACGCGACCGACCGGTATAGAGCCCATGAGCGCGAACGACAAGGAAAGCATGATCGTGGTGGGTATAAGCAGCGTGACCTTGGCCTTCACGGTCATCGAGCGCTTGGCCACGTAGCCCTCAAGCACCGTGCGGTACAGTTTCGTGGAGCGGAACCAGGCGTTGAGGCGCTCGGAGCTGCGGGCAAAGCAGAAGGCGGCCACCAGCAAAAAGGGCGTCGTCGGCAAAACAGGCAGCACAGCACCGAGGGCGCCGAGCCCAAATGCGGCGAACCCGGCCGCCGCCCAGGCGTAGTGCACGGCCCTCCGGCCGCTGCGTGCTCGCTGCTCCCCTTCGGCTTCCTGCATCTGGTTTTCCATCTCCTTGACTCCGTTCATAGTTTGCTATAGCTAACTTATTTCACTTGCATGATAGCGAAGTCGCGATAAAAAGTAAACCATGGGTAATTATTGAGTGAAAGCCGCGGCCCCCTCCCAAACGCGCCCCATTCGCCACCACCCGTCGAGCGGTCGCAGCGGACGCATGGAAATACCGGGCAGGGACGCGGTTCCCGCGGTTTCCCCGTCAACGCTGCGCTACCATGGACGGGCGAGCCGCTTCCCGCCGACGCTCGCATCCGATGGGAAGGAGCGCAGCATGAACTTCAACAACGTGCGATTCGAGCGGTCGTTCGGCACGTCGGCGCAGCTTACGCCTTCGACGGCTCCTGAGGTCGCGTTCTCGGGGCGGTCCAACGTGGGCAAGTCGTCGTTGCTGAACAAGCTGTTCAACCGCAAGGGCCTGGCGAAGGTGTCGCAGACGCCCGGCAAGACGGCCACCATCAACTTCTTCGACGGCGACGGCGTGACGTTCGTGGACCTGCCGGGATACGGCTACGCCAAGGTGTCGAAGTCCGAGAAGGCGCGCTGGTCGGAGCTCATCGAGGGCTACTTCAACCAGGACCGCTCCTTCGCGCTCGTGGTGGCCCTCGTGGACATCCGCCACGAGGCGTCCGAGCTGGACGAGAACATGATCCGCTTCCTGCGCGAGGCCGACCTCCCCTTCGTCGTGGCGCTCACGAAGGCCGACAAGCTGTCCCGCCAGCAGCAGATGAAGCAGAAGGCCGCCCTCAAGCGCCAGCTCGCGCTGGGCGACGACGCCTCTATGGTGGTAACGTCGTCCGCGAAGGGCGACGGCATCGAGGAGCTGCGGAAGATCATCAGGGATGCGGTGGCGTAGGCGCGGCCAACGATCGGCGCGCGTTCGCTCGCGCCGATCGCAAACGCAAGGAGGGGCTGCCAACTGAACGGCCGCCCCTCCTTGCGTTTGTATTCAGATAGCGTTACGGACGGACGATCTTCATGCCCGCCTGCACGGGGCCGATGACGACGCCCACGCCGTAGGTGGCCGCGTGGATCATCTGGTTGTTGCCGATATAGATGCCGCAGTGGCCCGAATTGACGCACACGTCGCCCGGCTGGGGGTCGCTTACGGTGGGCCATCCCATGAACGTCGAGGTGCTGCCCATGCGCGAGTAGCTGCCCGACAGGCAGAACGACACGAAACCGGAGCAGTCGTACTCGTTCGGACCTGCGCCGTAGCTCGGGTCGCCGTATCCGTACGCCTTCCCGATCTGGCTGTACGCGCGTCCGACCACGGTGTCGGCGATAGCCTCGTCATAGGAGGGCCCAGGCGACGGCGAGGGCGTGTAGCCCGGATTGCCGCCCGTGTTGCCCGTGTTGCCGCCCGTCGCCTGCTGGATCGAGGCGTCCACCACATCCTGGGCCTTGGCGGCCTCGGCGGCCTGCTGGGCGGCGCGCTCCTGCTCGAGCAGGGCGGCGGCCTCGGCGCTCAGGCTGTCGTATGTGGCCTGCATGGATGCTATGGTTCCCGCCGTCTCGTCTTTGCTGCGCTTCGCCTCGTCGGCCTTCTCCTTGGCGATGCGCTCCTGCTCGGCGAGCACGGCCTCCTGCTCCTGCACCTCGGCACGCAGGTCCTTCGTCTGCTGCACGAGGTCGGCGTCGTTCTGATTCAGGGTATTGAGCAGATCCCAGTTCGTGGCGAACGCCGCGAACGTGGTGGAGCCGAACAGCAGGTCGAGCAGGGTGCTGTTGCCGGTGCGGTACATGCTGCGGGCACGGGTCCCCAGGTGATCCTGCAAGTCGGCTATCTGGCCGGTGGCCACGTCGATGCGCGCCTGCGCTTCGTTGCGGTTGGCCTCGGCTTCTTCCTGGGCCGCTACCGCCTCGTCGTAGGCGATGGCCGTCTGCTCCAGCTTCTCCTGCATCGCGTTCAGCGAGGCGAGGGCGGACTGGGCCTCGGCCTGTTTCTCGGCAGACGTCGGCTCGGCGAAGGCGAGCGAGGGGATCATGAGGGATGCGGCGAGCGATGCCGCGACGAATCCGGTCAGCGCGCCCTTGGCGCGCGCCTTCGTTGCACTGTGCTGCATGTGGGGCCTCCACCTGCTTCGTTAGCTCTGATACGTTGAGCAACAGTCTAACAGACCCTGCCCCTCCGTTCCCAAGACACAACCGTATCGATACAGGAACATCACAGCGCAAGCGGGTACGGGATAGGTCGAGGGCGCGCGTCCATGAACGAGCAGGGCCCCTACCCGGCGAACCCCTCGTCAGCGATGCGTCCCTCCCCGTCGGCGGCAGCGGTGGCCAGCTCGTCGCAGCGCTCGTTCTCGGGATGGCCGGCGTGGCCCTTCACCCATACGAACTCCACCCGATGGGGCTTCTTGGCGGCCAGCAGGCGTTTCCACAGATCGTCGTTCTTCACGGGCTGCTTCTGCGAGTTCTTCCAACCCCGCTTGAGCCAGCCGTCCACCCAATGCTGGTTGAACGCGTTCACCACGTACTGCGAGTCGGAATACAACGTGACATCGCACGGGCGCTTCAGCGCCTCGAGACCTGCTATCACGGCCATGAGCTCCATGCGGTTGTTCGTGGTGTGCTCGAATCCCTGCGAGAGCTCCTTCTCGTGCACCTTGCCGGAGCTGTCCACGAAGCGCATCACCGCGCCGTACCCTCCCGGCCCCGGATTGCCCCGCGCCGAGCCGTCGGTGAAGATCTCTACCTGCATGAATGCCCTTTCGCGATGGAAGGCGCCGCATGAGCGGCGCCTTCAGGTTACTTGTATTGGGACGGGTGCTTCTCGAAGAAGTCGAAGCGGGGCGGCAGCTCGCGGATGCGGTGGCGGCCCTCGTCGATCTCGCCGGCGCTGCACAGCTCGCCCATGTCCTCCAGGTCGTAGTTCCAGCTGAAGAAGTCGTCGAACTCGAAGCTCAGGTAGTCGCAGATCTTCTCGGTGCCCGCGGGCACGATGGGGTGCATGAGCAGCGTGGCCACGCGCAGCAGGTAGAACGAGTCCACGAGCACCTGGCGGCGCGCCTCGTCGTCTCCCTCCAGCTCGGCGGCCCTGATGCCGTCCGACCAGTGCTTGTTCGCGAACCGGATGAAGTCGTCCATCAGCGACATGACGGAGTGCAGCTCCACCTTCAGCATGAGGCGGTCGTAGGCCGCAAGCGTCTCGTTCGCGCGCGCGAGCGCGGCGTCCGTGGGGCGGCCGAGCGGCAGGTAGCCCTCGAAGTTCTTCTGCGCCTCGTAGAAGCAGCTGCGGGCCAGGCGGTTGAACACGTTCGTGAGCAGCGCGCCCTCCTTGAGCACCGGGTCGGCCACGCGCGGGTCGGCCAGCTCCTCCTCGGTGGCCAGGAACGGCTTGGGCTTGAAGCCCACCGACTTCTGATCGAGCCCGAGTGCCAGGAAGTGCGCGCGCAGCTGCTCCACCGTGTAGAAGTCCAGAAGCTCGTCGGCCGTGGGAGGCTTCACCGACCCCGACGACGACGCCTTCTTGTCGCCGAACAGGATGTGGTGGTTCGCCACGAGCCGCGTCTGGTGCAGCGGATGCTCGGCCACGCCCGGCATGATGAGGTCGCCCGGGCGGATGGCCTCGATGAGCGCAGGCTGGGCCACGCCGTAGAAGTACAGGTTGTCCTGGCCGATGAACTGGTAGACCTCGGCATCGTCCGAGCACCACCAGTCGCGCCAGCTGCCGCGCGGCAGGCCCATCTGGTCGTTCACTGCCATGGTGAACGACATCGGCGCCCACAGGCTCTCGGGCCAGCACCACACGGTGAGCCCCTCAAGCCCGTCGATGACCGGGGCTTTCACGCCCCATTCGATGTTGCCCGTGATGCGGAACGGCACGAGCGCCTTGCCGGTGCGGAAGCGGATGCCCGCCCGCCCCAGCGCATCGCGCGCCGCGTCGCGGGCGTCGATGTCCTTGAACTCTATCTCGAAGCTCTGCTTGCCGCGCTCGGGCTCTCGCAGCTCGTGGGCGGGAAGCTCGGCGGCCACGGCCTCGTAGGCCTCGCGCGCGTCGTTCTTGATGTAGACGACCGGCGGCGCCAGGAACTCCTTTACAGCCTGGGGCACGATGGCGCGGATGTTCGGGTCGGCCTCCATCGCGGCCACCCGCTCGCGCAGGAAGTCGCCGAAGGCGGGCAGGTCGAAGTACCAGTTCTCCACCGGACGCATCTCGGGGACGGTGCCGGTGAGGGACGACTTCGGCGCGATGAGGTCCTCGGGCGCGTAGCTGTGCCCCAGGTCGCACTCGTCGGCGTAGGCGTGCTCCGACTTGCAGCCCTGCACGGGGCAGCGGCCCGTCACCTGGCGGCCGTTCAGGAACGTGTGCGCCTCGGCGTCGTAGAACTGCAGCGTGGCGCGCTTGTGCAGATGCCCGTTCTCGTGCAGCTTCTCGATGAACTTCTCGCTGATGAGCTGGTGAACGTCGCCCGAGTGGCCCATGCCGGACCCCTCGTAGATGGACAGGCTGATGCCGTAGGCATCGAGCGTGGCCTTCTGGGCGTCGTGGTTTCTCTGCACGTACTCCTCGATGGTGCCGTCGAACTCGCCGGCCTCCACCAGCTTCCGGTAGCCCTCGTTGATGGGCGAGCCGAAGCAGTCCGTGCCGCTGATGAAGCGCACGTTCTCGGGCCCTATGCGGTCGCGCAGGAAGCGCGCGAAGGCGTCGGCGGGCACGAACACGCCGGCGATATGCCCGAAGTGCAGCGGCTTGTTGCCATAGGGCATGCCCGCCGTGACCACGGCGCGCTTCGGCCACACGACGCGCTCCTCGGCGGGAGCGGCGCTCAAAGTTGGTGCGTTATCGGGCAAGGCTGCCATCGTTTTCCAGCTCCTTCAAGGCCTGGGCCAGGTCGTCGGCCGACAGGCGGCTCTCCGACATCAGGTTCAGCAGTTCGGACAGGCTCGAGCTCGGATTGTCGAGCATCACGGTCTTGGCCGTGGACGAGCCGGCCAGCTCGGCTGCCTTGGCCACGGCGTCCTCGCGCGTGCCTATCTCGTCGGCCAAGCCGTTCTCCACAGCCTCCATACCGGTGAACGTGAGGCCGGTGGCCAGCGCGCGCACCTCCTCGACCGTCATGTCGCGGCCCTCGGCGACCGTCTGGATGAACGTCTCGTTGATTTGGTTCACCATGTTCTGGTAATAGGCGCGCTCCTCCTCGGTCAGCGGGCGCGTGCCGTAGCTGGAGTCCTTGGAGTCGGACGACGTGACGTTCTCGATGGAGATGCCCAGCTTGTCGAGCAGGCCCGACAAGTCCGTGACCTGCAGCGCCGTGCCGATGGCGCCGATGGCCGTGGTCTTGGCCGTGTAGATGTAGTCGGCCTGGCTCGAGATCTCGTAGGCGGCGCTCGCGTTCATGGACGCGCTCGAAACCACGACGGGCTTGCCGGAATCCTCGGAGAACTCGCGCACGTAGGCGGCCATCTCCTCGCCGGCCGTCGCCGTGCCACCGCCGGAGTTCACGCGCAGGACCACGGCCTTGATGTGCTTGTTCTCCGCGGCCACGTCGAGCTGCGCCTTCAAGCCCTCGGGACTGCACGTCGTGCCATCGTACTGGATGGTGCCGTCGATGTCGATGACGCCCACCGCGTCCGAGGTCAGGTAGTCCACGTCCGACGTGGCCGCCGTGGACCCCAGCGCGCCCAGCGTGCCGAACGACGAGGACACGGCCGACGTGCACGACCACATTCCCAGCGCTATGACGCCGAACACGCACAGCACCGCCACGAGCGCCACGATCCAGCCGCGGCTCTTCTTCGGCGGCTCGGGCTGGTAGTACGGCGGGAAGCCTTGCGGCTGGGGAGCCGGGGCGCCCTGTGGGGCGGCGGGCTGCTGCCACACCTGCTGCTGCCAGTTGTTGTCCTGGGGCATAGTGGTCCTCCGTTGCTATATCTCGATGGCGTCGCCCTTGGTGTGCTGGGCCTTCTTGGCCGTGCGCAGCAGGAACTCCTGGTTGGTCTCGGTCTGCTTGAGCGACTTGATGAGCATGTCCATGGCGCGCTCGGTGCTGTTCGTGTTCGACAGGATGCGGCGCACGGCCCAGATGAGCGGCGCCTCCTGCGGGTCGAGCAGCAGCTCCTCCTTGCGGGTGCCCGAGGCGACAGGGTCGATGGCCGGGAAGATGCGGCGGTCGGCCAGGTTGCGGTCGAGCTTGAGCTCCATGTTGCCCGTGCCCTTGAACTCCTCGAAGATGACCTCGTCCATCTTGGAGCCGGTGTCGATGAGCGCCGAGGCCAGGATGGTGAGGCTGCCGCCCCCCTCGATGTTGCGGGCGGCGCCCAGGAAGCGCTTGGGCGGATAGAGCGCCGTGGAATCCACGCCGCCGGAGAGGATGCGGCCCGATGCCGGCTGCGCCAGGTTGTAGGCGCGCGCGAGGCGCGTGAGCGAGTCCAGCAGCACGACCACGTCCTTGCCGCACTCCACGAGGCGCTTGGCGCGCTCGATGACCAGCTCGGACACGGCGATATGGTTCTCTGTGGGCATATCGAACGTGGAGGACACGACCTCGCCCTTGATGGAGCGTTCCATGTCGGTGACTTCCTCGGGGCGCTCGTCCACGAGCAGGCACATGAGGTGCACGTCGGGGTTGTTCGCGGTGATGGCGGCCGCGATGTTCTTCAGCACCGTGGTCTTGCCGGCCTTCGGCGGGCTGACGATCAGGCCGCGCTGGCCCTTGCCGATGGGGCTCACAAGGTCGATGACGCGGGCCGTGACGGTGTTCTTGCCGTGCTCCATATGGAAGCACTCGTCGGGGTAGACCGGCGTGAGGTCGCCGAAGCGCACGCGGTTGCCGCACTCCTCGATGGGCGTTCCGTTGATGGCCGTGACCTTCTGGATGGCGGCGTACTTCTCGTTCTCGCGCGCCGGGCGCGTCTGGCCGGACACCATATCGCCCTTGCGCAGGCCGTTGCGGCGGATGGTGGAGAGGCCCACGTAGCAGTCCGTCTCGCTGGGCAGGTAGCCCTGCGTGCGCAAGAAGCCGTAGCCGTCGGCCAGGATATCCAAGATGCCGGACACCTCGATGAAGCCCTCGGCCTTCACGCTGGCTCCGAACACGGCCTCCACGAGCTCGGCCTTCTTGAGGCCGGTGGCGTCCACTCCCAGCTCGGCGGCCTTCTCGCGCAGCTCGGCCACCTTGAGCTTTGCCAGATCGTCGCGCGACACGCTGGGCTGCACCTCGCGCGGGCCGCGGTTGTTGTCGTGCGGGCGGCGCTGGCGGCGGTTGTTATTGTTGCCCTGCTTGCCCCCCGAGGCGTTCTGGCGCTGGTTGTTCTGCTTCGGACGGTTGCCCTGGTTCTGGCCTTGGCCGCCCTTGTTGCCGCTGGAGTTCTGGCCCGGGCGCTTGGCGGTGCCGGAGCCCTGCTGGGACGTGGCCTGGCCGCCGGCCTTCACGGACTTGCGCGGTGTCTTGGCCGCGCGCGGTGCGGGGGCTGCGGCCTCGGCCTGCGGCTCCGCAGCCTTGGCGGCCGGCGCCTTCGCGGCGGCAGCTCCGGCGTTCACGCTCGTGGAACGGCGGCGCGTGGGCTTGGCTGCCGGGGCGGGCGCCTCGGGCGCCACGGTTGCTGATTCGTTCTCGCTCATGCGTTCTGCACTTTCTCCCAGTCCTTGAGGAACGCCTCGAGGCCTCGGTCGGTCAGCGGATGCTGCACGCACTTCTTGAGCGCGGCGAAGGGCACGGTGGCGATGTCGGCGCCCATGAGGGCGGCCTGCGCCACGTGGTTCGCGCTGCGCACGGACGCGGCGATGATCTCGACCTCGTGGCCGAAGTCGTAGTTGTTCACGGCGGCCACCACGTCCTCGAGCTGTGCGAGGCCGTTCTCGGAGATGTCGTCGAAGCGGCCCACGAACGGGCTGATGTAGCGGGCGCCGGCGCGGGCGGCCATGATGGCCTGCGGCACGGTGAAGCACAGCGTCATGTTCACCGGGATGCCCTCGGCGGCCAGCTGCTTCGTGGCGGCCAGGCCCTCGATCATCGTGGGCAGCTTCACCACCACGTTGTCGGCGAGCGCAGCGAGCTCGCGACCGTCGCGGATCATCTCGTCGCGCGTCATGGCCACGCTCTCGGCGGACACGGGGCCGTCCACGATCTCGCAGATGCGCTTGATGTGATTGTGGAAATCGGCGAGCTTGCCGCCCGTGCGCGCGTAGAGCGTCGGGTTCGTGGTCACGCCCGCGAGCACGCCCCAGCTGGCCGCCTCCTCGATCTCCGCGAGATCGGCGGTGTCCAGAAAGAATTTCACCTAGTCCTCCTTATGCTTATGGGTATATCTGCTTGGAAACGCGCGCAAGCGCACGCGTGCATGCCTGAAGTGGAATATTGGATGTTAGATGGCTTTCCAACGGTGGGATATTCAGAACTTCGATCATGTTAGCGCATGATCCGCGATCGTTCAAGCACATCAGGCCGCATATCGTGGAATTGCGATGGAGGTTGGGGCACGCTTCGTCATCAAGCAAGGCGGTGCGGGAAAGCCCCTCGGCGCGAGGCGGGCCTAGCCCATCGTGCGGAAGAAGCAGCTCCTCTCCCCCGTGTGGCAGGCGGGACCCGCCGGACGAACGAGCGCAAGCAGCGTGTCGGCGTCGCAGTCATAGCGCAGCTCCACAAGCTTCTGGGTGTTTCCGCTGGTAGCTCCCTTGTGCCACAGCTCACGCCTGCTGCGGCTCCAGAACACCGTCTCGCCGCACTCCATCGTGAGCGCGAGCGACTCCTCGTTCATCCACGCCATCATGAGTACCTCGCGCGTGTCCGCGTCCTGCACGATGCAGGGGATCAGCCCGTCGGTGTTGTAAGTCAGTTCGGGGACGTCCATGATTCTTTCTCCTCGCTCGCAAATTGTGCAACAGCTGTTGCACAATCGCCTTCTCACATCCGCTTCTCGATATCCTCCGTCGACGGCAGCAACTCGGCGAACCCCTCCGGCAGCACCTCGGCGAGCCGGTACTCGCTCACGCCCATCGGCTTGCCGATGTCGCGCAGCGCGTACTCGGCCACCACGTTGTCCTTCGTCTTGCACAGAAGAAGCCCGATGCTGTGGTTGTCATACTCGGTGCGCAGCAGGTCGTCCACCGCCGAGAGATAGAAGTTCAGCTTGCCGGCGAACTCGGGTTTGAACGCGGCGTTCTTCAATTCCACGACCACGTAGCTCCGCAATCTGATGTTGTAAAAGAGCAGATCGATGTAAAAGTCCTGCTCTCCAACCGAAAGGTGGTACTGCCTCCCGACGAATGCGAACCCTGTGCCGAGCTCGAGCAGGAGCCGGGTGATGTTCTCCATCATGCGGTCTTCCACCTCGTGCTCGACCGCCCCCTGCCTCGCCGTGATGAAGTCGAAGATGTAGGGGTCTTTGAGCGCCTGCTGGGCGAGCTCGCTTTCAGGTGCCGGAAGCGTCCGCTCGAAATTGCTCACTTTTCCAGCCAGAGCCTGACGTTCGTACAGCTTGGTTTCAACCTGATGGGACAGCACCGCACGACTCCACCCGTTTTCGATGGTTGCTTGCACGTACCACTCGCGCTCAGTGCCCGGATCCGTTTTGTCGAGAAGAAACATAATGTGCCCCCAAGGAATTGTGCAGCAGCTGCTGCACAATTGGCCATCTACTTCGCGCGCGAATTTGACCATGTACTTCATGCTTCTCACGGAAAACCCCTTGATGCCCGGGAACGCGGTGCGTATATCCTGCGAAAGGCTTTCAAGATACTTGCTTCCCCACAGAGACCGTTCGTCTATCAAGCGCCCCACGCGCCAATACAGCCGGATCACCTCCGCGTTGGCGCTTTGGACGGCGCGGTTCTGCGCCTCGGCTATCTCGCTCTTGATCCGACCGAGAGCGTTCAAGTAGTCATCGTTGTTGGCGAGCATGGCGCAGCCTCCTCTTTCCCCTGATTCGAGTATTCAGCAGGCTGTCCCGAGAGCCACAGCCAGAACGCCGGGCTTGGGTTAGGCGGCTTGCCAACCAAAAAGCAGTGTAGCAAACACTTGTTCTTATTTCAAGTGGAATGCGCTACAATCTCACCGGAATTCCCTGGGCGCGCATGTGCTCTTTCACCTGGCGCACGGTGAGCTCGCCGAAGTGGAAGACGCTCGCGGCCAGCACGGCGTCGGCCTCGCCCTCGATGACGCCCTGGGCGAAGTGCTCGAGCTTCCCCACCCCGCCCGAGGCGATGACCGGGATGTCCACGGCGCGCGCGACGGCGCGGGTGAGCGCGCAGTCGAAGCCGTCGCGGCTGCCGTCGCGGTCCATGCTGGTGAGCAGGATCTCCCCCGCCCCGCGCCGCGCCGCCTCCTGCGCCCACTCCACGGCGTCGATGCCCGTAGCCTTGCGCCCTCCGTGCACGTACACCTCCCACTTGTCTCCCGCGCCCGCGACGTGCTTCGCGTCGATGGCGCAGAGGATGGCCTGGCTGCCGAACGCGGCGGCCGCGCTCGTGATGAGCGACGGATCCGCCACCGCGGCCGAGTTCACCGACACCTTGTCGGCGCCGGCCGCGATCATCGTGCGGATGTCGGCCACGCTGCGGAAACCCCCGCCCACGCAGTACGGCAGGTGGAGCTGCTCGCTCGCGCGGCTGGCGAGGTCGACGGTGGTGGCGCGGTCGTCGCTCGTGGCCGTGATGTCGAGGAAGATCACCTCGTCGGCGCGCTCCTCGTCGTAGCGCTGCGCGAGCTCGATGGGATCGCCCGCATCGCGCAGGTTCACGAAGTTGACGCCCTTCACCACGCGCCCGTCCTTCACGTCCATGCAGGGGATCACGCGCTTCGCTAGCATCGCGCACCGCCCATCCCGCACGGGTCGGACGCGATGGCGGCGGCCTCGGCGCGGCGCATGGCCTCGGCGCAGGCGCGCACGCCGTCGGCCACCGACAGCGCGCCCTCGTACACGGCGCGCCCCGCGATGACTCCCTCGATGCTGCCGGCAACCTCGCCCAGGCGCACGAGGTCGTCCACCCCGGCCACGCCGCCCGACGCGATCACCGGATGGCCGAACGCCTCGGCCATGCGCACGTAGGCGGCCGGGTCGACGCCGGTCTGCATGCCGTCGCGCGCGATGTCGGTGTACACGAGATGTCTGAAGCCGAGCGCCGCCACGTCGCGCGCCAGCTCCTCGGCCGTCACGCCCGCGCCTTCGCGCCAGCCGGCCACGGCCACCTCGCCGCCCTTCGCGTCGATGCCCGCGCACAAGAGCCTCCCATACTGCGCGATGGCGGCCTCGGCGAAGGCGGGATCGGCCACGAGCGACGTGCCCAGCACCACGCGCGACACGCCCGCGTCGGCCAGGCGCGCGATGGTGTCGAGCGAGCGCACGCCGCCGCCCACCTCCACCTTGAGCAGCGTCTTGCGCATGATGCGCTCGATGATGGCGATGTTCTCAGGCGTGCCCGAGCGCGCGCCGTCGAGGTCCACCACGTGCAGCCATGTCGCGCCCTGCTCTTCGAACAGCTGCGCCTGCGCGGCGGGGTCGTCGTGGTACACGGTCACGCGGTCGTAATCGCCCTTGGCGAGGCGGACGGCCTTGCCGCCCAGGATGTCGATGGCCGGAAGCAGGTACACGGCCTCACGCCCCTTTCACGATGGACACGAAATTGCGCAGCAGACGCGCTCCGGCGTCCGAGCTCTTCTCGGGATGGAACTGCACGCCGAACGCGACGTCGCCGTACTGGACGGCGCTCGGGAACGTCACGCTGTGCGTCGTCTCCCCGACGACGAACGGGCCCGACGGCGCGACGAAGCCGTGCGTGAAGTAGAAGTAGGTGCCCGATGGGATGCCGTCGAACAAGGGGCAGGTTTCGGAACCGTCCGCAAACGGGCGGGGCAACGCCCAGTCCGTCTGCTGCGTGCATCGCAAGTGCACCGTGTTCCAACCCACATGGGGCACCTTGTAGAAGAGGCCTTGCTCGTCCTGCTTGGGCATCTTCGCCACAACGCCGGGCAGCACGGCGAGGCCGCGGGCGTTGTGGGTGGAGGCCTCGTCATCCTCCTGCGGGGCGCCTTCGACGCCCTCCTCGAACATGAGGTGCATCCCCAGGCAGATGCCGAGGAACGGCACGCCGGCGGCGATGCGCTCGCGGACGACGCGGATCTGCCCGAGTTCCTCCATCGTGGCAGCCGCGTCGGCGAACGCGCCCACGCCCGGCAGCACGACGGCGTCGGCGCGGGCGATGGCCGCGGGGTCGGACGCGACGAACGCGCTACCGCCCGCCGCGTCGATGCCGCGCTCGACGCTCTTCAGGTTGCCCTTGCGGTAGTCGACGACCGCGATGCGCGGGGCCGTCACAGCGCGCCCTTCGTGGAGGGAAGCGCATCGCCGATGCGCGGGTCGCGCTCGACAGCCTGGCGCAGAGCGCGCGCGGCGGCCTTGAACGACGCCTCCACCAGGTGATGCGCGTTCTCGCCCGCAAGGCTGCGCACGTGCAGCGTGAGACCAGCGTTCGCCGCGAAGGCGATGAAGAACTCCTTGGCGAGCGACGCGTCGAACGTGCCCAGCATGACAGGGGACACGTCCACGGCCCAGTGCAGCTGGCCGCGACCGGAGAGGTCCACGGCCGCCAGCACGAGCGCCTCGTCCATCGGCAGCGCGAGCGAGCCGAACCGCGCGATCCCGCGCTTGTCGCCGAGCGCGCGGTCGACTGCCTGGCCCAGCACGATGCCCGTATCCTCAACCGTGTGGTGCGCGTCCACCTCGATGTCGCCCTTCGCGTGCACGGCCAGGTCTATCAGGCTGTGCCGCCCGAACGCCGTGAGCATGTGGTCGAAGAACGGAACGCCTGTCTCGACCTCGACGGCGCCCGCGCCGTCGAGGTTCACGGCGATGCGGATGTCCGTCTCGTTCGTCGTGCGCTCGACGGTGGCGGTTCGTTGGTTCATGTTCGTCTCTTTCTCTAAGCTCGCTGGTCCAGCCGTCAGGCCGACGGAACCCTCAAGTCGCACTTCCCCATCACGGCATCGCGCAGGGCGCGCAAAAACGCATCGTTCTCCTCACGTGAGCCGATGCTCACGCGCAGGCAGTCCTCGAGGCCCGGCGCGCGCGAGAAATCGCGTACGAGCACGCCGCGGCCGTAGAGCATCTCCCAAACAGTGCCGGCGTTCTCCAGGCGGAACAGCACGTAGTTCGCGTCCGACGGGTACGGCTTCACGCCGGGTATGCGCTTGAGTCCGTCGACGACGCGGGCGCGCTCCTCGATGATGGCGCGGATGCCCGGCTCGAACTTCGCACGGTTCGCGTACACGACGCGCGCGATGGCCTGCGAAACGGCGTCCACCGAATACGGCTGGCGCACCTTGACGAACTCGCGGATGACCTCGGCGTCGCCCAGAAGGTAGCCCATGCGCACGCCGGCCAGGGAGAACGCCTTCGAGAACGTGCGCAGGATCACGAGGTTCTTGTGCTGTGCCAGGTAGGGGCGCATCGTCTGGCGCGAGAACTCGAAGTACGCCTCGTCCACCATGACGAGCGCGTCGGTGGCGTCGAGCAGCCGGCAGACAAACGTTTCGCTTGCCAGCTCGCCCGTGGGGTTGTTCGGGCTCGTGACCACGAGGTAGTCGATGCCGCCCTCGGCGACGCGCGCGAGCACGGCCTCCTCGTCGATGGAGAAGTCGGCGCGCCGCGGCACGTTCGCCACCGTCGTGTTCGTGAGGCGCGCGTTGGCGTCGTACACCGAGAACGTGGGCGGCAGGTTGAGGAACGTGCGCCCCGGACCTCCCCACGCGAGCGCCAGGTTGAACAGCAGCTCGTCGCCGCCGTTGCCCACGAGCACCTGGTCGCGGTCGAGCCCGTTCGCCTCGGCGATCATGTCGCGCAGGTCGTTGGCCAACGGGTCCGGATAGCGGTTCAGGGCCACGCGCTTCACCTCGCGCATGATCTCGTGGCGCACCTCCTGCTCCACGTCATGCGGGTTCTCGTTCGCCGAGAGGACAGCCTCGGCGGGCAGGTACTTCGGATCGTAGGGCTCGAGCCCTGCGAGCTGCGGGGCCGAGCAGCACACGCTACGCATCGGCGCCCCCGCTTCCCACGGCGCCGGCACCCGAGGCCGCGCCCATGGGGCCGCCCTCCTCGCCGAACACGTTGCCCGTGCGCAGCAGGTTCTGGCGCATCTCCACGCTCATGGCGTGGGCCCACAGGCCCTCGTGACGCGCGATGGTGGTGACGGCGTCGGCGTCGCGGGCGAGCGCGGCCGGCGAGTACTGGATGACGCTCGACTTCTTCACGAACTCGTCCACCGACAGCGGCGAGGCATAGCGGGCCGTGCCGCCGGTGGGCAGCGTGTGGTTCGGCCCGGCCACGTAGTCGCCCACGGCCTCGGGCGTCCAGGCGCCCAGGAAGATGGCGCCCGCGTTGCGGATGGCGCCCAGAAGGTCGAAGGCGTGGTCGAGATGCAGCTCCAGGTGCTCCGGCGCGATGACGTTCACGGCCTCGAGCGCCTGCGGGATGTCGCGGCACACCACGACGAGCCCCTGGTCGGCCAGCGACGCCGCGGTGATCTCGGCACGCGTGGACGATTCCAGGTGGCGCTCCACGGCGCGCTCCACCTCGTCGGCGTAGGCCTCGTCGAACGTCACCAGGTAGCACGCCGCCAACGGGTCGTGCTCGGCCTGGGCCATGAGGTCGATGGCCACGAGCGCCGGGTCGGCCGTGGCATCGGCCACCACGCACACCTCGGACGGGCCCGCGATCATGTCTATCCCGACGTCGCCCGACACGACCTTCTTCGCTGCCGCCACGTAGGCGTTGCCGGGGCCGGTGATCTTCGCCACCGGCTCGATGGACTCCGTGCCGTACGCGAGCGCGGCCACGGCCTGCGCGCCGCCCACCGCGTAGATCTCCGTGACGCCCGCCAGGCGGCAGGCGTAGAGGATGGCCGGGTCGAGCTTGCCCGACTTCGCGGGCGGCGTCACGCACACGATGCGCGGCACGCCGGCCACGGCGGCGGGCAGGGCGTTCATGAGCACGGTGGAGGGGTAGAGCGCGCGTCCGCCCGGCACGTAGATGCCCACGGATTCCAGCGGCTCCACCTTCGAGCCCACGAGCGCGCCGTCCTCGCGCACGGTGAACCAGCTCTGCTGGCGCTGGCGCTCGTGAAAGTCGCGGATCTGGCTCGCGGCCTGGCGCAGCGCGCGCGCCGTGCCGTCGTCCACGTAGGCCGCGGCCTCGTCGACGGCCAGCTGCGGCACGCGGAAATCCTCCAGGCGCACGCCGTCGAAGCGCTCCGTGTAGTCGCGCAGGGCGGCGTCGCCCCGCTCGCGCACGTCCTCGATGATGGCGGTGGCCGCCGTGAGCGCGGCGGCGTTGAACGCGCCGGTGCGCTTGAGGTGCTTGTTCGAGAAAACCTCACCGGGTTCGAGTATCACACGACGCATGGGGCTGCTCCTTATCCTTGCTTCGTCGGCGCCTGCGGCGCAGGGTCGTCCTGCGCCTGCGGGGCGGCCTGGACGGCCTGCGCGAGCGCCTGGGTCAATTGTACGATACGCTCATCGGTGCGGAACGCGCATGCGTTCGCGAAGAACCGAGCGGTCGATGACAGCACCTTTTCAACCACCACGAGGTCGTTCTCGGCGAGCGTGGTACCGGTGGCCGTTATGTCCACGATGCGCTCGGCCATGCCGGTGAGCGGCGCCAGTTCGATGTTGCCGTGCAGCTTCACGATCTCCACCTCCCGGCCCTGGCGGGCGAAGTGGGCGGCGGTGATGCCAGGGTACTTCGTGGCCACGCGGATGGAACCGAGCTCGCGGTAGCGCTCGTCGGCCGCCCCCGCCGCGGCGGCCGGCTCGGCCACCACGAAGCGGCATGCGCCGAATGCTAGGTCCACCAACTCCACGACGTCCGAATCGGCTTCCAGGAGCGAGTCCTTGCCGCAGATGCCGCAGTCCGCCGCACCCAGCGCCACGAACGTCGGCGCGTCGGTGGGCCGCACGATGACGTACTCCACGCCCGGGTTCTTGATGATGAGCTGGCGGCCGGGGTTCGCGAGCCCCGCGACGTCGAGCCCCGCCGCGGCGAGCGCCGCGATGGTGTCGCCGTTGAGCGAGCCCTTGGGCACCGCGATGCGCAACGGGCAGGGGTTGGGAGCCGCAGGTACGCTGGGCGCGTTCTCGCAGCCCACCGGAACCGTGGCGGCGGCAGCCATGGCTTGTTCCAAGAAGAACGCGAAGCCGGCGGCGGGGCGGCTCTCGCCGTAGGCGGCTATCATGTTGTCGTAGCGGCCGCCGCTGCCGAGCGGGGTGCCGAGCCCCGGGGCGTACGCCTCGAACACGAGGCCCGTGTAGTAGTCGAACGAGCTCATGACCGAGAAGTCCACGAGGATGCGCTCGCCCAGGCCCGCCTCCTCCAGCAGGTCGTACGTGCGGGCGAAGGCGTCGAGGCCGTCCTCGCAGCCGAGCGGCGCCACGAGCGCGCGCACCTCGTCGATGGCCGCGCGCCCGCCGCGGATGCGCGGCAGCGCGCGGATGGCGGCCGCGAACACGGGCGGCACCGAAGCGCGCGCACCCGGTTCCGCATCCGGAGCGGGACCGGCGCCCGCAGGCGCCGTCAGGCGGTCGAGCTCCACGAAGTTCGACGCATGGTAGGCGTCGAGCACCTGCTCCTTCCACCATGCGGGCGCCCCGCTCGCCTCGAGCAGCGCCCGCAGCACGCCCACCGTGGCCAGCGCCAGCGTGTAGCCGCGCGCGCCCGCCACGTCGAGCGCCTCGGCGAGCAGGCCCACGACCTCGGCGTCGGCCTCGGGGCCCTCCTCCCCGATGCACTCGATGCCCATCTGCGTGAGCTCGCGCGCCTTCGCCTGCATCTCCGCCTCGGCCTCGCGGAACACGCGCTGCAGGTAGCGGAACCTGAACGGTCCCGGCTGGCCCGCCAGGCGCGTTGCCGTCATGCGCGCAACCTGCAAGGTGACGTCGGGGCGCATGGCCAAAAGGTCGCCGCGCGCGTCGAAGAAGCGAAACGGGGACCCGGCCAGACGGCCACCCGCCCGCATGACGTCCATGACCTCGAGCGTGGGCGTCTCGATGGGCAGGTACCCGCGCGCCGCGAAACGCTCCTGCACGGCGCGCGTGATGCGCTCGCGCTGCTGCGCCTCGTCCGTGAGCACATCGCGGAATCCTGCCGGTGTCACATAATTCATAGGTTCGCGCTTCTTTCCCTCGCGGTTCTCCAATACGACGCAGCCAGGATGCCGGGCTCCACCTCTTCGGCTTCGCCGGCCGAGCGCCGGGCAGGCTCGGGGGCGAGAAGCGGTTCCGCATCCGTCGCTGCGGCCTTCATCGCGGCGATTCGACCCGATGATACCACCGACCCATGCGCCTGCGGCAGCAAGCGGGCCGTTCTGCATCGCGTCGCTATACTTTAGCACAGTAGAGTGATAAAGCAATAGGAAATCAAGCCCGCAGCGAGAATCACCGAACAAAAGAGCATGGACGAACGGCGTGCGGCCACCACCCATCGAGGGCGCGGCCCTGCTCCCCTACAGCAGCGACATCTGCTGGGGAGCGAAATCGTAGGTGCACAGCACTTCGTTCTCCACGAGCTCCACCTCGTGCGACTCCCAGTCTTTCAGGCACACGACGAAGCTCGCGCCGCCCTGCTCGAACACGATGGCGCTGCCCACCATGCCGATGCAGCGGCCGCCGCACACGTCGCGCGCGCCATCCGGCTGCTGGAGGTCGTCGCATGAGGGCGAGGGCCCGCCGAAGTAGTAGGGCGAGAAGTCCTGTACCGGCTCGGGCGCGAACCCGGCGCGCACCACGGCCTCCACCTGCGCGAGGCGCGCGGTCTCGCGGTCGAGCACGGAGACGGCCTCGGCGGCGTCGAAGCGCTCGTTCGCCAGCAGGTCGGCCTTCTTGGACGCGCGCATGGTCTCGGCGATGCCGGGCTGCGCGCAGAGCGCCGCCTCCAGCTCGCGCGCCGCGTAGGCGTCGTCGAACCGCCCGACGATGCGCCCGGCCCGCGCCCCCTGCTCCAGCAGGCGGCGGACGCCGCGCGATGCGCCCGTGATGCCCGCCTTCACATGCGCCGGCGAGAAGTACGCCAGATAGGCGATATGCGGTTCCGCGTTGTAGGCGCGCTGCTGCGGGGAGACGAAGTCCGTGTTGTAGAACGAGGGGTTGAACCCGGTTGCCTCCTGGCAGGCCGGGCACACCGTGACCTTGGACTCGGGCGGCAGCTCCACGTCCAGCGGGCACGGCATCTTGGCGTGGGTCTCCAGGTCGTGGCGCCCCACGCAGCGGCGCACGGGCAGGCGGCGCAGCGAGAACGTGCGTCCCCGCACGCCCACGCGCACCTGCACGTTGCGCACGCGGTCGTTCACCAGCAGGTAGGGTCCGTCCTCGTCGCAGCCGTGCCCAGCCAGCACGGCCGCACGGCCGGTTTCGATGTTGTCCATATAAGTGACCTCGCGTTAACTGCTATGCATCCCGTCAGGTTTCGAGGAGAATGATAGCGCACGAGGAGCATTAGCGGCGGGGGAATGCGGCGAAAGGGCCGGAATCCGCACAGAAGCCAACGGCACGCGGCGGATACCGCCAGCCGCCGGCGATTGCCGCGCAGCCGGTTTCGCAGGGGGCGCGACCGCCTTCGAAGGGCCGTATCCCCCTCGGGGAGCACCGCTCTATACTGGCATCGTCGTGTGCAAGCCGGGGAACAACCCGTCCCCTCCCGCAGAAACGAGGCACCATGGCACGCCAAGCGCTATCCCGTACCAAGACCCCCTTCGCAGCGGTCCGCCTCCTGGCGATAGCCGCGCTCCTGATCGCTGCCGCCTGCATCCTTCCCGCGCATGCGCAAGCCGAGGAAGCAGGGGCCGACAACCCTCCCATCCCGAAGATCGTCGGCTCTTTCGACAAGGACGCATACGAACCCGGAGATCAGGCCGTCGTCGCATTCTCCGTTACGAACGACACGCCCATCGCTTGGAACAAGGTGCGACTGGAAGCCCAACTGCCGCAGGGCGTGAAACTGGCTCGCGACGGCGATGCCACGGCTCGCGAGGCCGACACGTTGGCAGCCGGCGAAACGATAGAGCTGAAGCTGAACGTGTTGTTTGAACCTTCCCTGTTCAAGCGGCTTGCGCCCACGGGCGACAAGGGGAACGCCGTCGGCATCGCGCTGGCGGCCGCAGCGGCTGCGGGCTTCATCGCGCTGGCGGCCGCCACGTTCTCGCGCAAGCAGGCGCGCAGCCGCCGGGCAAAGGGGACCATGGGTGCGCTCATGGGCGTCGTGCTCGTAGCGGGCCTGACGCCCCTGGTGCCGCGCGAAGCCCACGCCGACGAGGAGGGCGAGCAGGCCGCGGTGACCTCGTTCACGCTCGAAGGTTCTGCAGCCTGCACCGCGCCGGGCGCCACCGTAGCCGCCATGCTCACGGTGGGGTCCACCGACCAGGAAGCCGCGTTCTCCCAGGCGAACGTGGAAGTGATCGGCGGAGCAGCAGCCTCGGCAAACGCGAAACGCGCCCGGATCAACCTGGTGTCCGACCTACCCTTCGCCGACGAGCTGCCGCTCGACGCCATCTCGCTCGACGGTGATTTCCAGGGCTTGTCCGTCACTGCCGTGGAGCATGTCGGCACTGCGACGATGCTCGACGGCACCGAAGGGTCGGCCCTTGCCGTCACCCTTGGGGGCGACCTTGGCGCACCGGGCGCACGAGGAGTCATGGTCTTCGGCCCGGGATCGTTCTCCAACGCCGCCGCAAGCGGCGAAGCCACGCTGGCCGCCGAGGAAGCCCTCGTCACGTTCCACGTTGCCGAAGGCTTCTACGAGGACGACACGTTCACCTTCCCCGTCTCGCTCGAAAACGGGCGATTCTCTTCCGACGCGCAGGCTGGGCACTTCTCCTTCGCCGACCCGTCTTTGTCCGCAACGTCGTTCGCCGTCGACGCAAACGACGCGACGCGCGGCACCCTTGCCGTAGCGGCAACCGCCGACACGCCGCTCAACCAGTTCAAGGCGCTGTCCGCCGCCCTCGATGCCGACGACCAGCTTGCCGTCGATCCAATCGCCCTTGAAGGGGAGGCACCTGTCGCCATCGCGCACCCCTCTTACTACGACGGAGACGAGGCCACCGAAGACGCCGTCTCCACCGCCGGTGCCGCAGCAGCCGTTCCGTACGGCACCGTGAAGGCTAAAAGCGTCACGGAAAACCAGGATGGCTCCTTGACCGTGCACAACACGGTTGAGTTCAGCGCGCTGGACGGCAGCGTGAAGATCACCGATTTCAACCGGACCGGCAACTCCCAGATCACCCTGCCGGGCCAGGCCCCCACCCTTCCCCCGGATTACGGCCTCGGCGAAACCGGAGACGCCGGCATCCTGGAAGGCAATACCGGAGCCGTGGTGTTCACCGACGTGCGCGAGAACGGCTTCGACTTCGATTTCGGCATCGACGCCGAAACGGTGAAAAGCTGGTACGGCGCCTACACTGAGAGCGGCCTTGCCAAAGAGCAGGCCAACGAGCAGTTCCTCGAAGAGATGACGCAGCTCATGTGCGGTCACGAGGTCGACCTGGCCGACGGCGTGGTGCTCAACAAGCTGGGCATCGCCCAGGGACCTTGCGCCGTCAACCTCTCCGACGAATCGCTGGCCAGCATCGTGGGCGGAACGGCGCTTTACAGCCAAGAGGATGACATGCGCACCGCGAAAACGGTGTTCGAGGTGCTGGAGAAGCTGGTTTCGGCTATCAGCTACTTCTGCTCGTCCGACCCATCCAACATCGGCCAGGGCATCTCGCAGATCCTGGGTATCATCGCCGCGCTGCTGGAAACCGGCCCCCAATACGACATCAAGGACGTGCTTGACGAGCTGAATCAGATGAAGGGCCAGCTCACGCGCATGGAAACCAGCGTTGACAACCTGGCTATCCAGCTGCGCGCCATCGACAAGCGCGGCGGCTTCGAGTCGGACTGGTACCAGGTGAAGTGGCTCATGGACCACCTGAACAGCTACGGAACCCTGTACACGGCCACCATCGGCACCATGACAGAGGAAGAGCTGGCGAACGGCGGCTTTGATGCGGCGACGTTCGAAGAGTTGACGGAAGAGAACCAGAAGACGCTGACGAGCTTCAAGCAGGCCATCGACGCCAAAAACGGGCTGCTCAACACCACCGTGTACGCCGATACGGTGAACCTGGGCAGCATGATCACGGGAACCGGCACCAAAGACGTGGTGAGCGACTACTATAACTGGATCGAAACGTACTACAACTGGGATCCGGAAACCTTCGAGATCAAAGACGTGTACCTGGGCTGCATGATCACCTCGTACCTGTACGGCTACCTGTCGTCCATGGCCTACCTTTCGACCGTCGAGGGCACCGGCACCGACGCCGAGAAGCTCAACGCCACGCTCGCCAAAGAAGACCTCGGGAAACAGGCCGATCAGGTGCTGAAGAAGCTTGTTGGGCAACGGGAGCGCGTATGGGACCAAGACTCTATGACCTATAAGGAAAAGTTCCAGAAGTCCCCGCTGCGCCAAGCCACCGAGCCGCTTGCGAACAAAAAAATACGCTGCTTGATCAACGAGCATGTGTATTCGCTCGACAACCACACCGGCCCGCTTTCTGGCCGCATGTACGACGATGCATACTTCGGAAACGCCTCGTTCGGGAAGAGCGTGGAGCGCGACGATGTTCTGATGTACTCGTTCACCGGCGAGCTCAATCTGGCTCAATGGCAGCAGATGGAAGCGAACCTGTCCCAGGTTCGAAAGATCAAGTACAGCCAAAAGCCCCTTCACGACTACGGGCTGGACATGAGCGACGCAAGCAACATCTTCAGCGAACTGCGCGCGCTAGGCTTCACCATGCTAGCGGTCCGCACCGAAAACACCCATACCGGCGACTCCCCCAAGGGGCGTCCGAAACCGCTCGTGCAGTGGAAGAGCAAGGAAGCGCCGCCCGCCCATGTGGTGGTAAGCGATGCGAGCTACAACAAGGTGAGCGACCAGCTAGCCGTTCGCCACGTGCGCACCGTTTCGGTAGACGTGTACGACATCAAAGCATCCCGGGTACTGCGCGGCGTAACAGCCGCACGGCATGAAAGCGTGTACTGGGTGGGCTATGGCTGGGGCTACCTCCATGACGTCTGGCCCTGGTGCACCTCGGAGACGAAGTACGAGAGAAGGGGGATGGTCTAGGACGCGCCGAAACCCAGAAAGGCGGGATCCGGCACGCCGGATCCCGCCTTCGCTCACGCAAAGCTCGCTTTAGCCAGAGCAGCGAGCGAACCCCAGCGAACAAATCCTTGAGCCCGCCTGCATGCGGAGCGAATGCGGCGCTACGCCATGCCGGCAGCCTGCATCGCCTGCACGGTGAGGAACATGTTGTAGGAGAAGTACACGGCCACGACCACGTACACGCTTGCGAGCACCTTGGCCACCAAGTGCCAACCGCTCCGCCACGCCAGCACGATGCCCACCGGCCAGAAGACGAGCAGGAAGAACACGATCCAGAACGTCTGCTGGTGCCACTTCTTCGGGTTGGGGTCCTCCACCAGGTCGTTCGCGTTCTGCCGCAGGTCCTTGCGCTGCCAGTCGCCCGCGCGTCGGTTCTCGTCTGCCATGCCGTCCCCTTCCCTCGAGCGCACACCGCCCGGCGCTCTTCCGCGTTTCCTGCCATCCTACCACGTCGGCGCATCGAGCGCCGGGCGTTGGCGTTCCGTTACCGGAACGCTAGGTCGCCGCTTGCGCGCCTGCCGCCGCCCGCGTCCGCCGCTGAACGCAACCGGTGCCGGACACGCGCGCCGCCGTCAGTTCAGCCCCGCGTACTCCACCTCTATCTGCTCGTCGAGGTACTCCTGCACCGGGGGCTTGCCGAAATCCTCCACCGTCTCGGTGTGCCAGCACTCGGTCTTCGGCAGCCCGGGGATGCGGTCAGCCACGAACACCGGGTCCTTGCCGGCCTTGCGCTGCGCCGTGTAGTCGTCGAGCACCTTGAGCGCCCACTTCCCCAGAAGCAGGATGGCCACAAGGTTCACCATGGCCATGAAGCCCATGAAGATGTCGGCGAGGTTCCACGCAAGGTCGAAGCTGTTCACCGCGCCGTAGAAGATGACACCCAGGCACACGATCCGGAACACGAACAAGAGCGCCCTGCTGTTGCCCTTGATGAAGCGCAGGTTGTTCTCGGCGTAGAAGTAGTTGCCGATGAGGCTGGAGAACGCGAAGGCGAAGATGGCGAACGTGATGAAGTGGATGCCGACCTCTCCCACCGAGTTGTTCACCGCCATCTGCACGAGCGGCATGCCGTTGAGCGCGGCGGCGGCCTCGGGGTCCTGCACGTAGAACACGAGCACCATCATAGCCGAGCACGTGCAGATGAGCAGCGTGTCGATGTACACGGACAGGCTCTGCACGAGGCCCTGCTTGCAGGGGTGCGACACGCTCGCCGTGGCGGCCGCGTTCGGCGCGGAGCCCATGCCGGCCTCGTTGGAGTACAGGCCGCGCTTGATGCCCAGCATCACGACGGAGCCCGCGAAGCCGCCGAAGATCGCCTGGAAGTCGAACGCCGAGGCAAGCACCATGCCGAACACCTTCGGCAGCTCGCCGATATTGGCGATGGTGGTCCACACCGCGATGGCGATGTAGCCGACGGCCATGATGGGCACGATGATGGAGGTGATGACGCTGATGCGCTTCGCCCCGCCGAAGATGACGAACGCCGTCATCACCGCCAGCACGATACCGCAGGCGATGGCCGTGCCGTTCGTTGCGTAGTCGGGGATGTAGTACTCGAGCGACGACGTGGCGTTGAAGGCCTGCAGCCCGTTGAACCCGAACGCGAAGCACAGGATGAGCAGCACGGCGAACAAAACGCCCAGCCAGCGCTTCCCGAGCGCCTGCTCGATGTAGTAGGCCGGACCGCCGCGGAACTCGCCCTCCTTGCCGCGCACCTTCCAGATCTGCGCGAGCGTGGACTCCACGAACGCCGACGCCGCGCCGATGATGGCCATGAGCCCCATCCAGAACACGGCACCCGGACCGCCGGTTGCAATGGCCGTGGCCACGCCGGCGATGTTGCCCGTGCCCACGCGCGAGGCCGTGGACACCATGAGCGCCTGGAACGACGAGATGGACCGCTCGCCCTGAACGTGCTTCTTCTCGGTCAGCTGCGAGAACATGTCCTTGAGATAGCGCAGCTGCACTGCCTTCGTGCGGATGGTGAAGTACACGCCCACCACCACGAGCAGCAACAGCAGGATGTACGTGTACAAAAACCCGCTCAACTCCCCGGTGAACCCGACGAGCCATTCGTTGAAGTCCATTGGAATCCCCTTCCCCTCGACCCACAGGTCGTTCGCAACGTCAGCGAGAGGCGCCGAGCGCGTGCGTCAGCTGTTAAGCTGACGCACGAGCAGCTCGTTGATGACCTTCGGATTGCCCTGGCCGCGCATCTCCTTCATGCACTGGCCCACGAAAAAGCCGATGAGGCCGGTCTTGCCGCCTTGGTACTGGGCCACCTTGTCGGGGTTCGCGGCCAGCACCGCGTCCACGACGGCCTCGATGGCGCCGGTGTCCGACACCTGCTCCATGCCGCGCTCGGCCACGATGGCCTCCGGGTCCTTGTCCTCCTCGAGGATGGCGGCGAACACCTCCTTGCCCTGCTTGGACGAGATGGCGTCGGCAGCCACAAGCTTCACGAGCGCCACCGCGCGCGCGGGCGAGAGCGCCGTGTCGGCGAGCTTCACGCCGTCTGCGGCGTTCAGATAGGCGGTGACGTCGTTGATCACGAGGTTCGCCACCGGCTTGGCCAGCTTGGCCGCGTCATCGCCGGCAAGCTCCATGCACGCCTCGAAGAAGTCGGCCGTCTCGCGATGCTCCACGAGGTGGCGCGCGTCGTACGCGGAGAGCCCGAACGCGTCCTCGAAGCGGGCCGCCTTCTGGTCGGGCAGCTCGGGGAGCTTGGCGCGCACCGAGTCGATCCACTCGTCGGTCAGGTCGTAGGGCGCGAGGTCCGGGTCCGGGAACAGGCGGTAGTCGTCGGCCGTCTCCTTCACGCGCATCACGATGGTGCGCTTCTTGGAGGGGTCCCAGTGCCGCGTCTCCTGGAAGATCTGGCCGCCCTCCTCGAGCACTTCCGCCTGGCGGCAGATCTCGTAGGCCAGGCCGTCGTGGAGGTTCTTGAAGCTGTTCATGTTCTTGAGCTCGGTCTTCACGCCGAACTCCTTGGCGCCGCGGCGGCGCAGGCTCACGTTGCCGTCGCAGCGCATGCTGCCCTCCTCCATCGAGCAGTCGGAGATGCCCAGCGCCAGGTAGATCTGGCGCAGCTTCTGCATGAACAGGCGCGCCTCCTCGGGCGTGCGCAGATCGGGCTCGGTGACGAGCTCGGTGAGCGGCGTGCCGGCGCGGTTGTAGTCCACGAGCGAGTGCGTGGCCCCGGCGATGCGGCCCTCGCCGCCGCCGATGTGCACCATCTTGCCCGCGTCCTCCTCCATGTGGATGCGCGTGATGCCCACGTGGGCGGTGTAGCCGTCCGCCGTGCGCGTCACGTTGCCGCGGCTCTCGCCCACCGCGAGCCCGTCCAGGTCGACGCGCTCCTTCGCGGCCGCGCCGTCCACGTCGAGGTCGAGGTGGCCGCGCATGCAGAAGGCCACCGGGCCCTGCGTGGTCTGGTAGTTCTTCGACATGTCGGGGTACATGTAGGTCTTGCGGTAGAACATCGAGTGCTTCTCGATGTCGCAGTTCGTGGCCAGGCCCGCCAGCACGATGGACTCGATGGCCGCGCGGTTCGGCACGGGCAGCGCGCCGGGCATCCCCAGGCACACGGGGCACGTGTGCGTGTTCGGCTCGGCGCCGAACTCCAGCTTGCAGCCGCAGAACATCTTCGTGTCGAGCGTCGTGAGCTCCGCGTGGATCTCCAGGCCGATGACGGCCTCCCAATCCTGCAGCACCTCTTCGAGCTTGCGCATGGCTACTCACCTGCCTTTCCATCGGCGTAGGCGGGCGCCACGGGGGCGGGGCCGTACACCGTCTCGAGCGCCGCGGCCGCGCGGAACATGTTCTCGTCCTTGAACGCCGGCGAGATCAGCTGCACGCCCACCGGCAGGTGCGTGTCCGCTCCCAGGCCCGCCGGCAGGCTCATGCCGCCGTTGCCCGCGATGTTGATGGAGATGGTGAACATGTCGGACAGGTACATGTCCGTGGGATCGCTCACCTCGCCGAACTTGAACGACGTGCGCGGCGACACGGGCGCCAGGATGCAGTCCACCTGCTCGTAGGCGCGCGCGTAATCCTGCGTGATGAGCGTGCGCACCTGCTGGGCCGGGTAGTAGTACGTGTCGTACACGCCGGCGGACAGCAGGTAGCTGCCCAGCATGACGCGGCGGCGCGTCTCGGGGCCGAAGCCGATGGCGCGGCTGGCCTCGTACTGGCTGCCCAGATCCTTATGGCCCGGATCGCAGTAGCCGTAGCGCACGGAGTCGAAGCGGGCCAGGTTGCTGAAAGCCTCGCAGGGGCCCAGCACGTAGTAGGCGCTCATGGCGGCCTGGGCGTTGGGCAGCTCCACCTCCACGAGCTCTGCGCCCAGGGCGCGCAGGTGCTCCGCCGCCTCCTCCACCTTGGCCTTGACCTCGGAGGTGAGGCCCTGGGCCTCCATGAACGCGGGCACGACGCCGATGCGCATGCCGCGCACGCCCTCGGCGAGGTTCGCCGTGAAGTCGGTCCGGACGTCCTGGCTCGTGCAGTCGAGCGCGTCGCGCCCGGCGATGGCGTTGCATGCCAGCGCCGCGTCCTCCACCGAGCGGGCGAACGGCCCCACCTGATCGAGCGAGCTGCCGAAGGCCACCACGCCGTATCGGCTCACCACGCCGTACGTGGGCTTCACGGCCACGGTGCCGCAGAAGCTGCCGGGCTGGCGGATGGAGCCGCCCGTGTCGGAGCCGAGCGCGACGGTGGCCAGCCCCGCGGCCACCGCCGCCGCGCTGCCGCCCGACGAGCCGCCGGGCACGCGCTCGAGGTCCCAGGGGTTCTGCGTCGGGCCGAACGCGCTCGTCTCCGTGGAGGAGCCGAACGCGAACTCGTCCATGTTGAGCTTGCCGAGCGGGATGCCGCCGGCTGCGATGGTGCGCTCGACGCACGTGGCCGTGAAGGGCGAGACGTAGTTCTCGAGCATCTTCGACGAGCACGTGGTATGGGTGCCCGCCAGGTTCATGTTGTCCTTGAACGCCACGGGCGCGCCGGCCAGCGGACCGAGCTCGTCCAGCGTGCCGGCGGCCACGGCCGCGTCGATGCGCGCGGCGGCGTCGAGCGCCAGCTGCCCGGTGGTCTCGAGGAAGGCGTTGAGGTCCTTGTTCGCAGCGTCGATGCGTGCGAGCGAGCCCTCGGCGACCTCGCGCGCGCTGAAGTCCTTGGCGGCGAGTCCCGCGCGGATCTCGCGGGCGCCCATCGCGCCGAACGCGGAAGCGGATGCGGCGCCCATCAGCGATCGCCCCCTTCTCCCAGGATGGACGGGATGAGGAAGCAGCCGTCCTGCTGCTTGGGCGCGTTCTCGAGCGCCTCCTCCTGCGTGAAGGAGGGCGCCTCCACATCGTCGCGCATGACGTTCGACAGGCTGCCGATGGGGTGGAACGTGGGCTCCACGCCCTCCAGGTCGTACTCGGTGATGGGCGCGAGGCTGTCGATGATGGCGTTCAGGTCGACCGTCATCTGCGACACCTCCTCGTCCGTGAGGCCGATGCGCGTGTACTCCGCGATGTCGCGCACATCATGTTCGGTTACATGTTGGGTCATGGGGTGGCTCTTCCCTTCTCGTTTTCACGCATCGGCCCGCGGCAGGCACCGGTGGAACCGAAGGTGGAACAGGTGAAAACATAACGTCGCCCATGATAGCAAAGGAAGGCTCGCTGCGGGTGCGGCGACGCAAGGAAACACCGGCCGGAAAAGGGCGGGGAGAATGTCAGGAGGCGGGAAGGGGAGTCGCGACCCCGCCTGTCGACCATGCCGCAGCCAGGCGCACAACGAAAAAGATC
>HHCFC01400__coassemble_1046_pt1 | contig 31685 bp, 24 predicted proteins | sample HHCFC01400__metabat2_low_PE_042 | metagenome-assembled genome bin HHCFC01400 | reverse complement strand
GCCTCGGGACGGGCGCCAAAGCGGAAGCGTCGTCCCTATAGGCGGCGCATGCGAACGCTCATGTCCAGGGGCTTCGCGGCGAAGGGGGCCGTCGTGGCCAGGCCGTCCACGCCGGTGGCGGCGTAGGCGGCGGCGTTGCCAGGGTTGATGCCGCCGGCGGCGACGAGTGTTACGTGCGGGTCGATGGCGCGCAGCTCGGCCACGAGGGGACCCAGCTCGTCCACGGGCACCTTGTCGAACTGGATGCCGTCCACGCCTGCGGCCGCGAGCACCCGGGCGCGCGCGGCGTCGGCTTCCACGAACAGCTTCTTCTCGATGCAGCGCGCCTTGATGGCCGGCAGCTGCTCCACGAACGCGTCGAAGCCGCCGAAGAACGTGAGGTGATGGTCGAACACGAGCACCGTCTCGGAGAGCCCCAGCCGGTGCGGAAAGGCCCCGCCTGCCATGACGGCACCGGTGAGCAGGTCTTTCGCGCCGGGCTGGCTCTTTCGCGTGGTAAGCACCTCGCAGCGCGGGTTCGCACCGTGCGCCGCATCGACCATGGCACGCGTTTTCGTGGCCACGGCCGAGCAGTGGTCGAACACGTTCAGGCACACCTTCCACGCCGCATGCAGGTCGGCCGACGCGCCGCGCACGGTCACGAACGTGCCGCCGGCCGCCACGCGCGTGCCGCTCGGCTCGGCCGCGACCACCTCGCAGCCCAGCTTCCCCATGATGCGGCGCACGACCTCGGTGCCGGCCAGCACGCAGTCCTCGCGCGTGAAGTAGTCCATCTCGCCGGGCTCGTCGCCTATCCCCAGCACCGCGCACGTCAGGTCGACGTAGGGCACGTCCTCGGCGATGAAGCCGTCGATGCGCGCATCGGAAATTCGCAGCATGCTTCCCCTTCCCTCTTCATAATGATAGCCATACCAGAATAAACCAACACGCGCCCCGCGCCTAGCGGTACTTTGCGTACAGGCTGGCGCGGGGCGCGGTTGCGTGCGGCACGCGGCGTCGGGGGGGGTGCCGGGCGGGCTTTGGCGGCAGGGGCTACACCTCGGAGATGATGCGCTTCGTGCGGGCCTCCACCTCGGCCTTCGCGCGCTCCACATCGATTCCGGGGTAGGCGCCGTCGCGGTAGACCACCGCGCCGTCGCTCATGGTGAGCACGACGTCGGACCCGTGGCCGGCATACACCATGTTCACCAGAGGGTTCGTGCGCGGCGCCCACGAGGGGCCCGTCACATCGAGCACGGCGAGGTCGGCCTTCATGCCCTCGCGCACCAGCCCGCAGTCCTCGCGGCCCTGCGAGAGCGCGCCCACGCGCGTGGCGGCGGAAAGCGCCTGCTTCGGCGTGACCACCGACGGGTCGCCCGTGGAGCCCTTGTACAGCAGCGCCAGCAGGTACAGGTCCTGCATCATGTCGTGGTTGTTGTTCGAGGCCATGCCGTCGGTGCCCAGGCACACGCTCACGCCGCGCTCAAGCATGGCCGGAATGGGCGCGTAGCCGCTGCCCAGCTTCATGTTCGATGCAGGGTTGGCGGCTGCGAACACGCCCTTCTCCACCATGATATCGAAGTCGGCCGGCTCGCACCACGTGCAGTGGGCGGCCGTGGTGGGCACGTCCAGCACGCCGATGCTCGCGAAGTACTGGATGGGCGTCAGGCCGTCGTGGCGCTGCTTGCACTCCTCGTGCTCGCTTCTCGTCTCCGAGGCGTGCAGGTGCATGCGCAGGCCCTTCTCCTTCACCACGGCAGCGATATCCTTGCACGTCTGAGGGTTAGACGTGTACTCGGCGTGGATGTTGTAGTCGATGAGGATGCGCCCGTCCGCGGCGCCGTGGTACTTCCCCACGTATTCCTCGACCGCCGCGCAGCTGGCATAGTCCGCGAACGGCTTGGGCTCGAAGTACAGCTCGCTCTCGCAGATGTTCGCCTTCAGGCCGCTCTCCACCACGGCGCGCACGCGCTCGTCGGTGGCGTAGTACATGTCGGAGAAGCTCACCACGCCGTAGCGGGCCATCTCGGCGCAGGCCAGTAGCGTGGCCCAGTAGTTGTCCTCGGGCGTCATCTTCGCCTCGAACGGCCACACCATGTCGTTGAGCCACGCCTGCAGGGGCAGGTTCTCGGCGTAGCCGCGCAGAAGCGTCATGGGCGCGTGCGCATGGGCGTTGTAGAAGGCCGGCACGAGCAGCTTGCCGCGGCCGTCGTACACCTCGCCGTAAGCCTCGGCTTCGGCGTCGGCAGGTGCCTGCCCGTCCAGGTACGCGATGCGCCCGTTCTTCACGCCCACCCAGCAGTGGGGACGCAGGTCCAGGTTCTCGTCCAAGATGTCGATGTCTGCGAACAGCATGCGCTCTCCTCGCTCTCCGGACGCCCCGCGGGGGCGCCGCCTTCGTATTCGGGCGCCCACAGGGCGCGCCTCGTCGCCGGGCGCCGCAGGCGCCCTGCCGTTTCCGCCCATTATAGGACTACCTCTAGTAATAGCTAACGGCAATCTTTCTTGACACAACCTTATATATGCTATCATGCCGAGGGAGACGAGACGACGGGCCGCCGAGACCGAGGCGGCGGCCTCTCGAAGAAAGAAGGAGCCATGGCAGAAGAAGAATGCACCCACGAATGCGGCAGCTGCGGCGTTGCCGGCTGCGGCGACCGCGAGGACGCGGGCCCGTCCACGTTCCCGACGAACGCCCGCACGAACATCAAGCACGTCATCGGCGTGGTTTCCGGCAAGGGCGGCGTGGGCAAGTCGCTCGTTACCAGCCTCTTGGCCAGCCAGATGCAGAAGAAGGGCTTCAGCGTGGGCATCCTTGACGCCGACGTGACCGGCCCGTCCATCCCCAAGACGTTCGGCATCACGAACCCGCTCACGGCCGATGCCGACGGCATCGTGCCGGCGCAGACGGCCAGCGGCATCAAAGTGGTGTCCGTGAACCTCATGCTGCCGAAGGACGACATCCCGGTGGCGTGGCGCGGCCCCGTGGTGTCCGGCATTATCAAGCAGTTCTGGGGCGAGGTGAGCTGGGGCGATATCGACTACCTGTTCGTGGACATGCCTCCGGGAACCTCCGACGTGTTCCTGACCGTGTTCCAGTCGCTGCCGGTCGACGGCATCGTGACCGTGTCGGCGCCGCAGGAGCTCGTGGCCATGATCGTGGGCAAGGCCGTGAACCTGGCGCACGACCTGAAGGTGCCCGTGGTGGGCCTCGTGGAGAACATGGCCTACTTCAAGTGCGACGAGTGCGGCAAGGACCACCACATCTTCGGCGAGCCCCAGGGAGAGGCCGTGGCCAAGCGCTACGACATCCCCTCGTTCGCCACGCTGCCCATCGACCCGTCGTTCGCGCGCCTCGTGGACGAGGGCAAGGTGGAGGAGTACGACGTGGCCGGCGCGCTCGACCCCGTCATCGAACAGGTGGAGATCTGCGCAAAGGCGAAGGACGCCGAGTAGGCGAGAAGCCGAGCCGACCGCAAAGCCGAAGGCCCTCGGGACATCGTCCCGGGGGCCTTTTCCATGGACAACGGCCTTGGCGAGCATGTCGGCGAGAGGTGTCCCGACGCACGAGAATCGGAGGATCGTGGGGGCGAAGCACGGCGGGTACGCGAGCTTCCGGTATCGTCCGGAGGTCGGGACGGGACCCTCCGCAACGTCGGCGCGTACCGGAAGCCGGCAGGGCGCCGGAGCACAAGAGGGATCAGGGATGCTCGTCGAAGTAGCCCGTCTGGCCGCGCACCTGCCACGTGCACACGGCCAGCGCGATGATGAACAGCCCGCTCACGATGCCGGTAACGTCGACGATGCCCGACGAGAGGTTGCCGGCCATGGCCCAGGCCGTGAGCACCGCGTCGGCCAGCGTTATCCAGAAGAACAGCGTTATCTTGTAGGGGTTCTTGGCTCCACGAATACCCAGCAGGCCGATGGCCAGGTTGAATACCGCGCTCACAAGCGCCGTGGCCCCCACGGCTGCCGCAATGTCGCGCAACTCCACGCCGGCGAGCCGCACGTCTCCCGCCACCGAGCCGGCCGCCCAGAACACGGCGCCGAACACCAGCTCCAGCACGGCCCACACGATCATGACGATGCACAGCCGCCTGAGCCACACCTGCCAGGTCGACAGGGGCTTTCCGTCCGCACCGAGCGGCGCCGGCCGGGCGCTCGCCCGCGCTCCGCCCATTCGGCGCGCACTCCCCGGCACCACCGTTCCCTGATCTGCCTCCATACCGCCTCCGCCTGCGCCTGCGCACGTCCCATGCCAGCGGGCCGCCTCGGCTTCTCCTCGGCGGCCCGCCTCGCTTCCTTTTCTCCCAACTATTATAGGGCAAGTCGCCGCCTTGCCGGGAAACCGAAACTTTGAGGCGTTCGGGCGCATCGTATCGTATACTGGGGCAAGTTGAATAAACGCCGTCGCGTATGGGATGGGGATGTTCCAAGCGCAAAGCCGGCTGCACGCTCTCTCAAGGAGGCTATTATGGAGCGCGCTCGTTACCGGCAAAGCGACTTGAGAAGGATGGTCCTCGGTGTACGCGCCATCCCCTCCCTGTTCATCGCTTTGACCTCTTACAAACTGCTTGCCGTGTTGCTGTTCATGGAAACGTTCCTGCTGCCGGGCACGTTCGACGTGGGCGGCTTGGCATTTCCCGCCTGCACGCTGCTGTTCCTTGCCTGCGCCCTGGTGTGCCTGGCCTTCGCCATACTGTTCCGCCGGCTGACGTTCCACGACCGCGGCTGGTACCTGGGGCTGCTCACAGCCTGCCTCTTGCTCGGGCTGTTCCTGCTGCTTCTGCGCGAGCTGGGAGGAATCGGCAACACGGCGCTGGCCGCAGCGTGCCGCGGACTGGGAATCGCGCTGGTGGCGATGGGGCTTATAGGCGCGCACATCGAGGAAGCGCGCATCATGGGCGCCCTCGGCATGACCCAAACGCTCACGTTCGGCGTATCCGCTGCGTTCGCTGCCTCCCTGCTCTACCTGGCGCTGACCCTTTTGCCGATGCCGCAAGGGCGCTGGGCGGCGGCGTTCGTGCTGCCGCTCGTGTTCGCCGCCTCGTTCTGGCGCGCACAGCAAGAGGTGTACCGCTCCCCTAGGACGCGTTACGAGGAGCCCGAAGCCAAAGTGCTCGTTCCCTACCGGTTCATCGCCACCTCCGTGGCGCAGGGCATCGCCGCCGGCCTGCTCGTAGCCCTCGCGTGCGCCGGCGGGCAGTTCTCGCCCGCGTGGAACGTGGCAGGGTACCTGCTGGCCGCGGTGCTCACCCTGGCCACGATGCTGGTGTGCAAGCTCGACTTCAACCGCTCGGTATACCAGATTGGATTCCCGCTCGTGGGATTGGGGCTGCTGTGCGCCGGCATCGCGGGCGCTCCGCTGGGCGCACCGGGCGCGGTGATGCAGGTAACGGGGTTCCTGTACCTCGACCTGGTGCTGTGGGGGCTGGGATCGTATCTCATAAAGAACTGCCGTCAACCGGCCACCTGGGTGGCGGCCTGCCCCACCACCTCGCTCATGGCCGGCCGGACGCTGGGGGCGGTGCTGGGAGCCGCCCTGCTGCAGCTGCTACCGGGCGGCTTTGGCTGGAACGCGCTGCTGTGCACCGCCGCCTTCTGCTTCGTCATGGCAGCCCTGCTGCTGTCCAACGCCGCCAACCTGCGTACCGGCTGGGGCTTCGTGCGTCCGGGCGGCCCCGACGACGGCGCGAACGCCCACCGCGCCTGCCAGATCGTCGCCGAGGATTTCAGCCTCACGCAGCGCGAGTTCGAGGTGCTGCGGCGCATCGTGGAGGGCGAATCGCGCGCCGATGTGGCCGAGGCGCTGTTCATCGCGCCCAACACGGTGAAGACGCACCTGCACAGCATCTACGCGAAACTCGACGTGCACAACGTGCGCGATCTGCGCGCGTACGTGGACAACCGAAGGCGCTCGTTCTCGCCGTCTTCCGAAAACGAGGAAATTCTTGAAAATGATGCTTGACCCTGTGCGCGCTTCCGTTATACTAGGTTTCGCACTTTTTCGGGGCTTTAGCTCAGCTGGGAGAGCGCATGGCTGGCAGCCATGAGGTCAGGGGTTCGATCCCCCTAAGCTCCACCATCAACTTGATGGCCGGTTCGGAGACGAACCGGCCATTTTCTTTGCTCTCTGCGCAAAGGAGCGCAAGGGACTGCGATTCAGGCACGGACCATGCGCCGCCCTCTTCGCCTTGGCTCCACACCCGCGTAAATATGGTATCGTACGAGCGAGACGCAGGAGGGCGTCGAAGCGGATCGGAGCAAGCCATAGCACACGGAGGAGAAGACGCGCGGAACCGGCACCTGGTCGGGGTGTCCTTGCCGCTTTTGCTGCTTGCACTCGTTGCGGCGCTGCTTGCACTGCCCGGAGCCTACGCCCCTCCCGCCTTCGCCGACGAGGACGCGCCGGAAGGCAAGCGCATCGTGCGCGTGGGCTACTACGAAGACGGCGACTACATGTCCTACGACGAGGCCGGCCAGCTCGTGGGCTACAACATCGACTACCTGGAAGAGCTGCGGCGCTACGCCGACTGGACGTACGAGTACGTGGATTTCGCCGGATGGGCCGAAGCCTACGAGGCGTTGGAGAACGGAGAGATCGACCTGCTCCCCGCCGTGTACTACACCCAGGAGCGCACGGACCGCATGCTGTTCTCGGCCGAGCCCATGTGCAGCATCTACACCACGCTCAACGTGCGCCTGGACGACAGGCGCTACGCCTACGAGGACTTCGCCGCGTTCTCGGGCATGAGGGTGGGAGTGATCGAGAACAGCCAGGACGCCCGGGCATTCGCCCAGTATGCAAGCGACAACGGCTTCGACGTGGACATGGTGGAGTACCTGGAGACCGATGACCTCCTGGACGCGCTGGACGAGGGCGCGCTGGACGCCATCGCCATCACCTACCTGGGCAGCAACTCGCGCTTCCGCACCATCGCGCAATTCTCGCCCGAGCCCATCCACTTCGCGTTCCCGCTCGACCGCGCCGAGCTCCAACAGGACCTGACCGCCGCCATGAACCGGCTCCAGCTGCGCGACCCCGGCTTCTCCACGCTGCTGTACAACCGCTACTTCGGCATCAACACCGACCAGGACCCCGTGTTCACCGAAGACGAGTACGCCTACCTCGCGTCCGCTCCCACGCTGAGGGTGGCCTACGACGCATTCCGCACGCCGCTGTCGTACACCGACCCGGAGACGGGCGCGTTCGCCGGTGCCGCCGCGCGGCTGTTCGAGGACATCTCCCGCGTGACGGGCCTCTCGTTCGAGTTCGTGCCCGTCGACCGCCACAATGACGCCTTCGAGATGGTGGAGAGCGGCGCGGTGGACCTGGTGGCCGGCGTGGACCGCGACGCCGACGAGGCCACGGCGGGCATCGTGTCCACCACCGGGCCGTACCTGCGCGACCCCATGGCCCTCATCGTGGGGCCGGGCTCCTCGGGCTCGCGTGTGGCGCTGCCGCGCGGCTTCGCGCTGGCCGCCGAGATGGAGCGCCAGCACGTGGGGGACGAGATCGTGTACTTCGACACGCCGAAGCAGTGCGTGGACGCCGTGCTGACGGGCACCGCCGACTTCGCCTACGCCGACACGCACGTGGCGAACTACCTGCTGTCTGAGTCGCAGTACGAATCGCTCACCGTCACCACCATGACCGACTACACGAACGACATGAGCATCGGCGTGGCGGGGACCGCCGACACGCGCCTGCTGAGCGTGCTGGACCGCTGCGTGCAGTACACGGCGGAGAGCAAGATCACCACCTGGGTGTCGCAAAGCTCGCTGGCCGTGCACCCCACCACGCCCCTCGACTTCCTGCGCCAGTACCCGCTGCAGATCATCTCGGGGCTCGCGGCGCTGTTCGGGGTGCTTTTGGCCGGGGCGCTCTACCTGGGGCGCACGAAGCTGCGCACGGCACGCCACATCGAGGAGCTGTCCTTCACCGACCCGCTCACGGGCGGGTGGACGCTCGCCCGCTTCCGCACGGGGGCCGAGGACGTGCTCGAGCGCGCGGGCAGCGGGGAGCACGCCATCGTTTACCTGGACATCGCCCGCTTCAAGAGCTTCAACGCCGCGTTCGGCTACGCGGCGGGCGACCAGCTGCTCAAGGCGCTCGACCGCCTCATCGGCGAGCTGGAGCACGATGGCGAGCACCACGCGCACATCACCGCCGACGAGTTCGTGGTGCTGGTGCGGTGGGACGGCTGGGACGCGTTCCTCGAGCGGTTCGCGGAGCTGGACCGCCGCTTCAACAGCCTGGACGTGCTGCGATCGCACTCGCACCGCCTGTTCCTGCATGCCGGCGCCTGCATCGTGGAGCGCCCCGGCGGGTCGCGCCGCCTGGACGCGCAGGCCCTGGCCGAGCTCATGGACTGCGCCCGCTACGCGCGCGACAGCGTGGGCGAGACGTCGTCGAGCAAGGCGGCGCTCTACACGGCCGACATGAAGGACCGCGACGTGGCCGAGCGCGCGGTGGTGGCGCTGGCGCGCGCCGCGCTGGATCAGGGCGAGTTCGTGGCCTATTACCAGCCGAAGGTCGAGCTGGCCACGAACCGCATCGTCGGCCTTGAGGCGCTCGTGCGCTGGGAGTCGCCCGAGCGCGGCGTCGTGCAGCCGAACGACTTCATCCCGCTGTTCGAGAAGAACGGCTTCGTGACCGAGATCGACCTGCACGTGCTGCGCCAAGCTTGCACGCGCCTGGAGGAGCGGTTGGCCCAAGGGCTGCCCGTCGTGCCCATCGCATGCAACTTCTCGCGCCTGCACCTGCAGCGGGACGGGTTCCCGGAGAGGGTGAGGGCCATCGTCGACGAGTACGCGGTGCCGGTCGACCTCATAGAGCTGGAGCTGACGGAGAACATCGTCATGGAGGACCTGGAGCGCGCGAAAGGCATCTGCCGCCAGCTTAAGGACCTGGGCTTCCGCATATCCATCGACGACTTCGGCAGCGGCTACTCGTCGCTGGGCACCTTGCAGGACCTGACGATAGACGTGCTGAAGCTGGACCGCACGTTCCTCATGAGCAGCGAGAGCGGCGAGCGCAGCCGGGCCATCCTCGAGGGCGTGGTGGGCATCGCCGAGAAGCTGCGCGTGACCATCGTCGTGGAGGGCGTGGAGACGTGCGAGCAGGCCCGGATGCTCCAGCAGCTGGACGACGCCATCATCGCGCAGGGCTACCTGTACTCGCGCCCCGTGCCGCGGGCCGAGTCCGACCGCCAGCTGGACGGCGCCGTTCTGGAGCCGAGCGAGGGGTAGCCGCAGGCAGCGCGGACGGGCGCCCGCAAACCGCGAAGCACCGCGCCTTACGCTGCCTCGCGGGCTTCGCGCAGAAGCGCTATCTCCTCCGCGAAGCCGGACAGCTCGGGGTTGGGGGTTTCCAGGTAGAACGGCAGGTCCCGCAGCTTCGGGTGGTTCGTGACGGCGGCGAGCGCGGCGAGGCCTATCTCTCCCTCGCCGATGCGCGCATGGCGGTCCTTATGCGAGCCGCGCGCGTTCTGGGAGTCGTTGAGGTGGATGGCGCGCAACCGGTCGAGCCCGATGACGCGGTCGAACTCCTCCACCACGCCGTCGAGGTCGCCTGCGATGTCGTAGCCCGCATCCCACACATGGCACGTGTCGAGGCATACGCCCACGTGGTCGGCCAGGTCAACCTGCGCGATGATGGCCGCCAGCTCCTCGAACGTGCCGCCCACCTCGCTGCCCTTCCCCGCCATCGTCTCGAGCAGCAGCGTCGTGGTCTGGTGCGGCAGAAGCGACTGGTTGAGCGCGTCGGCGATCTTCGCGATGGCCGCTTCGTGCGTTTGACCGGTGGCGCTGCCCGGATGCATGTTGTACAGCTGGTGCGGCGTCTCCTCCATGCGGCCGAGGTCCTCGGCCAGCACCATGAGCGCGAAGTCGCGCGTCTGCTGCTTGTCGGACGCGGGGTTCAACGTGTAGGGCGCGTGCGCCAGGATGCGCGTGATGCCGTGCTCCGGCGCGTAGGCCGCATAGGCCGCCACGTCCTTCGGATCGATGGCCTTCGCCCGTCCGCCGCGCGGGTTGCGCGTGAAGAACTGGAACGTGTCGGCATCGATGGATACGGCGTCCTTCGCCATGTGGAGGTAGCCCTTGGCGCTCGAGAGGTGGCATCCGATGGTGAACATTGGCCGCATCCTTTCCGGTGGTTTAATCGTGACGTTTATAGTAGCATATGGAGCGGCGAGCTTAGGCCGAGGCGCGGGCCTTCTGGAACTTCTCTATGGCCTCGCCGTACTCCTTGAGCGTCGCGTCGGGCGCCTCCAGGTAGAACGGCACGTCGCGCAGTTTCGGATGGTTCGCGAGCGCCGCCAGGGCGTCGAAGCCGATCTCGCCCTCGCCGATAGGCGCATGGCGATCCTTGTGAGAGCCGAGAGCGTCCTTCGAGTCGTTGAGGTGGACGGCGCGCAACCGGTCGAGGCCGATCACCTGGTCAAACTCCTCCACCACGCCGTCGAGGTCGCCGGCGATGTCGTAGCCGGCGCCCCACACGCGGCAGGCGTCGAAGAGCACGCCCGCGTGGTCGTCGAACTTAACCTGGTCGAGGATACGCGCCAGCTGCTCGAACGTGCCGCCCACCTGCGTGCCCTCGCCCGCCATGGTCTGCACGAGCACGGGCGTCTCCTGCGACGGCGTGATCACGTCGTTCAGCGCTGCGGCAACCCTTGCCAGCGCTTCGTCCACCGACTTGCCGAGCGCGCTGCCAGGTTGCAGCGTGTACATCGCTTGCGGCGTCTCGGCCATGCGCGCGAGGTCTTCGGCCAGCACCATCATCGTGAAATCGTGCTCGCGCTGGTCGGCGCTGGCCGGGTTCGCCGTGTAGGGCGCATATCCCAGGATGACCTCGATGCCGTGTTCGGGCGCATAGTCCTCGAACGCGGCGATATCCTGCGGGTCGAGCGCCTTCTGCGCACCGCCGCGCGGGTTGCGCGTGAAGAACTGGAACGTGTTGGCCCCGATGGACACGGCGGCCTTGGCCATGCCAAGGTATCCGTCCTTGTCCGAGAGATGGCATCCGATGGTGAGCATGGCAGCGTCCTTTCCGATGGGGAGCATTGCCGTCCATGCTAGCTGTGCGCCCGCAGCCAGGTCGACGCGGAAGGCGCGCCGCCGCGCATCTGTCAGCAGCCCGTTGCGCCCCCGTGCAACCAGCCGGGCGAGCGTGGCAGGCTATATGAGGAGAGGGGATTTCGGAGAGGCAGCGGCCAGGGCGGGCGGGCGCCTACGCCTCCGCGGCGTCGTAGGCGTCGAGCGCGGCTCCAAGCGCCTCGATGGCAGTCATGCCGACGGCGGGCAGGCCCACGAGCACCGCGCTGCGCACCTCCTCGCGCGTGGCGCCCAGCTTCTTGAGCGAGGTCACGTGGAACCCGAGACCGCCCGTCATGCCGAGTGCGGAGAGCACGGCCAGGTAGGCCAGCTCCTGCGTCTTCTGGTCAAGCGCGCTCGACTTCGCCACCTGCATGACCATGCCGCCGTACGCCTTCGCCAGCTCCGGCTCCTCGTTCATGAACAGCTCGAATCCTTTTGCCATAGCGCAGCCTCCTTCGTCTGGAGCGCCCGAAGGCGCCGTTTGCCTCCGCCGTGACCAGTATAGGGCCCTGGACGCTGCGGCGACGCGGCGCGCGGCGAACCGTCATCCCCCCGAAGGCTCTGCATCAGCCGAGAGCACGGCAACGAGCCGGCACGACGCCCCGTGCCCGTCGGGCTCGCCGTCTTGTCGGCCGACCGGGGTCCGCCGATCTCCGCAGTCTGCCCCTTTTCATCCAACGGTTCGCCGTTGCGTCGGGCGGCTATAAGGACAGGCCGAAAAGTCCGCGTGCTTGGCAGGATGGCGGAGGCTCTTTCCGCCGCTTCCCTCTCTGGAGCCCCTTTCTCGCATGGCGCATCGTTCGCCGTCGCGCTTGCCCTACCGCTGCCCTAGGGCCCCCGGCGCGAGGGAGCACGCGGCCGACGCGATCGCAGCCGTTACAGCACGATCCCCAGCGTTACGGCGCAAGCCACCAGCGCGACCGCGACCGCCATCACGGCCACGTCGTAACCCGCAAACGGGTACTCCTTGTAGCCGCTCGCCACGCCGCGCAGGTTGAAGCCGCGCACCTCCGCGGCGATGGCGGCGCTGTTGGTCTTGCGGACCGACGACACGAGCAGCGGCACGCACAGCGGCACCATCAGGCGCACCTTCCGCACGATGCCGCCCGCGTCGAACTCCACGCCGCGCGCGGTCTGCGCCTCCATGATGCCCTTCATGTCGTTCATGAACAGGGGGATGAAATGGATCGTGGACGTGAACGTGAACGCGTACTTGTAAGGCACGTGCAGCACCTTCACCACGGCGTTCGTGATGTCGTTCATCTTCGTGACGTAGAACACGAGGAACAGCGGGATGGCGGCGGCCATGAGGCGCACCACCGTGGTGAGAGCCGCCAACAGGCTTCCCGTGCCGATGTAGCCCCACGGAAGCTCTGCCAGCACCGCTCCGCTCGGCGTCGTGAGGATCTGGACGACGGCGAGGATCAGCGAGAACGCGAACACCGCCTTCGCGAGGCCGATGGCGGGCCTCATCATGCCGCACGTCGCGGCCAGCGCGAACCCGACCGCCAGCAGCACGGCCAAGAACACGAGGTTGCTCGAGCAGAAGCACGCGACGGCGAACAGCGCGGCCGCCGCCAGCTTGGCCACGGGGTTCATGCGATGCAGCAGGCTGGTGCCGGGCACGTATTCGAGAAACGAGCTCATGCGCACACGCTCCTTTCGACGTCTTGGGTTGTTCGAGCCTCTTCGACGACGGCGGCCAGCATCTCATCCACCGTGTTGGCGCGGGCGACGGCCGTCTCGGCGAGCCGCGGCATGTCGCGCGCCAGTTCAAGCGACAGGTCCACGATCTGCGGCGGAACAAGCGAGGCGCGCTCGAGCGTGTCGCGGTTGCGCAGCACGTCGAACGTGGGGGCGTCGTCCACCACCGTGCCGCCGCTCATCACGATACAGCGCGTGGCGTAGTCGGCCACCACCTCCATGTCGTGGCACACCATGATCACCGTGGCGCCCTGCTCGTGGATGCGGCGGATGATGGCCATGACCTTCTCGCACTCGCGGAAGTCCAGTCCTGTCGTGGGCTCGTCGAGCACCACCACCGGCGGCGCGAGCACCACGATGGACGCGAGCGCCAGCAGCTGGCGTGCGCCGCGGTTCAGCAGGAACGGGTCGTCGTCCGCGTCGAAGCCGAACTCCTCGATGATGGCGTCCACGCGCGCGTCGGCCTCGGGACCCGCCTGTCCGAGCGCCTTGAACCCGAACAGCAGCTCCTCGCGCACCGTGTTGCAGCAGATCTGGCGGTCGGGATTCTGGAACAGGAAGCCCACGCGCCGGGCCAGCTCGCTCGTGCGCAGCTCGGTCGTGGGCACGCCGTCGACGAGCACCTGGCCGGCGTCGGGCTTCAGCAAGCCGTTCACCAGGCGCATCGTGGTGGACTTCCCCGCTCCGTTCGTGCCCACGAACGCGACGAACTCGCCGTCGCGGATGGTGAAGCTGACGCCCTTGAGGATAGGCAGCGTTGCCTCGTAGGACGCGTGCACGTCGTCGAACTCGATCATGCGAGCACCTCCTTCAACGCCTCGCGCGCTTCGCGCACGTTGCGGACGGACGCGCCGCCGTACAGGCCCTCGGCGCGCAGGCGGTTCATGAGCGTGGTCGAGCGCGGGCAGTTGACGCCGATCCGCTTGAGCTCGTCCGAATGCTCCAGCACCTTCGCGGGCTCGTCGGCGAAGCGGATGCGCCCCTCGTCGACGATGACCAGCATATCGGTGTACTGCGACAACAGCGCGATCTTCTGCTCCACCACCACGACGGTGGTGCCGTGCTCGCGCGCATAGCGCGCCAGCAGGTCGAACACCGCTTGCGAGCTGGCCGGATCGAGCTCGGCGGTGGGCTCGTCCAGCACGAGCACCCGCGGGTTCAACGCCAGGACGGACGCGATGGCCACCTTCTGCTTCTGCCCGCCCGAGAGCGTTGCGATCATACGGTCGCGCAAATCGGCGATGCCCATGTCGGCCAAGGCCTGTGCGACGCGCCCTTCGATCTCGCCCTTCGGCACGCCGAAGTTCTCCAGCCCGTAGAGCACCTCGTCCTCCACGACCGACGTGACGAACTGGCTGTCGACGTCCTGGCAGACGCTTCCCACCAGCCGCGACACGTCGGTGAGCGCGACGTCGCAGGTGTCGAGCCCGTCCACGGTCACCGAGCCGTAGAAGTCGCCCGGATAGCAGTGCGGGATGATGCCGTTGAGCGCATAGGTGAGCGTCGACTTGCCCGAACCGGCCGCGCCGGTGATCCCGACGAACGCACCGTCCGGAATGGCAAGGCTGATGCCGCTCACCGCGGGCCGCTCGCTTTCGCGGTACTGAAACGTGAAATCGCGTATCTCTATCATGTCGAGTCTTTCTTCCGAATCGCAGGTTGGCGTAGCAAGTCAGCGAGGGCGGCCGCAGGCCCGCGGAATCCCTAGCGCTTGAGAACCTTCTTCAGCGGCATGGCCAGAACCTGCACGAGGATGCAGTTGAAGGTGGCCGTGCCGAACACGATGGCCGCGTACGTGGCCAGCGCCACCATGACGTCGCCGCCCGTGGACACGACGTTGATGTAGACGGACAGCAGCGCGAAGGTTCCTCCGGACACCACCGTGGACACGAACGTGTTGACGAGCGGGTTGAGGTCGAGCCTGCCGCCGATGCTCATGGGCACCTTGACGAGCAAGCCGCAGGCCAGCGCACCGAGCACCTCGGAGGGGATGTTAAGAAGCGGCGTGGCGTTGAGCAGGGGAATCTGGCAGATGAGCCCCGCCAGAAGGCCGATGACGAGCGACTGGCCCAGCTTCGGGCGCGTCAGGATGATGGCCAGGCAGTACATGGCGATGATGAAGTTCGGCTTCATGCCCATCGACGAGAGCAGCGACCCCACCGTCAGCTTGAGCACGGCACCGGCCGCCAGCAGCACGGCGATGAGGATGAGATCCTGCGTGGAGAGCCCTGCCTTCTTGGGAGCCGCCGCCACGTCGCGCTTGCGCGGCGCTGCCGCCTTGCCCGCTGCGGCCGTCTGCGTAGCAACCTCGCGCTTGATCTGCTGTTCCATGTTCCTCAATCCTTTCTTGGCGGAGTTCCCGCCGGTTCGTTGCCCCTCCCGGGGCGTTTCGTTTGCCGGCACGAGCTTCGCGGTTGAGGAACGCATCGCCTCGCCTCCAAAGGTGCGCACGGCTGCCGCCGCGCTGCGCCGCATAAAAAAACACCTGTCCTTTGAGATAAAGGACAGGTGTTGTAACCTGCGGTGCCACCTTTATTGGCTCTGCGATGCAGAACCCTCTCACGAACATGCCAACACATGTTCTGCCCTTAACGCAGGCTCACGGTCCAGATACTCGGTCGGCTCGGCCCGTGCGCGCCATGCCTTCCTTTCCCCTTTCCCTCGGCGAACCATTTACCATCCAGCTTACTGCGGGAATCCCAGCTGCGCCCGCTCTCTGTGAGTGCTCATGATGGCTTGACTTTCGCCTCATCGGTTTCAGCTATTAAGTTGTGGCGCATACTTTAGCACAACGCTTCGGGATGCTGTCAAGAGAAAATGCACGTTTTTTCAACGCAGACCGCAGTATCGCGGACCGTTGAGCCGTTGGCTGCGAGCCGGGAGCGCGCCCTAGCCCGCCGTGTCGTCCCCCGCAGAAAGGTACGTCGCTATCAGCCGGCGCGTCTCGGAGGATGTGGGCGCCGCCTCGCCGCAGACGTGCAGCATCGAGCGCGTGCGCGCCAGGCCGATGGCCGTGGAGGACGCCACGAGCGCCTCCTCCTCCACCGACCCGCTCGCCAACATGCGGCGCTCGGGACGCTCGCACAGATAGGAGCGCAAGGCGGCGGCGATGGAGCGCTGCACGGCCAGGAGGTCGCGCTGGCCGTGGAAGAACAGCTGGGGCATGGAGCGCAGCGCCTCGCGGCGCAGGCCCTCTATCTCGTCGTCCACGCCCGCGGACACGGTGGTGCTCACCACTCCCACGAGCACGTCGAGGTAGCACGCCTCGTCATGCTCCGCCAGTATCTCGAGTAGGCGCTCGTCGTCGGGGAACGCGTCCATGCGTCCCATGATGACCGAGGCCTTCGAGGGGAAGTAGTTGAAGAACGTTTTCTTGGATATCTCGGCCCGCGCGCAGATGTCCTCCACCGTCACGCCGTCGTAGCCGCGCTCGATGACCAGCTCCAGCGCCGCGCGCTCCACCGCAAGCCGCGCCTTGAGCTTCTTGCGGTACCGCAGCCCCTCCGGCGATGCGTTCTCCCGACCGTGCTCCACGATGCGCGCAACCTCCCGTTGACGATGATGTGCCGTTTTCATGCAGGGTACCACAAGTTTCAACCGTCTCGCTTTTCATCTACCGAATGAATATTTATACTGGGTGTAAATTACCTCAGCCGCACATGAAGGCGTTCTCGAGGACGGGCGAAAGCCCGCTCGAGGGCGCCTTTGTTCGCGGCAGCACGTCTCTTAGCGGAAGGAAGCAGGCATATGGGTTTGTCGCGCAAGCAGATTATCATGTTGGCCGTGCTCGTGTTCGGCACGTTCGTCACCGTCTTGAACCAAACGGTGGTGGCGCCCGCGCTGCCGTCGGTCATGGCCGAGATGAGCGTCGACGCTTCCACGGCGCAGTGGCTGACTACGGGATTCACCCTGGTCAACGCCATCATGATTCCCATCACGGCGTTCTTGACGGACCGCTTCACCACCAAGCGGCTCTTCCTCGTGTCCATGGCCATCTTCACCGCGGGCAGCGCGCTGGCCGGCTGGGGGCCGAGCTTCGCCGTGCTGCTGCTCGGCCGCCTCGTGCAGGCCGCGGGCGCCGGCATCCTCATGCCGCTGGTGATGACCGTGCTCATGTGGACGTTCCCCGTCGACAAGCGCGGCACGGCCATGGGGCTGTTCGGCATCGTCATCGCATTCGGCCCGGCCATCGGCCCCACGGTCGCCGGCGTGATCATCGACCGCTACACCTGGCACGACATGTTCTACATCATCACCGCGCTCTCGGCCGTCGTCGTGCTCATCGGCGCGTTCGTGCTGGAGAAGGGCGGCGAGACGAACAAAGACGTCAGCCTCGACGTGCCGTCCGTCGTCCTGTCGTCGTTCGGCTTCGGCGGCCTCCTGTACGGCCTGTCCACCATCGGCTCGTACGGCCTGCGCGCCGACGCCATCGCGGGCACGCTCGTGGGCGTGGTGGCGCTCGTGTTCTTCTTCCGCCGCCAGCTCAAGATGGAGAAGCCCATGCTGCAGGTGCGCGTGCTGCAGAACCGCAAGTTCCTCGTTGCCACCGTCATCGGCATGCTCGTGCAGGGCGCCCTGCTCGCCGCCGGCATCCTCGTGCCCATCTACCTGCAGTCGCTCATGGGCTACTCGGCCACCGTGTCGGGCCTGGTGCTGCTGCCCGGCGCCATCATCATGGGCGCCATGGGCCCCATCGCCGGCCGCCTGTTCGACAAGCACGGGCCGCGCGTGCTGGCGCTCGTGGGCATGGGCGTGCTGACGCTCACCACGTTCTGCTTCTGCTTCCTGGGGCCGAACATGGGCCTCATCACGCTGACCGTGCTGTACACGGTGCGCCTGTTCTCGCTGTCGCTGGTGAACATGCCCATCACCACCTGGGGCATGAACGCGCTCGACAACGAGCTGGTGAACCACGGCACCTCGGTGAACAACACGTTCCGCCAGGTGGCGGGCTCGCTGGGAACGGCCATCATCGTTTCGGCGTCCACCATCGCCACGAACGCGAGCGCGCGGGTGATGACCCCCACGCAGGCCAGCATCTTCGGCATCGACGTGGCATTCGCGCTGGCCGGCGTGCTGTGCCTCATCGGCTTCGTCATGGTGGTGGCGCTCGTGAAGAACAAGCCGGGCGAGACTGCCGAGCTCGACAAGGACAATGCACGGCGCACGGTGCTCGAGTCCATCATGAAGCGCGACGTGTTCACCCTGCCGTCGAACGCCACCGTGGCCGAGGCCATGAAGCTGCTGGTGGACAAGCACATCTCCGCGGCGCCGCTCGTGAACGCCGAGGGCAAGGCCGTGGGCTTCGTGTCCGACGGCGACATCATGCGCTACCTGTCGAAGCGCTCCACCATGATGATGGACCCCGTGGTCATGATCATGCAGACCGTGGACGCCGACGGCGGCAACAAGGACTTCGCCCGCAAGCTCGACGAGCTCATGGGCATGCAGGCGCTGAGCATCGGCGCGAAGGGCATCATCGGCGTGGACGTGCACGCCGACCTTCCCGAGGTGTGCCGCGTGCTGGGCGAGAACCATCTGAAGAAGGTGCCGGTTCTCGACGACGGCCAGGTGGTGGGCGTGATCAACCGATCCGACATCACCCACTACTCCATGGAGCAGTACCTGGCCGAACGCGGCGACGAGGCGCTGGCCGCCGGCAGCGGGGAGGGCCAGGGGCCGACCAAGCTCGAGCGCGCCGAAGAAGCCGCAGCCCTGCCGGACGACGAGGCCGTGGCGTCGTCCATCTAGCGCGCGGCGCACGGCGATCGCGCCGATTTCGCAGCGAAAGCGGCCGGGTTCGATCCGGAAATCGATAGCCCCCTTCCCCATGCTAGCATTCGAGGGTCAACGCTCTCGAAGGGGGTCCCCATGAGGAAACGCCTGCTCGCCCTAGCCCTGCTGACGACACTCGCCTGCGCGCTCGCTCCGAGCGTCACGTTCGCCGACGAAAGAGGCGCAATTCCCACTCCCGTCACGATCGAGGTCGGCGACGACGGCGCGCCGGTGAGCACGTCGGGCGATGGCTGGACGTACGACGACGGCGAGCTCGTGCTCGAAGCGGGATACGCGTTCGCGTTCACGGGCCACGCGTTCGACGTTTCCGGCGAGAACCGCATCTGGAACAGCGGCATCATTGTAGACGGCATCTTCGTCAGCGGATCCAAGGGAAACGGCTCCGCCGTGCACAACGAAGCGGGCGGCGTCATCCAGGGCGGCACGTTCAATATGCCCGTCAACAACTACGGCACCATCGAAGGCGGCACGTTCCACGAATCCGCGCACAACCACGGGAAGATTGCCGGCGGCACGTTCGACGACTACGTGACCAACAGCGAAGGCGCGGTGGTTTCGGGCGGCGTGTTCGAAGACGGCGGCAACAACAACAGCGTGGACAACTCCGGGACGATCGGCGGCGGCGAGTTCAACATCGGCGTCAACAACTCCGGAGCCATCGAAGGCCGCGGCGTGTTCAACGCCTACGTGCAGAACGGCAACGCACGATTCGGCACCGACAAGAACAAGTCCTGCACCATCTCGGGCGGCACGTTCAACTCGGAGGAGATGGACAACTTCGGAACCATCGAGGGAGGAACGTTTAACGGCGAAATCCTCAGCAGGGGCATCATCGCGGGCGGCACGTTCTCCTCCACCAGCACCGTTGCGAGCAACGACGAGGACACCACCGACGACGCGGCGGCACCATATCTGGCGGCACGTTCGCCGGCCCCGTGACCAACGGCGACCCCGATCCCGACTGGAATGCGGCCGCCATCACCGGCGGCACGTTCGCAGGAGCGGTGACGAACTACGACGCCATCGGAGGCGGAACGTTCTCATCCATCGTGAGCAACAAAGAAGGCGGCACTGTCTCGGGCGGCATGTTCCTTGGCGACGTGACCAATCGGGGCGTCGTCGAGGGCGGCTTCTTCGCACGTCCCATCATCATCGGCGAAGGGGGGACGGTGAGCTCGTGCACCTTCCCGGTGAACGCGAGCCTGGCCGGGCTCTCCCTTGCGGGAACCGGTGCCGAGCAGCCGGTCGCAACGTACGAGAAGGATGGCGAGGAGAGCAACTGCCTCACGCTCACGGCCGACACCGGCTATACGCTGCCCAGCTCGGTGAGCGTGCGCCTGGGAAGCGCAGACGGCCGAGAGCTGGTCAGCGGCACGGACTACACCTACAACGATGCCACCGGCGTCGTTGCCGTCAAGAAGGGCGCAGTCGCCGGTCCGCTGTTCCTCGCTGCGAGCGGCGTTCCCGCAATCGCACCTGCACCCGAACCGACGCCCCCGACGCCCGGCTCCCAGCCTTCTTCATCGAGCGCCAAGCTTCTCGCCGCAACAGGCGACAGCGTGCAGCCGACCGTCGTCGCCGGCATCGTGCTCTTGGCTGCCGGGACGCTCGCAGCAAGCGCAATAGCCTGTCGAAAGCGCCGCGCATCTCGACGGTGAACGCTGCGCGGCGGCTCTTCGGCCACCGCGCAGACTCCTTCTGCATGAAAGCGCTCGAGCACCACGCACAGTAGGGTGCATATCGCCGCTTACGACGCCAGCGACCACCCGGCGGTTTCGGTTTGCAGCTCCACCATACGGCGGTACAAACCGCCTTCGCGTGCCATGAGCTCTTCCGGCGAGCCTTCCTCCGCCACACGGCCCTCCTTCAGCACCACGACCTTGTCGGCGTTCGCCACGGTACGCATGCGGTGTGCGATCACGAGCACGGTCTTGCCCGCCAGAAGCCGCGAGAGCGCCGTCTGCACCTGCGTCTCGTTCTCAACGTCCAGCGAGGCCGTGGCCTCATCCAGCAGCACGATGGGCGCGTCCTTCAAGATGGCGCGGGCGATGGAGATGCGCTGGCGCTCGCCGCCCGAAAGACGGCTTCCGTTCTCGCCGATGGGCGTGTCGTAGCCCTGCGGCATGCGCAGCACGAACTCATCGCAGTTCGCGGCGCGGGCGGCGGCGAGAACCTCCTCGTCGGAAGCGCCGGCCCGGCCGAGCCGGATGTTGCCCATCACCGTATCGTCGAACAACACCACATCCTGGAACACCTCGGCGTAGTCTGCCAAGAGCGCCTCCGGCTCCACGCCCGCCACGTCCACGCCTCCCACGCGCACCTGTCCCGCATCGGCATCCCAGAAGCGAGCAGCCAGCTTGGCCACGGTGGACTTGCCTCCGCCGCTGGGGCCCACCAATGCCGTCACTTCGCCTTCGCGGGCAGTGAACGTCACGTCGCTCAGCACGCGCTCGCCCTCGCCGTAGGAGAACGACACGCCTTCGAAGGCCAGGTCGTGACCCGCCGGCTTGAACTCGATCGCACCTGCCTGCACAGGCTCGTCCTCAATAGCCTGCAGCCGAGCGATGTTCAGGCGCAAGTCCAGCAACTCGATGATGGTCTGCAGGATGACGTTCACCGGATCGTACACGCGCGTAACCGCCAGCAGGAAGCAGAAGAACACCATGAAGTCCACCTGCCCGTCCGCAATGAGCAGCGCACCTGCCAGCACCGTGGTGCCAATGCCGAGCCGCAAAAGCGCCTGGGCCGACGACGCGCTCACGCCAGCAGTCAGCTCCGCCCTGATCTTCGCATGCTCGAAGGCGTCTACCCTCTCTTCCACGCGCCCGAGAAACGCCGGGACCTGGTTCGTGGCGCGGATCTCGCGAGCGCATTCCAGGTACTCCTGGATGCCGTCGGCAAGCTCGAGGTTCGCCTCGTTGCGGGCGCATCCTGCCGCTTGCTGAAGACGCGTGGTGGACAGCAGCACCGCCACTGCCACCGGGATAGGCCACAGCGCCGCCAGCGCCAGACGCCAGTCGAATGCGAGCAGGCAAACGGCCACCACCGCCGTCGAAATGGCTGCACCGAACAGCTGCGGCATGACATGGGAGAACATGCGCTCGTGATCGGCGCAGTCCTTCATGACCGCGCTCGTGAGATCCGACAGATCGCGCTGCCCGAAGAACGACAGCGGTAGCTGCCGCAGTTTCTCGGCCAGCCCGATGCGCTTGCGAGCGCTTTCGTTGTACACCACGTTGTAGGTGCTGTCGTACTCGAGATTCTGCGTGAGCAGCATGATGGCGAGCACCGCAACGATGGCCAGGAGATACGCTCCGAGCTCCGGCAATGGTTGCGACGGGTCGATCAAGTGGGACACGAACGCGCCCGTAACCGTGAACAGCACGCCGATGGGCGCCATGAGCACGACGTTGGCCAACGCTGCGGCCCCCACGCCGCGCTTGAAATCGCGCGCGCCCTGTTCGGTCAGTGCGAACTTATCACGCAGCATGGGTGCCGCTCCCTTCAATCCTCCACGTTACCGACGTGCGGTAATCGTTCCACATCTTCGCATACAGGCCGCCGGCCGCAACCAGCTCGTCGTGCCGGCCGCGCTCGACCACCCGGCCCCCGTCCAACACGCATATGACGTCGGCGCCCGTGACGGTGGATAGCCGGTGCGCGATCATGAGCACCGTCTTGCCCTCGCAGAGCCTCGCCAAGGCGCGCTGGATGAGCGCCTCGTTCTCCGGGTCGGCGAACGCCGTGGCCTCGTCGAGCACCACGATGGGCGCGTCCTTCAGGATGGCGCGGGCGAGCGCGATACGCTGGCACTCGCCGCCCGAGAGGTACACGCCCTTCGCGCCTACCTGCGTGTCCAAACCGTCGGGGAACTTCGCCATGATGTCGTCGCACTGCGCGGCGTGGGCCGCGGCCTCCACCTGTGCGCGCGTGGCGCCCGGACGCGCGGCGCGGATGTTCTCCAAAAGCGACGTCTTGAACAGGCGGTCGTTTTGGAACACGAAGGCCACCTGCGCCATGAGCTCGGAGGCGGGGATGTCGCGCACGTCCACCCCGCCCACGCTCACGCTGCCCGAATCCACATCCCAGAAGCGGGGCACGAGGCTGGCGGCCGTCGTCTTGCCTCCACCCGAGGGTCCCACGAGCGCTACCGTGGAGCCGGCGGGCACTTCCAAGCTCATGTCCACCAGCGCGTCTCCCAAAGCGCCAGGGTACGCGAAACCCACATGCTCGAAGGAGATCGAGCCATCGCGCGGATGCCCGGCCTGCGCCGCCGATGGCTCCGCCAGCGGCTTTGTCGCGAGTATCTCGTCGATGCGGCGCACGGAGTCCTGCGCCATCATGACGGCCTCGCTCGCGTACATCACCTTCGTCATCATGGTGGTAGTGATGGCCGAGAACACCGCATAGAACAGGAAGTCCGTCAGAAACGCTGCGAAATCGCCCGCGGCATGCGCCAGGAGGATGCCAGCGGGCACGAGCACGGCGAACGTGCCGTTGATGGCAACGAGCTGAACGACCTGAGGGCGCTGGCACGACTTCGAGTACTGGCAGGCCATGTCGCGGTAGCTCATGATAGCCTCGGAGAACGCACGGAACGAATGCACCGTCTGCTGGAACACCTTCACCACGGGGATGCCGCGCACGTATTCCACGGCCGCCTTGTTCATGCGGTTGAGCGCGTCTTGGTAGAGCATCATGAACGGCATGCCACCTTTTTTCGTCCGACGCCCCATCATCCACCACATCATGAGCGCCGAGATGGCAATGGGAACGAGGCACACAAGCCCCATGATCCAGTCGAACGCGAACATGACCGCCACGAATGCCACCGGGGTGACGAGCGACCCCACGAAGTCGGGCAGCTTGTGCGCAAGCATGTCCTCGGTCTGACCGGCGCAGCCGTCCACCACGCGCCGCAGATGTCCCGAGGCGTGGGAGTCGAAGTAGCCGAGCGGCACGCGGCCCAAGTGGCCGAGCGCCTGCTTGCGCATGTTCGCCGCCGTGCGGAACGCCGCCAGGTGGGTGCACATGAGCGCCGCGAAGTACACCAACAGGCCCGTTGCCGAGAACGTGAACGCAAGCCAGCCCCAAAAGGCAAGCCCCTCCGCAGCGCTCCAGTTGGGAGCCACGGCCACGAGGTCGCGCAGCACGAACCACACGCACACCAGGGGCATGACCGCGAAGACGCCATTTACGCCCGCAAGGACACACCCCAGGACCGCGAGCTTCTTGCGCGAGCCCGCGAACCCGAGCAGTCGTCCGACGGCCTCTTTGGGGCCAGGCGGCGCCACGGGCATCGCCCTGTCAGCCGCCGGCGCGCGCCCGCTCCCCGCCCCCGCGGCGGGGGCGCCCGCCGGCGGAGTCGTCCCACCGGAGCTGGCGGTTCCATGCAGCACGCCAGCTGCCGTTGATGCTTCTGCCATGATGCTTCCTTCCTTTCCTCGAACGCAGCCTGCCGAGGCCGCGTCGGCTCACCTCGATGCGACTAGGCGCCCATCCGCGCGAAATGCTTCTTGAACACGCGCTCCCCCAAAAGACCGCCGACGATGGAACCCGCCACGGCTGCTGCAAGCGCCACCAGGGCGAGCGGGCCGTACATGAAGTCCACGAGCTGCTGGCCGTACTCGGCCGTCATTCCCGATGCCACAACCATGTCCACGTACGCCTGGCCCGTGAGGTAGATAAGCGAGACATGCCCGGCCCAGAAGCACACGACGAAGGAGACGAACGCCGCCACACGGCGAAAGGCGGTGCGCTTGCCCGGCGCGCCCAACACGAGCTCGGCCACCACACCGCCGAGGGCGATGCCCAGAGGGCCTGTCCAGAACATGCCCATAACCAAGCCGAGAAGCGCCACCAGCAGGCACATGAGCGCCACCGCGCCGCGTTTTGGAACACGGGCCAGCACATACGTCCACACGATGCCGGCCGGAACAGCGCCCACCCCATGGGTGAACCACGACGTGGTGGCACTGAGGGAGCACACTATCGAGAAGGCCATGAACACCGCGAACAGAAGCACGCCGAATACGGCGAGCACCACATAGTCGCGACCGGTAAGCCGGGTGCCGCGGGCGAGCGTGCGCTTTTTCGTTGCTGTCGATTCCATACAAGAACTCCTTTCATCGGAAGTAATGCCGAAGCACGCGAGCTCATCACCCGTCGAAACCGAGCATGCGGCGCACGGCGGACAGGTTCGCTCGCTCAAGCGGCTCTTGGACGCTCACACGGCCATCCGCCACCACGGCCACCTCGTCACATGCGGCGACGATGAACTCGTAGTCGTGCGTGATCACCGTCACGCACGTGCCGCCGTCGCGCACGCGCTCAAGCTCTCTGGCGACGGCCTGCATGTTGGCGAAATCGAGCCCGCTCGTGGGCTCGTCTAGCACCAGAACGCGAGCCCCTTGCAGCACGCCGGCCGCAATGGCCAGTCGCTGGCGCTCGCCGCCCGAGAGCGACAGCGGATGCCGCTCGGCCAGATGCGCCAGGCCGAAACGGTCGAGCGCCTCGCTGGCCGCCATCCGCGCCGCCTTGCCGCGGCCGAGGCGGCGGGCCGCGGCCGCTTCCAGCTCGCATGCGGTCGTATGGGCGAACAACTGGTAGCCCGGTTCCTGCATCACCAGGAACGCCCGGCCGGCTCGTCTGCGATACGGAACCGATCGGCCCCCGAACGCCACCTGTCCCGCGCGCTCGCGATGCAACCCGACCAAGCAGCGCGCAAGCGTCGACTTCCCCGCGCCGTTGCCTCCCACCAAAGCCGCGATACGCCGGGGCGCGAACACGCCGGCGGCCCCGCGTAGCACATCACCGCCGCGACAATAGCCCGCACGAAGGTCGCTGAACGAGAGCGCTGCAGCGGAGGCGGCGCCCGGAGCGAGCATGGGAGCGGAGGGATACTGCCTGGCCGTCGGCATGTCTTCGGCGCGGGCATCCTCGATGCGCCAGGCCCGCAGGCCCATCTGGTGAAGCTCGCACACGGACAGGCGCTCGAATTCCGCAGCCACCCAGTCGTGGGCGATGCGCCCGTTCTCCATATGCACCACCCGGTCGGCTATCCCCCGCAGCCACCACAGCCGGTGCTCCGAGACGATCACCGTACGCCCTAGCTCTTTCAGACGCCGAACGAGGTGCGCAAGGGTGCGCATGGACGCCACATCGAGTGCGGCCGTGGGCTCGTCAAGGGCGAACACCTCCGGACCCAGCGCATGCACCGACGCAAGGGCCACCATCTGGCGCTGTCCTCCCGAAAGCTTCCGGATGTCACGGTCGAGCAGATGAGAGATGCCCAGGTCGGCTGCGGCGTCGTGAACGCGGAGGTGAATCTCATCGTGCGGCAGGCCCGCGTTCTCGCACCCGAAGGCGATCTCGGAGGTGGTGTCCAGGTTGAAGAACTGGCTGCGCGGATTCTGGAACACGGAGCCCACGCACAGCGAGAGCCCCTCGATGCCCAAGTCGGCCGCATCCTGCCCCAGCACGCGCACCGCACCGGAAAGCTCCCCGTCGTAGGCTTGGGGCGCCAGCCCGTTCACGAGGCGCATGAGCGTGGTCTTCCCGCAGCCGGAACAACCCGTCACCGCCACGCACTGCCCTCGCGCAACAGACAGGTTCACACCCTTCAACACCGGCTCGAACAGGTTTCCTTCCGCATCGGCATAGGAGAACGCCACTCCATGGAATTCCACGGCCATGCCATCGCGCAGCCTCTGCGACACCGTCATGCCAGCACCCCCGCGCCCAGCGCCGCAGACACGCCCGCAATCGCGGCGAAGTACGCAAGCAGCAGCGCATCAGCCGCACCGATATGCAGCTCGTAGTAGCTCGTGCGCCGATTCGGCGCGTCGATGCCGCGCACGGCCGCCGCATTCGCCAGCTCATCGGCCACGATACCCACACGTCCCACCACTGGCACCAGCAGGTTCTCGACCACCTGCACGGGATGCCGCAAAACACGTGCCGGCGAGAGCGCGATACCGCGCACCTTCATGGCGTCAAGTACCGCACCGAACTCCTGGCCGAGCGTGGGAGCGAAGCGCAACATCACGCACAGCGCCGCCGACACCCGCTTCGGCAGGCCAAGGCGCTGCAGGCTGTAGGCGAGCTCCCCGGTACGCGTGGTGCCCACCATGTTCGCAGCCATCATGAAGGCGCACAGCATGCGGCGCAGCATCGCCAACGAGGCGCCCACGGCCATGAGCACCACGCCCGAGTGCGCGCACAGCCAGCAGAGGACGAACAGCGCCGCCCAGGCCGCAGCCCAACGCAGGGCCGAGGAGGGCCGCCCGCACCAGATGCCGACGAGCACGCACCCGCCCATCGCCGCTAACTCAACTGCCACCGATGCGGAGGCGAACGTGGACAGGCCGATCAACAGGATGCAGACCAACGAGACACGGGGATCGACGCGGTGCGCGGGCGGCACTGCCGCAGCCCTGCCGCAGGCCCTCTCCGACGCTTTCGCGGCGCAGGCATCCCCGCCATCCGCATGCAACGACCTCGTCGCGCCCGCAGCTTTCAAAGTAGCGGCGCAGGCGAATGACGGTGCTGCGTTTGCGCCATGGGCAGACTGTTCCCCCAAGGCCCTGTTTGTAGTAGTATTGTTATCCATGGTTAACTATACTAGCGTCCTTCGGGGGAACGGAGAGGAGGAATGCGCCAATGCGCAATCCCGCCGAAAACTTCAAGAATCGCGCCGAAACGGACCGCGGGGCCGGCAGGGCCATCGACACGCTGTTCGAGCCGCAGGTACGGCAGCTTGGCGGCGTGCCGGCCGACGCGGCCGAACACGGGCGTCAAGGGCTCCTGTGGCTGATCGATCCCGCGATCGGCATGGGCTCCTTCTGGTACTTCCCCATCGGCGATCGCCTAGCGGTGGGCGCGTTCGACTTTACGCTTCGCGAGGAGGGCGGATTCTTCTGCGACGCGGCCGATTGCTTCTACTTCGGCTCCTACAACCAGGGGATGCTCCCCTACTTGGGTATCGACGCGACACTGCCCGACCGCACCGTGGTGGGGCACGCCTGGAAGCATGCCCCCTATCATCAGCGGGTGCAGGGCGGGGCGAGGTTGGGAGAGACGTTCGTCATGCTCTTGCCCGAGGCGCTGCGCGACGTCAGCCTGCGGCTGCACTGCGACCCCGTGGTGCTGAGCTCGGCTATCACCGCGCTCGACGGCACGTCCTGCCCCGCCAGGCTGCCCTCCCTGCTCGACGACATGCGACAAGCCCGACCGAGCGCCGTCGTGGCGGAGGCGTTCTACGAGAGCAAAGTAGTGGAAGCGTGCGCGCTCATCGTGGATTGGCGGCTTGCATGCGGCCGTGCGCCCATCGCGCTCTCGGCAGACGACGTCGCCGCAGTGGCGGTTGCCCAGCACCTCATCCAGCAAGATCTCGCGCGCCCCGCTACCACCGAGGAGCTCTGCCGCGCGACTTGCATGGGAACGAGCAAGCTCATCGAGTTGTTCAGGCTATCCTGCGGCATGACGCCGCAGGAGTACGCGCGCGATGTGCGCATGCATCACGCTTGCGAGCTGCTCGAGACCACCGACCTGTCTCTGGCCGAAATAGCCGCACGCGTGGGTTATTCCCGTCAGGGCAGCTTCTCCGAAGCGTTTCGTGCCCGGTGCGGCCTCCCGCCCCGAGAGTGGCGTGCGAGCGCTCGCGCCCTCCGTCGGTGAGATTCCTGCAGTCTCCCCTTGCGCTTTATACTATCAGTGATAGTATATTCCTTGCCAACGAAAACCGAAGGGAACCAGAAAAATGGCCAGCCATTCGATCGAGATCATGATCCTGGGCGCGCTCATCGAACAGCCGATGAGCGCGTACGAGATGGACAAGACGCTGGAAGAGCGCAACGTCCGCCGCTGGATACGCATCAGCTCGCCGTCGGTGTACCGCAACGTCATCCGCCTGTGCGACGAAGGCTACGCCGACGGCACCGTGGTCAAGGAGGGCGAGATGCCCGAGAAGACGGTGTACACCATCACGGACAAAGGACGCGAGCGCTTCGCCGAGCTCATGGACGAGGCCGCCGCGCTGCCCGCGCGCGTGGACTTCGGCTTCCTGCCCGTCTTGGCGAACATCAGCCTCGTGGACCAGAAGACCGGCCGCGCCCTCATCGACGAGCTGATCGAGACGCACCGAAGCACGGCCGAGCGCGTGGATGGGCTCATACCCGCATACGAGCGCCTCGAGGCGCGAGCGACGATGGAGCTGTGCGCCGACACGTACCGCCTGGTGGCGAAGCACCTCGAGCAGTTCGAGAAGGATCTGTACGGCGATGCTTGACGCGCAAAACACGAACGAATGTTTCACGTGAAACATCGCACCGCCGAATGCTCCCTCCCTTGCGTTGAAATCTGAGCAGTGATCTCGCTTTTGCACCTGCGAAGAGACTTATGGACCGGCAAGGCTTTCCACAGGCGCAACAGGGAAGGCTTAGGGTGCAATGGGTTCGACTGGCCGTTGGCGACAGGCCAATGCGCCAAAAAGACGGCATTCTGATGCACTAACTAATTGAGGAACCGGGTTGCCCGGTTTCTTTTTCGGCACTAACTATCAATGATAGTAGTATTGTAGATAGGAGAAATCATGGACGTGGAAGACTTGAGGGAACAGGCGCTCGGCGCGGGAACGCGCGCATCGGCCGCAGCCGCGCGCAACAGGGCGCTCGAGGGCGCGGCGAGCGGCGCGGCGCGGCGCAACGGGCGGGCGCAGGCGGAGAGCAAGCCCTTCCCTACCGCCGCCGTGCTGGGAGGACTGGCGCTGAGCCTGTTCATGGCCGCGCTCGACGCCACCATCGTGAGCACCGCCATGCCGAAGATCGCCGCGGGCCTGGGCAGCTTCGACCACTATACCTGGCCGTTCACCTCGTATCTGCTCACCTGCACGCTGGCGACGCTGCTGTGCGGCGCGTGCGCGACGCGCTTCGGGCACAAGCGGGTGTTCGCCTGCGGCATCAGCGTATTCGCCGTCGCATCGGCGGGTTGCGCGCTGTCGAACAGCCTCGACGCGCTCACGGCGTGGCGCGCCGTGCAGGGCGTGGGCGGCGGGCTCGTGGAGGCCGGCGTGTTCATCGCCATGGCCGAGCTGTTCGAGCCGCGCGTGCGCGGGAAGTACATGGGCATTCTCTCGTCCATGTACGGCCTAGCCAGCATCGCGGGGCCGCTGGCCGGCGGGCTGATCGCCGACACGGTTGGCTGGCACTGGATATTCCTGGTCAACCTGCCATTGAGCATCGTGGCGCTCGTGCTGGTGGTGCGGTTCCTTCCCGGGAAGCAGGCCCATGCGGAGCGGTCGTTCGACCTGCCCGGCGCCGTATGCGCAGCCGCCGCCGTGGTGCCGCTCACGCTGGCGTTCAGCCTGACCGGCAACGCGTTCGCCTGGTTCTCCGTGCCGTTTTTCGGGCTTCTCGCGCTGGCGGGCGTCATGATCGCGGCGCTCGTGCTGGTCGAACGGCATCGCGATCACGCCATCGTGCCGGTTCGGCTCTTCCGCCGCGCGCAAGTGAACGGGGCGGTGGCGATGGGGTTCTGCTCGCAGTTCGCCCTGCTGGTCGGCGTGATGTTCGTGCCGCGGTTCGTGCAGGAAGGGTTGGGGCTCTCGTCGACCGCCTCGGCGCTGGCCACCATCCCCATGACGCTGGCGCTCGTGGTGGGCAGCACGTTGGCGGGGCGGGTGTTCGGCAGGAACGGGAGGATGCGCGTTATCAGCCGTATCGGGTTCCTCGTCCTAGGCATCGGAGCGCTGCTGCTGTGCCTCGTGGGCCCTGCAACCGGCATGGTGCAGCTTGCGTGCTCGTCGGCGGTGCTGGGATTCGGCATCGGCGTGAACATGCCCATGACCAACATCGCCGCTCAAACCGCCGTGGAGCCGCGCGACATGGGCAAGGTCACCTCCCTCGCGCTGTTCTTCCGCGGACTGGGCGGCACGGTGGGATCGGCGGCATGCGGCGCGGTTGCCGGCGCATCGTATCCGAGCGCGGCGCTGCCCGTGTTCGCGCTTTGCGTCGGCGCAGGCATCGCCGGGCTCGTGCTGTCGGGCACGCTTCCGCGGCTCATCGAGCGTCGCAGGTAGAGGGCGAGGCGACGGGCACGCGTTAGTCGGCGGCCCGCTCGAGCAGCTCGCGCGCGTGGGCGAGCGACGTCTCCGTGGCGTCTCCCGACAGCATGCGCGCGATCTCGGCGGGTCGCTCGGCGCTGTCCAGCTGGCACAGATCGGTCTCGGGCATGGCGCCCTCGTCCCCCGCCGCCTTCTGCACCACGTAGTGAGCCTGGCCGCGGACGGCCACCTGCGCGAGGTGCGTGACGACGATCACCTGGTGAGTGCGTGCGAGGTCGGCGAGCACGTCGGCCAAGGCCACGGCGGTCGAGCCGCCCACGCCGGCGTCCACCTCGTCGAACACGAGCGTGTCCACCTCGTCCACCTCGCCGAGCACCACCTTCACCGCCAGCATGACGCGGCTGACCTCGCCGCCCGACGCGATGCGCGAAAGCGGGCGCGCCCGCATCCCGGCTCCGGGGCGAAACAGGAACTCCACCGTCTGCGGCCCCGCCTTCGTCCATTGGCCGCGCTCGAGCGGCGCAAGGTCGCACACGAGCTGCGCGCCGCCCATTTCCAGGCGGCCCATCTGCGCGCACACGGCTTCGGCGAAGCGCGGCGCGGCCTCGGCGCGCGCTTCAGCCAACACGGACGCCGCCTGCGCAAGCGCCTCCTCGGCCTGATCGAGCTTTTGCCGCGCCGCGCGCTCGCGCTCGGCGGCGTCGTCCACGAGCGACACGAGCTCGGCCGCCTCCGCACGGCGTTCGAGCACGTCGGCCATGCGCGGGCCGTACGCGCGCACAAGCCCCTGCAGCGAAGCCATGCGCTCCTGCTGCCGGGCAAGCGCCTCCGGGTCGAACTCCACGCCCTCGCGATAGTCACGCGTCTCGCGCGCCATGTCCTCCAGCACGTAGCCCGCCTCGCGCAGCGATTCGGCGAACTCGCCGAGCTTCGCATCGTAGCGCGCCGCGCCGTCGAGCGCCGAGATGGCGCTGCCGAGCGCGTCGAGCGCACCCTGCTCGCCCGCAAGCGCCTCGTGCGCGGCGTTCGCCGCGACCGCGAGCGC
>HHCFC01400__coassemble_986_pt1 | contig 31748 bp, 25 predicted proteins | sample HHCFC01400__metabat2_low_PE_042 | metagenome-assembled genome bin HHCFC01400 | reverse complement strand
GCCGGCACAATTTCATAGCATCACCCCGTTGATACGTCCTGGATCGCACGAGACTGGACGAGGAGGGGCCTCTGGAGAATCCCGATCGTCGGGTGCCGAAGGGGCAAGGCGAGTGGCCGAGGGCCGCATCGCCGAAACTCTCAGGCAAAAGGACAGAGCAAAGCTGCAGCTTGTTGCGCGCACGCGCCTTCCCTTTTCCCCATATTCCTCCAGAGTGCCGCGTCCATGGACGGGGTTCGCCGAAATTGCACGTACATGCTTGTATCGAGGAGGAAACTGGTGGAAGGCTTTTTCAGCGTTATCAACGATGGGCTCGTCGCTATCGACGACTTCATCTGGGGGGTGCCGCTCATGGTGCTCATCCTGTTCGGCGGCATCCTGCTGACGGTACGGTTGCGCGCCGTGCAGTTCCGGCAGCTGCCGCGCGCCCTGCGCTACATGGTGAAGAACGAGAAGGGCGGCGCCGGCGAGGTGTCGAGCTTCGGCGCGCTGTGCACGGCCCTGTCGGCTACCATCGGCACGGGCAACATAGTCGGCGTGGCCACGGCCATCGTCGCCGGAGGCCCGGGCGCGCTGTTCTGGATGTGGCTGGCCGCCTTGTTCGGCATGGCCACGAAGTTCTCCGAGGGCCTGCTGGCCGTGAAGTACCGTCGCGTCGACAAGAAGACGGGGCACGTTCTGGGCGGCCCGTTCTACTACATCGAGCGCGGCATGGGCATGAGGTGGCGCTGGCTGGCGAAGGTGTTCGCGTTCTTCGGCATGTGCGTGGGCCTGTTCGGCATCGGCACGTTCACGCAGGTCAACTCTATTTCCAGCGCTATCACCGGCTTCTTCGACCCCGAGAAGAACGCCACCGTGAGCATTCTGGGCATGGACTACTCCATCTTCACCGTCATCGGCTCGCTGCTGCTGGCCCTGCTGGTGGGCCTCGTGGTCATCGGCGGCCTGAAGCGCATCGCCAAGGTGTCCGAGCGCGTGATCCCCGCCATGGTGGTGCTGTACGTGGGCTTCTCGCTCGTGCTCATCTTCACGAACCTGGACAAGGTGCCCGGTGCGTTCGCCGTCATCTTCCAGAGCGCGTTCGGCCTGCAGGCTGCGGCCGGCGGCATGCTGGGCGCCATCATCGTGGCCATGCAGAAGGGCATTGCGCGCGGCATCTTCTCGAACGAGGCGGGCCTTGGTTCCGCGCCCATCGCCGCTGCGGCCGCGCAGACGAAGGAGCCGGTGCGCCAGGGCCTCGTGTCCATGACCGGCACGTTCCTGGATACCATCGTGGTGTGCTCCATGACCGGCCTGGCGCTGGTCATGACCGGCGCGTACCAGATCCCCGGCCTCGAGGGCGCCGCCGTGACCACGGCCGCGTTCCAGGCGGGCCTGCCGTTCCTGCCGCCCGAGGTGGTGTCGTTCGTGCTCATGGCATGCCTGGTGCTGTTCGGGTTCACCACGATCCTCGGTTGGGACTACTATGGCGAGCGTTGCCTGGAGTATTTCAGCAACGGCAACATGAAGGCCGTGAAGGTGTACCGCTGGCTTTACATCTTCTGCGTGTTCATCGGCCCCTACATGACCGTGGCGGCCGTGTGGACCATCGCCGACATCTTCAACGGGCTCATGGCGTTGCCGAACATGATCGCGCTCATCGCGCTGTCCGGCGTGGTGGTGAAGGAGACGAAGGACTACTTCGAGCGCTTGAAGGCTGCCGGCGACGAGGATGCCATGGAGCCGCACCTTCCCGGTGACAACTGGGACATCCCGCCCATCGACCCGCTGAACGCCCCCGACTCCGATACGGCCGGCGCGCGGGCATAGAGGCCGCCGGGGCATATGCGCCCATAGCTTTTCCATCGCGCGCCGAGCCTTCCCGCTCGGCGCGCGGCATTTGGCGCCCGGTACAGCTTGGAGGGGCGGTGCTAGCCGAGCGCGGCGTTGAGCTTCAGCACGATGGCTGCCAGCTGCCGCTTTTCCGCATCGTCAAGCACCGCCAGCGTCTCGCGCGCGAACGCGCGCTGGTGGTCGCGAGCTTCCTGCGCCTGATCGCGGCCGTGATCGGTGAGCGCGACCCGCCGGGCACGGCGGTCCTGCTCGCCGGCGGCGCGCTCGATGCAGCCGTCGGCTTCCAGCCGGGCCAGCAGCGCCCCGAGCGACTGCGGGCGGATGCCCACGATGTCGGCCAGCTCCACCTGCGACAGCGGACGCGGTGCGAACCCCTCGGCCATCGCCTCCTCATGGCTCGCCAGCACCGCCAGCACGAACGAGGCCCCTGTCGCGCCGCCCGCCTGGCGCGATCGGCGCGCGATCACCTGGCTCATATGCGCCATCTCGCGCATGATGGAGTCGTCGCTTAGAGGCTCCATGGCCCATCCCCTCCCTTCGCCCGGCGCCCGCTACGCCTGTTGCGCGGCAGCCTCGCCCAGCTCGCCCGCCGCAACGGCGGGACGCGCTGCGCCACCCGAGGCTTCGCGCAGGCCGCGCAGCTTGCGCACCTCGCGGACCACGAACACCGTCGTCATGAGCGTGGCCAGGCCGTCTGAAACAGGTGCGCTCACCACCACGCCCTGCAGCCCCGTGAGCCCGAACACGGACGTCAGCACCGGCGGCAACAGCAGATACAGCGGGATGAGGAAGATCACCTGGCGCGTCATCTCCAGGATGGCGGCCTTGAGCGGCTGGCCGCTGGACTGGAAGTAGCTCGACCCCACGATCTGGAACCCGACCAGCGGATACAGCAGCGTGTAGATCTGCAGCGCCGTGACCGCGAACGACTCCAGGTCGCCCGTCACGCCGAACAGCGCCACGATCTGCACCGGTATCGCGTGCGAGAGCACGAGGAAGAACGCCCCGATGGCCACGCCCGCAACCGACGCCCACTTGAGCGCGTCGAGCACGCGCTGCCACGAGCGGGCCCCGTAGTTGTACCCGATGATGGGCTGCGCTCCCATGATCAGGCCGATGAGCGGCGTGATGGCGAACAACGTGGCCTTCTGCGCCACGCCGATGGCCGCAAGCGCGCCCGTCACGCCGATGGGATCCTGCGCGCCGTAAATGCCGATGACCTGGTTCAGCACCACGCTCACCACCGTGGAGGCCACCTGCATGACGAACGACGCCAGGCCCAGCGTGAGGATGCGCCCCATGAGACGCGCATCGGGGCGGCAACACGACAGGCGCAGGCGGAACGGCGCGCCCTTGCACATCGTGAAGTACCACACCACCGGCACCATGCCGCACGCCTGCCCTAGCACGGTGGCGCCGGCGCTGCCCGCAACGCCCCAGCCGAGCACGAGCACGAACAGGTAGTTCAGCACGATGCACATCACGGTGCCGAACACCATGGTACCCAGCGCCAGGTTCGGCTTGCCTGCCGTGCGCAGGAAGTTGTTCAGGCCCATGCCGAGCGACTGGAAGGCGAAACCCACGCAGATGATCTGCACGAACGTCTTGGTAGGCTCCCACAGCTCGTTGCTCGTGCCGATAAGCGCGAGGATGGGGTCGATGGCCGTGACCGCTGCCACCGCCACCAGCACGGCCAGCCCGAACAACAGCACAGCCGAGTTCCCCAGCGTCTTCTCCACCTGCGCCTTGCGGCCCTCGCCCAGCTGGATGGCCGCGAGCGCGTTGCCGCCCTGGCCGGCGACCATGGAGAAGCCCATGAGGATGGTCATGACCGGCAGCGCCAGCGTGGTAACGGCCACGCCCGTGCCGTCGGGGAACGCCTGGCCGAGGAAGGCGGTGTCCACCACGTTGTAAAGCGAGTTGAACACCATGCTGATAATGGCTGGGATGGAGAACTCCAGCAACAGCCTGCCGATCCGCTCCGTCCCCAACCGGTCCGTCCCTTTCGCCGCCCCGGCGCCGCCCACCGCTTCAACCTCGTTCGCCATGCACTGCCTCTTTCGCGCTTCCGTGATACCTGATGTACGTCCCCTCCAGTTTATCCCGATTCAGTGTCGAGGAAAGAAAATAATAAGTTAACTTATTATTTTCTCCATAAGACGGCCCAGAGCGCATGACATCGTTTTTAATGCATTGTGCTCTTTTCCCACATCAACCTGTGGCGCCGGCGGTCCTTGCAGGGGCGTCTTGTCTTGGGATCCCACGCAGAAAGACCCCGTGTTTCATGCGAAACACGGGGTCTTTCCTCGAAAAGGCAGCGGGGAGCTGTTTCTGCCTTACCCCAGGCGTGCGCCGTCAGGGACCTCGCACTCGGGGACGGCGAGGGCAGGAAGGATGCCGTCCTCGTAGCCGATGTCGTAGATCATTCCCTCGGACACCTCGCCGGCCATCTTGCGGGGCGCCATGTTCACCACGAACAACGCTTGGCGGCCCTCCAGCTCGGCCTTGCAATCTGCGCGCTCCTCCTTCATACCGGAGAGGATCGTGCGCGTGAACCCACCGAAGCTCACCGTCATCTTGATGAGCTTCTTGGAACCCTCCACGTCGTCCACCCGCACGATGCGCCCTACGCGGATGTCCAGCTTGTCCAGGTCGTCGATCGTGATGGACGGCTTGACCGGTGCCGTCTCGATGGTCTCCACGGCAGCGTCCTAGCGCAGCGCGTCGGCCACTTTGCGGGCCGCCGCGGTAATGGACAGGTCGTCGATGTTCACGGTGATCTCGGCGTACTGCTCGTAGAGCGGCTTGCGCTCGTCGTAGAGCTCGCGCAGGCTCATGCCGATGCCGCCCTTCAGCACCACGCCGCGCTCCTGCAAATCGTGCAGGCGGCTCACCAGCTCCTCGTAGGATATCTGCAGGTACACCACGCGGCCGATCTCGGCGAGGTGCTTCATGGCCTCGTCGGAGTACACGGCCGATCCACCCGTGGCAATGATCGAGTTCTCCGCCTCTATGTCGCGCAGGATCTCGTTCTCCACCTGGATGAAGCCCTCCGGGCCGCACGCGTCGATGAGCTTCTGCAGCGTTTTGTCGCACTGGTTCTGGATGACGAGGTCAGCGTCGACGAACTGGTAGTTCAGTATCTTCGCCAGCACGATGCCCAGCGTCGACTTGCCCGCACTCGGCATGCCGATCAGCACTATGTTGTTCCGTTCTTGCTCCATGATGCCTCCTCTTGCGTCGATTCGACAGCTGCCCTGCCGTCGGCGTCTCGGGCGCCCAGCACGCCCAACGGCTCCGGCGACACCACCGGGCCGCCGGGGGTTTCCAGGGCCAAGGCGGGGGCGTCGTCGCCCGCCTTGCTTTTCAGCGGGAACGTTTCGCTCACCACTATAGCAACGAAGATGAGGGCGAAGCCGCCCACCAGGCGAAGCCCTATCTCTTCCCCATACAGCAGCACGCTGAACAGCACGCCGAACACGCTCTCCAGGCTCAGGAACAGCGAGGCCTGCGCAGGCGGCACGTGCGCCAGGGCCACGTTCTGGATGACGAGGGCCACGCACGACGCGAACACCACGAGGTAGGCCATGTCCATCCAGAAGGCCGGCGTGAGGGACTCGGCCGGGGGAAGCGTCTCGAAGCAGGCGCCGTACGCCACGCCGCACACGCCGCCCACCGCGAACTGCAGCAACGTGAGCACGAGCACGTCGCTTTTCTCGGAGAACTTCGACACGTACACGATGTGCACGGCGAACAGCAGCGCCGACACGAGCGTCATGGCGTCGCCGAAGCCCATGGACAGCTCGGAGAGCGAGCCCGAGAGCGACACGAGCCCGATACCGCCCACGGCCATGACGGCTGCCACGAGGTTGAACGCCGTCGGCCGCTTGCGGGCGATGGCCCACCAGGCGAACGGCACGATGACGCAGTACGTGGCCGTGAGGAAGGCGTTCTTGCCCGGCGTGGTGTGGTCGAGCCCGATGGTCTGCACCCAGAACGCCAGATAGCACACCACGCCGAGGATCGTGCCCTTGACCAGGTAGTCGAGAGCTCTCTCGCCCGAGAGTGCCGCGCGCAGACGGCGGAAGAACAGCGCGGCCAGGATCGCGCCCGTGGCCAGGAACCGAAACCCTATGAGGTAGGCCGGCTGCAGAACATCCACGGCATCTTTCATGACCACGAAGCTCAAACCCCAGATGACGGTGGCCACAACCAACAGGAGCTTGTAAACGCCTGTCGGAATGCGATGCGCTATGCCGTCTAGTTTTTCCACAGCCGCCCATTATACGGTGCCCCTCGGCCGAATGATAGGGACCGAACCAGCTGGCGGCTTTCGCAAGGCGCACGGCAGCAACAGCCATCGGCAACGAGCCAGCGCCCTATTTCAGCAACCTGGCGGCCATGCGCCGCAGGCCGCGCGAAGCACGTGCCCTGCACGAGCGCCCTCGATCGCCCCGCGCTAGAGCCCCCGCCGGCGCGAACGGGAGCGCGCCTCCCGTCCGCGCACGGTCTCGCAGGCAACAGCGGCCAAGCCAACCCATATGAGGAGGAAGCTCGCAAGCTGCCAAGCGTCGGGAAGCTCGCCGAAGCACGTCACGGCAAGCAGCATGACGAGCGTGGGGCTGAGATATTGCAGCAGGCCCAAGAGCGACAGCGGCGCCCGATTCGCGGCGGCCGAGTACAGCGCCAGCGGGCCCGCCGTAACCACCCCGGTTCCCACCGCCAATAAGGCGATTCCCGCGGGCGACGTGAGTGCCAGGGCATCGGGAGCCGTATGCGCAAGCTCCCAGAAACCGGGATCGGCCCAGCCGACGGCGAACAGGCCCGCGCCGAGGACGGCCGCGAACAGTGATTCGACGGCCATGCCGGGCAGCGCATCGTAGCCGCCGCGTTTCTTCACGGCGCCGTATGCGCTGAACGTCGCGGCAAGCACGAGCGCTATCCAAACCGATCCGCCGTGCGTTGCCGCGAACAGCAACGCCCCGCAGGCAGCCAGCATCGTGGCAGCCTTCTGCACACGCGTCAGGCGCTCGCGGAAGCACACGACCCCCAGCACGATGCTCGTGAGAGGGCTGAGGAAGAACCCGAGGCTCGTCTCCAGCAGATGGCCGCTCGTGGACGCCCAGATGTAGACGCCCCAGTTGGCGGCGATGAGCACGCTCGAAGCGCCGAACGTCGCCCATGCACGGCGGTCGTGCAGCAGCGGCAGGAAGCGCACGCGCATCGCCAGGCAAAGCACCACCGAGAACGCGCACGACCACACCATGCGCGTGGCCAGCGCCTGAAGCGGCGGAACCGCCGAGAACAGCTTCCAGTAAACCGGAACGACGCCCCAGATGGCGTAGCAGAACGCGGCCTGCACCAGCGCACGGCGACCTTCCTGCCCGATGCGCGGCTTCGCGCCTGCGTCCCTTCCACCTTCCATAGCCGCCTACCCTAGCTCCGACCGTCGGTCCGCGCCCGGCGGTGCAACAGCCGCACGAACGCCGCGAAACCGAGCAGCGCCAGCACCACGATGGCCACCACAGCGGCGTATACGGCGAAGTCGCCGTTCTCGGCACCGCCGGCTCCGCGGGCAAAGCCGGCGGCGAGCGAGCTCAGCACGGCGGCGCTTGCCATGTTGAAGTTGGCGAGCGCCAGGTTTCCGGCGTACTTCTGCTCGCCGAACAGGCTGCGGGCGAACGCCGAGGCGATGACGGGCACGCAACCGTATGAGAAGCCGACGAGCAGCGCGCCCGCCACGAACAGGCCGGGCACGCGCATCCCGGGAGCGAACGAGCCGGCAAGGGCCGTCGCACCTGCCAGCGCGGCGAGAGACGCCGCAGCCATGACCGCCACGAGGCCCTTCCTATCGTACAGCATGCCGATGACGATGCGGGCCGCGCCGTTCGTCGTTGAGACCAACCCCACGAGCAGCGTCGCGAAGCCCGCCTCCAGCCCCACGGCCAGGGCGGACGACTTCGCGTCGCCGATGATCATGAGCCCCGCGCAGATGGCGCACGTCGCCCATAGGCAGTACACCCAGAACAGCGGCGAACGCGCCATGGAAGGCGCTTCGCTGCGCGGCGCAGCCGCGGCGGAGGCGCGGCGGGAAGGCGCAGGTGCTCCCGCGTCGGGCGCGGGAACCAAGTCGGAAGCAAGCCGAACCGGCACGGTCTCCCCGCCGCGAACCCCGTCCGCGGCAGCTGCGCCCCGATCCTGGGGCCGCGGCCGGACTACGAGCGTCGTCGCAACCAGCACGAGCGCGATGAGCACGGCCAGGCCGACGAACACCGCCCTCCATCCCGCCACCTCTATGCAGGCGGCCGCCGCCGTACCCAACACCAGGCCGCCTATTCCGAAGCCCATCATGAGGGCGCCCGACGAGAAGCCCACGCGGTCGGGGAACCACGCGTTCACCGTGGCGATAACGGTGTTGTAGGCGATGCCGCAGCCCGCGCCGCACAGCACGCCGTAGCCCACGTACAGCACCGGGAGGCCACCCGCATCGACCGCCGCAGCCGTGCCCGCGAAGCCCCCGGCCAGAAGAACGGCCGCCACCAGCAGCGTGGCCCTGAACGACAGGCGCTCGTTCAGCTTCGCTCCGAAGAACCCGCCGAAGCAGAACGTGATGATGGACAGCGTGAACACGAGGCGCATGCTCTCGCGATCCCATCCGAACTCCTGCCCTATCGCGCTGGAGAAGTTCGACCACGAGTAGATAAGGCCGAGAAACAGCAGCGACAGCACGCCGGCGGCAAGATAGCGCATACGGTGGTTCATAGGTTGCTCCTCCTTCGCGCCGCCGCGCGCTTCGCGACGGCCGTCATCAGCTTGATTCTATTCACCTGGTTGACCTCGCTCGTGCCGGGGTCAACCTCGATCGTGGCTATGTTCGCGTCCACGCCGTCGGCTGCGCACCACGTGCGCAAGGGCTTTATCGCTCCCTGTCCCACCACATGGCCTGCCAGGCAGCCGAACGCGCGGGCGTACACGAGGTCGCGCACGCCCGCGCGCACGAACAGCAGCGCGGAACCCGCGATAGTCCAGCCGGCGCCCTGCACCAAGAAGCGCGGGACGACCTCTGTGCCGGCGCGTTCCAAATCCTGCACGGTTGGGCAGCGCAGGCAGGCGCCCGCATGGCGCTGCAGCACGCGGCACCGCTCGTCGAGCGCGGCGTGCAACGGTGCCGCGGCGCCCTTCTCGCGCAGCGCGGCGGCGGCCAGGGGCAGCAGGTACGGCAGCGCAGCCTCGCACCCCTCGCGCTCGATGCACGCGACGAGCCCCGCGTTCATGCGCTCGTCGAACACGGCAGGGGCCGCACCCACGACGCCCACGATGGGCCGGCCGTCGCGCTCGGATAAGCCGAAACCTGCCAGCGCCGCCCCGAATGCGCTCAGGCTTCCTTCGAGGACGAACGCGTTGGCGGCCAGCGCACGGCAGGCGCGGGCACTCGACGCGGCAAGGAGGGCATCGAAAACCGGCTCATCGGCAGGACGCGTGTACGGCCGCACGCGCAAGCGCGCTTGGAGCAGAGCATCCCCGAACGCCAGAGCATCGGCAAGGCGCGCGGCCGCACGCGCATCGGCGGCAAGCGCCTCGAGTGCGTCGGTGCCGCTGATCACCGACGCACGCGCTTCGAGGCCGGACGCTGCGAGCGCCTGCGCCAGAAGGTACGGCGCGTCGTCACCGCGGCAGCGCACGCAGGGCGTCGGCACCGCCACGCGCAGCGGCCCGGCGACCGGGTCGGCAAGAGGGTCGAGAGGCTTCTCGGCCATGGGCTGCGCAGCTTCGCCGTGCGTCAAATCAACTCTTGGGCGCACGGCCGCCGGCTGTGCCTGCATGCGTTGTTTCGGCAGGCAGGCACCACACCCCGTCAGGGCTGCGCCGGCTGCGGCGCCCTCGCGCAGGAACCCAACCGTGCGGCCGGCGGCAAGGAGGGCCGCATAGCAGGCGTCGTTGTTGACCGTTTCCAAACCGGCGCGCACCACCTCCTCGCCGCCGGCCGCAAGCACGCGGCACTCCTCGCCGCCGGCCGAGAGGGCGGCCTCCACCAACGGCGCGTGCCACGCCGAGAAGAACGGCACGACGATCATCGCGCATCTCCCCTTCCCAGCCGTTCCTCGCGCGCCGCGACCATCGACCGCACGCGGATGCGCGTGGCGGCAAGGTCCACCATCTCGTCTATCTTGAGCGCGGTGAGCGACCGCCCCCGCTTCTTCAGCACGGCGCGCGCCTGGTCGACGGTCACGGCATCCAGACCGCACCCGAACGAGTAAAGCACCACGAACTCCAGGTCATCCCTCCCGGCGGCAAACCGCGCAGCGCGCAAGATGCGCGCTGGGTGCTCCCAGCGGCTCGTGCCCCCGTCATCCGCGCTGCCCGCCCTCACGGGCGCCGCGTCTCCGCCAACCGCCTCGCCTTGCCGACCGCCCTTCGCAGGGCCACTTTCCCCCTTGCCTGCCCCTCCGCTGCAAGCCCCTGCCGGCAGCGCGTCCTCGGTCAGCACGGCGAACCCGTAGGAGCGCAGCAACCCCGGAATCGCATGGTTCGCCGCCGGGTCGCCGTGGTACGGCCGCCCCGCCAACACGACGCCCGGCACGCCGCGCTCGGCCATGAGGGCAAGCGCCGCCCTTCCGGCGGACACCATATCGGCGCGGAACCGCGCCTGCTCGCACGCCGCCGCGCGGGCCGCGCGCTCCACCTCTCCCAAGCCCAGGCCGCACGCCACCGGCTCCAGCGCCTCCTGCAGCGCCGCCGCGAGCCGGCCATCGGGGCCGTCATCGCCGAGAACGGCTTCCACCTGCGGCAACACCAGCTGCATGCCCCGCTCGTGCACGAAGCCCACGTTCGCGTCCAGCACGAAGGGATAGCCGGCGAGCACCGGGCACGACCGGCCTTCCGGCCCCTCGGCGCGCACGTACGGCAGGAACGCCGCCGGCACGCCGCGCTCGGCCAGGTCCACGAGGTGCGCGTGCATGAGCTTCGCCGGGTAGCACAGCGACTCGGAGGGGATAGTCTCGAGCGCACGGCCGCGCAGGGCCGCGGCCGGCAGGCGCGACGGCACCACCCGGAAGCCAAGGCGCGTGAGCAGCGTGTGCCAGAACGGGTAGAGGTCGTACATGCCCAGCGCGCGCGGCAGCCCGATAACGCCGCGTGGCGCAGCGTCCTCCGGCAGCGCCCGGTAAGCGAACAGCCGCTTGTACCGGTACGCGAACAGGTCCGGCAGCCCGTTGTCCTCGGCACCGTCCCCCAGCCCGCGCTCGCAGCGGTTACCCACCGTGAACGTGCGCACCGCGTCGCCGTCGTCGAACGACGTCACCGTCAGGCGGCAGGCGTTGCCGCACCGGCCGCACACCTCCGTGCGCTTGCTGCTTGCCAGGCGCTCCACCTTCGCGCGCGACAGCAGGCCGGAACGCCCGCCTGCCGCGGCCCGGTCGCGCGCGATGAGCGCCGCACCGTACGCGCCCATGTGCGCGGCCAGGGCCGGCCGTGCCACCTCGGCGCCGTACAGGTTCTCGAACGCCCTCAGCACGGCATCGTTCATGAACGTGCCGCCCTGCACGACCACGCGCCTGCCGAGCGAGGCGGCGTCGCGCGCCCTGATAACCTTGTACACGGCGTTGCGCACGACGGAATACGCCAGCCCAGCCGCGATATCGCCCAGCTCGGCACCCTCCTTCTGGGCATGCCTCACCCGTGACGTCATGAACACGGTGCAGCGCGTGCCCAGGTCGACGGGGCGCTGCGCATGTACCGCCGCCTCGAGGAAACGGTCGAGGCGCACGTTCATGGACCACGCCATGCCGCTGAGCAACGCGCCGCATCCGCTCGAGCAGGCCTCGTTCAGCACGATGTCGTCCACCGCGCCGTCGCGCAGCCACACGCACTTGATGTCCTGCCCGCCGATATCCAGGATGAAGTCGGCGTCGGGCACCAGCTCGCGCGCCGCGCGCACGTGCGCCACCGTCTCCACCTCGCCCGAGTCGAGGGCAAACGCCCGCTTCAGCAGCTCCTCGCCGTAGCCCGTCACGCACGCGTGCGCCACCTCCACCGCCAGCGTGCCGTCGTGGCGCAGCGGCAGGTGCTTCCACAGGTCTACGAGCATCGCCTGGGCCGCCTCCACCACGCTGCCGGCCGAGCGCTCGTAGTACGTTCGCAGCACGCAGCCCTGCTCGTCCACCAGCACGTACTTGATAGCCTCGGAACCCGAGTCTATCCCCAAGAACACGCGCCCCTCGGCGCTGCTCAAGTCGGCCCGCGGCGCCGCGAGGGCGGCATGGCGCCGCGCGAACGCATCGTGCTCGGCATCCGTGGCGAACAGCGCGGGCAGGCGCTCCAGCGTGGCGCCCCGGTCCCAGGGTACGGACTCCAGCCTCCCGATGAGCTCCCCGAGCCCATACGGCACGCTGTCCCACGCCTCGAACGCAGCGCCCTCGGACACGAAGAGGTGGCCGTCGGGCGGCACTTCCAGGTGCGCGTCGTCCAGCCCCAGGCGCAGCCTGAACCGTTCGCGCAGAGCCGAAAGGAAGTGCAGGGGCCCTCCCAGCAGGGCCACGGTTCCGGAAATGGGCCGCCCGCAAGCCAGGCCGGCGATGCACTGGGCCGCCACGGCATCGAACACGGATCCCGCGATGTCCTCCTTCGGCACACCCTCGTTCAGCAGGGGGCGAACGTCCATCTGCGCGAACACGGCGCAGCGCGAGGCGATGGCGTGGACGGTGCGACAGCCGTGCGCGCAGTAGTTCAACGCCTCCGCGTTCATGTCCAGCATGCCGGCGATGGTGTCGATGAAGCCGCCGGTGCCTCCTGCGCAGGTGCTGTTCATGCGCAGTTCCTCCCCGCCGGTGAGGAACAGGATCTTCGAGTCCTCCCCGCCTATCTCGATAGCCACATCCACCTGAGGGATGCGCCGCTCGACGGCCGTGCGCGCGGCGACGACCTCCTGGGCGAACGGCAGGTCCAGCAGGTCGGCGAACTGCATGCCTGCCGACCCCGTGACGCCTATCGTCATCCGCTCGTCCGGGAAGCGCATCCGCGCCCGCGCAAGCGTGTAGCCAAGCGTCTCCCTCACGTTCGACAGATGGCGCTCGTACGAGTCGTAGAGCAGCTCCCTGTCGTCATCGAGCACGACGAGCTTCACGGTCTTCGAGCCTATGTCCACGCCGGCGTGCAGCATGTCCGCCTCCCTCCCCTCGTCGGGCGCCGCACGCTACGGCTGCGCCGGCTCGTCCCACGGGTACACCGGTGCGGGGCGCTCCTCCCGCCGTGCCTTCGCGGCAGCCGCCAATTCCAAGATGCGCGCGTGCTCCGCTTTCTTCTGGTCCAGGTACGCCTGCTTGGCACGCTCGCGCATGACGTCGGTGATGGGCTCTCCACAAGCCGGGCACGCGTCATCAAGCAGGTTGATCGCACCGCCGCATGCGGCGCACACGCCATGCTTGTCGTAGCACTTGCCGCAACGCGAGCAATCGGTGCACGCGAACGTCATAATCAACCATCTCCTTGGCATCCTCCGAGAACGAACGGTTGCCGGCACGACAGCAACGCCGTGCCGGCAACGAAAGCAACGGTGGCCGCCCGCGGGGGGATGCGGTCGGCCACCGCCGAGAGCATGGCGCTACCGGTACAGCGCCAAATGCCCGTCGGTCTGGTCGGCCAGCTGCTTCATCTCCTCGAGCTCGCCCACGTGCAGCGCCTTCGAGATGCAGATGGCCGCGCACGGTGCGTTGCCCTCTTCCTTCTCGAGGCAGTTCGCGCACTTGTCCAAGCGGTAGGCGTACGGCGACATGAACATCTCGTGACGTCCGTCCACCACGTCGGGCTTGCCCAGGAAACAGCGCATGTACGTCTCCGTCACGGGCAGCTGGTAGTAGTCCTGGCACGCGAGCTGGCAAGCGGAGCAGCCCACGCAGTAGTCGAGCTCGACGAGCACGCCGATTTTCTTAGCCATGGTTTCTTCCCTTCGTTATCGTCGGTTTTCTCATGAAGTCAGGCTATTCGCTGAACTTGCTGACCTTGCACAGGCTGCTGCGCATGGGGGCGGCGCCGAAACCGGGGTCGGAGCCTTCCGCCGTGGTCAGCACGTTCGGGTTGGCCTGGTCCCAGTCGAAGCCGGGCAGGTTCAGCTCCTTGCAGGCGTGCTTGTAGTTCGGGCGACACATGCTCACCGCACCCTTGATGACGCCCTTGGAGATGCGGGCCTTCGCCTTGATCTTGCCGCGCAGGCTCTCCACCCACAGCCATTCTCCCTCGGAGATCTGGCGCTCGCGGGCATCCTCCTCGTTCAGCTCGATGTAGGGCCACGGCTCCAGGATGCGCTGGTGGGCGATGTTCGTCCACGCGGAGTGGTAGAAGGCGTAGTCGCGCGCGCCCGTGGTCAGGCACAGGTCGTATTCCTTGTACAGCTCGGGCGTGGAGTACGGGCTCTCGAACGGCTCGTTGTAGCTGGGCAGCGGCGAGTCGTAGCCATAGGACGGCATCTGCTCGGAGTACACCTCGATGCGCATCGTGGGCGTCTGGAACTTCACGAGGCCCTTCTCATGCTGCCGCGTCGTGCGGCTCTCGCCGCCGTACTCGATGAAGTATCCCTGCTTCGCCGCCACCTCGTAGTCGGTGATAGGCTCCTTGCCGTTGGGGATCAGATGGAACTCGTTCAGACGCCACAGCTGCATCTCCTCGGAGCTCTCCCACGGCCACAGCTCCGGGTCGAAGCGCTTGCCCAGGTTGCGCATGAAGTCCCAGTCGTCCCACGCCTCGCCGGGGGCCTTCACGGCCTTCTGCGGGATATTGAACGGGCACGGCTCGGGATACAGCTCCTCGTCGAAGTTGCCCACGCGCTCGGACCAGTGCGCGGCCGGCAGCACGATATCGGCCAGCTCGGCGCCCGGCGTCATGAAGTAGTCCATGTTCACGTTGAGCTCCAGCACGTCGGACATGAGCGCCTCGTGGATCTTCGTGGCGTTCTCGAAGCAGCCCAGCGGGTCGTTCGCCACCGAGATCATGACCTTCACGGGCCAAGGCTCGCCGGTGAGCATGGCGTCCCACACGTCGTTCGGGATGTTGGCGTTGCCGTACACTTGGGTGTACATGGGATGCTTGTCATAACCCAGGCGCAGCTTCGGAGGCACGCGGTCGTAGGCCGTGATCTTAGGATCGAGCATGAACTCCCAGAACGTGTTGAAGTAGATGCCGCCCTTGTCGTCCAGCGGCGGGTTCAGCAGCAGCTGCAGGATGGTGATGGCGCGGCCGGACTGCAGAGCGTTCGACGTCATCATGCAGGCACCCAGGTACGCGGTGAGCAGCGAGGGCTTGTCATCAGTCGGGTTCGTGATGATGTCGAACATCTCCAGGATCTTCTCCACCGGTGCCCACGTGACGGCCGACACCTTCTCGGGCGTCCAAGCGGCCACTTCGTCCTTGTACGTCTCGAGGCCGGTCTTGCAGGTCTTCGTGCTGCCGTCCTTGAGCGTGACCTCGAAGGCGCCCATGAGCGAGGGCTTCACGTCGGCGCGGTCGAAGTCCTCGGTCTCGGGACGCCAGATGGCCGGGGCGCCGGCGGTCTTGTCCCACACCACGTAGTGCTCGTCGGACCCGCCTTCCACCAGGTCGGCCTCGCGCATCATCATGCGGGCCTCGTTGTCCACGAGGAACGGGGCGTTCGTCCACGTGGTGAGCATCTCCTCGGCGGCCAGGAACTTGCCGCTCTGGAACATGAGGTTCGTCAGTCCCAGCGCCAGCGCGCCGTCGGTGCCGGGTCGCACGGGCACCCACAGGTCGGCTTTCGCGGCGATGTCGCGGAACACGGGGTCCACCACCACGACGCGCGAGCCGTTGCGCTTCGCGTCCATGATGCGCAGGCCGCTGTACTGGCGCGAACGGATGGGGTTCGTGCCCCACATGACGATGGAGCCGGCGTTGCGGTAGTCGCACGCCTCGTGCGGATGGAACATGCGCCCGTAGGTCACGTGCGTCTGGGCCAGGTTCGGCAGCAGGCACACGTGCGTGGGCCACACCTTGCCGCCGCCGTTCCACGTGTTGTTCAGGCGGTCCAGGAAGTGGTTCGAGCCACGGCCCGTGCCCTGCGAGATGATGACCGACTGCGGGCCGTACTCCTCGATGGTCTCGCGGATCTTCTTCTCGATGATGTCGAGCGCCTCGTCCCACGTGATGCGCTCCCACTTGCCCTCGCCGCGCTTGCCGGCGCGCTTCAGGGGGTACTTGAGGCGGTCGGGATGCGCGTGGATCTCCTGGGCCGAGAACGCCTTGACGCACAGGATGCCGTCGTTCACCGGATTGTTCTTATCGCCCTCCACGCGCACGATCTCGTCGTTGTCGTTGACCGTGAGGATGACGCCGCACTTGGAATGGCAGTCGAAACAGACGGTCCTGACTTTCTTCTCCATGATTACCTCCGTATCGTTTCTCTTGTCTCTTCACGCTCGTCCGCTTTCCCGGACAAGCGAGCTAGAACTTCTTGTCCTTCGTCTCGGGCCCGAACAGGAACACGAGCAGGCCGGGAATGATGACCATGGCGGCGGCGATGTACATGGTCACGTACACCCCGAAGCTGGTCATGACGCCGGCAAGCACGATGGGGCCGACGATGGAGCCCATGCGCCCCCACGAGGTAGCCAGGCCGTTGCCCGTCGTGCGGATGGCCGTCTCGTACAGCTCGGGCGTGTAGAGCGCCATCATCATGGCGTTCAGGTACTTGCCGAACTGGTAGAGGATGCCCGTGACGATGAGCATGACGAGCGTGGTGGACGCGCCGTAGGCGATGCCGAAGATGGACGTGCACAAGCCTGCGATGAGGAACGTCTTCTTACGTCCGAACTTCTTGGCCGACCAGCTGGCGAAGAACCATGCCGGGATCCCGCCCAATATGCCGATGGTCACGAACCCGGTGGATTGCACCACGTCGAAGCCCTTCTCGATGAGGATGGTGGTGAGCCACGTGGTCAGGCCGTAGTCGCTGAACATGGAGATGAACCACACGAAGAAGCACAGCACGGTGACCTTCAGGTACTTTGACTTGAACAGGTCTTTGAACGACATTTTCGCATCGGAGCGCACGACGACCTCGACGGGCGGCAGCTCCTTGTGCCGCGCGATGGCCTCCTGCTCGAACTTCGCGCAGATGGCATCGGCCTCCTCATAGCGTCCCTTCGCCTCCAGCCACAGCGGCGACTCGGGGCAGATCTTGATGATGCCGATGACGAAGAACGCCGGCAGCGCCTCGGCCAGGTACACGCCGCGCCAGTCGAAGTGCGGCAGGATGAGCACGGTGAGCACGCCCGCCACGGCGAACCCGACCGGCGTCATGAGCTGGTAGAGCGTCATGAACTTAGGACGGTCCTTGCCCGACACGATCTCGCTCAGGTAGCTCAAGGCCACCGGGAACTGCGCTCCCAGGCCCAGGCCCAGCACGAAGCGCATGGCGAACAGGTAGTAGACATTGGGCGAGAACACGAGCGCGAACCCGGCAACGCCCCAGATGAGCATCGAGGCAACGATGGTCTTCTTGCGGCCCACCTTGTCGGCGATGCGGCCGGCGGCGATGGCGCCGAAGAACATGCCCAGGAAGCAGATGGACGAGTAGTACCCGCCCGTCGTGGCGTCCATGCCGAAGTATTCGCGGATGGTCGGCATCAGGAAGCTGGTACCGCCCAGGTCGATGGTCTCGGCGAACCAGCCCATGAGCACGAAGAAGATGATAAGCGCCGTATGCGGCGAGGTCGGAATGCGGTTCATGCGATCGGCGACCGAAACGCGCCCGTCCTGCCCGCCATGCTCGCTCCCCTTGGCCGCGGGCGGTGCGGACCCTCCGGCGGCGACGGCATCTGCCATACGATCAACCTCCTTAAAGAATTGGATCTCCCCTTTGCCTCACCGCGCTGGCGGTGCGGCCGAATCGGAGCGGATGCGCGCCTTCCCCCTTCCCCGCTCAATCCGCGTCAAACCTTGTGCCACCCAAGATACGCGGCGGCCCGGCGGCGGTCGATCAATGGCTCGTTGCAACGGTTAAACGAATTGGCAGGGTGCTTGTACCGGAGCATAAAACGCTATGACCTCGGTAAACGAGGTCTCTGGCAGGATTTCCTGCAAAGTCTATCCGTAGGGCAGGAGCTCTGCCCTTGCCGCTCAACAGAGGTCGCCCAGCAGGCTGTGGCAAGGGCAGAGGCTCTTCCCTTGCCCTACGGGACAGCCTCCATGGCGAACCTGCGTTTCGGGCTTTCGGCGCAACCCTTCCGCGCTACACCAGCTCGTAGGTGTCCAGGTAACGCGGCTGCAGGTTCTTCTCGGCAACCGTCTTCCTTATGTAGCGGATCACGGCGTCCACGTGTTCCCGGGAACGGTTCTCCGGCGTGGAGAGCAGCCCGAACTCCGTGCTGAAGAAGCCCTCGGTGGGCTTGGTCACCACGCGGTCCGGCAGCGTGCGCAGGCCCTCGACCAGCTTCGGTGCGAAGCCAACGGCCTGATGCTCCATGATCTGCACGAAGATGATGGCTCCTGCGTTCGTGACCGTCTTCACGTTGTCCTCGAGGATGTAGTCGTCGAGCGCATCGCCCAGCACGGTGTCCTTGTAGCGTGCCACCGGGTAAGGGTCCACGTCGCGCGGTCGTACCGCGTCGCGCCGGGCCAACGGCGAGAACGACGACACCATCGCCACGAGCGGCGACGTGAACAGCGGCTCGTACACCATGCCTCCGTCCTCCACGAGCTCGTCCACGTAGCTGCGGTACTTCTCCGTCATGGGCAGCGATATGATGCCGAACGACTCCTCCTGGTCGCGCGACAGGATATGCGGCACAATGCGGTAGAGGTTCGACTCGTTGAGCTTCACCTCGAACGGGAACTGGCCCGGCCGCTGCAGGTTCAGCAGCGAGATGAGGTACTGGGACACGCAGGATGTCACCGTGATGCGCACGAGGCCCTTCGACGGCGCCATGTCGGCCAGCTTGTACTCGGTGAGCGATCCCTTCGCCTCGTCGTACAGCTCCACGATGGCGTCGATGCGGCGGCTGAGCTCCTCGCCGGCAGGCGTGAGCGATATCAGGTTGTTCTGGTAGGTCATGAGCGTGACGCCGAAGTCTTTCTCCAACTGGTGCAAGGCCCGGCTCAGCCCTTGCGGCGTCATGAAGTAGTGGGCGGCCGTCTTGGAGATCGATAGCGTGCGCGAGAAATCCTTGAAATAGTACAGGTACTCGATATGCATTGCGACCACACCTTCTCGTCTTCCCCTGAAACGTATGTGTGCAGCGCTCAAACGCGACGGCCCCGGATAGCCTCCCCAGTCTACCCGAGGGTCGTCGCACCGGCAATTTCCTGAGAAGCGGCGTCAAGTTAACGCCCGTTGGCCGGGAGAGCCGCTTCTGCGCATCCGACGTGCGGTTACGTTTGGGGAGCGGAGGGCGGCCCCGAAGGCTTGGGCGCCGTGGGCGCGCCCGGCATGGCAGGCATCTTCTGCCCCGGCATGGCAGGCGCCGCAGGCTCGTCGGCCGGCGGCAGCGGCTCCTTACAGAACGGGCAGGTCACCGGTCGGAAGTTAGGCGACACGATCTTCTTCCCGCAGGCCGGGCAGATTAGCGGTCCCGAGGTCGTATCAGGTGGTCTGAAGCACATGGCAGTCCCCTTTCCCCCTCGCGTAGATGCGAGGAACGTCGTTCGACGTTTTCACTATAGAAAAATGCCGACAAGGGGACAAACAACGAACGATCCCACTCCCCCCAACCGTTCGTTGCGACGGTGGAGCAGGATGGCACGGTGCTGGAAAGGAATTTGGACTGCGATGGCAGAACCGGGCGGATCTTGCGGCCGCCCCTCGTCGACGAAGGTTGAGAATCCTGCCATGAAAACGAGATTTCGGTGCGCATCTTTGCTTGCGATCGCCAAAGGGGAAAGGGGGATGCCCCTGCCCGTCCGCCGCCGCGCATCAGTACTCGCGCTTTGCGCCGCCTATCAGCACGAGCGTGACCTTCGTTCCCACGCCCAGCTCGCTCTCCACTTCCATGTGGGTGTCGGAGCCGAAGTAGCCGCAGATGCGGTCATGGACGTTCTTCACGGCGATGCCGCATCCGGTGGACGATTCGGGGTGCAGGATGTTCAGGCGCGCTTCCTCGGTCATGCCCACGCCGTCGTCCGCCACGCACACGATAACGTCGTCGCCTTTCACCTGGCCCGTCACGCTGATGGTGAGCTTGCCTTCCGACGGCATGGCATGGCGCACGGCGTTCTCCACGAGCGGCTGGATGAGGAAGGGCGGCACCATCATGTCGTCGACGTCCGGCTCGATGTCCACTTCCATGGCTACCCGGTCCTCGCCGAAACGCGCGATCTCGAACGTAAAGTAGCGTTTCGTCTGCTCTATCTCGCGCGCGAACAAGATGAGGTCGGTGGAGTCTTCCAACGTGCGGCGGTAGAACACGGCGAACTCGCGCAACAGGATGCGCGCCTTCTCGGGGTTCGTGCGGATGAGCGAGGCGATGGTGTTGATGGTGTTGAACAGGAAATGCGGGTTGATCTGGCTCTGCAGCGCCTTCAGCTCCATGCTGGTGGCCAGCTTCGTCTGCTCCTCCAACGCCGAAGCCGCCATCTGGGTGGACAAAAGCTGGCCGAAACCCTCGGCGATGGACTTCTGCGTCTCGGAGATATGACGAGCTCGGCGGTAATAGAACTTCAGCGTGCCCTCCACCGTGCGGCCCACCACCAACGGGACGATGATGGCGGCCTGGATGGTGGACGAGCCGGACGGGAAGCCGATCTCCTCCGGTGTGAACAAGATACGACCGCGCCCATCGGAGAGCGTGGCGTGGGTTGCGTGCGTGCGGATAACGCTGCCGGAGGGGTTGTCGGCCTCCTCGTAGCCGGCGTAGCCCAGAATATGGTCCTTGTCGGTCACCGCTACGGCGATGGCAGCCGTCGAGGGCAGCAGCAGCTGGCAGATGCGCTGTGCAGCTTCGCTGGTCATCCCCTCCTTCATGCAGTCGAGCGTCTGGCTGGCCAGGCGCAGCATGGCGTCGGACTGGCGCGCGCGCACGGAATCGGGGTCCATGAGCAGCCGGATGACGATGACGAGCGAGAGGGTGAACACGATACCCGCCACGATGAGCACGGCGATGCTGCGGTACGGCGACACGGACGACCAGATGAGCACGAGGCCCGACAGCACCGCGACGGTGAACATGAACATCTCGAGCGTGAAGAAACGGGGCAGGGCGGTCTTCTCCGTCGTTTCCTGTTGCACCTGCTGCAAGGCGAACCTCCTCGTCGTGTCTGAAGGCACCATCCTACCAGCATCCGGCGTGCAATGCACGCCCGTTTGTCAGAGCACCCCCACCTCGTTCAGCACGAGCACGACTGCGGCCACGATGAGGAAGCCGCCGAAAATGAAGCGCAGCGTGCGCTCGGGCACGAGGCGCACGAGGCGGGCGCCGACCACGGCGCCGGGGATGGAGCCCACAGCCACCGCGATGCCGGCCATATAGTCGATATTGCCGAGCAGCCCCTGCTCGATGGTGCCCGGAATGGCCAGCAGCATGACGGCGATAAGCGACGTGCCCGACGCCTGCTTCATGGAGATGCCCACGAGCGACAGCATGAGCGGCACCATGATGAACCCGCCTCCCACGCCCACGTACCCGGACGCCAGGCCGGCGCCCAGGCCGATGGCGGCGCCGATGGCCAGCTGCTTGCGCGAGAGCTTGGGGAACGACTTGCCCGTGTCCGCAGCGATCTCCGACGCGCCGGCCGACACATCCGGCTCCACGTCGTCGTTCGCCGCGGCGTCGCCCGCCTGCTCCACGGCGGCCTCCACGGGGGTCTCGCCCGCAGGCTCCGCCTGCGCGGGCGCCGCGGGGCGGGCGGGCTTCATCTTCCACGCCTTACGCAGCATGTTCACCGCCGAGTAGCCGATGATGAGCGCGGCCGCCAGCATGACCATCCAGGCCGGGGATATGGTGGCAAGCCACACGCCGATGGGCGAGGTGCAGGCACCGCCCAGACCGGCCGCCAGGCCGAGGGACGGCACGCACGTCTTATGCCGCACGTGCGACACGGCTCCCGAAACGGAGGTGGGGATGATGGTGAAAAGCGACGTGGCCGTGGACATGATGGGGCTCATGCCGAACGCCAGGCGGAATATCGGCACGAGAACCGTGCCGCCGCCGATTCCCAGCATGCCCGAGAGAATACCGATTCCGATGCCCACAAGGGCGGGTATCACGAGCGAAGTGAAGATGTCCATGGGCGCGCCTGCCAGTCCCTTCCCCGATCAACGATATGTCCGCGACCCAGTTTAACGGAAACGGCGCTGCACGCACGTCAAAGGCGCGTCAATTCCGCAAGCGTCAGGCTTGCGTTGCCCAGCGTTGCCGCCGCGTCGCCGACGGGCGGCCCCGGAGGATGCGGCAGCTTGCTGAACCTACGCGCAGGCAGGTCGCCGCACGCGCTCGGCTTGCAGCAAGCCGCTCTGGCAGTTGCCCGACCGGCGATGGTCCGGCACCCGCCGCGCTTCCGGCAGCTCGAGCGCTACTCGGCGATGTTGAGGCGGATCTCGCTCGTCACGCCGGGGTCGATGCCGGCCGCCTGAGCAGCCACTGCCGCCGCTTGGCGCGGGGAGTCCACACCCAGCTGTCGTTGCGCGGCCGACTGGATGAGCGCCGTGCGCAGGATCTGGTCGTTCTCCATGCGCGCCATGAGCTCGGGCCAGACGAACTGGAACTCGAAGTACTTCGAGCAGTTGCGCTGCGCGTACGTGGTGGCCTCTCCCGTCGCAGCCTTCGCGGCGCGGCGATAGGCCTTCTTGTCGGGACGCGCCAGGCTGCGCAAAAACGCCGTCAGGCGGATGCGTCGCGTGATGCCCGGTTCCAGGAACGGCCCCGGATACGGCTCGAGCGAGGAGGGCTTCACCTGCAAGAGGTCGATCTGCGTGCGGCTGTACTCCATCTTGCGGAACTCGTAGAGCCAGCGGAAGATGTCCTGGCGGAAGCGCGTGCCCTCGCTCTCGGTCTCGGGCGGCAGGTGGCGCAGGCTCCACTGGTTGTCCAGCCAGATGTCCGATCCGTACATGCGCAGGTCCAGCATGTAATCCAGATCCTCGCCGCGCGCGATCCACGGGTCGAACGACAGGCGCTTGAATGCCTCTTTGTGCAGCGCCAGGCAGCCGCCGCACACGTGGTTCGAGCGCGACAGGCGCGGGCCGCGCATGGCCTTCGTCATCATCTTGTTGAACGCCTTGCCCTGCTGCCAGAAGTGGTTGTACCACTTGTCCTGGCTCTTCGAGAGGTACGTGCCCTCGGAGTTGAAGTAGAAGCCCGTCTTGGCCAGGATGGGGATGCCCTTCTTCGTGAGCTTGCCCAGGCCGTACATGGCTTTCTGCAGGAAATCGGCGTCGTCCACCACCTCGTCGTCGTCCAGGAAGACCACCGAGTCGAAGCCGAGCGTGTTCGCCACCACGAGACCCAGGTTGCGGATGGCGCCGTAGCCGGACAGGCCGATCTCCTTCTGAAGCTTGCCCAGGCCCAGCTGCTCCATGCGCTGCTGGATGAGCGCGAGCTCGGGCGCTCCCACCACGGCCACGTTGAGAGAAGGGTACTGCGATACCTGCGTCTGCACCTTCTCGGCCGCCTGGTTCTCGATGGACGGCTCGCTCACCACCAGCACCACGATCTGACCGATGCCGCGCACCTTCTGCAGCGAGTGCAGCAGGCGCGGCAGCTCGCCCGGGGCCGAGATGGGCGTGGCGTGGTCGTAGGTGGTCAAAACGCCGCCGCCTTCCTTGCGGCGACGGGCAGAGACGAAGGTCGGTATGACGATAACCGGGTTCATGCGCTTCCTTTGAAATCGGCGAGCCGACGGTCCCCTTCGACCGCCCTCAAAACTGATCTATTGTACCGCGCGGCCCGCGCTTTGGCCCTGCACCCTTTTGATTACACCGAATTTGCGAAGGGGGACGCGAACGCACCATCCCGGCCAGTGCATGCTCGGAAAGGCGCGCCGCCTGTGGAGCGGCCGCCGGCGCCGCCGATACGCCCATCCGGGCACCGAGGGCGAAAGCGGCCCGGAGAGGCACGATCGGGGGAGGTACGCCTACGACGCCTTCGCCGGCTGCTTCACCACACGGAAGCGCTTGAGCGCCGAAAGCAGCGGCAAACCCAGCACGTACATGACCAGCGCCTCGCCGATACCGGTGGCTACCAAGCCGAACAGGTACATGGGCACGTAGGCGCCGTCCAACGCGATGCTCGTGAACGGGATGGTGTAGAAGCCCAAGCCCTGCAGCAAGAGCGGCAGGTATGCGGGCACGATCACCGCGTTCGCGATCACCGGCCCGAGCAGCGCGAGCTTCGGACGCTCGCGCATCTTCCAACACCACAGCGCGCCCAGGAACGTGGCCAGGCTGCCGAACACCACGTCCAGCAAGCCGAGCGCCCCCGTTCCGTTCACGGCCAGCGCGATAAGGTTCGCCACGATGCAGCCCACCGTGAGCCCCGGCACGGCCGCCGGCGTGAGCACGGCCAGCACGCACACCGCCTCCGATATGCGGAACTGGACCGGCCCCCATGCCAACCCCTGCAAAAGCAGCAACGCGACGAGCGTGGCGGCGGCGTACACGGCCGCGATCATGCCCGCCTGGGCGACGTACGACGATCTTCCCTTGTTCATGGGTTTCTCCTTGTCTCCACACGACCTATCGGCCGCGGGCTTTGGGCAACGGGTAAACCGCGAGTGCAGGGCCCAACGATGCAAACGCGGAGCGCCCCCGCCGTGCGCAACGCACAGCCGAACCGCCGCAGCGAAGTATAGCAGAAACCTTGATCAAGAAGCCGCTGCCATGGTTACGCAAGCTCTTCGACATCCAGGATGATTGAGAACGATAAAGAGGATCGGGTGCGTGCGAAGCGTGGCTGTGCGGGTTTTCGCAGGTCATACGCGGTCGGGCGAAGCCGCATCGACCTTCGATGTTTTTGGATGATAAAGAGGGGCACTCATCTAAGCTGGGCTCCCAACTGGTCGGAGCATTCCGCACGATCTTCTTTGACGAACAGGCTGCCCCGAGAAAAATATAGGAGGGTCTTTCGCAGAGGCGGCAACGGGCGCTAGCCCCTCTTTCCCTTGCGGGATTTGGGTGGGCGGCGCTTGCCGCTGGTGGAGGCTTTCTCGCCGCGCAGGCGTCGGGCTTCCTCGCGGCGCTCCTTCACCTGAGCCGTCTCCTGGCGCAGGCCCTGGTAGGAGGCGAAGCGGGCCTCGCTTAGCTCGCCCGAGTCAACGGCGGCGCGCACGGCGCAGCCGGGCTCGTCCTGATGGCGGCAGTCGCGGAAGCGGCACTGCTCGGCCAGCTGCTCGACGTCGGCGAACGCGGCCTCGATGCCCGCATCGGCATCCCAGAGGCCCAAGCCCCTCACGCCGGGCATGTCCACCACGAAGCCGCCGCCCGGCACGGGGATCATCTCGCGGCTCACCGTGGTATGGCGGCCTTTGCCGTCGCCCTCGCGCACTTCGGCCGTCTCCTGCACCTCATGACCAACCAGCAGGTTCACCAGGCTCGACTTCCCCACGCCGCTCTTGCCGATGAAGACGGCCGTCGTGCCGGAAGGCACGAGGGCACGCACGGCCTCCACGCTTGCCGGCTCCGCCGCCGACACCACCACCGTCTCCGCAGCGGGCCCTGCCAGCTCGCGCACGTGGTCGCGCACGGTGCGCACGGCATCCTCGCTTTCGGCGAGGTCGGCCTTTGTGAGCACCACGGTCACGGCGGCGCCCGTCTCGTAGGCCAGCACGAGCTCGCGTTCGAGCCGCTTGAAATTCATATCGGAGAGCGGCTGCGCCACGAACACGCGGTCGAAGTTCGCAGCCAGCACCTGGGGCAGCGCCCGCTCCGTGGGGTCCTTGCGCACGAACGCGCGCGTACGAGGCAGGATGGCCTCGATGATGCCCTTGTCGTGGCCCGCGGGGACCGTCACCTCCACCCAGTCGCCGATGACGGCGCGCACCTGCTCGCCCTTCACAAGCGCCATGGCGTGCTCGCAGCGCACGAGCCGCCCCCCGTCCGTCCGCACGAGCGGATACCCGCGATCCAGCTTGACAACCTGGCCCTTCTGCAAACGTACCCTCCTTGCCCTAGCGCTGCCGTTCGCGCAGATAGTAGAACACGCCCATGAGCGCGAGCCCCAACGCTGTGGCAATGGCGCCGGGAACGAACGCATTCACGTCGAACTCGTCTTCATGGTGCTTGCCCTTATCCACCACGGTCACGATGTCGGCGTGCAGATCGGTGAGTCCCTCGTGCTCGGTGCAAACCAGGTGGAACGTACCGCGCACCTGCAGCTTCGTGCCGGTGGTGCCGTACTTGCCAAACGTGTCTATCTTCGCCGCCTGCTCGACGGTCATCAGCACCGACACCGTTGCAGTGGAGTCCTTCTCGTTGGCGGCGAGCGTGATCCACCGGTGGCGGTTGTCAAAGCCCTCGCGGATGCTGTCCCCGATGGCCTCGCCCACCACCTGCACGGTCTGGTTGTCGTAGTATGCATCGGCGTTGCCGAGCGCCGCGATGGAGGTGTCGTAGATGAACGAGCTGTCGGGACGCTGCTGGGGGTTCACCAGGTTCTCGTCGTCGTCCGCGAACGCCGAGCCTGGCACGAGCGTCGTCGTCAGCGCCCCAGCCAGCACGAGCGCGGCAAGGGCGCGGCGCAGCCACCCAAGGGCTTCACCGTAGAAGAAACCTGCCTCACGGCCGTGAGGCGCACGGCAACCGCAAGCCCCCTCGCCTTCGGCGCTCCGCGCCCCGCAGGCGCGCTCCCTTGCCTGGTCGGTCGCCCGCATCACAGCACCTCGCCTGTCCGTATCTGCGGCGCGCGCCGGCGCGGCTTGAACGACACGAATATCTCCACGATCAGCGCGAGCAGCGTCACGAACTCCAGACGGCCGGCCCACATCTGCACGATATAGAACACCTCCAGCGTGGCCGGCATGCCAGGCGCGGCCAGCCCCGAAGACACGCCGCCGTTCGATGCCATGGACACCGACTCGAAAATGGCCTGCGTGGCCTCGTACCCGTGCGAGATGCCCACGAGCGCGCCGATGACGTAGGTGAGCACGTACAGCGTGAACACCGTCATGGCCTCCTTCACCACCTCGGGCGTCACCATGCGACGGCCCACGTGGTTGTACGACACCACCACACGCGCGGAGTCAGGCGCGAGCGCCTCCTTGATGGTGGCCACGATGGATTTCGCTATGATGCCCACGCGGCTGAACTTCACGCCGCCCGACGTGGACCCTCCGCTGCCGCCCACGGCCATGAGCAGGGCCACCACGAGGAACGCGCCCGACGACAGCGCGCCGGTGAGCTGGTTCGTGGTGATGTTCTGAAAGCCGGTGGTGGAGAATGCCGAGATGACCATGAACCCGCCGCGCCTCAGCATGGCCGGCAGGTCGGAGAAGTTCAGGCTGGCGGACAGCGAGGCCGCGAACACGCACGTCATCACGGCAAGCCACAGCACCATGGTGCGTATCTCCAGATCTCGGAAGAACACGGCCACGTGGCCTTTCCATATCTCGGAGTGCAGCACGAAGTTGACGGAGCCCAGCAGCATGAGCATCATGAGCACCACCTCGATGGGGAACGAGTGGTAGTACATGATGCTCTGGCTCATAGGAGCGAAGCCGCTTGTCGTGAAGCCGGATATGGACAGCCAGAGCGATTGCAGGACGGCGCGCAGCGGTTCCATACCGACGAACAGGCACATAAGGGAGAGTATAGCCGTGGCAACAATGATGAACCCCATGCCGATCTTGGCGATGAACTGCGACGTTTGCACCACGTTGGGCACGACGTGCTCGCTGCGCCCCTCCGACGAGTACAGGCTCGCACCCGAGCGCTTGCCGAACAACCCGAACGACAGCGCCACCACGATCAGGCCGAATCCTCCTAAAAGGTGCATCATGAAACGCCACATGTTGTCGGCATTCGAAAGATGGTCGAGATCGAGGATGATGCTGGCGCCCGTGGTGGTGATACCCGACACGCCGTCGAACAACGCGTCGAGGTAGCTGGCAAAATGGCCGGAGAGGTACAGCGGTATGCTCGCCACAAACGCAAGTACGATCCACGCGAAGCCGGTCACGGCCAGCGCCTGCTGGCGGCCGAGCCGACCGGGCTCAATGCGCAGGAAGCGCAGGCCCGAGCCCAGGATTAGCGAGATGCCGATGGTCAGCAGGTAGTGCGAGGCCGGTTCCCACTCGCCGCACGCGATGGCCGTGGCCAGCGGCACGAGCAGCGCAATGGTGGAGAACAGGACGAGCACGCCCAGATAGTGCCCGATGACACGTATGTCGTAGAGGGAGAACCGCTGCCACATGGCCTATCCCCTCCGAAGGCCGGCGCACGGTGCAGCCTGGTTGTCCGTCGTCATCCCAGCACAACCCTCACCACGATGATGAGCGTCCATAGCAGCAGCAGGAAGCACGCGAGCGCCAGCAACACGACGCCGAACCCGATCAGCGGGGTGGTGATAGCCTGCCGTATGCTCTGCTTCGAAGTGCGCATGCCGGTATTCTAGTACAAAAGCCCCGCGCGCGATACGCCTCACGTGCCAACACCGCTAAACGTTGATGCGGCGCTTCTCGTTCGTCTACTCGGGAAAGCCGTCCCGGTGTTTCACGTGAAACACCGGGACGCGATTGCGCCGAGAAAGCGGGCGCGGGCCTCGCAGGCGGAAAGGGCGGTGCCCGGTGCATCCGCACCGGCGAACGCCTCCTCGAGAAAGCACCGCTGATCAGGAGCAAGCGGCAGCTCGTCACGCCAGGAGCCTCCCTGACGCGAGGAGTCGAACGACGAGTACCGCAGGTACAGCACAAAATCGGCGAAACCGGCGATGTCCGCGGCGCAGGCGGCAGCGAACGCCTCCGCGCCTTCCTCCACGAGCCGGCTAAGACCGAAGTCGACGAGCGAGACCCGCTCTCCATCGTACAGGATGTTTGCCGGGCGCAGGTCGCCGTGAGCCGCGCCGGCCTCGTGGAGGGCGATGAGCGCGTCGGCCAGTTGCGCGCCCATGCCCGCGACTTCTACGGCTCCGAACGCATGGTGTCGTTCGAACAGCCAGGTGGCGAGCGAGTCGCCCGGCATGCGCTCAAGCACGATGAAGTAGGCGCATCCTGCCCGCACGATGCCGCGCCACGCCGGCACGGCCGGATGGTCAACGCGGGAGAGCGGCGCCACCTCGCGCCACACGGAGGCGAGGTCGTAGGCAGGGCGAAGGGGACGCAGGAGCTTCAGCGCCGCCGGGGCGCCGCCGGGACCGACGGCGTCGAACACGGCGCCCGAGCCGCCGATGCCCGTCAGCCTTCCTATGCGGTAGCCCTGCACCGAGCGTCCGCAAAAACGCCGGTACGGCAGCGCCACGAGGTGCTCGGCCACGCGGGACATGGGAGGCCTCCCGGCGCGCGGCGCTACCGCGGCATACCGCAGGAGGGGCAGAACTTCGCGCCCGGCGGCAGTTGCGATCCGCACGAGGCACAGAAACCGCCCTGGTCCACCTTCGCACCGCACTGGAGGCAGAATTTGGACCCGGCCGGGATGGCCGTGCCGCACTGCGCGCAAGCCGTGCCGGCGGCGGGGGCGGCCATGGACGCGACAGCAGTCGGCATGCCGCCCATCGGGCCGGGCTGCTGGTGCGCCTGCACCTGCGCCGGATGCTGGCCGTACCCCTGTTGGCGGTAAGCCGCCTTGCGACGGTCGGAGCTGCTGAACGAGCCGAAGCCCAGACCGGACAGGAAGCCCTTCTGCTGGTACTGGGTGCTGCCGCCCTGGCCGTACTTGCGCTTCTTCTTGCTGCTGAACGAGAACATGCCCATGAATGCCGCCTTTCGAAGGTCGCCCCGCACCTCGGCGCGGCGAGAATCGTTGCAAACGTTGGGACCACGGTAGCAGAACCGTGCAGCACGAAGATCAAATCGAGGTAAAGGATGGCGCCGGGCCGCACCGCTCCCGAAAAACCGCACAAACGTCGCAAGACGCAAAACGACCCGCCGCGCAGCTGGCGGACGGGTCGTTTCAAGTCTTTTTCGCTCACCGCTGGGACACGAGGCTCCTAAGCGGACAACGGCTACTTCTCCAACAGCAGGTCGTCCAAAGCGGTGGCATCGAGCTCCAGCGGGGCCTCGACGGTGCACTCGTAGTTGCCGTCGGCATCGATGTCGATGAGCACGTGGCTGCGGTCGCGCAGCTGGCCCTCCACCACCTTCTGGGCAATACGGTCCACGATCTCACGCTGGATGAGGCGCTTCAGGGGACGCGCGCCGAAGATGGGGTCGTAGCCGTCGATGGACAGGTGCTCCATGGCCGCAGGGGTCACGTCGAGCGTGACGCGGCGGTCGGCCAGGCGGTCGCGCACCTCTTCAAGCTGCAGGTCCACGATGGGCTCGATGTTCGTCATGTTCAGCGCGTTGAACACCACCACGTCGTCGATGCGGTTGATGAACTCGGGGCGGAACGTCGCGCGCAGGGCGCCGTCGATGGCCTGCTTCATGGCCTTCTCGTCGCCGTGCTCGGCGAACTCGCGGATGAACTGCGAGCCCACGTTCGACGTCATGATGATGATGGCGTTCTTGAAGCTCACCACGCGGCCCTGGCCGTCGGTCAGGCGGCCGTCGTCGAGCACCTGCAGCAGGATGTTGAACACGTCCGGGTGCGCCTTCTCGATCTCGTCGAGCAGCACCACGCTGTAGGGCTTGCGGCGCACGGCTTCGGTGAGCTGGCCGCCCTCGTCGTAGCCCACGTACCCCGGAGGCGCGCCGATCAGGCGCTGCACGCTGAACTTCTCCATGTACTCGGACATGTCGATGCGCACCATGGCGCGCTCGCTGTCGAACAGGTACTCGGCCAGCGCCTTCGCCAGCTCCGTCTTGCCCACGCCGGTGGGTCCCAGGAACAGGAAGGAGCCGATGGGGCGATCGGGGTCGGAGAGCCCGGCGCGGTTGCGGCGGATGGCGCCGGCCACCGAGGACACGGCCTCGTCCTGGCCCACCACGCGCTCGTGCAGCTTCTCCTCCAGGTCGACGAGCTTCGCCATCTCGCCCTGCATCATCTTCTGCACGGGGATGCCCGTCCACGTGGACACGACCTCGGCTATCTCGTCGTCGGACACCTCCTCCTTCAAGATGGCGCCGTCCTGCTGCTTCACATTCAACGCCTCTTCGGCGGCGTGCAGGCGGCGCTGCAGGTCGGGGATGCGGGCATAGCGGATCTCGGACGCCTTCACCAAGTCGCCCTCGCGCGTGGCGCGCTCCTCTTCGAGCTGGGCGCCCTCGAGCTCGCTCTTGAGCTCCTGCACGTTCACGATGGCATCCTTCTCGTTCTGCCACTCGGCCTTGCGCTTGTCGAGGTCCTCCTGGGCGGCGGCGATGTCGCGGCGCAGCACCTCCAGGCGCTCCTTGGAGGCCTCGTCGGTCTCCTTCATGAGCGCCTGCTCCTCGATCTGCATCTGCGTGAGCTTGCGTTCGGCGGCGTCCACCTCTTCGGGCATGGAGTCGATCTCGATGCGCAGACGGCTGGCGGCCTCGTCCATGAGGTCGATGGCCTTGTCGGGAAGGAAGCGATCGGAGATGTAGCGGTTCGAGAGCTCGGCCGCGGCCACGATGGCGGCGTCGGTGATGCGCACGCCGTGGTGGATCTCGTACTTCTCCTTCAGGCCGCGCAGGATGGCGATAGTGTCCTCCACCGTGGGCTCCGTGACCAGCACCGGCTGGAAGCGGCGCTCGAGGGCGGCGTCCTTCTCGATGTACTTGCGGTACTCGTCGAGCGTGGTCGCGCCGATGGCGTGCAGCTCGCCGCGCGCGAGGGCGGGCTTGAGCATGTTGCCCGCGTCCATGGAGCTGTCGCCCGTGGAGCCGGCGCCCACGATGGTGTGCAGCTCGTCGATGAACAGGATGATCTG
>HHCFC01400__coassemble_1141_pt1 | contig 32565 bp, 28 predicted proteins | sample HHCFC01400__metabat2_low_PE_042 | metagenome-assembled genome bin HHCFC01400 | reverse complement strand
AGGCGTCGCGGACGCTGCGCAGGTCGTTCGAGATGCCGGATATGCCCAAAAGCCCCGACTTCTTGTTCATGAGGTCGTTCACCTCGGAGGGCGTGAGGTTTTCATGCTCCATGACGAACGGCACGATGGCCGGGTCGATGGCGCCGCAGCGCGTGCCCATCATGAGGCCGTCGAGCGGCGTGAGGCCCATCGAGGTGTCCACCGCCACGCCGTGGTCGATGGCCGACATAGAGCAGCCGTTGCCGAGGTGGCAGGTGATGAGCTTGAGGTCCTCAAGCGGCTCGTCGAGCACGGCGGCCGCGCGTTCGGAGATGTAGCGGTGAGAGGTGCCGTGCGCGCCGTACTTGCGGATGGCGTACTTCTCGTACAGCTCGTAGGGCAAGGGGTACATGTAGGCTTTCGGCGGCAGCGTCTGGAAAAACGACGTGTCGAACACGGCCACCATGGGTACGTCCGGCATGTGCTTGAGGCAGGCGTGGATGCCCATGAGCGCCGCCTTGTTGTGCAGGGGCGCGAGCTCGGCCAGTTCGTCGATCTTGGCGATCACGTCGTCGTCGATGAGCACGGAGCGGTCGAAGTACTTGCCGCCCTGCACGATGCGGTGCCCCACGGCGTCGATCTCGGCAAGCGAGTCGATGGCCTTCGCCGGGCCCGACGTGAGCGATTCCAGGACAAGCGCCATGGCGTCGTCGTGGTCGGACATCTTGGCGTCGATGACCTCCTCGTTCTTGTCGAGGCCGTGCTTGTGGAAGGCCTCCGCCGAGCCCACGCGCTCGCAGATGCCCTTCGCGAGCAGCTCGTGCTGCTCCACGTTCACCAGCTGGTACTTCAAGGAAGATGATCCTGCATTGATAACGAGAACGTTCAACGACCTGCCTCCTTTTGGGCTCAATTCCTGAAACAATTAGTTTAGGGAAGCGCTGCGGTCGTTGAATGGATACGGCCCGTTCATTCGGCAAACGGCGCGCCGCTCACCGAAAAAGCGTGACAGGGGGACGGGGATATTGTCACATTCCGTGACGCATCACGACCAGGCAAGACGAACGTGAATGTGACAATATCCCCGTCCCCCTGTCACGCCCCGTTGTCGCAGAGCTACTTCCGCGAAGGGTCGCCCGAGTTCATGGGGGCGCCGCCCAGCACGTGCACGTGCAGGTGGTGCACCGACTGCTGCGCGTCGTCGTTCGTGTTCACGATCACGCGGTAGCCGCTCTCGGCGATGCCCTTGATGTCGGCCACCTTCCGCACCGTGTTGAACAGGTAGCCCAGCTCCTCGTCCGGCACGCCGTCGCCGATGTTGTCGTAGTGGTTCTTCGGCACGATGAGCGTGTGCACCGGCATCTGGGGATTCACGTCCTCGAACGCGAGCACCCGATCGTCCTCGTACACCTTCGTCGACGGGATCTCCCCCGCCACTATCTTGCAGAACAGGCAGTCTTCCTTGCGCATGGAGCCCTCTCCTTCCCTTCCGTGCGCCGCCCCGTCGGGGCGGCGTCAGCCTATGACAGCGTGGCGTCGCGCGTGGCGTCGTCCACCTCGCCCTCAAGCTCGCCCATCAGCACCTCGACCTTCTGCTGCGCCTCGTTCAGGCGGCCCTGCAGCGCGCGCAGCAGAGCCACGCCGCGCTCGTAGCTGACCAGGCTGTCCTCGAGCTCCAGCGAGTTGCTCTCCAGAACCCGCACGATGCCGTCGAGCTCGCCCATGGCCTCGCGGAACGTCAGCTCCTCGACGGGCTTGCGATCACCGGTCTCCATTGTCCTCATCCTCCCATAGTATCATCTCGATGTCCTCGCGCCGAGCCGACTCCACGCGGCACGCCAGCACGCCGTCCGACACCGTCACCTCGAGCGCCGAGCCAGGCGGCGCGTCCTCGACGCTCTTCGCCACGGCGCCCTCCTGGGTGCGCGCGATGGCGTAGCCGCGCCCGATGACGGACAGGGGCGACAGGTCCTCCAAGCGCGCGGCCGCGAGCGCCGCCTGCTGGCCGAACCGGGGCACGAGCCCGGGCCCCAGCGACGCGAGCCGCTGCCGCGCGTGCCCGACCTGCACCCGATCGCGCTCCAGGTTGGCGGGCAGGGCCGGCAGCAGGCGCTCCCGGCACCGCTCGAGCGCGGCCCGCTCGCGCGCCACGCCCTCGGGCAGGAGGCGCGCCAGCCGCTCGCGCTGGCGGTCGAGCGTGGCGCGGTCGCGCTCCAGGTTGGCGGGGATGGCGCGGAACAGCCGCTCCGAGGCCAGGTCGACGCCCTGCATCGGGGCGGCGAGCAGCAGGTTCGGGTCCCGGAGCACGGGGCGCTCGGCGCAGCGGCGCACCTCGGCGGCCGCCCGCTCCACGGCGCGCCCGGCGCTCATGGACAGCGAGCGGGCATGCGCGCAGAACAGCTCCGCCAGGCTCTCGCGCGTGGGCGTGACGGCCATGGCCGCGTAGGTGGGCGTGGAGGCGCGCCGGTCGGCCACCATGTCGGCGATGAACGTGTCCGGCTCGTGCCCGATGCCGGTGACCACGGGGATGGGGCACGCCGCGATGGCGCGCGCCAGGGCCTCGTCGTTGAAGGGCATCATGTCCTCGTAGGACCCGCCGCCGCGCCCGACCAGCATGACCTCCACGCCGGCGCGGTACATGCAGCGCATGCCCTCCACGATGCTGGCGGCGGCCTGGGCGCCCTCCACCTGCACGCCCGCCACGAACACGCGCGCCACGGGGAAGCGGTTGCGCAGCGTGCGCAGCATGTCGTGCACGGCGTCGCCGCGCGGCGAGGTGACGATGCCGATGGTCAGCGGGAACTGCGGGATGGGCAGCTTGCGCGCCGGGTCCATGAGCCCCTCGGCCTCCAGCTTGCGCGCGAGCGCCGCCACCTGGGCGCGCAGGCGCCCCTCGCCGGCGAGCTCGATCGAGAACACGTCGAAGTTCATGCGGCCCTTGGCCGCGTACAGCGTGAACCTGCCGGTCAGCTCTACCAGCTGCCCCACTGCCAGGTCCACGCCCGAGGCCTTGTAGCGGCCCATCCACATCATGCAGGGCAGCGCGGCGTCGGCGTCCTTCACCGTGAAGTACACGGCCTTGTAGCCGCGCTTGCTGCTCGTCTCGGACACCTCGCCCACCAGGCGCACGACCACGCCCTCGAGCGCGCCCTTCGCAAGGGCCATGGCCGCGGAGACGGAGAGCGCCGTGGACGCGCCCCCGGCGCCCGCCTCGTGCCCTCCGCGCGCAGGGCCGCCCGCAGGCGCGGCAGCGCATGAGTCGGCCGCAGAGGCGCCGGCCGTCGCCGCGCGCGCCCGCTCGAGCGCGTCGGCCAGGGCCGCGCGCCCTCCTTCTCCTCGATCCCCCATGGACGCCTCGCTATTCCCGGCGCTGGCCCAGCAGCCACAGCAGCTGCAGGATGGACGTGAGGGCCGCCGCCACGTAGGTGAGCGCGCAGGCGCGCAGCACGCTGAACGCGCCGCCCTGCTCGGACTGCGGCAGCGCGATGGTGTCCATGTAGGTCATGGCGCGGCGCGAGGCATTGAACTCCACCGGCAGCGTGACCAGCTGGAACAGCACCACCACGGCGTACATGACGATGGCGAGCGTCGTGAGCTGATTACTCACCAGTATGATGCCCAGCATGAGCAGGAAGATCCACGCGTTCGACGCCAGGTTCACCACGGGCACGATGGCCCCGCGGATCTTCATGGGCGCGTAGTTCTCGGCGTACTGGCAGGCGTGCCCCACCTCGTGGCACGCGGTGGCCGTGGCCGTGATGGAGCGCCCGTCGAACGCGTCGGGCGAGAGCGTCACCGAGTTCGTGCGCGGGTCGAAGAAGTCCTGGCCCGGCCCGCCGCGGTGCACCGCCACGTCCGTCACGCCGTAGTAGGCGAGCATGCGGCGCGCGGCCTCGGCGCCGGTGAGCCCGTTGGAAATGGGCACCCTCGTGTACTTCTTAAGCTGCGAGTTCACGTACCACGTGGCGAGCCCGCCGATGGCGAGCGTGGCCACGATCAGCAGCAGGTATTCATAGCTCAATCCGAAAAACATAGGACGTAACCACTCCTTCGAAGAGGTTGCTTCCGCGACCGCATGGCGGCCGCTTTTTACCGTACACCTGTATTATACAAGAGCGTGAAATCGGGCTGAAAACGCGCGGCAAACAGCGCGGAATCACCAAAGGCGCGTTACCGAGCCGTGATCTTCCCGCAACCCTGCGGCCGCGGGCCTTTATCAGGAGCGGCCTGCTCAGGTGCCCGCCGCCTTTCCGGGCCGCGCGAACCCGGCTGGCCTCACGCGGCGCCGGGGCCCTCCCGCCGCTCCACCTTGAGCCCGCCGTCCAGGCTAAGCGTCAGCCGGCCGTCCAGCAGCTCCAGCAGCTCCTCGCCCACGATGGCGCGCCGCCAGCCGCGCAGCAGGTCCACGCCCTCGCGGTAGCCGCGCGCGACGCGCGCGAGGTCGTCGTGGCTGGCCAGCGTGGGGAACGCGATGCCGTTCTCCTTGGCCCTCAGGCGCACGAGCGCACTCATGAGGTCGAGCTCTGCATCCACGTTCGGCTCGCTCTTGCCGCAGCGGTCGAGCTCGGGCCACGTGTCCGGCGGCGCCGAGAGCGCCGAGGAGATGAGCGACACCACCGCGCGCGCGTCCTTCGTGGACAGGCGGTCGGACAGCCCCCGCACCATGAACAGCTCGTCGATCGTGCGCGCCTCGCGCTTGCACGCCTCCACGATCTGCTCGTCGGTGACCACCCACTTCCGCGGCACGTCGCGGCGCTGCGCCTCCAGCTCGCGCCAGGCCGCCACCTCGCGCGCGGCCGAGAGCTGCCGGCGCGACAGCTGGGACACGCGCTTGAGCCGCCGGAAGCGCTCGCGCTCGTTCGCCTCGTAGCGCGCCGGGTCGGACAGCTCCTCGAAGTCGTGGTCGAGCCAGTGCAGCCGCCCCTTCTCCTCCAGCGCCGCCCGCATCCCCGCGTACAGCCGCGGAAGGTACACCACGTCGTCGGCCGCGTAGTCGCGCTGCGAGGCCGACAGCGGCCGGCGCGACCAGTCGGTGAACGAGTCGATCTTCTTGAGCGACACGCCGCATTCGGCATGCACGAGCGCCGCGTAGCCGATCTGCTGCGTGTGGCCGAGCAGCGCCGCCGCTATCTGCGTGTCGAACACCGGGCGCGGCAGCACGCCCACCTCGCGCAGGATGATCTCCAGGTCCTGCCCCGCCGCGTGGAAGAGCTTCACGATGCGCTCGTCCGTGAGGAGCGGCGCCAGGACGGAGAGGTCGTCCATCTCGAAGGGGTCGACGATCACCACCTCGTCGTCGGTGGCCATCTGCAGAAGGCACAGCTTGGCGTAGTACGTCTTCTCGCGCAAGAACTCCGTGTCGATGGCGAGCACGCTCGACGAGCGCGCGCGCTCCACGAACGCCGCGAGGTTTTCCTGGGTAGCAATATACATGTACGAGATTCCCTGCCTTGTCATCCGCGCTCCATGTTGTACTATGCCATCATAGCAAACAGAAAGGGATTGTGTGAAACTGCTCGTCATCAACAACCTGGCTTCGGGTTTCGGCGAAGGGTCCGTCTACGACTTCATCCGCTCGTTCGCCCGCGACGGCGACGAGGTGTGCGTGCGCTCGACCGACGGCACCACCGACGTGCGCGACCTTCTGGGCGACGCGGAGGCGTTCGACGCCGTGGTGGCGAGCGGCGGCGACGGCACGGTGGCCACCGTGAGCTACCGCCTGGCGAACACGGGCGTCCCCATCCTGCCGTTTCCCGCGGGCACGGCGAACCTGCTGGCCGCGAACCTGGCCTCGCCCATGGAGCCCCACGCGCTCGCGAAGCTCGTGCGCGAGGAGCGCACGCTCGACTTCGACCTGGGCGAGATAGAGGTGGACGGGCACCGCTTCGGCTTCGGCATCATGGCGGGGGCCGGCTACGACGCGGCCATCATGCACGGCGCCGCGCCGGCGAAGCGCCTGCTGGGCCCCATGGCCTACTTCTCGGCCGCCTTGGCGAACCCCTTGCCGCAGACCTCCAAGTTCAAGCTGGACCTCGACGGCGAGCACGTTGAGAGCGAGGGCCTGGGCATCCTTTTGGTGAACTTCTCGAAGATCCAGTTCGACATCACGGTCACGCATGAGAACGAGCCGCGCGACGGCGTGTTCGACGTGGTGGTGCTGAAGGCCCAGAACGCCTTCGAGCTCATCCCCGCGCTCCTCGCCGGCCTGCTCGACCGCGGCGGCGACTTCCCCGAACGCACGGGCTCGCTCGAGATCCACCGCGCCCGCGAGGTGCGCGTGGAGGCCGACCCGCCCATGGAGGTGCAGTACGACGGCGAGGCCACCAACCTCACCACGCCGTTCACCGCCCACATCATGCGCCGCGCCGCCCGCTTCTTCGTGAGCGAGGAAGGCTGGAGCCTCTTCGCCGAGAAATAGGGCGTGGCAGGGGGACGCCCGTCCCCCTGCCACGCCAGACGCCATCCCCGTCCCCTGCCTCACGGCCGGCTGGAGAAGAGGGGCACGCCTACTTCTCCGCGGGCTCCTCGTACGTCGGCTCGACGTCCTCCACCTGGGCGCCTATCTCCAGCGGGGCGTCGAAGGCGGCGCTCGCGGTGCTCGAGGAGGCCATGAGCTCCTTGAACGATGCGGCGTCCTCTCCGGCCATCGGCATCATCACGTACACGTTGTTGCCGATGATGACGGGCCGGATGCGCTCGGCGGCGGCCGCCTTCGCACCCTCGGCCGAGGCTCCGGCGGCGGCGTCGCCGTCGGCATCGCGCTTCATCTGCTCCATCATCTCGGCGCGCACGCTGTCGATCTGCGCGGCCGTCTCGTTCTGCCAGCGCTCCTTGCGCCACGCGAGGACGTTCGCGTTGTAGCGCATCTGGATGACCTCGAGCACGATGCAGAACACCATGGCGAAGTACACGATCAGCTTCTCGAGCGGCATGTGCAGAAGCTCGATGCCGGTGTGGAAGCCCGCGCTGTCGATGACGAGCAAGCAGCCGATGGCCACGATGAACGTGAGCGCGAGCATCTTCATCTCGGGGTGCCCGTTGATGAAGTTGGAGATGGGGTCGATGAAGATCATCATGAGGAACACGGCCAGCATGACGGCGATGATCATGATGATGAGGTGGTCGGCCATGCCCACGGCCGTGATGACCGAGTCGATGGAGAACACGAGGTCCATGACCATGATGGTGCCCACCGCCTGCGGCAGCGCGATGCGGTGGAGCGCCTTGTGCTCCTCGCAGTGCTCGGCCTTGAGCTCGGTGAGCTTGAGCGTGTCGCGCAGCTCGGCGATGCCCTTGTAGATAAGGTAGGCGCCGCCGACGAGCAGCACGAGGTCGCGCACCGAGAACCCGTGCGCGTAGGGCCCGAGGTCGATGGTGAACAGCGGCGTGGTCATATGCACGAGGAACGACGCGAAGCACAGGAAGACGATGCGCATGACGAGCGCGCCCGCCAGGCCGAGCTTGCGGCCGATGTGCTGCTTGTCCTCGGGCAGGCGGTTCGTGGTGATCGAGATGAACACCAGGTTGTCCACGCCGAGCACGATTTCCAGGAAGATGAGGCTGACCAGGCTGATCCATGCCTCGGGCGATGCGAAGATTGACAGATCCACGGGTTGCTAGCTCCTTTGTCGGGTTCCTCGTCCGTACCGCAGGCGGGCAGAGTCCACAAAAAAGACTCATGGCGCGGCTGCATGCATGCAAGCTGCGCCATGAGTCTCGTTATTCAAGACACGCCAGGCTTTTCGGCCATGATGTTGAACGTGCCGCTCGCGCTTCCAGAGCGCGAGCCAACTACTCCCCCACGGGCGAGACGTATCCTATCACGGAGCGGTGCGGGAACAATGCTATAATGCCCAAAGCACACAAACCCCTCAGGAGTACGCTCATGTTTTTCAACGCGCGAAAGAACGGCTACGACGCGGGCGACGGCCCCGTCCGCTACCTGGACGGCAGCTCGCTCACCCGCCCGCTGGAGGCGCCCCGGCCCCAGATGCTCGCCATGGCCGCGTTCGTCTTGGCCGCAGCCGTCATCGGCGGGGTCTTCCTGTTCAACGTCATCGACAACGTGACGCATTCGGCCGAGCGCGCGCGGGCCACGGTCGAGCAGAACCTCGCGCGCCCCGCCTCCATGGCCAGCCTGCCGAACCTCGCCTCGCTCGTCGGCCTCGATGCCGAGGGCGTCAAGACCGCGTTCGCGGAATCCGGCTGGTCCATCGCCGACAAGGGCGCGCTCTCCGGCGACGAAAGCGGCAACCTGGACCTCATCAAGCTGCCCGACGACGTGAGCGAGGCCCAGGCCCTTCTCATGTACAGCAACGTATCCAGCCTGTCCGCGGCCGACGCCACCCTGCTGCTCAACGGATCATGGCAGTTCACGTCCGAGGCGGGCGGTTCCGTGAACATGCGCGTGAAGTACGCCGACTTCTCGTCCGGCAGCGTGGAGGCCGCCGTGCAGACGGCCATCGCCTCCGAGGGCTTCGATCCGGCCACGGCCGGCGAGATGGCCGTCGACGAGTCGGGCAACACGTTCCAGGAGGGCACGGTCGCCGCAGGCGACGCCACGTACCACTGGCGCGTGTCCGCCATCAAGCTCTCGAGCGTCTACGACATCAAGGGACTGCCGGACACCGCCGTGTACGTGGGCATCCGCCTGTACGCCTAGGCGCCCCGCCGCAGGAGGCAGGTGAGACAGGGGGACGGGAACGATGCCTCGTTCTGCAGCGCAGCCAAGGGCGGTACCTCCCTGATGACACAGGACATGACGCAGCGTGACACAGGACGGGGATAACGTCATCATTTTTGTTTGCCAAAAATGATGACGTTATCCCCGTCCCCCTGTCTCCCCTGTCTCCCTTTTAATTATCCACCGCAAAAAATAGAAGAAAACCCTCGCCTCCTTGAGGGGCTTCCCCTGTGCATCCTCGGGGCTACCCCGATTGGCAGGACCTCGCCTTCGGCGCATCATACGAGGTGAGGAAAGAGGGAGCGAATGAGACTATCAAGCGTCATAGCCGGCCTGTCAGCCGCCGCCGTGGCCTTCCAGGGCGTCGCCTATGCCGTGCAGGGCCCCGCAAAGAGCCTGCTGCGACCCCCCGGGGCGCAGGGCGAGGCCGATTTCTCGGCCCGCTGCATCAAATGCGGCAAGTGCATGGAGGCCTGCCCGTACGTCGCCCTCTTCCCTGCACCCGGCAACCAGGGACTCGCCGCCGGGACCCCCATGGTCGACGCGCGCGCCCAGGCCTGCCGCCTGTGCGAGGACTTTCCCTGCGTCGAGGCCTGCCCCACGAACGCGCTGCGCGGCATCGAGGAGCGCTCCGACGTGCGCATGGGCACGGCCGTGATCGACGAGGATCTGTGCATCGCGTTCCAGGGCATGCGCTGCGAGGTGTGCTACCGCACCTGCCCGCTCATCGACCAGGCCATCTCGATCGACTACCGCCTGCGCGAGGGCGATGCCATCCATTCCGTGTTCGCTCCCGTCATCGACGAGGAGCAGTGCGTGGGCTGCGGCCTGTGCGTCGAGCGCTGCGTGGTGGACGAGCCGGACGTCGCCATCCGCATCAGGACCGACGCCGAGCATCCCCGTGCCGGCGCCTGACCCAAGCACTGCCAATCCGTTCGAGGAACGGTGGGATAGAAGAGCGAAGAGCTAAAAGGGAGAGAAGGAGGGGTGTCATGGACATCTCAAGACGAGCATTCGTCAAGGCGACGGCCGTCGCGCTGGCGAGCGCCGCAGCGGCGGGCAGCCTTGCGTCGATGACCGGCTGCGCGGGCGGCGGTTCGGGCTCCACGGGCGCCGCGTCGGGCGGCGAGGGGCAGAAGCACACGGCCGTGTGCCGGTTCTGCGGCTGCGGCTGCGGCGTGATCTGCGAGGTGAAGGACGGCAAGCTCGTGAGCGTGACGGGCGACCCGGAGAACCTTTCCAACAAGGGCCTCAACTGCGTGAAGGGCTACTACCTGGGCAAGATCCTCTACGGCGACGACCGTCTGACCAAGCCGCTCATCCGCGAGGACAAGGCCACGAAGGGCACCGACGAGGGCCTGCGCGAGGCCACGTGGGACGAGGCGCTGGAGCTCGTGTCCGCGAAGCTCAAGGAAACGTGGAAGGCCGACAAGACCCGCCTGGCGTTCTGGCTCTCCGGCCAGCAGCCCATCACCGAGGGCTACGCCTGCGCCAAGTTCATCAAGGCGGGCCTGCTGTCGAACAACGTCGACCCGAACGCGCGCCTGTGCATGGCCAGCGCCGTGGTGGGCTTCATGAACGTGTTCCAGACCGACGAGCCGGCCGGCTGCTACGCCGACCTCGACAACGCCGACGTGTTCGTCACCTGGGGCGCCAACATGGCCGAGGCGCACCCCATGCTGTACTCGCGCCTCACGGCCCGCAAGCTCTCGGGCAAGAACGTGAAGCACTACGACCTGGGCACGCTGCGCACCCGCACGTCCGTGAGCGCCGACACGGTCATGCTGTTCAAGCCGAACACCGACCTGGCCATCGCGAACTGCATCGCGAACTACCTCGTGCAGAACAAGAAGTACGACGAGGCCTTCGTGAACGACCACCTGCAGTTCAAGCAGGGCACCGAGAACATCGGCAATGCCACCGACGACGGCTACGACGCGAGCGACGTGGGCAAGACCGTCGACGCCGTGAGCCCCATCACGTTCGAGGAGTACGCCGCGCGCCTGGCGCCCTACACCTTCGAGTACACCTCGGAGCTCTCCGGCGTGCCGGCAGAGGACCTGAAGGCGCTCGCGCTCGAGTTCGCCGACCCTGACAAGAACATCATGTCGCTGTGGACGATGGGCGTGAACCAGCACAACCGCGGCACCTGGATGAACCACAACCTCTACAACATCCACCTGCTCTCCGGCAAGATCGCCCGCCCCGGCTGCGGCCCGTTCTCGCTCACCGGCCAGCCCACGGCCTGCGGCACGGCCCGCGAGGTGGGCACGTTCTCTCACCGCCTGCCCGCCGACCTCCTGGTGGCCAACGCCCAGCACCGCCGCTACACCGAGGCCATCTGGGATCTGCCCGAGGGCTACCTCGACGCCATCCAGAAGCCCGGCATGCACACGGTGAAGATCTTCCGCGAGATGTCGAAGGGCAACCTCGACTTCCTGTGGACCGCGCACAACAACTGGGCGCAGTCCATGCCGAACCTCACCCGCTTCCTGGGACAGGGCGACAAGAAGGGCATCTTCGACACGTTCATCGTGGTGAACGAGGTGTACCCGACGCTGTCCACCCAGTACGCCGACGTCGTGCTGCCCGTGGCCCTGTGGGTGGAGCGAGAGGGCCAGTTCGGCAACGCCGAGCGGCGCACGGCGGTGTTCGAGAAGGCCGTGGACCCGCCGGGCGAGGCCAAGTGGGACCTGTGGGCGTTCATGGAGGTGGCGCACCGCGTGCTCGACGGCGAGCAGATCGACGGCAAGGACGCCTTCGACCACCTGTTCGGCTTCATCTACGACAAGGGCGCGCACGACTTCAAGAACGACGGGCGCGAGACGAACCGCCTGCTGTGGGAGGAGTACCGCATCTTCTCGAACCCCGAGATGAACGAGAAGGCCAAGGCCATCAACGACGACGCCGACGGGAAGTTCAACGCGAAGCTGAAGATGGAGGCCAAGCAGCTGGCGCCCTACGAGGAGTACCTGGCGCGCCACGGCATGACCTGGCCCGTGCGCAACGTGGACGGAAAGTGGCTCGAGACGCACTGGCGCTTCGCCGACGGCAAGCAAGCCGACGGCTTCGACGAGATAGGCGTGGCGAAGTACGGCAAGCAGGGCCTGGCCAACAACCTGTCGTTCTACAAGTCCGCCAACCTGAAGCCCTCGGTGGTGTTCCGCCCCTACGAGCCGCCGGCAGAAGAGCCCGACGACGAGTACCCGTTCTACTTCTGCACAGGGCGCCTCCTGGAGCACTGGCACACCGGCACCATGACGCGCCGCGTGCCCGAGCTCGACCGCGCGCTGCCCGAGGCGCTGCTGAACATCCATCCGAACGACGCGTCGAAGCTCGGCGTGAAGGACGGCGACCTCGTGCACGTGAAATCGCGCTTCGGCGAGTTCGACATCAAGGCCTCCACGGCCGGTCGCACCGAGCCGCAGGAGGGCATCGTGTTCGCGCCCTTCTTCGCCGAGGAGACGCTGGTGAACCTGGCGGTGCAGGACACGTACTGCCCGCTGTCGAAGGAGCCGGACTACAAGAAGACCTGCGTCTCTATCACGAAGGTCGAGGGGTGATCGCTATGAGGAAACATTTGGTTGCCGGCGCCCTCGTGGTTGCGATGGCGTTCGGTACGCTGGCCGCGGCCGGATGCTCGGGCCCCGCGCCCGCGGAGGACGTGAACGCGAACGTGCCGGCCGGCGCGCCGCCGCTCATGCCCGCCACCCATCAGGACCGGTTCGAGACCTTGGGCGCCTCCGGCTGCTACGGCTGCCACGGCGCGAGCGAGCGCTCGAACCCGATGCTGAACGGTTCCAAGGCCATGCCCGAGGACCACTATGCGGACGGCTCGTCCCAGACGCTCGAGCTCGATCCCACGCACGACCAGTGCAACACCTGCCACGTGCAGGGCTAGCACGTCGAGATAGCACCCTTCCCCGTTGGGGCGGCTCCCTCCGCCGCCCCAACCCCTTCGCCACCTTGGCTGTCCGCGAAAGCGTTCCCTGCGACCGCTTTCGCGGACAGCCAAACGGAACGTGCCCCGATGCGGGGCACCCGAATGCAAGGAGAGCAGCATGGTCATATCAAGCCTCGTCGTGGAGACGACGCCCGAAACCACGGCGCGCGTAGCCGAGGACCTCGGCCGCATCGAGGGCGTCGAGGTGCACGAGACGAACGGCTACAAGGTCGTGGTGACCATAGAGGCCGAGACGCTCGACGAGTCGCACGACATCGCCAGCACGTTCGTCGCCCTCGAGGGCGTCATCGGCATCAACCTGGTGTACGCCAACTTCGAGGACGACCCCACGGTGCAGAAGGCAGCCGAGAGATGATGCGCACCCCGAACACCTCGCATTCGCTCAAGTGGTCCTGGCTGCGGCACGCGGTGCAGATAGCGGCCCTGCTGCTGTTCGCCGCGCCGCTGCTCGTTGCCGGCTGGGGCCTGTTCGGGGTGTCCGTCGGCGGCGACGACCCTGTTCCCACTCCTGCCGACCTTCCCTTTTTCGGCAGCCTTTCCTCTTCATCGATAGGAGGGGTCACCCTCCTGGACCCGTTCGGGGTTCTTCAGGTCGTCGCCGCTTCCAAGACATTCGAGCTCGAGTGGCTCTGGTTCGCGCTGCCGGTCGTGGCGTTCTACGGACTCGTGCGCGCCCGGGCGTTCTGCGGCTGGGTGTGCCCGGTGAACCTGCTGCTGGAGCTGGTGGACGCGCTGCGCCGCAAGCTGGGCATCAAGGTAAGCGAGGCGCCCGTGCCGCGCCGCGCGAAGATCGGGGTCGCGCTGGCCGTGCTCGTGCTGTCGGCGGCCACCAGCGTGCCGCTGTTCGAGTCGTTCTCACCCATCGGCGCCGTGAACAAGGGCATCCTCTTCGGCAGCGTGGCGGGGCTCTGGACGCTCGGGGCCATCGTGGCGGCGGAGCTTTTCTGGGGCCACCGCGTGTGGTGCCGCGCGCTCTGCCCGCTCGGCGGCTTCTACGAGGCCATCGGCCGCGTGGGCGTGGTGAACGCGAGGTACGACCGCACGGCCTGCATCCACTGCGACGCGTGCCGCAAGGCGTGCCTGGCCGACCCGTCCATCCTGAACCCGGTGCTCGCAGGAGACGAGACGTACGTGCGCGCCGGCGACTGCATGGCCTGCGGCTCCTGCGTGGATGCCTGCCCCACCCGCGCCCTGTCGCTGGGCCTGGGCAAGGGCGCCAAGGAGGCGCCCGAAGCCTCCGCCGACGAGGTCCCCGCGAAGGCGTAAGGGCGCTCCCATAGCCGGTCGAAGGCACCTGCGCGATGCGGGACCGCCCAGCACGCCGGGCGGTCCCGCCGAGGTCGATCGCATGCGCCGGACGGCACCCCCCCAACAGGCAAGCGCCCCTCCGGCCGGCCACAAGGGCTCACACGTCCAGCAGCTTGTGCTCCAGGGCATAGGACACCAAATCGGCGCGGGTCTTGAACCCGAGCTTCTTGTAGATCTTCGAGCGATGGGCTTCCACGGTCTTCACGGAGAGGTACACCTGCTCCGATATCTCCTTGTTCGTGTACCCCTTCGCAAGAAGCTGCAGTATCTCCAGCTCGCGGTTCGACAGCTGCTGGTAGGAGCGGTCCTCCTCCTCGCCGGAGCCCACGAGCTGCTTGGTGAGCAGCGCGGCCATCTTCGGGTGGATGTAGCTGCCGCCCCCGGCCACGGCGTGGACGGCGGAGAGCAGCTCCTCTGACGTGGAGTTCTTCAGCACGTAGCCCGCAGCTCCCCCGCGCAGCGTGTAGAACAGGTACTCGGGCTCGGCGAACATGGTAAGGATGACGATGCGCGTGCCGGGGAAGTCGCGCGCGATCTTCTCGCAGGCCACAAGGCCGCTCTGGCCGGGCGGCATGGAGATGTCCATGAGCAGGATGTCGGGCCTCTCGCGCGAGACTATCGTATAGGCCTGCGTGCCGTCCGCAGCCTCGGCCACCACCTTGATCTCGGCGTCCTGCTCCAAGATCATCTTGAACCCGGCGCGCACCACCTCGTGGTCGTCGGCCAGCACCACGCGTATCATGCCGCACCGCCTTCCGCCATCTTCATGGGCGCGACGAGCGTCACGACGGTGCCGCCCCCGTCGGAGGCCATCGTGAGGGTGGCGCCGATCAGACGTGCGCGCTCGCGCATGCCGGAGAGCCCGCAGCCGCTCCCCTTCACCTCGGGGTGCTCCACGTCGAAGCCGCAGCCGTGGTCCACGACGGTGGCGTGCAGCCAGCCGTCGGCGTCCTCCAGCGTCACGTAGACCTTGTCGGCGCCCGAGTACTTGCAGGCGTTCAGCACGGCCTCCTGGCAGATGCGGTAGGCCTGCGTCTCGAGCGCGGGGTCGAAGCGCTTGCGCGACAGGTTCCCCTCGAACACGATCTCGGCGCCGTAGGTCTTCTCGAACACGGCCGCCTGCGAGCGCAGGGCCGGGATGAAGCCCAGGTGGTCGAGCGCCGAGGGGCGCAGCTCCACCGAGATGTTGTGCAGCTCGTCCAGGATACGGTCGATGTCGTTGTTGGCTTCCGCGAACAGCTGCCGCGCCTCCGCGTCGCCGCCCAGGTGAGGCTCCAGGCGCTTGAGCACGAACGAGACCCCCAGGAGCTCCTGGGCTATGCCATCGTGCAGCTCGCGCGAGATGCGCTTGCGCTCGGCCTCCTGGGCGGCGATGACGCGCGACACTTCCGAGTGGACGAGCAGCGGGCTGTCCGCCTCGTCGTCGCGCTTCTCCTCGGCGATGCGCTCGAAGTCCATGAAGTCGCTCGATACCAGGTCGAAGTCGGCGAGCCGTCCCTTCTGGTCGGCGATGAAGCGCTTGTAGCTCGCGCGGTGCGCGTCGCTCACGGTGCGGAACGCGCACAGGATGGCCCCCACGACGCGGCCCTCCTTCACGAGCGGCAGGGCGCAGAAGCTGTGCAGGTCCTCGGCGAACACGATGGGGTACGACGAGTACTCGCGCGGGTCGATCTCGGCATCTATGTTCGTGAACAGCATGGGCTTTCCCGCCTTGATGACGATGCCGCCGATGCCGTGCCCGGGCGCGAGCACGATGCGGTGGTGCCGCTCGTCGGTGGCGCCCGCGCTGTAGATCCACTTGAGCGGCGCCCCCAAAAACGCCGTCAACCCCAAGCCCACGAAGTCGAACCCGTAGCGCTCCTTCAGGTCCTCCACGGTGCGCGCGTAGACCTCGCTCCTGCCCGCAAGCACGTCCTCGCAGAAATTCGACGCCCCCATGCCTCTCCCCCTCGCCTCGGTGCGGATGCAGCTGCCGCCGTCCCCGCGAAACGGCCTCCCCTTGCTCTTCCCCATTATCCCCTATTTCGCGTGCCGTTGCACGACATTCGGCCCGCGCGCGCCTGCGCAGGAGCCTGCGGCGCGCCTTGCCCGCCGCAGGGGCGTCGCCGAATGCTCGCCGTGCCGTTGCAGGGCCGCCACCGCCCAGGGGCGGCCGCGTGGTAGGCTGCTTGCCGAAGGATCCCCCCGACAAGCGAAAGGAGCGCGACATGGAGTTCCATACCGGAGACCAGCCCGGCGAAGGGCGCTACCGCTGCAAGAACTGCGGCTACATCGTGCGCATTACGAGCGATACCGAGAAGCTGCCCGCCTGCCCCAACTGCGGCCACCACGAGTTCGAGAAGCTCGAGGACGAGGACTGACGCGCGCGGGCCGAAACGATGGCAGGCCAGCGCCCGCAAGGGTGCCGGCCTGCGCGGGGTCCGCGCCAGACAGGTGCCCGCAAGGGGCGGCTGCATGAAAAAGGCACCCTCAAGGGTGCCTTTCGAGTTTCGATGGTGCGCGATGCAAGATTTGAACTTGCGACCCCCACCGTGTCAAGGTGATGCTCTCCCCCTGAGCTAATCGCGCACATTCCGCGGTTCGGACGCCGTCCGTACCGACGAGTTGGTATGTTACCAGAACACGGCGCCGTGTCAAAGGGCCTTTTCACTTTTCGGACGAAAAGTTTCGAATTGCGGGCTTGGCGGGGACGCAGTATCCCGCTGCGCTGCGGGAAAGCGCGGCCTTTGGAAAGAGTTGTCATCGAGATGTGAAAAAATCAGAAATGGGGGCTTGCGCGAAAGTGGCCGTTCCAGTATTATATCTCCTCGCGACGCGGACGTGGCTCAGCTGGTAGAGCACGACCTTGCCAAGGTCGGGGTCGCGGGTTCGAACCCCGTCGTCCGCTCCATCGTCATCACGAGGCCGGTCATACTCCAAAGTTTTGGCCGGCCTTTTCCATGACGGTTTTGCCGCAACACGGCGACGTGGCCAAGTGGTAAGGCAGAGGCCTGCAAAGCCTTCACCCCCGGTTCGAATCCGGGCGTCGCCTCCATTCGCTCCTCCTTGCGAGGACGGATGACCAAGCACTGCACGCTTCACAATGCGGACGTGGCTCAGCTGGTAGAGCACGACCTTGCCAAGGTCGGGGTCGCGGGTTCGAACCCCGTCGTCCGCTCCACGAAACCCCGCCCGCCGGACATCGATCCGGCGGGTTTTTTCTTATCCTGCGGCATACGGCGACGGGCTCCCTCCGGCAGCATCCCGCGGCCAGCCCCCTCGATGCAGCTGCACTCCAACAGCTCGACAACCTCCCCGTTCCAACCGGATGACAAACCGCCCCCTGTTCCAGGCCTTCTGCCATCATGTTCTGCGATATCCCCCGGAAAGGAGCAGACCAATGTCATCCACGAAGAAGACCATCGCGGAGGGCGCGCAGTCGGCAGTCGCGCGCAAGCTGCTGGCGTACGCACAGGGAGGCGACCCCGACGTGCAGCTGCCCAAGATGCTCAAAGCCGTGGACGCGCTGGTTCCCAAGGACTACCTCGTGGAACAGCGCGCCTTGTTCCACGAGGTCATCGACCATCCCGACAACAACTGGATGGTGCTGCTGAAGAGCCTGTGGGCCGACATCGACCCTGGCGTGCTCCAGAAGGTGCTGGAGAACTTCCTCGTGAACGCGAGCCTCATCGGGCTGCGCCGCCAGGACGCCGCGGCGGCCGAGCACGGCTGCAACGTGCCATGGGCCCTGCTCGTAGACCCCACGAGCGCCTGCAACCTGCACTGCACCGGCTGTTGGGCAGCCGAGTACGGCGACCGGCTCAACCTCACGTTCGAGGAGCTGGACTCCATCGTGGAGCAGGGCAAGGAGCTGGGGGTGTTCTTCTACCTGTTCTCGGGCGGCGAGCCGCTCGTGCGCAAGCGCGACGTCATCCGCCTGTGCGAGAAGCACGACGACTGCGCCTTCACGGCGTTCACGAACGCCACGCTCATCGACGACGCGCTGGCCGAGGACATGCTGCGGGTGAAGAACCTCATCCCCGCCATCTCGGTGGAGGGCTTCGAGGAGGCCACGGACGCCCGCCGCGGCGAGGGCACCTACGCCGCCGTCGTGCGGGCCATGGAGGTGCTGAGGCGCCATCGCCTGCCCTTCGGCGTGTCGTGCTGCTACACGCACGCGAACGCCGCCTCCATCGGCAGCGAGGCGTTCTTCGACGACCTCGTGGCGCGCGGGGCAAAGTTCGCCTGGTTCTTCACCTACATGCCCGTAGGGGCCTCCGCACCGACCGACCTGTTGGCCACGGCCGAGGACCGCGCGTTCATGTACCGCCGGATACGCGCGTTCCGCGAGACGAAGCCGTTGTTCACCATGGACTTCTGGAACGACGGCGAGTTCACGCAGGGGTGCATCGCCGGCGGGCGGCGCTACCTGCACATCAACGCGAACGGCGACATTGAGCCCTGCGCGTTCATCCACTACTCTGACGCGAACATCCGCGACACCCCCCTTCTGGAGGCGCTCAAGCGGCCGCTGTTCATGGCCTACCACGACAACCAGCCTTTCAACGGCAACCACCTGCGGCCCTGCCCCGTGCTGGACAACAAGGACCGCCTGGCCCAGATGGTGGAGGCTTCGGGCGCCCACTCGACCGACCTGGAGGAGCCGGAGGACGCGGCGGCGCTCTGCGCGAAGACGCACGCCGCAGCCGACCGCTGGGAGCCCGTGGCGCAGCGCCTGTGGGAAGAGGGGCACTGGACGAGCGGGCCTAACGCGGGGAGGCGGAAGTAGCTCCACGGACCTGCGAGGCCGGCCCTGTAGGCGGCGGCAGGCGGAACTCGTCGCACGCTGCGCGAAAGCTCCTCGTCCCGCCTGCCGCCGCCTACAGGGCCTCTCGGTGCCGTGGTGTGCTTTTACAACCGGGGGCCCGGGCGTCCGTGCGGGGCGAGAGGGGTCGACCTGTGGGGGATTCCTTATAGGACGCTCGGGATGTCGGCGAGGGTTTCCACGCGGTCGTAGGGGCAGTCAGGTTCGGCGCCGTGACGGTCGATGATGACGGGGCGGATGCCGGCGGCCGCAGCCCCGTCCCCGTCCGCGTCGGGGCGGTCGCCCACGTGCGCGCACGCGCCGGGCCGCACGCCCAGCTGCTCGCAGGCGAGGTCGAAGATCACGGGGTTCGGCTTGCGGTAGCCCACTGCGGCGCTCGAAACCACCGTGTCGAAGTACGGCAGCAGCCGCAGGTCGCGGAGCAGGTCCTCAAGCTCGGCATCCCAGTTCGACACGACGCCCAGGGCGAGCCCCCGCTCCTTGAGGGCGCGCAGGCAGCCCGCGACGTCCGCGTACACCTCCCAGCTCGCCGCGCGGCGGTACGCCTCGTTCACCGCGGCAGCCATCCCCTCCGCGTCGTGCCCGATGCCCGCCAGGTGGCACACGTAGCGGTACTGGTCCAGCCAGATGGCCGTCGAGCCCTCGTGCGAGCACCAGAAGTCCCCGTCGCGCAGGTACTCCGCCTCGTAGTAGGCGTCCATGGCGGGCATGTGGAGCTCGAAGTCGCGCACGGTCAGCGCGTGCCCGCGCTCGGCGGCTGCACGCGCCATCGTCTCGGCAACCGACGGGCACGGCCGGATGAGCGTCGATCCCACGTCGAAGAAAACGGCCTCCATCATGCGGCTCCCCTCCTAGTCCACGTGCCCGTCGTCGGGCTCGATATGCACGAGCGCCTCCGCCACGTTCGGGAAGCGCTCCTCCACGGCGCGCTCCACGCGCTCCGAGAGGCCGTGGGCGTCCTTCACCGTCATCTCCGGCGCGACGAGCACGTGCAGGTCCGCGTACACCTCCCCCTCCGTGCCCCGCGTGCGGATGCGGTGCGCGTCGCGCACGCCGGGCACCGCCAGGGCCGCCGCGCGCACGTCCTCCTCGGGGATGCGCGCGCGGTCCGAGAGCGTGGCCAGCGCGTGCTTGAACACGTCCCAGGCCGTGGCCAGGATGGCGAGCGTCACCACGAGCGCCATGACGGGGTCGGCCATGGGGAATCCGAGCGCCACGGCTGCCAGGCCCACTATGACGCCGACGGACACGAGCGCGTCGGAGAGCGTGTGGTTGGCATCAGCCGCCAGCACCTCGCTCTTGAGGCGCTTCGCGCAGCGCCGCTCGTAGGTGGTCACGCCCAGGTTCACGGCCAGCGTGCCTGCCATGACCACGAACGACAGCGGCGTGACCTCTGCCGTATAGGAGCCCGACGCGAGCTTGGCCACGGCGCTCGATCCCACCTCGAAGGCGGCCAGGAGCAGCAGCACGCCGATGACGAGGCTCGCGTACGTCTCGAACTTCGCGTGGCCGTAGGGGTGCCCCTCGTCGGCCGGCCGCGAGGCCAGGGCGATGCCCACGAGCCCCACCACGTTGCCGGCGGAGTCGAACACCGAGTGGATGCCGTCGGCCTGCATGGACGCCGACCCGGTGACGGCGCCGTACACGTACTTCGCAGCCGCCACGGCCAGGTTCAGCACGAGCACGATCCACAGCACCCGGCGGATCGACCGCATGCGCGTGGAGACCGCGTCCTTGGCAGCAAGCGCCTTCGCCATGTTCGATTCCTCCGCATCTTCTCGTCAGGGGCCAGAATACGAAAAAGGAGAGCCACTCGGACTCTCCTTCTAGCTTCGATGGTGTCGGAGGCGGGATTTGAACCCGCACACCCGTTGTGTGGGCACTAGCACCTCAAGCTAGCGTGTCTGCCGTTCCACCACTCCGACGTATGCTGCTCACAAGCAACGTTGGTTATTCTACCCGAACCTTCGCCGCTTGTGAAGAGCGAATTTTCGCTATTTTGCGATCGTTCCCTGCGGGTAGATGATCATCAGCACGATGAGCGACAGCAGGAACACCACCGCGAAGATGATGGTGATGCGGTCGAGGTTCTTCTCCACGATGCTCGTGCCCGTCTGCGTGGAGTACACGGAGCTGGCGATCATGTCGGATATGCCCGTGCCCTTGCCGGAGTGCAGCAGGATGAACACGATGAGGCCCAAGCCCGAGACGACGAGCAGGATGAGCATGATGATAAGGAACGGGTTCAAGGCGTCTCTCTTCTTTCCATTGAGAACGATCGTTTACACAAGTCATGAAGTATACCCGAAAAGCGCCTTCCCTGGCAAGCGGGATGGGTCACAGGGCGTGGGTATCGCAAAACGTCCAGAACAGCGCGCCGATGACATGCAGGACGCCGCCCTGCCGTCGGCCTGACGGCCCGGCTTTGGTTCGGAGCCGGCCGTACCTTGGTTTCGGACGGCCGGCTCCGCCTGCCGCGTCTGGAGGGACCCTGCCGTACGCAGAAGAACCCTGTCGTGCACGACGGTACTCTGCCAGGCACGACGGTACTCTGTCGTGCCTGGCAGAACCCCGCCGTGCACGACGAAGCCCTGTTACGTGCAGCCCCCTTGTCGCCATTTCGGGCCTCCCCTGCCAAAAATGAGTCGGTTTGGCAAGGGAGGCCGCCCTCGCCGGCCAAGTCGCAAGACGCGACCTGGCCTTTCCCGGACGATTTGGGAAAGACAGGCGGCGAACCACTTCCCACGATTGCCAAACCGCTCCTTTTTTGGCATAAGGGGGCTTTTTACGCTACAGCCCGATGGGCACAGGGCCGCCCGCGACCAAGAAGAGAGGCGCCGCGGCTCGGGCCGCAACGCCTCTCGTGGTCGGCCGATCATGCCGGGTTACGCGAGCAGGCTCCTGCCCGTCATCTCGGCGGGCTTCGGCAAGCCCATGAGCTCGAGCAGCGTCGGCGCGATGTCGCAGAGCGCACCTTCGCGGCCGTCGAGGGTGCGGCCGGTTCCGGCGAAGTCCGCGAGCACGAGCGGCACGGGAGCCGTGGTGTGCGCCGTGAACGGCGAGCCGTCCTCGCCGAGCATCTTGTCGGCGTTGCCGTGGTCGGCCGTGATCAGCGCCACGCCGCCCTTGCGCTCAAGCGCGGCGAGCACCTCGCCCACGCCCGCGTCCACCGCCTCGACGGCGGCCACCGCGGCCGGGATGACGCCGGTGTGGCCCACCATGTCGCAGTTCGCGAAGTTCACGAGGTAGACGTCGGCCTCGTCGGCGTCGATGGCGGCGGCCAGCGTGGCGGCCACGTCCGGCTCGCTCATCTCGGGCTTGAGGTCGTAGGTGGCCACCTTGGGGCTGGGGATGAGCGCGCGCTCCTCCCCCGTCTTCGGCTCCTCGCGGCCGCCGTTCAGGAAGAACGTCACGTGGGCGTACTTCTCGGTCTCGGCGATGTGGTACTGGCGCAGGCCCGCCGCCGCCAGCACGTCGGCCAGCACGTTGCCGGGGAACTCCTTGGGGCAGGCCACCGGCGCGGGGATCTCCGGGTCGTACTCGGTCAGGCACACGAAGCTCACCTGCGGGAACCGGCTGCGCCCGAAGCCCTCGAACGCCGGGTCCACCAGCGCTCGCGTGATCTCGCGGGCGCGGTCGGGCCGGAAGTTGAAGAACACGACGGCGTCGCCGTCCTGCACCCCGCGCCCGGAGAGCGCCGTGGGCACGACGAACTCGTCGGTGACGCCCTCGGCGTAGGAGGCCGCCATGACCTCGGCCGGCGCTGCGTCCGTGCACGGATCGGCAGCCACGATGGCGCGCCACGCCTGCTCGACACGCTCCCAGCGGTTGTCGCGGTCCATGGCGAAGTAGCGCCCCGAGATGCTGGCTATCTCGGCGGCGCACGCGTCGTCGGTCAGCTCGGCCAGCACGGCCTCGAGCTCCTCCAGGTAGCCCGCACCGCTCTTCGGCGGCACGTCGCGGCCGTCCATGAAGCAATGCACCGCGATATGCCCGACCCCGGCCTCCTTCGCGGCGCGCGCGAGCGCGTAGAGATGCTCGTTGGAGGAATGGACGCCGCCGTCGGACACGAGCCCCATGAGGTGCAGCGCCGCGCCCGGCTCGCGCGCCGCGGCGAACGCGTCGTTCAGCACGGGGTTCGCCGCCAGCGAGCCGTCGGCGCAGGCGCGGTTGATGCGCGTGAGCTCCTGGAACACCACGCGCCCCGCGCCGATGTTGAGGTGCCCCACCTCCGAGTTGCCCATCTGTCCCTCGGGAAGGCCCACGGCCTCGCCCGAGGCCTCGAGGCGCGTCCACGGACGCTCTGCGAACAGCGCGTCGAGGTTCGGCGTGCGCGCCTGCGAGATGGCGTTGCCGGGACCGGGCTCGGCCAGGCCGAACCCGTCCATGATGACGAGGCAGGCCGGCAGCGTGAGGTCGGCGCGCTCCATCACAGGCACGCCTCGATCAGCTGCACGAACGACTCGCACTTGAGGCTGGCGCCGCCGATGAGCCCGCCGTCGATGTTCGGCTGGGCCAGCAGGCCCTCCACGTTGCCGGGGTTCATGGAGCCGCCGTACAGCACGCGCATCTCCTCGGCCGCCTCGGCGCCGAAGAGCTCGGCGAGCGTCGCGCGGATGGCGGCGCACACGGCCTCGGCCTGCTCGGGCGTGGCCGTGCGGCCCGTGCCGATGGCCCAGATGGGCTCGTAGGCCACGACGCAGCCCGCTGCATCGCTCGCATCCACGCCGGCGAAGGCGGCGCGCACCTGGGCGGTGACGTACTCGTCGGTCGTGCCCTCGTCGCGCACGGCAAGCGACTCGCCCACGCACACGATGGCGTACAGGCCGCCCTCCACGAGCGCCTTCACCTTGCGGTTCACGTCCTCGTTCGTCTCGCCGAACAGCTCGCGGCGCTCGGAATGGCCGACGATCGAGCAGGCGCAGCCGATCTCCTTGATCATCGGCACCGAGATCTCGCCCGTGTAGGCGCCCTTCGGCTCCCAGTACACGTTCTGCGCGCCCACGGCGATCTTCGTCTTGTCGAAGTCGAGCACGGTCTTGGCCGGCTTGAGGTCCACGTAGGGCGGGCAGATGACGATGTCGACCGACTCCGGCCACTCCTTCTCGTACTGGTTCGAGATCTCCTGCGTGAGCACCACCGCCTCGCCCACCGTGTTGTTCATCTTCCAGTTGCCCGCCATCATGGGTTTGCGTGCCATTGGGGTATCCTTTCCTTCGAGTGTTGTGCGACCCGTCCGCGTCGCAGGGGCCGCACGGAACGGGTCCTACCGCAGCGCCTCGACGCCGGGAAGCGCCTCGCCCTGGACGAGCTCCATGGAGGCGCCGCCGCCGGTGGAGATGAACGTCATCTTGTCGGCCAGGCCGAACTTGTTGACGGCGGCCACGCTGTCGCCGCCGCCGATGACGGTGTCCGCGTCGGCGTTGGCGGCCACGGCCTCGGCCACGGCCTTCGTGCCGGCCTCGAACGGCTGCATCTCGAACACGCCCATGGGGCCGTTCCAGAACACGGTCTGGGCCTCTGCCACGGCGTCGGCGTAGAGCTTCGCCGTCTCGGGCCCGATGTCGAGGCCCATCATATCACCGGGGATGTCGTCGACCGAAACCGTGAGCGTCTCGGCATCTTCCGCGAACCGGTCGGCGACGACGACGTCCACGGGCAGCAGCAGCTTCACGCCGCGCGCCTCGGCCTTCTCGATCATGGCAGCCGCGCGCTCCACCCAGTCATCTTCCTTGAGCGACGTGCCCACCTGCTTGCCCTGGGCGAGCAGGAACGTGAAGCACATGCCGCCGCCGATGACGAGCGTGTCGCACGTGTCCATGAGCGCGTCGATGACCTTGATCTTGTCGGACACCTTCGAGCCGCCGAGGATGGCGGCGAAGGGGCGGCGGGGCGCCTCGAGCATGCCCGAGAGCGTGGACACCTCGCGCTGCATGAGGTAGCCCGCGTACGCCGGCAGCAACGCCGCGACGCCGGCCGTGGAGGCATGGGCGCGGTGCGCGGTGCCGAACGCGTCGTTGACGTACACGTCGCCGAGCGCGGCCAGCTCCTCGCAGAACGCGGGGTCGTTCTTCTTCTCGCGCTTGTCGAAGCGCAGGTTCTCCAGCACGAGCACGTCGCCGTCGCGCAGAGACGCGGCCTTCGCGCGCGCGTCGTCGCCCACCGTGTCGGTTGCGAACACGACGGGCTTGCCCAAGAGCTCGGAGAGCTTCTGCGCGGCGGGGCGCAGCGTGAACGCCTCCTCGAAGCCCTCGCCCGCCGGGCGGCCGAGATGGCTCATGAGCACGACGCGCGCGCCCTGCGCAACGAGCTTCTCGATGGTGGGCAGCGCGGCGCGGATGCGCGTGTCGTCGGCGACGGCGCCGTCCTTCACCGGCACGTTGAAGTCGACGCGCACGAGCGCGCGCTTCCCGGCGGCGTCCAGCTCGTCGATGGTTTTGATATCGGCCATAGGGCCCTCCTTCTGCGAAGCGCGTCCAATTCGCGCGAAGCGTGAAAACAGGCGCACAGGTTGGCGTAGTAAGACAGCGAGGGGCGCTGCGGTGCCCGAGATTCGCGGGATGGCGCGGGCGATGCGTACTTGGGTACGCGAGTCCGCGGCATCGTGCGAAGATCGGGTGCCCCAGCGCCCCGCAGCGTCGACAGAGATTTTGCTCGTTAGAGCAAAATCTTCACCAGATCTTTAACCCTGTTCGAGTAGCCCCACTCGTTGTCGTACCAGGAGATGCACTTGACGAAGTTGCCCTCGCCGCCCAGCACCATGGTGAGCTTGCTGTCGAAGATGGAGGAGTGCGGGTTGTCCACGATGTCGATGGAGACGATCGGGTCCTCGGTGTACTCCAGGATGCCCTTGAGCGGGCCTTCGGCGGCGGCCTTCATCGCGGCGTTGATCTCCTCGGCGGTGGCGTCACGCTCAAGCTCAACCGTGAGGTCGACCATCGAGCCGTCCGGCGTGGGAACGCGGGTGGCGAAGCCGTCGAGCTTGCCCTTGAGCTCGGGCAGCACGAGCGACACCGCGCGGGCGGCGCCCGTGGTGGTGGGGATCATCGACATGGCGGCCGCGCGGGCGCGACGCAGGTCCTTGTGGGGAAGGTCGAGGATCTTCTGGTCGTTGGTGTAGGAGTGGATCGTGTTCATGTAGCCGCGCTTGATGCCGAAGTTGTCCATGAGCACCTTCGCGAAGGGGGCCAGGCAGTTCGTCGTGCACGAGGCGTTGGAGATGATGTTGTGCTTCTCGGGATCGTACTGGTCGTCGTTCACGCCCATGACGATGGTGATGTCCTCGTTCTTGGCCGGTGCGGAGATGACGACCTTCTTGGCGCCCGCGTCGAGGTGCGCCTTGGCCTTCGTGCCGTCGGTGAAGAAGCCCGTGGACTCCACGACCACGTCGACGCCCAGCTCGCCCCAGGGCAGGTTCGCCGGCTCGCGCTCGGAGAGCACCTTGACCGCATGGCCGTCGGCCACGAAGCCGTCCTCGGTGACCTCGACCGTGTCGAAGGCGCGCCCGTGGATGGAATCGTACTTGAGCAGGTGGGCCATCGTCGGAATGTCGCCGAGGTCGTTTACTGCCACGACCTCGATCTCGGGATCCTCCACCATCGCGCGGAACGCCAGGCGGCCGATGCGACCGAATCCGTTAATGCCTACTTTGATTGCCATGCGTATCCCCTTTCATAAGATACTCTTGCTCGCTGAAGCTGAGACGATGATACAACACGTACGCAAACCATTCTAGCGGTGTAACTCTTTCGCCATCTGCTCGATCCGGCGAACGCGATGGTAAACGGCCGATTTGGACAGGGGCGGGGTCGCGCGCTCGCCCAGCTCCTTGAGGGTGGCGTCGGGATAGGTCACGCGCAGGCGTATGAACTCCTGCAGCGCCGGGGGCAGGTTCTCCATGCCGTGCGCCTCCAGCACCTCCCTGATGGCGTAGATCTGGTCCACCGAGGCGCTGGCCGCCTTCGCCTGGTTCGCGATCTCGGCGTTCGTCATGCGGTTCACGTCGTTGCGCACGCTCTTGATGACCCGCGCGTTCTCCATGGACAGCGCGCTCTGGTGCGCGCCGGTGAACGCGAGGAACTCGAGGATGGCGGCACCGCTCTTCAAGTACACCATGTGCGAGCTGCGCCGCTGCATGACGCGCGCGTTGATGCCCTTGCGGTCGAGCAGATCCACGAGCCCCTCGGCCAGGTCCCCGCTCTCCACGGTGACCTCGAAGTGGAAGTCGCCGCGCGGGTCGGAAACGAAGCCGCTCCCGAGGAAAGCGCCGCGCAGGTAGGCCGCCGTGCAGCACTCCTTCGCCACGAGGCTCTCCTTGATGCCCAGCTCCAGGCCGCCCTCCTCCGAGAGCACGCCCATGTCGCGCAACGCATCGGCCAGATGGGGCTGTGCCGGCACCTCTATAAGGTAGTTCGGCGTCTTGTGCAGCACGCTGCGGCGCACGGTGAGCTCGGTCTTCAGGTGGTACAGCTCGTGGAGCAGCTTGATGATGAGGCGCGCCACGCTGGGCACGTCCGTGGCTATCTCGATGCGGTAGGTTCCCTGCCCGCTGAAGAACAGCGTGCCCTCGATGCGCACGAGCGCGGCCAGCGTGGCCTTCTCGCAGTGCGAGCAGGTGGGCGGCACGCGCGCGAGCTCGTCCTTTACCTCTGCCGTGAACGACATAGCTTCAACACCCCCGAGAACGCGTCGCGCAGGGCCTGCGGGTCATGCCACGTGGGGCTGCCGCTGTCCACGAGGTTGCGCGCGATGACCACCGGTCCCTGGGCCTGGATGGCCTGCACGTCATGGTAGCTGATCCTCACCGGGCGGATACGGCCCGAGAGCTCCGCATCGTCGAGGCCCGACGTGGAGGCGTGCTCGGGCTCGGCGCCGGTCATGGCGCCGAACACGCCCGTGGCCGGGCTGTCGGGGCGCAGCGGCACCGGCGTGTGCACCAGCAGGTAGTCAACGAGTCCGCGCAGGCCGTGGTCCATGAGCGCCTCAACGTGCTCGCGGGCCGTGAGGCCCCAGGTCTCGCCCTGCATGTCGGCGAGCGAGCACACGAAGAGCGTGCTCGCCTGGGATGCGCGTATGGCGTCGACCACGCCCGGCACCAGCAGGTTCGGAATGATGGACGTGAAGAGCGAGCCGGGGCCCAGCACGATGAGGTCGGCCTTCCGGATGGCCTCGAGGGCGGGCGGGTAGGCCTCGATGGGGCGGTCGGCGCGCAGCGTCACGCGCTCGAGCGCCGTGCGCGAATGGCAGGCGACGGCCTGTCCCTCCAGCTCGCGGCCGTCGCGCGTGCGCGCCACGAGCGTCACGCGGTCGAGCGTGGAGGGGTACACGCGGCCCTGGGCGCCCAGCAGCCGCTCGCATATGGCGATGGCCTCCGGGAACGACCCGGCCGCGTCCTCGAGCGCGGAGAGCATGAGGTTCCCCAGCGTGTGGTTGCCCGCGAACGGGAAGCGGTACTTGAACGCGCGCGTGAGCGGGTCGGCGGGGTCGGCCGCCATGGCGGCCAGGCACTTGCGCACGTCGCCGGGGGGCGTGACGTTCGCCTCCTCGCGCAGCACGCCGGTGGAGCCGCCGTCGTCGGCCATCGCCACGACGGCGGCCGTGTCCAGGCCCATGGACAGGAGCGTGCGGATGGACACGGGGGCGCCGGTGCCACCGCCGATGACCACGGCGCGCAGGTGCTCGCCGGGCCCGACCACGGGAGGCGTGGAGCCGAGCGCCGCGAAGGCGGCGGTGGCCGAGGGGTCGTGGGTGAACGCGGGCTTCGCCATGGGGGCGCCCTACGCCTGCGGGGCGGCCACGGGGCCGTCGGGGGCCGGGGCTGGCGGCTGCGGGGCGGCCGCCGGGTCGGGGCCGGGGGCCGCCGCCTGCGGGTCCGCTGCGAGGCGGCCGTCGGCGCCCTCGGCGAGCGCCAGGTCGCGATGGGCGATGCTCACCCGGTAGCCCTTCGTCTTCAGGTAGTCGCCCGTGGACTCCGCCAGCGCCACGGAGCGGTGCTGGCCGCCCGTGCAGCCCACGGCGATGGCGAGCTGCTGCTTGCCCTCGGCCACGTAGCCGGGCATGACGCAATCCAGCAGGCCGCGCCAGCGCTGCTCGAACTCCTCGGTCTCCGGTCGGTAGAGCACGTAGTCGCGCACCGGCTTGTCGAGGCCCGTGAGCGCGCGCAGCTGCGGCTCGTAGTAGGGGTTCGGCAGGAAGCGCACGTCCATGACGAGGTCGGCGTCGAGCGGCGCGCCGTGCTTGAAGCCGAACGAGTACACCGTCACGGCAAGTCCCTGCTGCTCGGAGCCGGGTGCGAACAGCGCGCGGATGGTCGCGCGCAGCTGCGCCGGCAGCATGTCGGTGGTGTCCACCACGTGGTGAGCCGCCTCGCGCACCTCGAACAGGAGGTCGCGCTCGCGGTCGATGCCCTGCGCGATGGAGGCGCCGTCGGCGCACAGCGGGTGCCGGCGGCGGCTGGACTTGTAGCGTGCGACGAGCTTCTCGTCGGCCGCATCCAGGAACAGGATGCGGTAGCCGATGCCCTGGGCCTTGAGCTTCGCCAGCTCGGCCGTGAGGTTGGCGAAGAAGTCGCGGTTGCGCGCGTCGCACACCACGGCCAGGCGGCGGTGCTCGTCGGGCTGGCCCGGCATGCCGGTGAGCTCGAGCAGATTGCCGATGAGGCTGGAGGGCAGGTTGTCCACGCAGAAGTAGCCCAGATCCTCGAACGAGTGCATGGCCTCGGTGCGCCCGGCGCCGCTCATGCCGCTCACGATGACCAGTTCGGGCATGCTCGCCAGCTCGGTGTTCTCGTCGGTCATGCGATCGTCCTTCCCTCGTTTCCTTCCCTGCCGGGCTCCCTGCCCTGCACGGCCGCGCGCACCGCCTCGTCCACGGCGGGCGACCACGTGGCGGCTGGCCCCGTGCCCGCGGGCGGGCAGGCGGCCGCACGCTCGTCGAGCGCGTCGGAGGCGTCCGGGCCGCACGCGGCCTCGGCTGCCGAGCCGCCTACGGCCTCGGATGTGCCAGGGCCCTCCGCCCTCCCGACTCCGCCGCCCACGACGCGCTCGTCCTTGCGATCCCTATTATACTGCTGCAGCACGCGATAGAGCTCCTCGGCCACCTCGTTTGGCACGACGCGCGCCTCCTTGATCTCCTCGAGCGTGGCGGCCTTCAGGTTCCTGAACGACTTGAAGTGCTTGAGCAGCGCCTTCTTGCGCACGGGGCCCATGCCGACCACGTCGTCCAAGATGGAGGCCGTCATGCCCTTGCCGCGGAGCTCCCGGTGGAACGTGATGGCGAAGCGGTGCGCCTCGTCGCGCACCTGCTTCACGAGGTAGAGCGATGCCGAGCCGCTGGGCAGCACGACGGGGCCCGTGTCCTGCCACGGCACGAACAGCTCCTCGTCGCGCTTGGCCAGGCCGCACATCGCGATGTCGTCGATGCCCATCCGGTCGAACATCTCGAGCGCCGCGGACAGCTGCGGCTTGCCGCCGTCGAGGATGATGAGGTCGGGCTTGCTGCCGAAGCGCTCGTCGGCCATGCGCTCGGGCGCGTAGCGGCGGCTCATGACCTCCTGCATGGACAGGAAGTCGTTCGCCTCGTCGAGCGGCGTCTTGATCTTGAAGCGACGGTACTGGTTCTTGTCGGGCTTGCCGTTCGTGAACACCACCATCGAGGCCACCGTGTAGGAGCCGTGGATGGTGGAGATGTCGAAGCACTCGATGCGCATCGGCGGCGCATCGAGGGCAAGGGCGCTCTCCAGCTGCAGGAGCGCGTCGTTGATGCGCTTGTCGTCGTAGTTCGTGCGCACTTTGTAGCGCATGAGCGTGTGCTTCGCGTTCGTCTCGGCCATGCCCACGAGCTCGGCCTTCTCGCCCTTGCGCGGCGCGGTGAGGCGCACCTTCGCGCCATGGGGGCTGGCCAGCTTCTCCGTGAGCCATGCCTCCATGGCCTCGGTGTCCTCGGGCTCGTCGCGCAGGATGACCTCGTGCGGGATGGAGGTGGTGGCGTCGTAGTAGCGCAGGAGGAACATGTGCAGCAGGTCGTGGTCGGGCACGTCCTTGCCGCGGTCGAGCACGAACTCGTTGGAGTTGATGATGCGGCCCTCGCGCACCATGAACACGTGCACGCCCGCCACCGTCTCCTCGCGGAACAGGCCCACGACGTCGGCGTCGAGGTTGCGCGTGGACACCGCGTGCTGCCTGTCGGTGAGGCTGTTGATCGTGTCGATGCGGGCCTTGATGCGCGCGGCGCGCTCGAAGTCGAGCTCGGCGGCGGCGGCCTGCATCTCCTCGGTCAGCTCGTCGACGAACTCGCGGTGCTGGCCCGCAAGGAAGCGCTCGATGCGCTTGACGTTGACCCGGTACTCCTCGGGCGTGATGCCGCCGCAGCACGCGCCGGGGCCGAGGCCCACGTGCGCGTCGAAGCACGGGCGCGCGTCGCGGTCGAGCAGGGCGAGCGGGTCCTTGTCGAGGCGGCGCTTGAGCCCGCGCCAATCGGCGCACGACGTGGCGCACAGCGGCACGACACGGCGGGCGATGTCCACCATGTCGCGGGCGGCGCGGCTGTCGGTGTAGGGGCCGAAGTACTTCGTGTCGGGCCGGTGCTTCTCGCGCGTGTACTTGATGGCGGGGAACACGTCGCCCTTCGTGAGCGCGATGAAGGGGTAGGACTTGTCGTCCTTGAAGTCGGCGTTGAAGAACGGGGCATGCTGGTTGATGAGGTTCTTCTCCAGCACGAGCGACTCGTGCTCGTTCTCCACCACGAGGTAGTCGAAGCTGTCGATCTGGTCGACTAGAAGCGGGATCTTCGCGCGCTCGTCCTGGTAGTTCACGTACTGGCGCATGCGGGCGCGCAGCTGCTTCGCCTTGCCGACGTAGATGACCTGGCCGGACTTGTCCTTCCACAGGTACACGCCCGGAAGCGTGGGCACGCTGTCGAGCTCGCGCTTGATGCGCTCGAGCTTGGCGGCGAGCGCATCGTCGGCGGAGCCATCCCCGCGCTCGCGCACGGCGCGGTTGAGCGAGGGCCGGCGGCGGCCCTCGCGCTCGAGGCGCTCGGCGTCCTCGGGATCGAGCGCGGGCTCGGGATCCAGGCGCTCGAACCCGCCCGCGTCGGCAGGCCCGAGGCCGTCGTCCACGTCAAACGAGGCGGCTCCGTTGTTGGTTTCGTTGAGTTCGTCCATACCGCCAGTATAGCAAACCGCACAAGCGTTCCCCTGGGCACGCTCTGCTCCACGCGGAATGCAAAAGGACCCCCCCCCCCGACGACGGGCGATCCGCCACCCGAGCCCCCGCCGGAAACGCGAGAGGAAGGGTGCTCGGGGCAGACGCTGCTCGTCGTGCACAGGGCGGACGCCGTTCGGGCCCTCCCCGACCGTCCAGCGCGCGCGAAACCGTGTTTCGTGGCAGATTTCGACGGGAAATGATCATCGGGAAGCCCGCACCGGGCCGAAAGCGCCACGGCAAAACCGCCCCTTCGGCATCGCCCCAGGTCGGCAGGGCGTGCGGCTTCGAGTCGCCGACCGGCTCCCGAGCCGATGATCATTTCCCGTCGAAATATACCACGAACGGGGGTTTCCGCGCGCTGCCCCGATGCCGACAGGCGCCGCGCGGGGTTGCAGGGCGGCCCTCGCCCGCCTCGGCGACGTTTCACGTGGGCACTTGCCGGATCGGCGCCGCCGCGCGCAGGGGGCCGGGGTGGTTGTCCGCGGCCCTGCACGATAAGGAGAGGGCCAGAACAAATGTTTTACGTGAAACAACCTGCAACGGACGCTCGAGGCGCGGAAAGCAGGTGTTTGGGGCGCGGATGCGGGCGCACGAGCCACGCGGAATACGGGCGCGAACGGGA
>HHCFC01400__coassemble_1131_pt1 | contig 32623 bp, 29 predicted proteins | sample HHCFC01400__metabat2_low_PE_042 | metagenome-assembled genome bin HHCFC01400 | reverse complement strand
ATGCGGCTGGAGAGCACGAGCTTGCTGTCCGTGCGGCCCAAGAGCTCGGTGAGCTCGTCGAGCACGATCTTGATGACGTTCTGCGCCGGCGTGAGCGAGTCGAGCACCTCCGCGTCCAGGCAGCGCTCCTTCGTGCGGGCGATGAAGCCCTTCACCACCTTGAAGTTCACGTCGGCTTCCAGAAGCGCCATGCGTATCTCGCGCATGGCGTCGTTGATGTCGTCCTCGGTCAGGCGGCCCTTGCCGCGCAGCCCGCTGAATATGCCCTGAAGGCGTTCGGAGAGGTTCTCGAGCATGGAAGTGCGCTCCCATCGGTCGGTCATGTCGTACGCTTAATGGGAGATTATACTTGATCGACGCATGCGGACGCGAACTTCACCTTTTCAACGACTGGGGGTGGTCTTCCGAACAATTACGAATACGGCCTTCGCAGTGCCATGGTTCTACCGAGCACCAGACCCCATGCGCTCTTAGCCCCGCTCGTCGAAGTCGCCGACGAGGGCGCGCGCGAAGTCGTGCGCGTCGAAGTCCTTGAGGTCGTCGAGGCCCTCTCCTACGCCGATCTTGAGCACGGGCAGCTCCAGCTCGTGGCTCACAGCCAGCGCGATGCCGCCCTTCGCGGTGCCGTCGAGCTTCGTGACGATCACGCCGTCCAGATCGAGCGCGCGGTCGAACTCGCGTGCCTGCTGAAGGCCGTTCTGGCCGGTGGTGGCATCGATAACGAGCACGGTGAACACGGGCAGATTCGAGCGCTTGCGCACCACGGCCACCACCTTCTCCAGCTCGCGCATGAGGTCGGCCGACGTGTGCAGGCGCCCGGCCGTGTCCACCAGCACGAGGTCGGCGCCCTCCTGCTCGGCGCGCTCGAGGGTGTCGTAGCAGACGCTCGCCGGGTCGCTGCCGCGCTCGCGCGTGCACACGGGCACGTTCGCGCGCCGCGCCCACACCTCCAGCTGCTCGATGGCCGCCGCGCGGAACGTGTCGGCGCTGCCCAGGAGCACCGTGCGGCCCGCGTCCGTGGCCTCCTTGGCCAGCTTGCCCACCGTGGTGGTCTTGCCCGTGCCGTTGATGCCCACGAACAGCACCACGGCCGGCCCGCCGCCGAGCACGTCCTCGCCGCCGGGCGTGAACGTGGAGGCTATCTGGTCGTTCAGCAGGTCGAGCACCGCGTACGCATCGGGCAGCGCCCGTCTCGTGGCCTGGTCGCGCAGGTTCTCCACGATCTCGCTGGCCGCCGCGCCCCCGATGTCGGCCAGGATGAGCGTCTCCTCCAGGCCATCCCAGAACTCGTCGTCCAGATCCGGGCCGCGGTCCAGGAGGACGTTCATCTGCTCTTTGAACTTGTCGCGCGAGCGGGAGAGCCCCTCGCTTATCCTATCGAAAAATCCCATGTGCGGGCTCCTTTCTCAACAACCTGAACAGTGTATCCCAAATGGGGCCGCACGTCAGCAGCGCGGGTCCGCCTCCTGCTCGGCGTGGATCTTGCGCAAGGAACGCGTATACCCGACGAAGGGGAAGAGCGAGAAGACGAAGCCGGCCGCGAGGACCATGCACGCCGCGAGGCAGGCCCACGACGCCGGCTCGTTGCCCTGGGCCGAAAGCCGTGACTGGAGCACGAAGAGCAACGCCGCGGCAACCGCGCAGAGGAGCGCGCGCAGGCCCAGCCCCTTCCGGCTCTCCCGAAGCGTCTCCGCTTCCGCGTCGTCGTCGGTGTACAGCGGCGTGGTGCCGGCCTCGGCGCGCACGATCTGCCAGCCGGGCCCCAGCACGACGGGTTCCCAGCCGCCGAGGCCGTACAGCTCCCGCGCTTCCTCCGAGAAGTCGCGCTGGAAGTCCACCGCGTAGTCGAAGCCGTGCGGCTCGCCGCGCTCGAAACGGTACAGGAGCGCCCGGTTGACACCTGTCACATGCCAGCCCTTCGCGCTCATCCTCTTGAGCATCGCCATGTCATGGCCCGGCATCACTGCAAGGCCCCCGCACATTCTATAGGTCGTCTTCGCCATGCTCCCCCTCGCCCATCGCCCCGATGTCCGCGGTGCTCCCGTCCTTCCCGCCCAACAGCCCCTCGGCGAGCACCATCAGCCGTCGGCGCCGCTCGAAGTCGCGCCGCAGCACCGCGCGTCCCTCGTCGGTTGCCGCGTAGCGGATGCGGCTCTCCCCCTCGGGCCCCTCGGCCGCGTCGGCGATCTCCGCGATCCAGCCCGCGCCTTTGAGCTTCTTGAGCGTCGTGTACATGGTGGCCGGCCCGATCTCCACCGTGCCCTGCGTGGACTCCTTGATGCCCTGCATGATGCGGTATCCATGCACCGGCTCGAGCGTGGCCAAGAGGATGAGGAAGATGCTGTCGGACAGCTCCCCCGTCTCGTACGGGCTCCTCTTCGCCATTTCGCTCCCTCTACTATATCAATGATGGATACTATGCTACAATCAGCCTGCTTGCAAGCGAATACTTTCGGTTCCCACTATACTCTATCTGGAAATGGAGCGTCTCATCATGGCTGAAGAGCATTTGGAAGCTGCTGCAAGCGGGCAGGCGAAGGGCTGGTTCGAGCAGCGGAAGGACCCCGAGTTTCGCAAGCGGCAGGATGCGAGCCTGTTCCAGGCGATAACCCTGGTCATGCTGCCCTTCATATGGGCGGGTTTCGTCTACTCGCTGGCCACGGGCAACGAGGGCAACATGAACAGCTACTCGCTCATGATCCTCTTCTTCTCGTTGCTGAACGCGGACGTGCTGGTCAAAGGCGAGAAACTGTCGAACAAGGTGCTCAACGTGCTGGCGAGGGCCAACTGCGTGCTGTTCTTCGTCTGGGCGCTCGCCAACATCGTCTACCTGATCGCGAAGTAGGAATAGCGGCCGCGGCGGGGGCGCGGCCATCGCCCGCTCCCCGCACGCAGGCCGCTGCGCTATTCCGCGTGGCGCAAGGCGTGCTCGAGCTTCTGGCTGACCACCTTCGTCACGCCGTCGGCCTGCATGGACACGCCGAACAGCACGTCGGCCATCTCCATGGTGCGCCGCTGGTGCGTGATCATGATGAGCTGCGTGGTGTCGCGCAGCGATTCCAGGTACGACGTGAGGCGGCGCAGGTTCGAGTCGTCGAGCGCGGCCTCCACCTCGTCGAGGATGTAGAACGGCGTCGTGCGGATGCGGTACACCGCGAACAGGAGCGCGAGCGCCGTGAGCGACTTCTCGCCGCCGGACATGAGCATCATCTTCGTGATGCGCTTGCCGCGCGGCTGCGCCGTCACCTCCACGCCCGTGTTCTCCAGGTCGTCGGGGTCCACGAGCGAGAGCTCGGCCGACCCACCCGGGAACAGCACGGCGAATATCTCGCTGAAGTTCTTGCTGACCGCGTCGAACGTGCGGACGAAGTCGTCCTTCATGCGGGCGTCGATGACGCGCACGATCTTGCCGAGCGCACGGCGCGCGCCGTCGAGGTCGGCGAGCTGCGCGGCCAGGTAGTCGTAGCGCTCCTTGAGGCGCTCGTACTCGTCGGCGGCATCGGGGTTGATGGTGCCCATGTTGGCGATGCGGCGGCGCAGCTTGAACGCCTGGTCCTCCACCGCGCCCCGGTCCTCCAGCTCGGGCAGCGCGAGCGCATGGTCGAGCGGCACCTTGCAGTCGTGCACGATGGCGTTCACCGCCCCTTCCACCTGCACCTCCAGGCGGCCCTTGTCGACCCGGGCCTGGCCCATGCGGGCGTTGGCCTCGTCGAACGCGTCGTGCGCGGAGCGTGCGGCGGCACGGGCCTCGTTGGCCGCCTGGTGCATGCCCCCGGCGGCGTCCTGGGCGGCGTTCGCAGCCTCCTCGAGCGCGCGCGTGCGGCGCCGGGCGCTGTCGGAGAGCTCCTCCATGATCGCGAGCAAAGGCTCGATGCGCCGCTGCGCCACCACCTTGCGCAGCAGGCCCTCGCGGGCATCGGCGTCGGCCGCGGCCGCCTGCTCGATCTCGCGGGCGCGCGCATCCGCCACGCGGGACGTGTACGTCTCGCGCTCGGCGAGCGTGGCCGCCTTGAGCTTCGCCTCGGCCAGCGCGTCGCGCACCTGGGCCGCCTGTTTCCGCAGCGGCACCACGGCGTCCTGCGCCTCGGCGAGGCGCGCCGTATCGTCCTCCAGCTGCTGGGCCAGGCCGGCCAGGCGCTGCTCCAGGGCCTCCACCGACGGCCGCGCCTCGGCCACGGTGCGCTCGGCCTCGGCGCGCTGGCGCTCGATGTCCTCGAACTCGCGCCGCACGGCCGCCAGCTTCTCCTCGGCGCGGCGCGCGTCGGCGCGGGCGGCGTCCGTCTTGCCGCGCAGCTCGGCCAGCTCCTGGGACAGGCGCAGGCTCTCGCCCTGGGCCTGCCGCAGCGCCTCCTCGGCCGCGGCGGACGCCTGCTGGGCCGAGTCGCGGGCGGCGTCGGCCTCGGCGAGGCGGGCCCGCAAACCGTCGAGGCGCCGGGCGCGGGCGAGCACGCCCTCGGCATCGTCGGCTGCAGCGGCGCCGAGCGTCACCTTGCCCCCGGGCCACACCACGCAGCCGTCCTCCGTGACGAAGCGGGCGCCGAAGGCGTCGCGCGCATGGGCGGCGAGCGCAGCGTCCAGGCCGTCGCACACCACCACGTCGCCCATCAGCGCCTCCACGGCGCGGGCGGCCTCGGGCGGGTACGACAGCCCGTCCACGAGCGCGCGCCCGAGCCCGGCCGACGCGGCGGCGCGTGCAGGCAGCTCGTCGGCGGCGTGGCCGGGCCCGGCGGCGTCGTCGCGGGCCACGAGCACGACCTCGCCCTGCTCGTCGCAGGATGCGAGCGCGGCCGCCACGGCGGCCGCTCCAGCGGTCTCGTCCACGAGCAGCGCCGCCACGTCGCCGCCCAGCAGGCGCTCCACGAGCGCCTCCGACCCCGCCTCGGCCCGCAGCACGTGCGAGAGCGGTGCCAAGGCGCAGGACAGCTCGTCGGAGTGATCGAGCAGCCAGGCGCGGGCGGGCCCTGCGGCGGCGCTCGCACGCTCCACCTCCTCGAGCCCCTTGATCTCCGAGGCCAAAAGCGACGCCTCGTCGCGGGCCTCCTCGAGCGCGGTGCGGGCGGCCTCGCGTGCGGCGAACGCCGTGCTCACCGCCCCGCGCGCCGCCGCCTCGCGCTCGGCGAGCGCCTCCAGCGCCGCGCCGGCGGCCGCGGCCGCCTCGGCAAGCGCTGCGGCATCGGTCTGCGAGCGCTGGAGCTGCAGCTCCAGCTCCTTTCCGTGGCCCTCGATGAGCTTCACGTGCGCCAGGCCGCTGGCCAGCGACTCCTGCGTGGCCGCGAGCTCGCGACGCGCCTGCTCCTGCGCGCGCTCGGCACCTCGGCGCGCCTCGGTGAGCGCGGCCGCCTCGCGGTCGAGCGCGCGGTGGCGCTCGGTGAGCGACGCGTGCTCCTCGGCAAGGCGCGCCACGTCGGCGTCGGCGCGCTCGCGCTCGGCGCGCACCTCGCCCACCTGAGCCGCCGCCTGCGCGCGCTCGGCCTCGGCCGCGGCGCGGCGCGCCTTGCCCGCCTCCAGCGCCACGCGCAGCTCGGCCTCGCGGGCCTGCGCAGCGCGGCGCTTCTCATGCAACAGCAGCGTGGCGCCGTCGAAGCGCTCCACGGCCGACGACGCACGGCGATGGGTCTTGGCCAGCTCGCCCGCGTCGGCGCTCTCGCGGCGTATCCGCTCCTGCAGCTCTTCGGCGCGCGCCTCGGCCTCGGCGATGGCGGCCTTCTTCTGCGCCAGCTCCTCGTCCAGGGCCCGCTCGCGCCCCACGGCCTCGTCCCAGGCGCGCTGCAGCACGCGCAGGTCGTCCACGGCCAGCGCCAGCGTGAGCTCGGAGAGCTCGGCGGACAGCCCCTGGTAGGCCCGCGCGCGCTTCGCCTTGCGCTCGAGCGGCCCCAGCTGGCGCTCCACCTCGGCCGCCACGTCCTTCACGCGCGCGAGGTGCTGGTCCATGTGCTCCAGCTTCCGCTCGCTCTTGGCCTTGCGCTGCTTGTGCTTGAGCACGCCCGCGGCCTCCTCGATGAGCGCGCGGCGGTCCTCCGGCTTGGACTGCAGGATGGAGTCGAGCGAGCCCTGGCTGATGATGGAGTGCGTGCCCGTGCCGAGCCCCGTGTCGTGCAAGATGTCCAGCACGTCCATGCGGCGCGCCACCACCCCGTTTATCAGGTACTCGCTCTCGCCGGAGCGGTACATGCGGCGCGTGATGGCCACCTCGGCGAAGTCCACGGGAAGCGTGCCGTCCGAGTTGTCCAGCACGAGGTCCACCTCGGCCAGCCCCGTGGCCTTGCGCGCCGACGAGCCCGCGAAGATGACGTCCTCCATGGCCTGGCCGCGCAGGTTCTTCGCATTGCGCTCGCCCAGCACCCACAGCACCGCGTCCGAGATGTTCGACTTGCCCGAGCCGTTCGGGCCCACCACGGCCGTGATACCCGGCTCGAGCGCGAGCGCGCTGCGGTCGGCGAACGACTTGAAACCCTTGAGGACGAGCGACTTCAGGTACACGGCCTACCCCTGCTTGCGCTGCTTGGCCTGGGCGCGCTCGCTCTTCTTGCGCGCCTTCTCCTCGGCGCGCGCCGCCGCCTTCTCGGCCTTGGCCAGCTTCGCGGCCTCGGCCTTCTCGGCACGCGTCTCCTCGTCCACGCCCAGCCCGAAGAACTCGCCGAGGCGCGCGAGCGTGCTCTTGGCCGCCTGGCTCTCGGCCTCCTTCTTCGTGCGGCCGGTGCCGCGGGCCAGCCCCTGGCTGCCCGCGAACACCTGCGCCACAAACGTGCGGTCGTGCGGCGGGCCCTGCGTCTCCACGAGCTTGTAGGTGGGCGTGATGCCGTCTTCCTGCAGCTTCTCCTGTAGCGCGCTCTTGGGGTTCTCCGGCTCGCGCGCCATGTCCAGCGACATGCGCGGGATGAGCGTGCGCTCCACGAACTCCTGCGCGGCCCCGATGCCGCCGTCCAGGTAGAGCGCCGCCACCACGGCCTCGTACACGTTCTCCAGCGCGGAGTGCAGGCCGCGCTTGCCCGTGCCCGTCTCCGACGAGCCGAACACGATGACGTCGGCGAAGCCCAGCCGCTCCGCCACGTCCGAAAGACTCGCGCCCGACACGAGCGCCACCTTGATGCGCGTGAGCCCGCCTTCGTCGAGGTCGTGGAAGCGGTGGAACGCGATGGCCGCAACGATGGCGCCCAGGATGCTGTCGCCCAGGAACTCCAGGCGCTCGTAGGAGTACTTGACGGACTTGCCCTCGGTTGCCGAGGGGTGGGTGATGGCAGAGAGCAGGAGGTGCTCGCTATCGAAGCGGTAGTCGAGTATCTCTTGCGCTCTGGCGAGCTTCTGTTCTTGCTCTTCGGTCAATATCATGAAGGTTCGGCCCTCTGCTGGTCGTTTCGTTCGCGTGTTCCGGTCCGTCGGCCGCCCCGCGCCCCCGGCAGGACGGGGGGCCGGGCGCAAGGAAGGCCCCGGACGCGGACGCGCCGGGGCCACCTTGCCGTTCGGTTCATTGTAGCCGACTACGCGCCCTTCGCCACGGTCTGCGCGATTATTTCAGAAACCCCCGCGCGCACCACGCCGGCCGTGGTGAGCACGCCGTTCTTCACGGCGAAGGCGCTCGACGAGCCGTGGCCCACCAGCAGCGCCCCCTTCACGCCCAGGAGCGGCGCACCGCCGTACGTGTCCGGGCTCACCTGCGCCATGAGCTCCTTCAGGCCGCCCTTGATGGCAAGAGCCCCCAGCTTCGTGACGGGGGTTTTCATCATAACGCCCTTGAGCGTCTTGAACAGCGTCTTGGACGTGCCCTCGATGGTCTTCAGGCACACGTTGCCCGTGAAGCCGTCCGTCACGATGACGTCGAACTTCGCGGGGAGGATGTCGCCGCCCTCGGCGTTGCCGGCGAAGTTCGGCAGCTGCTCCTTCAGCAGCGCGTAGGCCTCCTGGGCGAACTGGGAGCCCTTCGCCTCCTCCTCGCCGATGTTCAGCAGCGCCGCGCGCGGGTTCTCTATCCCCACGATACGCTCGGCGTAGATGGTGGCCATCTGGGCGAACTGCACGAGGTAGGCGGGCTTGCAGTCGGCGTTCGCGCCGATGTCGCACATGACCACCGGGCGCACGGGCGACGGGATGACCGTGGCCAGCGCCGGGCGCGCCACGCCCTTGATGCGGCCCATGACGAGCGTCCCTGCCGCCAGGCAGGCGCCCGTGGAGCCGGCGGAGAAGAAGCCCTGCGCGGCACCCTCCTTCACCAGGCGGCAGCCCACCACGACAGACGAGTCCTTCTTCTTGCGCACGGCCTCGGCCGGGTGCTCGCCCATGCCGACGACCTCGGTCGTCGCGCGCGCCTCGCAGCGCTCGTGCGCCGCCGCGAACGGCTCCACCACCTCGGCCGGGCCGCACAGCACCACGTGCAGGGCCCCGTCGGCCTCGAGCGCCTGGGCCACGCCGTCGAGCACGACGCCCGGGGCGTCGTCGCCCCCCATGGCGTCGACCGCTATCGTGACTTCCTCGGACATGATTGCCTCCTCCTGCCGACGGCCTCCCGCGAGGCCGGCCTCCTGCGAGAACCGCGGCCCTGCCGGGCCCCGGCCGCGCGCGCCTTGCTCAACCAACCTGAAAAAGCCTCCCCATGCATCAGCGGGCGCTGACGTGCGGGGAGGCTTTTCAACGCGGCCGAAGAGCGCGCGCCAAAGCGCGGATGCGCTATTCCGTCTCGATAACCTCGCGGTTCTTGTAGAAGCCGCAGTTCGGACACACGCGGTGCGGAAGCTTCACTTCGCCGCACTGCGGGCACACGGAACGGGCGGGCGCACCGATCTTATCGTTGCTGCTGCGACGGTTATGGGTGCGGATACGGCCCATCTTGCGCTTAGGTACTGCCATGATCTATGCTCCTTCTGTAAGCCGGGCGAACCCGTGCCGCCCGTCCTCGCTTAGTAAACATGCGAAACGGTATAGTACCAAAGGTTCATGCGCCGCGCAAGGCCCCATCTGCGCTTTTCTTCGACATGCCACACGTGCTCCACACGGCGGGGCCCCGAGGGCGCGAAGGGCCGCTCAGAGCCCTTCCGACGGGCGACCGAACTGCATCTCGTAATAGCGCGCGTACGTGCCGCCCAGCTCCAGCAGCTCGTCGTGGGTGCCCTGCTCCACCACGCGGCCGTCCTCAACCACCGCGATGAGGTCGGCGCCGCGTATGGTGGACAGCCGGTGCGCGATGACGAGCGTGGTGCGGCCCTCGGACAGCTCCTCGAGCGACGCCTGGATGGCCCGCTCGCTCTCGTTGTCGAGCGCGCTCGTGGCCTCGTCCAGGATGAGGATGCGCGGGTTGCGCAAGAACACGCGCGCGATGGCGATCCGCTGCTTCTGCCCGCCCGACAGCCGCGCCCCGCGCTCGCCCACGAACGTGTCGTAGCCCTCCGGCAGGCCCATGACGAACTCGTGGATGTTCGCGCGCCGCGCCGCCTCCACGATCTGGTCGTCCGAGGCATCGGGGCGCCCGTAGGCGATGTTCTCGCGCACGGTGCCGCCGAACAGGTACACGTCCTGCTGCACGATGCCGATGGCCTCGCGCAGCGTCTCCACCGTCACGTCGCGCACGTCGATGCCGTCGATCTCCACCGAGCCCGCGCCCGGGTCGTAGAACCGGGGCAGAAGCGAGCACGTGGTGGTCTTGCCGCCGCCCGACGGCCCCACGAGCGCCACGGTCGTCCCGGCCGGTATGGCCAGGTCCAGGCCGCGCAGCACCTCGTGCTCGCCGTCGTAGCCGAAGCGCACGCCGCGGTAGCGCACTTCTCCGGCCACGAACCCGTCCGCCCGCCCGCGCTCCACCTCGGCGGCCGCAAGCGGCAGGGCGCCGGGCCGGTTGCGCACGTCGGGCCTCACGGCCAGCACCTCCATGAAGCGGCGGAAGCCCGCGTAGCCCTTCTGGAACTGCTCGGTGAAGTTGATGAGCTGCTCGATGGGCGACAGGAAGATGCCGATGTACAGGGCGTAGATGGCGAGCTCGGCGGGCGCCAGGCCGCCGGTTGCCACGAAGTAGCCGCCGCCCACGATGGTCACGGTGTACAGCACGCCGGTGAACACCGAGTTCACCGCATGGAACGCGCCCATGAACCTATACGAGCTCTCCTTCGTGTCCACGAAGCGCTTGTTCGTGCCGCTGAACTTGCCGATCTCCACGCCCTCGTTGCCGAACGACTTCACCACGCGGATGCCGCCGAGCGAGTCCTGCAGCCGCGCGTTGATGTCGGCCATCTTCCTGCGGTTCTCCGTGAAGATGACGCGCTTGCGGTAGTTGCGCCAGAACGCGTAGGCCGCCATGACCGCCGTGGCCGCCAGCATGATGGCCGTGAGCGGCACGTTGATCATGAACAGCAGCACGAACGAGCCCGCGATCTTCAGGATGCAGATGAACAGGTTCTCCGGCCCGTGGTGCGCCAGCTCCGATATGTCGAACAGGTCGGTGAGCAGCTTGCTCATCATCTCGCCGGTGTTGTTGCGGTCGTAGTAGCTGAACGACAGGCGCTGGTACTGCTTGAACAGGTCCATGCGCATGTCGGCCTCCATGCGCGCGCCCATGATGTGGCCCCACGCCGTGATGAAGTACTGGCAGGCCGTGCGCAGGGCGTAGAGCGCGGCGAACCCGAGCGCTATCCAGCCGAGCGTGGAGAGGATGACCTCGGGCGGCTCCAGGAAGAACTGCCTCGTGAAGAAGTTCAGGAACTGCGGGAAGGCCAGATCGACCGCCGCGAGCACCGAGGCGCACACGAGGTCGAAGAAGAACAGGAACTTGTAGGGCTTGTAATAGGCGACGAAGCGCGCGAGCACCTGGCGCGCGGAAACGCGCGGCTCGTCGGCGCCCGAAGGGGCCGCGGGATCGACCGCGGGGGCTGGGGGATTCTTCTTGGTGTCCATGGTTGCCATTGTAGCGCTTACCGTCCTCTCCCGCGTCGTCGATCCTCTCGTTGCCCGCGGGCAGCGCGCGAGCGCGTGCGCCACGCCGTGATCCCGCGGCCGAACATGCCCACGTCCACGCTGCCCAGATAGGCGGGCAGCACGGCGAGCGCGGCCCACGGCGCGGCGGCCCACCCGAACGCCTCGCCGGCCAGGAGCACCGCGGCGAGCGGGCAGCGTGCGGCGGCCGCGAGGAAGGCCGCGGCCCCCATGGCCGCTGCGAACGGCGGCGCGGCGCCAATGAGCCCCGCGCACGAGGCCCCCAAAAGCGCGCCCACGGAAAGCGCGGGCATCACCTCGCCGCCCTTGAAGCCGAAGCCGAGCGTGACCACGGTGAGCAGCGCCTTCACGGCGAAGTCGAAGGGGCCGGCGTCCCCGGCGAAGGCGACGGCGAGAAGCGCGAGGCCCGACCCCTCGAAGCGCTGCCAGTCGAAGGCGAGCACGAGCGCGCAGATGAGCGCGCCTCCCGCAGCCGCCACGAGGGCCGGATGGGCGCGGGCCCGGCCGAAGGCCCACCTGAGCGCGCGCAGCGACCAGCCGAACACGGTGCCGGCCGCAGCGCTCGCGAGGCCCACCAGCAAGCAGAGCGCGCCCGCGCGCCACGACGCGTCCGAGGGCGCCGCCGCAGGGAGCGCGTAACCGCCGGCGAGCGGCAGCGAAACGATCCAAGCGGCGAGGGAGGCCGTGAGCACGGCGGGCAGATGGCGCGCGACGGCGCCGTCGAACCGGACGAGCTCGAGCGCGAACGCGGCGCCCGCGAGCGGCGCGCCGAACAGGGCCGAGAACGCCGCCGCCATCCCGCAGGCCGCCGTCCAGCCGCGGCGGGGCGCCCGCGCGCCGGACGCCGCCAGGGGCTCGACCCGCGCGAGCCTGCCGAGCTCCGACGCCGCCGAGGACGACATGGCGAGCGAGGTTGCCGTCGCTCCCGCCGACCCCCCGCCCGCCACCGTGAAGAGCGTGCCGGCGAGCGCCGCAGGCGCCAGGGCGAGCGGCACGCGGCCATCGTCGCGCACGTCCTCCACCACCGATCCGGGCTGCGCGCCGAGCGGCAGGCCGAGCAGCTTGAAGAGCCCGATGGAGGCCGCCCCTAGAAGCGGCAGCGCGAACAGCAGCCAGGGGAAGCGCGTGGGGAGCGCCGAGGCCGCGTCGAGCGCGAGGGTGGCGAGCGACGCGGCGAGCGCCCCGGCCGTTCCGGCCGCGAGCGCGAACGCGGCGTGGCGCGCCAGCTGGCCGGGAAGGCGGCCCGTCGCGCGCCCCATGCCTCAGCGCCCTTCCCGGCGCCACGCGAGATCGCGGGCCCGTGCGCGCAGGCGCGCGAGCTCGCTCGCCGTGCCGTGCCCGAACACGCCCACGTCGCGGCTGCCCGCGTAGGCCACCGCCACCGCGAGCGCCAGATAGGGCGCGGCGGCCAGGCCGAATATCTCCGCGCCCATGAGAAGCGCAGCCAGCGGGCAGCGGCTCGCGGCCCCGAAGAACGCCGCCAGCCCGAGCGCGGCCGAGAACGGCGCCGCCGCCCCCGTGAGGCCGCCGAGCGCGCAGCCCAAAAGCGCGCCCACCGTGAACATGGGCATGATCTCGCCGCCCTTGAGCCCGAAGCCGAGCGCGAGCACCGTGAGGCCCGCCTTCACGGCGAAATCGGCGCCGCCCGCATGCCCCGCGAGCGCGCCGCGCAGAAGCGGCATGCCCGTGCCCTCGAAGCCCTGCCACCCGAACGCCAGCACGATGCCCGCGAACAGGAGGCCGCCCGCGACGGCGGCCACCAGCGGCCGGCCCACCCGCCGGCGCACGACGCGGCGCGCGAGACGCAGCCCCGTGCCGAACACGGTGCCCGCCGCCCCGCATGCCAGGCCCACGAGCACGCACTGCGCGACGAGCGGCCACGAGAAGACGGGCACGGCGACGCGCGGGATCACGTCGCCGATGCCTGTCAAGCGCGCGATGCTGAACGCCGCGAACGACGCGAGCAGCAGCGTGGGCACGTGGCGCGCGACCGTCCGGTCGAACCGGGCGAGCTCGAGCACGAACATCGTCGAGCCGAGCGGCGCGAAGAAGAGCGCCCCGAAGCACGCCGCCATGCCCGTGGCCGCCGCGTAGCCCTGGGGGATGGCCGGCGCGCCCCGGCGCACGGGGGCCAGCTTGAAGGGGCGGCCGACGAGCGCGCCGAGCGACGCCCCCATCTGCAGCGCCGCGGCCTCCTTGCCCACCGACCCGCCGCCGAGCACGGTGAGGAACGTGCCCGCGAGGATGCCCGGCGCGAGCGCGGGCGGCACGCGGTCGTTGCGGCGCAGGCGGTCCACCAGCGTGTCGGTGGCCAGGTGCGCGGGCAGCTTGAGCGCACGGTACAGCAGAACGGAGGCCGCGCCGAGCGCCGGCAGCGCGAGGAGCAGCCACGGGAAGCGCCCGGAGAGCCGCGCCGCGAGGTCGACGGCGAGCGAGAGCGCGATGGAGGCCGCCGCGCCGGCCCCGCCGGCCGCGAGAGCGAACAGGAAGTGGCGCACGACCTGGGAGGGATCCACACCGCCGCCCTCCGCTTCGCGCTTCGCCATGTCCGCCTCCCCGCCTCGTCGCCTTGCCTATCCCTCATATGGTAGGCGAGACTGCGTTGGGCGACGGAGCCGGAGGCGGCGTCGTCAATGAGTCGCCGCCCGGCGTGCATCCTCCGGTTGACGAGCCCCTTGCGTCATCCCGAGCGGAATGCGCCTCGCAAGAGGAAAGAGCGCGTCGGGTCCATGACCCGGCGCGCCGCAAATTGAAACGAACGGATGTTTCACGTGAAACATCCGAGGACCGCCGCGGGGCGACCCGTCAGAGCGCCCCTTGGAACACCGTGCCGGTGTCGCGGCAGAGGTGCTGGACGGCGGTGCGGGCGGTGTCGACCGCGGTGGGCAGGCCGCCGGGGGCGACGAGGCGCTGGCCGGCGAAGTACACGTCCGCGATGCCCTCGGGCTTCGCCGGGTAGCTCCGCGCCTTCTCGCCGGGGAGCATGTTCGACATCCACGAGCCCTTGTACGAGCGCAGGTAGCGCTCGTAGGTCAGCGGCGTGGCCACGTCCCATACCTCCACCTTGCCCTCCACCTGCGGGCACTTCTTCGACACCGCGGCGATCACTGCCTCGGCGAGCTTGCGCTTCTCCTGCACGTAGGTGCCGTCGTCCTTGCGCGCGACCCACCAGTCGTACGTGTCGCCGTTCATGAACAGCGTCATGGCCGTGCAGCCCTCGGGCGCGTAGCCCTCGTAGGCGGCGTAGTTGTTGAAGGAAAGCGCGTCATGTCGCTGCCCTCCGCAGAAAACGGGCTCGTCGAGGGGGAACCCGACGCATTCCGGCACGTCCGAGAGGTCGCTTCGGATGCCGAGGCTCACGAACGTGTCGAGGATCGGATGCACGTGCTCCCGCAAATGCTCCGCCCAAGGCTCGACGATCGGCGGGTCGAAGAGCTCGTCGACGGCCATGCGCAGATCCTGCGTCACGATGACGGCATCGAACGCCCGCTCTTCGCCGTCCACGACCACGCCCACCGCTCGCCCGTCCCGCACGGCAACCTGCTCGACGAGGCTCCGGTACTCGATCCGACCTCCCAGCCGCTCCAACGTCTCAGCGACGCGCCGGGCCATGGCGAGCGAGCCGCCGAGCGGGTACCCGCCGTCGCCCGCAGCGAGCGTCGCGAGCGTGAACGCGAGTCCCATCGCGCTCATGTCCTCGCCGACCATGCTCGCGAACAGGGTGCGCAGCAGCGGGTTGGAGAAGCGATCCGCGAACGCACGGGCGGTCTGGTTCGCGTAGGCGGGCATGCGTGCCATCGCCGGCAGCATGGCAAGCATTTCCCCCATGCCCGCCTTGCGCGGCACGGCCGCCTTCACGCCCTTGAGGTCGAAGACGGGCATGCTCACCTTCATGAACGCGCGCACGTCCTTGACGAGGCGCCGTATCTGGCGCGCGTCTTCGGGCGCGACGTCGAGCAGGTGCTCCTCGAGGCGGTCGACGTCGCGGTACAGGTAGACGGTTCTCCCCTCGAACTCGTAGGCGAGGAAGGGGTCGCGCACGTATATCGGCACGTCCGCATCGAGCGCGCCGATCTCGTTCCACACCGCGTTGAGCGCCGTCTTCGGCGACGATCCCGTGAGCCAATGCATGCCGCCCTCGAACAGGTACCCCTTGCGGCTCCAACTGGTCGATGCGCCGCCGGGGATGGCGTGCGGCTCGAAGACGGTGACGTCGAAGCCGCTCTGGCGCGTGTACACCCCGGCCGCGAGCCCTGCTATGCCGGCGCCCACGACGGCGACGCGCTTCGACGAAGCTCCCGCCCCCGTCGCGCCCGTCGCGCGCGACGATCGCTCCTCCGATGTTTCACGTGAAACATCCGTTCGCTTGGCCGCGCTCGCGCTTGCGTGCTCGCTCTTCAGCTGATCCATTCCCCTACCTCTTCCTCACGATGTCGACGATCCATTCCGGTTCCGGGCACGGCATATCGGGATACACGGCCAGCTCCTCGGCGATGCCCTGGATGGCCGCCCAGAACGCGATGGAGAGCGCCGTCGGGTCGCCCGCGCGGACGGTGCCCTCGCGCTGGCCGCGACGCACCATCTCGGCCGTGGGCGTGTTCATGTCGAAGCCCGCGAGCAGCTCCTTCGCGCGCTCGGGGATGGCGTCGTCCATAAGCGCGTTGCCCATGAGCACGAACATGTCGGCCATGAAGCGGTCTTCGCGCAAAAAGGCCAGGATGCTCGCGGCGGCCCCTTCGAAGAACGCGATCGCGTCGACCTCGGCCCTGTTGCCCATCATCGCCATCGGCCCGCCCACGCCCAGGCCTATGAGCTCCTCGTAGAGCGCTTCCTTCGACTCGAAGTAATGGAACATGAGCCCCGTGCTCATGCCCACCGCCTCGGCGATGTCGCCCACCTTCGTGCCCGCATAGCCCTTGCGCACGAACAGGTGCATCGCCGCTCGGAGGATCTCCTCGCGGCGCCGCTCCCGCTGCTCCTGCCTCGACACCATTTGTTGAACTTCCTTTCATTGAATTAGAATTCAATATTAGCACAAGGAGAGCGAGCTCGAGGCGTGGGAACGCAAAATCGCTTCAGCCTCTTCCATATAGGATGTTCATGCGGTTTCCCAGAATGCCCGCAACACGCCCTCGCGGGCAGGGACCGCCCCACAACCGTGCCGCTCGATCCCCTTGCCTGCATCGTCATGGACGAATAGGGAACCTGCGGGAGCATAAGTTCCACAGGGGAAGCGTCCGCAACGCGCGAACCGGCGATATGCGGAGCGTTTTGCTGCGCGAACGACTTCGAGCACCGCTCCCGTTGCCAGGGCCTTCGTTCTCGTCCGCGAATCTCGAACGGCCCTCGCGCCTCGCGTCGCGCCCTCGTCGCTGCCCCCAGGACGGCGGACGCCCCTACTCCGCCAGGAACCTGCTCGGCCTTCCCCGGTGCAGGACGGTCAGCCGATGAAGGGCACGCGTGACCGCGACGTAGAGGAGGGAACGTCCGAGCTCGCCGGAGAAGAAGCGCTCGTCGGCGTCGAGCACGACCACCTCGTCGAACTCGAGGCCCTTCGCCATCTTGACGGACGCCACCGACACGCCTTCCTCGAAGGTCTCCGTGCGCTCGGTCAGCAGGTGGACGTCCACGTCGCGGGAGAGCAGCTCGGCGTAGCGCGCGGCCAGCTCTTCGGAAGCGTGCAGGATCCCGAGCGTCTTGCGGCCGCTCGCGCGGAAGGCGCGGACGGCTTCGAGCGTCCGCGCGAGCACCTCGGCCGTGTCCGCGCAGCCGACGATGCGCGGCTCGTCGCCATGCCGCTCCACCGCCTCGAGGCCGGCGGCGGGCTTCACGCGGTTCGCGAGCGCCACGATCTCGCTCGTGGAACGGTAGCTGCGCGTGAGCCGCACGACGCGCGCGGCGCCATAGGCCCGAGCCACGTCCTCGAGCGTGGCGGAGTTGCCGTCGTCCACCACCTGGCAGCAGTCGCCCAGCACGGTCCTGCCGCAGCGGAACAGGCGCGCCACGAGCGCATGCTGCACCGGCGTCAGGTCCTGCATCTCGTCCACCACGAGGTGCTTGACGCCGTCGTAGGCCTCGAAGCCCGAGAACGCGCCCTTGAAGAGCGCGAGCGGCGCGGCGTCCTCCCACTCCACCGTGCGCTTCGGCCCGACCTTGAGCGCACCCTCCCAGCCCTGGTCGGCGAGGAACAGGCGGTAGAGCGAAAGCGCGTCCTTAGCGCGCAGCATGCCGGCCAGGCGCCGACGCGCTTCCCGCTTCGTCGGCACGGCGTGGCGGTCGCGCCCGACGCTCGTGGACTCCAGCTCGTAGACCACGCTCGCGGCCACGAGGTCGAGCCGCTCCTCCAAGGCGAGGCCCCCGTGCGCGCGGAATCGCGCATCGATCCACGCGGCTTCGACGACGCGTCGGCCGAACGTCAGGTCCTCGGCCGCGAACGCCGCCTCGGGAACCCGTTCGAGGAACGCGAGCACCGCGTCGGCGAACGCGGCCGTCCCCTTCAAGCGGGCGCGCTCGCGCCATGCCTCGTCCGCAGCGTCCACGCTCGAGCGCGCGGGCGCGACGCGCACGGAGCCGTTGAGCGCCCGCTCCACGACGCCGCGCAGGTCGAATGCCTCGATGGGCTCCTCGCCGAGCTCCGGCAGCACGCCGGCGATGTAGTCGGCGAACACGCGGTTCGGCGAGAGGAGGGCCACCTGGCGCGACGAAAGCTCGCCACGGCGCCGGTACAGCAGGTACGCCACGCGGTGCAGCGCGATGGAGGTCTTGCCCGAGCCTGCCGCGCCCTGGATGACCAGCGTGCCCGGCTCCTCGTCGCGTATGATGCGGTTCTGCTCGGCTTGGATGGACGCCACGATGGCGCGCATCTTCCGGTCGGAGGCGCGCCCCAGCTCGCGCGCCAGCACCTCGTCGCGCACGCTCGAGGCGCTGTCCGCCGCGTACACGAGCTCGCCCCGCTCCACCCCCAGCTGGCGCTTGAGCGAAAGCAGGCCTTCCACGCGGCCCGAGGGCGCGTCGTAGGCCGCCGGGCCCGTCTCGTCGTGCTCGTAGAACAGGCCCGCCACCGGCGAGCGCCAGTCGGACACCACGGTGCGGCCTTCCGCTGCGAACGAGAAACGCCCTAGGTAGAACGTCTCCGGCCCCCCTTCCCCGCCGGCCGCGAAATCCACGCGCGCGAAGTACGGCGCATCGAGCATCTTGCGCAGCTGCGCGGCCGCCTCGTGCGAGCGTGCGGCACGCCGGTCGACCTCGGCCAGCGCCAGCTCGTTCTGGAAGGCCTCCGCAGGGTCGATCTCTCCGCGGTACGCCACCTGGTAGCGCTTGGCCTCGCGGTAGCCGTCCTCTATCCGCCCATGCAGGGCCTCGGCCTTACCGAGGGCTGCGCGCACGAGACCGAGCGTCTCGGCAAGCCGCGCCTCCTCCTCCGCCCTGACGGCGGCACGCCCTTCGCTCATAGGATATTCCTCCTCCCGTTCCCGCCTTCATCCTGCGGCTCCGCACGCAGCAGGAACCATTGCACGGGATAGCCGAGCTCGGTGCCCAGCTCCGCCTCCTCGAACCCGAGAGCCGCGAGGTCGCGCCGGTACCCCGTGTCGGCGCGGTCGCCCGCGCGGTACGTGGCGATGGCCAGGTCGCGCCCCGGCACCGCGGCCTGCACGGCCGCGACGAGCGCGCGGGCCGGGCCTCCGCTCCGCCGCTGCCGCGGATGCACCGCCAGCACGTCGATGCGGGCCCGCCCGGGGTCGAAGGCCGCCGCGCCCGCGAGGGCCGCCGGTCCCGCGCCGCGGGCGACGAGCGCCTGCCCACGGGCCACGGCCTCGCGCAGCCAGGCCTCGTGCCGGCGCTCGTCAAGGCAGGGGAAGCCGTCCACGGCGAGCCGCATGAGATCCATCCAGGCCGGCACGTCGGCGGGCGTCGCGGCCCTGGCCTCCCAGGGGCCGGCCCCGTCGGCCCAGCCGCCCGCCTCGCCTGCCCGACCATCAGCCGCACCTGCCGGCGGGCCGTTCAGCCCGCCGGCAAGTGCGTCCAGCTTCAGCGGCAGCTGCAGGGGGTAGAACGCACCGCACGCCCTGAAGCGCGCAGGCGGCGCCTTGTACAGCGCGGCGAACGCCGCCGAGAACGTCTGCTGACTGTCGTAGCCGGCGTCGCGGGCGATGTCGGCTACGGGCCGCTCCGTCTCCACGAGCGCACGGGCGGCCTCGGTGAGCCGTCGGCGCGATGCGTACGCATGCACGGTCATGCCCGTCGCCTCGCCGAACAGGCGATGCAGATGGAACTTCGAGTAGCCGGCAGCGCGCGCAATGGCGTCCAGGTCGAGCCGCCCGCCCCGGTGCGCCTCGATACACGCCACCGCCCGCTCCACCGCGCGCAGGTGCTCCGGCTCCATGCCAGCCTCCCTTCCTCCCTTTCGGCCCGGATGCTCCATTGAACCAGAACGACGAGGCGCACGTCTCTACTTTTCTTGCTCTGTCGGGAAAAGGAAACGCCCGCCGGGGGCGGGCGTTTCAAAATGGCGCGGGCAGGTTCATCGAAAATAGCAGGGACAGACCTTCCACGATGGCGGAAAGGAGGTCAGTTCTGCTCGAACGGGAAATCCTTCAGCACGGCGAACGGGTTGGGCGGCACGTCGTCGCCCCCGTCGCCCTCGGCGGGCGCGCAGCCGCACGGCCCCTTGTTGAGGTTCGCGCCGCACGTGGGGCACAGGCCCTTGCATTCGTCGTCGCACAGCGGCACGAGCGGGAACTCCAGCAGCAGCGCGGCGTTCAGCAGCGGCTCCAGGTCGATGACGTTGTCCTCGGGCAGCACGTCGAACTCGTCGTCGTCCATGTCCTCGGGCGCCTCCTTGTCGGCGCCGAGCAGGAAGTAGCCCTCCACCTCGCCCGTCACGGGGAACGAGAAGTCGTCGACGCAGCGCGCGCACGACGTCCTCGCCTCTCCCTCCACGGTGCCGGTGACCAGCAGCGCGTCGCCCGTGTTCGTCACGTCCACCTGCCAGGACAGCGGCTCGGCGAAATCGTACAGGTCGGGCCCCGCCTTCACGACGGGCACCGTGTACGATCCCTCAAAATGCGAGCTCTCCGCAGGTGCGAAGAGCTCCGAGGGTATGGGGATGCGCGTCGCTTCCATCAGCGGCCCGCGGCGAGCGAGTTGGCGTTGAGGCGGTCGCGGCAGCGGCGCACGTTGCCAAGCAGCGTGTCGAGGCTCTGCTCCACGTGGCCGAACACCTCGTCGGCGTAGTCCTCGGCGCCGGCGCGCGTCTGGCGCTCCAGCTCGCGGGCGTCCGCGAGGATCTGGTCGGCCTGCTGCTGGGAGATGCGCACGATCTCCTGCTCGCTGGCGATGGTCATGGCCTGGCTGCGCGCGTCCTCGATCATGCGGTTGGCCTCGGCCTCGGCGTCGTCGAGCAGGCTCTGGCGCTCGCGAACGATCTGGCGCGCCTGCGCGAACTCGCTCGGGAACGTGTCGCGGATCTCGTCCATGATCTCGAACGCCGCGGCTATGTCGACTTGGCGCAAGTTGCTTTTGCCGAAGACCGGCTTCGAGTCCTCGAGAAGAATCGAGAGCTCCTCGAGCAGCCCCAAGACTCCTGTTTCGTCCATGATTGTCCTTCCACCCAAGCGTGCTGCGTTTCAAGTGCGTCGGCGCACGGGGTTTGAGTCTTCCTGCGCGCATGCGTCAAAGTATTCTAGCAGGTTTGAACCCATAACCCAACGTCACTGCACAAACCGTGCACATTTTACCCGGTCGGAAGGCCCCTGTCGTATTCTCGTTGCCATACCGGAACCCGCGCGGCCCTCCTTGGGCCTACTCCGCGAACTTGGCCTCGAGGGCGCCCTTCACGCACGGGGGCACGAAGCCGTTCACGTCGCCGTGCAGGCTGGCAATCTCGCGCACGATGGACGAAGACAGGTACATGTACTGCGGGGGCGACATGATGAACAGCGTCTCCAGCTCCTGGTTCAACTGGTAGTTGAGCGCCGTCATCTGGAACTCGTACTCGAAGTCCGTGATGGCGCGCAGGCCCTTCACCACCACGGTGGCCTCCATGCGGGCAGCGAAGTCCACGAGCAGCTCGTCGAAGGGCTCCACGCGCACGTTGGGCAGGTGGCTCGTGGCCTGGCGCACGAGCTCGGCGCGCTCCTCGAGCGAGAACAGCGGGTTCTTCTTAGGGGAGGCGGCTACGGCCACCACCACCTCGTCCACCAGCTGGGCCGCGCGCGTGATGACGTCGAGGTGCCCGCTGGTGATGGGGTCGAACGTTCCGGGCGTGAGTGCTCGTCTCATAACAGGTCAAAGCTCCTTCGGTCTGAACAGGTCCACGACAGTATCGCCGTACTTCTTGCGCGATGCAAGGGCGAGCCCGCAGGCGGCGGCGGCCGCGTCGGCCTCGCCGCAGGTGCCCGCCCCGTGCTCGTACGCCACGAGCGCGTCCGGCGCGAGGGCGCCGTCGGCCGCGAGGGTTGCCGCCAGGCCGAGCGCATCCTGCGCGGCGAGCGCGTAGGGCGGGTCCAGGAACACGAGGCTGAACGGGGGGCGCGCATGGGCGGGCGGGTCCCTCAGCACGTCGCCGCGGTGGATGCGCGCGCGGCGCGCCTCCAACCCGAGCGCGCGCACGTTGCCGCACAGCACGCGCTGCGCCGCGCCGTCGCGCTCGAAGAAGTGCGCGCAGGCGGCGCCGCGCGAGAGCGCCTCCAACCCGAGCGCACCCGACCCGGCGAACGCGTCCAGCACCGTCGCGCCCTCGAAGCCGCCGCAGGCGCTGTTCACGGCGCTCATGAGCGACTCGCGCACGCGATCGGTCGTGGGGCGCGTGCCGTCCCCCTTCGGCGCCTTGATCGTACGCCCTTTGAACTCTCCTGCAATGATGCGCATGTCAGCCCCCTTGAACCTCTCCGGCGCGCTTGAACGCGAGCCGCGCCTCGCGCCCGAGCGCGCGGTGCGCGGGCGCCTCGAGCCGCGGGTCCTCTTCCAGCAGGGCGCGCGCGTCGGCGTGCGCCGCCTCGATCACCTTGCCGTCCCGCACCACGTTCACCAGCTTGAGCGCGGAGGCGCCGTGCTGGCGGTTGCCCAGGATATCGCCCTCGCGGCGCAGCGACAGGTCGTAGGCCGCCAGCTCGTAGCCGTCGTCGGTGGTCTCCATGGCCGCCAGGCGGCGCAGCGCCGCATCCGTGCGCGACGCGCTCACCAGGTACACCTCTCCGGGCTTCTCCCCGCGCCCCACGCGGCCGCGCAGCTGGTGGAGCTGCGACAGGCCGAAGCGGTCGGCGTCCTCCACGATCATGACCGTGGCGTTCGGGACGTCCACGCCCACCTCGATGACGGTCGTGGCCACGAGCACCTGCGTCTCGCCTGCCCGGAAGCGGGCCATGACGTCCTGCTTCTCCGCAGCGGGCAGCCGCCCGTGCAGAAGCTCCACCTTCCAGTCCACGAACGTCTTCTGCTGCAGGAAGGCGGCCTCGCGCTCGGCGGCCGCCACGTTGCCGCCGTCCAGGTCGGCGTCGTCCTCGATGCTGATGGCGGCGTAGGCGTACTCGTCCTCGTCGCCCTCGCGCGCCGCGCGCTTGCCGGCCAACGCATCGCGCTCCTCGGCGCTCGCCCCCACGAGCGGGCACACCACGTACACCTGCTCCCCGCGCGCGAGCGCGGCGAGCGCGGCGTCGTAGGCGCGCCCACGCTCCTGCTTCGCCACAACCTTCGTCGTGCGCGCCGACGTGTCGTGCGGGCGGTGCCTGATATAGGAGAGCGTGAGGTTGCCGAAGAGCGCCAGCGCCAGCGAGCGCGGAATGGGCGTGGCCGTGAGGTAGAGCGCGTCGGGCGCCTCGCCCTTCGCCAGCAGCTTCGCCCGTTGGTCCACGCCGAAGCGCTGCTGCTCGTCGATGACCGCGAGCGTGCAGCGCTTGGGGCGCACGTCGTCCTCCAGAAGCGCGTGCGTGCCCACGAGCACGTCCACCTCCCCCGCCGCCACGCGCGCGAGCAGCGCCTCGCGCTCGGCGGGGGGCGTGGAGCCGGTGAGCACCCCCCACGAGATGCCCGCCTGGTCGAACAGGGGCCCCAGGCTCTTGCCGTGCTGGCGCGCGAGCACCTCGGTGGGGGCCATGAGCAGCGCTTGGCCGCCCGTGTCGGCCGCGGCGGCCAGCGCATGCGCGGCCACGACGGTCTTGCCCGTTCCCACGTCGCCCAGAAGCAGGTGGTTCGCCGTGGCGGGCGCCGCGAGCGCGGCCAGGATGTCGTCGCGCGCGGCCTTCTGCTCGTCGGTGAGCTCCCAGGGCAGCGCTGCGGCGAGCGCCGTCAGGCGCGGGCCGTCCGTCACGTGGCGCACGGGCTCGCACCCCTCGGCGCGCTCCCGGCCCTCCTCCATGAGCATGAGCTCCAGGAACAGCAGCTCCTCGTACACGAGGCGCCGCCGCGCCTCGGAAGCCTCGTCCATGCTGCGGGGGAAGTGGATGGCCGCGAGCGCCGCACCGCGGCTCATGAGGCGGTACTTCGCGCGCAGCTCCAGCGGCAGCGGGTCGTACAGCCCCGCCACTTGCGTAAGCGCGTTGCCCACGAGCCGGCGCACCCAGGCGGCCGACAGCTTCTCGGTGGCGGGGTGCACGGGTATGACCATGCCGGCAGCCGCGCCCTCGGCGCCTTCCAGCGCCTCGAGGTAGGGGTTCGTCATGCGCTTGAAGCCGTAGTTGAACTCCAGCTTTCCCGCCACGGCGATGCGCATGCCGGCACGCACCTGGTCCATGAGCCACGGCTGGCGAAACGCCGTCACCATGAGCGTGCCCGTGCCGTCCACGAGCGTTATCTCCACAAGCGGCAGCTTCGGCTTGGGGCGCTTCAGCTTTATCTCGTGCACCGTGCCCTCCACCGTGCACTGCTCCCCGATGGCGGCCGAGGCCACCGTCTCGCGCCGCGAGAGGTCGATGTAGCGCCGGGGGAAGTGCGTCACCAAGTCGCGCACCGTGCGCACGCCCAGCGCCTCGAGCGCACGGGCGCGCGCCGGGCTCACCAAACGGACGCGCCCGACGGATTCGTCGAGCGCGAGGGTGGCTGCCAAGCGGTCAGGTGCGTCCATGTGCGTCTCCAGGTCGTTCGAAAGTCAGCGAGGGGCGTCCTCGTGCCGGAGATCGGCCCGCCGCACTGCCAAGCGTACTTCGGTACGCGCCGCGCGGTGCACAAGGGCCGGGATCCGGCACAAGGACGCCCCGCAGCGTCGGCCCGTTCCGCCGTTCGGCAGAACGGCGGAACTCCTTACTCAACCGACATGACCACCGGGTACAGCGGCTGCTCGCCACGGTGCGCGTCGATCTCCAACTCGTCGTACGCCTCCTCGATGCGCGCCACGAGGGCGCCCAAGGCCGCGTCGTCCAAGTCCTCGCCGGCCAGGAGCGTGAGCGTGTCGGCCTCGTCGGCGTCCATGCGGGCCAGAAGGTCCATGACCACGTCCTCCACGGCCGAGCCCACGGCCTCGATGGAGCCGTCGGCGATGCCGATGACGTCCCCTTCGCGGATGGGGTTGTCGTGAGCATCCTTGGCGTCCTTGATGGCGCGCGTCACCTCGCCGGTGCGCACGTCGGCGTACGCCTCCGTCATGGCCTCCACGTTCTCCTCGAGGCTCGCGTCCTCGTCCAGGCCGAACAGCGCGGAGAACGCCTGCGGCACGCTCGTGGTGGGCACGACGGCGCACGGCTTCTCGGACAGGCCGCACGCGCTCTGCGCGGCCATGATGATGTTCTTGTTGTTCGGGAGGATGATCACGGCGTCCGCGTTCACCTCGTTGGCGGCGTCCAGCAGATCCTTCGTCGAGGGGTTCATGGTCTGGCCGCCCGAGACCACCACGTCCACGCCCAGGCTCTTGAGGATCTTCGCGTTGCCCTCGCCCGCGGCCACGGCCACGAAGCCGATCGGCTTGCGCGCGGCCTCCCCCTCGGCCGCCAGCGCGTCGGTGCGCGCGGCGCTCTGCAGCTGCATGTTGTGGATGTGCACCTCGGCGATCTGGCCGCGCTCCAGCATGTAGGCGAGCACCTTGTCGGGCGTGTTCGTGTGCACGTGCACCTTGAAGTTGGGGTTCTGGCCCACCAGCAGCTCGCAGTCGCCCATGGTGCCCAGGAAATCCAGGCCCTCCTCCGCGTCCAGCGTGTCGGAGTTCACCAGGAACTCGGTGCAGTAGCGGTAAGCCGAGCCCTCCCAGTCGTTGATCTGCTCGATCTCCACCTTCGGGGCCGTACCGCGCGCGAAGGCCAGCTCGTCGCCCAGCGGGCCCTCCTTGCCGGTGAGAGCCGCGGCGAACGCGTCGAAGAAGATGGCCAGGCCGTAGCCGCCCGCGTCGACCACGCCGTTGTCCTTGAGCACGGGCAGCAGGTCGGGCGTGCGCTGCACCGACGCGTAGGCCTCGGCCACCACGGCCTCGAGCGCCTCGTCGGTGGAGAGCTTCTTCTTGCGGGCGCGCTTGGCGGCCGCCGCGCTGTCGCGCAGCACGGTGAGGATGGTGCCCTCCACCGGCTTGCGCACGGCCTGGAACGCCACGTCGACGGCATGGGAGAACGCGGAGTCGATGCTCTCGGCGTTCACGGCCTCGTGCCCGACGCTGCCCTCGCACAAGCCGCGCAGGATCTGCGACGTGATGACGCCGGAGTTGCCGCGCGCGCCCATGAGGGCGCCCGTGGTGATGGCCTTGCGGATCTCGGCGCCGCCGGCGCCGATGGGCAGGTTCGCCAGGTTCTCGACGACGGTTTCCAGCGTCAGCGACATGTTCGTGCCCGTGTCGCCGTCGGGCACGGGGAACACGTTCAGGCGGTTGATCTCGTCCTTGCGCTCGCTCAGCGTCTTGCTCGCGGCAGCTATGGCGTTGAGCAGGTCGTTCGCGGTATAGGATTCTGGCATGGTAGGTCTGTCTCTCTCTCGGCGGTAAACCCCGCGCCCCCTCGGCCGCCTCGGGGCGGGCCGCCCGCAGGCGCGGGGCTCGTCTCTATACGCTTATCTTCGCGCGGCTACTTGCGCACCTTGACGCCCTGGACGTGCACCTCGACGCCGTCGATGGGCACGCGGGCGTACTCCTTCAGGGCGAACGTCACCTGGTCCACGAGGTTCTGCGACACGGTGTTGATGTTCGTGCCGTACTCTATGACCACGTAGAGCTCCACGTGGACGCCGGCATCGGTCGTGGTGACCACAACGCCGCGGCGCAGGCGGGACGTGGGCAGGATCTTCGCGATGCCGTCGGCCGCGGACGGGGCGGCCATGCCGACGACGCCGTAGCATTCGAGCGCAGCATTGCCGACCATGTCGGCCAGGACGTCGTTGGCAACGTGCAGGTTGCCGGGTATCACAGTGCTCATGGCTCTTCCTTTCGAAGCGCGGGCGCGAATCCGCGCGGACGTACGCAGGCTATGGACGAAGTATACCGCATGGGCGAAACGCTGTGCGTCGGGCCTGTTCTGGGCGCCGTCCATACTACACGAAAAATTCTTGTAAGGCATTCGTTTTATGTGCTATAGTATGAAGGCTTTTTTGTCATCAACGGTATTTTAGCCGTGCGGAAACAAGACGAACCTGGAGTGATAACGATGTCTAAAGTTTGCGAAGTTTGCGGTAAGCATCCGGTTGCGGGACGCAACGTCAGCCACTCGCACCGCGTGACGAACCGCGTGTTCCGTCCGAACATTCAGAAGATCACCATCAAGGACAAGGAAGGCCGCGTCCGCAAGGCCAACGTGTGCACGAGCTGCATGAAGGCCGGCAAGGTCGAGCGCGCCTAACCGGTTCGTCTCCCGCCCTGCAAGCGAAAGCCCGCAACCGCGGGCTTTTTTGCGTTGGACGCCTTTTCCTCGCCTTCAGCCGCCCCCTCCCGGGGGGCGGCTGAAGAGGGGCCCATCCTACGGCCGGTAGACCACCTTCGCTGCCGGGCTCTCCCAGACGGCCACTTCCACAAGCGAGATATGCGCGGGAAACGTCTTCTCCAGCTCGTAGAACACCACACGGGCCAGGTGCTCGGCCGTGGGGTTGATCTCGTCGAAGGGCGGCACGTCGTTCAGGCAGCGGTGGTCGAAGTTCTCCAGCACGCCATGCAGGTCGCGCTTGACGTCCTTGAAGTCGTAGAGCATGCCCACCTCGTCGAGATGCTGCCCCGCGATGGTCGCCTCCACCTCCCAGGTATGTCCATGGAGATACTGGCAGGGGCCATCGTAGCCCGGCAGCGCATGGGCCGCGTCGAAATGGTCCTTCACCGTGAGCTCGTAGTGGCCCCCGCCCACGTGCAGGTGCATGCTGCCCGAAAGCTTGCCAGGGCCGTCGTAGGGGGCATTTCTCTGCACGGCGCAGGTTTCCTGCGCCGTATCCCGGTCGGGCTCCACGACTCCGCCTTCCACCGTCGGCCCCTCCATCACATGACCACCAGCAGGCGCTTGCAGTGCGGGCACGTGCCGAGCGGCGCCTCCGCCTTCAGGTCGATGAGGCGGCCGCCGTCGATGACGGTGCGGCACACGCCGCAGCGCCCCTCGGTAAGAAGGCCCACGGCCACGCCGCCCGTGCGGGAAGCCGTGCGGTTGTAGGTATCGCGCAGCTCGGGGGACAGCTCGGCGGACATGCCCTCGCGATCGGCGCTCATGCGCACGATCTCGGCCTGCAGCGCGCCGCCCTCCCGCTGGAACGACACGATGGCGGCGGCCTCCTGCTTATCGACCTCGGCGAGCGCTTGGGACACCTGGCTCTGCACGCCCTCGATCTTCGCCAGCTCCTCGCCCAGGCGCGTGAGCTCCACCTCCAGCGCGTTGCGGCGCTTCGCGAAGCCGTTGAGCTCCTTGGTGTGCGCCTCCACGTTGCGGTAGTTGCCGAGCGATCCGTCGATGGCCTCCTGCACCCGGCGCTGCTTCTCGGCCAGCTCGGCATCTTCGGCCTCGAGCTTCGCGGCCATGCCCTCGGCCCTGGCGCGCATCTCGGCCACCTGCTCGCGCTTCTGCTCGATGGTGCGCTTCTTCTGGCGCGCCGCAAGGATGGTCGCGCGCTGGGGCAGCTCCTCGAGCTTCTTCTTCGCCTTCATCAGGTCGAGGTCGATCTGCTGCATCCGCAGCAAGTTGGTCAGGTCGTCGGTCGTTGCTTGCATGTGCTTCCTTCTCTTCGTTCGGCGCTCGCGCGCCTAATCCCCCGACGCGCCTAGACGCGCGTCGTCTCCGGATACGACCAGTTGTCTCCCTGGTCGATGATGGTGATGAGCTCGCCGGGCACCCCCGCGCCCTCCACGGCCGCGGCCAGCACGGCCGCCAGCGGCAGCTCGCTCGTATCGTGCCCCAGCTCCACGATGGTCAGCCCCGCCTGGGAGAGCGCCAGGGCCTCATGGTACTTTATCTCGCCGCACACCAGGCAGTCCACCTGGTCGCGCAGCGCCGTGGCCGCCACGTCGCCCGCCGAGCCCGTCGTGGTCACCACGCGCTCCAGCTCGCGGGAGAAGTCGCCCCACACGCGCGGCTGGCGCGCGAACACCGAGGTGCAGCGTGCGGCCAGCTGCCCGAGCGTGAGCGGCCCGTCGCCCGCCCTCACGGTGCAGCGCTGGCCGTAGCCCTTGCGCTTCGAGGAGGCCAGCGGCACCTCCACGCTGCGGAACTGCAGGTTCAGCATGCCGGGCAGCACACGCTGGGCCTGCGCGCTCACGTCGAGCGCCGTGTGGTACGACAGCAGCGCCACGCCGCGCGCCACGGCGGCCCATACGAGCGCCCCGGGGTTCGCCGCCACCGAGGAGGCCGGCGAGAACGAGTCGGGCGGCTGCAAAAAGGCGGGATGGTGCGTCACGAGCACGTTCGCCCCCATCGAAGCGGCCTCCTCCACGGCGTCCACCGTGGGGTCGAGCGCCACGGCCACGCCCTCCACGAGGCGCGCCGGGTCGCCCACCGTCATGCCGGTGCGGTCCCACGCCTCGGCGTCGGCCGCCGGAAACTCCTTGAGCAGCGCGCGCTCGAGCGCACCCACGGTCATGGTGGGCAGCTGCTTCGAGAGCGGCCCCGAGGCCCGCTGGGCGAGGCCCCTCTGCACCTTGTCCTTCTTCGATCCAGCCATGTCGATCATCTTCCTTCCCGCACGTCGCCGACCATTTGCTTCACAGTATGAGGTCGATCTCGCGCCGGTCGCCCGTGGCGGTGGGAACCGTTACCGTTCGATAACCGCATTCGTACATCAGGCGGTAGGCCGCCTCCACGTCGCGCGCCACGTGCTCGGGATGGTGCGCGTCGGTGCCCACGGTGCACGGCACGCCCGCGCGGCAGAACCGGCGCAGGAGCGCCGGCGCGGGGAACATCTCCTTGCAGGCGTAGTACGACCCCGACGTGTTCACCTCCACCATGCGCCCCGCGGCCGCGCACGCCTCGGCGGCCTGCTCGTAGAGCGGCGCGACGTCGAAGGTCGGGTAGTAGGCGAACTTCTTGGCCAGGTCGGGGTGCGACATCACGTGGAACGGGGCGTCCGAGGACACGGCATCGCACCACAGCTCGAAGTAGCGGCGCCAGATGGCGTCGGGCGCGCCCGGCTCGTCCCAGCGGCCGCGCTGCGAGGGGTCGTCGAAGGGCCAGGCGTCCACGAAATGCACCGAGCCCAGCACGAGCTGGAACGGGGCCAGGTCGTCGGCCGCGATGGTGCGGTCGTCGTCGGCTCCGAGCCAGTCCAGCTCGCAGCCCGCGATGATCTCGAGGCCCGGGTGCCGCTCGCGCGCCTCGTCGATGGCCGCCAGGTACTCCCCCACGCGCGCGGCCGGCATGGACAGGTAGTCCCGCGGGTCGAACGCCTTCGAGAGCGGGTAGTGCTCCGTCACGGCGAGGGTCGTGACGCCGGCCGCCTCGGCCGCGGTTGCGAGCTCCTCCACCGTGCCCTCGCCGTGCCCGCAGAACGAGGTGTGCGTGTGCGTGGTCACCAGCTCCATGTTCCCTAGCTCCAATCCAGTACGCCGGCGACGGCCCCGAGGAAGGCGTCGACGTCCTCCTCGGTCGTGCCGCGTCCCATCGAGATGCGCAGCGCCCCGTGCGCGCGGTCGTCGTCGATGCCGAGCGCATGCAGCACGTGGCTGGGCGCGAGCGAGTGCGACGAGCAGGCCGATCCGCCCGACACGCCGAACCCGCGCAGGTCGAAGCGCAGGATGAGCGTCTCGCTCTCCAGCCCGCGCACGAGCACGTGCACGATGTTCGGCAGGAATTCCACGCTGCCCGGAGCCACGTCCACCGTGGCCTCCACGGCGTCGTGGGCGGCCAATCCCGCATAGAGCCGGTCGCGCAGCGCGCTCAGGCGCGCCGCCTCCCGCTCCTGCAGGCCGCACGCCGCGTGGACCGCAGCGGCGAAGCCCGCGGCGCCGGCCACGTTCTGCGTGCCGCTGCGGCGCCCCGACTCCTGGCCGCCGCCGATCGCCTGCGGCTCGAAGGGGGTGCGAGCCCTCAGGTACAGCGCGCCCACGCCCTTGGGGCCGCCCACCTTGTGGGCCGAGAACGACGCGGCGTCCACGCCCCACGCCCCCACGTCCACGGGCGCCTTCCCGAGCGCCTGCACGGCATCGGTGTGGAAGAGCGCGCCCACGCCGTGCGCGGCGCGGGCCAGCGCCGCGATGGGCTGGATGCTCCCCACCTCGCTGTTCGCGGCCTGCACGCTCACGAGCACGGCGTCCTCGTCCAGCACGGCCTCGAGCGCGGCCGGCTCCACGAAGCCCTGGCGATTCGGCGCCAGGCGCGTCACGCGGAAGCCCTCGGCCTCGAGGCGCCTGGCGGGGGCGAGCACGGCGTCGTGCTCCACGGCCGTGGTCACGACATGCGGCACGAAGTCGCCGCCGCGGCGGCGGCGCTCGGCGGCGGCCGCGCGGGCAATGCCGAGCAGCGCCGCATCGTCGGCCTCGGTGGCACCCGACATGAGCACGATCTCGTCGGGCCGCGAGGCGCCCAGGTCGCGGGCGAGCGAGCGGCGCGCGTCCTCGAGGGCGGCGAATGCGGTGCGGCCGGGGGCGTGCAGCGAGTTCGCGTTGCCCCCCACGGCCAGGTTGGCGCGGCCCGGCACCTGGTAGGGCGCCATGGCCCGGGCGGCCTCCTCGCACAGCGGCGCCGTGGCGGCCCAGTCCAGGTAGACGTAGTCGTTCGCGTCGAAGGAAGGCATGCCGCCTACGCCTCCTTCCGTGCCGCGAGCGCGGCCAGGCGCGCTTCCTCGGCCGCCGCGGCGACCTCGGCGAGGGCGCGTGCGGGATCCTCGGCGGCGAACACGGCGTTGCCGCACACGAGCACGTCGGCCCCGGCCCCGGCCACGAGCGGCGCCGTGGCTTCGCCGATGCCGCCGTCCACCTGGATGAGCGGCGAGGCGCCCACGGAGCGTGCGAGCGCGGCCACGCGGGCCACCTTGTCCTCGCTTCTTTCGATGTAGCTCTGCCCGGAGAAACCAGGCTCCACGCTCATGACCAGCACCATGTCCACGTCGGAGATGACGGGCGCCAGCACGCCGGGCGCCGTGCGCGGCTTGAGGCTGACGGCCGCCTTGGCCCCGGCCGCATGGATGGAGGCCACGGCACGGGCGAGCCCGTCGGCGTCCAGGACCTCGGCATGCACGGTGACGAGGTCGGCGCCCGCATCGAGGAACCATGGCAGCTGCTCCAACGGGTTGTCTATCATAAGATGCACGTCGAGCGGCAGCGACGTGGCCTTCTTCAACTGCTTCACTATCGGCACGCCCATGGTGAGGTTCGGCACGAAGTGCCCGTCCATGACGTCGACGTGCACGTATCCCGCGCCCGCCTCCTCGATGAGGGCGATGTCGCGCCCGAGGTTCATGAAGTCGGCCGACAGGATGGACGGTGCGATCTTCACCGGTTCGAACATGAGGAACTCCTTATCCGGGCGTTGCAGGCTCTTTGACCGTCCCCATTCTAGCGCAACGCCCCGCGCCACCGCATGCCCGGCAGGGGGTACGCGAAGAAAACCACACGTGGGCGGCACGGCTAGCACCTGGAAGGACCGAGCGCACCGGCATTACCTCCTGCAAGGAATCGGCGATTGCGTGTCTCCCTGGTCGCCCGCGCCGCCGACGGGCAGTGCCGGCGGCGCGACGCAAGGCTATGGCAGAAGCAAGAGGCAGAAACCGGCCCCCATGCCGGCGGACACGAGGTTCAAGGCACCTTCGGGCACCTGCCGTAGAAAAGCGGCAAGCTTCGGGTGGACGACCCAGGTCATGAGCGTGGCTGCCGCACCGAACGCGAGGGCGTTCTGCAGGCACACCTGGCCCATGAAGTTGCAGAACATGTCGCTGTAGTCCCACAGCGGCAGCATGCCGTCGGGACCGGGCCGGTTCAGCACGAGGCCCATGGCCAGCTCGATGAGCGTGCACGCGAGCGTGTTCGTGGCGAAGCTCGCGAACAGCGGCGCGACACGGCCCCCGAAATGCCGCTCAAGGCGGTTCTTGACGGGGAACAGCACGAGCACGCAGGCTACAGCGCCGAAGCCGTACACGCAGAACGGGTAGAGCCAATCCGACCATATCTGGGAGCCCGGGTCATAGGTGCCGGGGATGAGCCCGAAGCGGATGAGCGTGCAATAGCCGATCTCCATCCAGTGCCCCGCCACGCTGAACACGCAGAAGTAGATGGCAAGGTCCCGCCAGAACGCCCAAGGCCCTCTCCGGCCGCAGCCGCACCGTCCCGGAGAACCGAGAATCCCCGAGACCGCCCGTATGCGCCGGGACAGCTTCGCCCGCGCTCCCGCCTCGACCGGCTGTCCGG
>HHCFC01400__coassemble_1016_pt1 | contig 33344 bp, 29 predicted proteins | sample HHCFC01400__metabat2_low_PE_042 | metagenome-assembled genome bin HHCFC01400 | reverse complement strand
TTTTCCACATCGCCAGACCTATCAACAGCGAAGGAGAACGCTTCCATCAGAGAAATCCCAGGTGGAGTTACTTCACTGTCAAGCAAATTTTGCCGGAACATCCTACGGAGGCCAGAAAGGAGGGGCCCGTTGTAGAAAACCGGTGATTACTGTGCCATTCGATGCCGACTTCTCGATGTTCATCCGTCTATCTGCAAGCACGCATGCGGCAACCTGCAATAGAACGAAACGAGAACGTCATCCGCCCACTCCCAAGGGTAGCGGGCAGTTGGAAACCCTCGCAATGAGGCGCCGAGCATCCACTGCGCGAGGGGCTTCGTGCATTTTTTGGAGCCGCATGCTTTTCCTCAGTTGCAAGCCTATAATAGACAATTAGTTTGATTATCGAAGTATTGTCGACTCTTACGCGGAAGCCCGTTAGCAGTAGGTGGGGCAGGCGCATCTTGGTCGAAGGCAGGAGAAACATCGTGGGCAGTGCATTGGTGGGATTCGGCAAGGCGGTTCCGGCGCTTGAGGTGCAAAACGACGACCTGAAGGCGCTCGTCGACACGAACGACGAGTGGATCAGGACGCGCACCGGCATCGAGAGCCGCCACGTGGCCGTAGGAGAGTCGAACGCCGACCTGGCCGAGCAGGCGGCGCGCGAGGCACTGGGCTGGGTCGAAGGCGGCTTCGCCGAGCGGTGCCTCGAAGCGGGCGAGATCGACCTCGTGGTGTTCGCCACCATCACGCCGGACACGGTGGTGCCTTCGATGGCGGGCCTGCTGCGCCGCCGCCTGGGCCTCGAGAACGCCATCGCCTTCGACGTGAACGCCGCCTGCACGGGCTTCGTCTACGGCTTGACCGTGGCCGAGGCCCTGATGGCCGCGAGCGCGCCGAAAACTCCGGGCGCCGCCGGGCGCAACCCCGTGCGCCGCGCCCTCGTGGTGGGAGCCGAGCGCCTGACCCGCCTGACGAACTGGGCCGACCGCAACACGTGTGTGCTGTTCGGCGACGGCGCCGGCGCGGCCGTGCTCGAGTGGAGCGACGAGCGGCCCGGCATCCTGGGCAGCTACATCGTGAACGAGGACGACGTGACGAACGCGCTGTCCTGCCCCGCGACGTACGACGCGCCCCAACCGTTCGACGCCGACGGCATCGCGCCGGCGGTCGCGGACACGGACGCGGCGGCCGCGCAGATCGCCGACGAGCTCGCCGTGCGCGAGGCCATCGAGGACGGCCGCCCGCGCCAGACCATCTACATGAACGGCCAGAAGGTGTTCAAGTTCGCCGCCGAGGCCATGACCGTCGCCGTCAACCAGGCGCTCGACCGCGCGGGCATCGCGCTGGACGAGGTGGCCTGCATCGTCCCCCACCAGGCCAACGAGCGCATCATCAAGTACGCCGCCAAGAAGCTCGACCGCCCGATGGACCTGTTCCAGCTCTCCATCGCCCACGCCGGCAACACCTCGGCCGCCAGCCTGCCCATGGCGCTGGCCGAGGCGTACACCGCCGGCCGCATCAAGCCCGGCGACAAGGTGGTGCTGGTGGCCTTCGGCGGCGGCTTCACCAGCGGCGCCGTGGTGTACGAGGCGTAAGCACACGCGCCCGGCGCTCGCCGCGATCCGCCAAACGCTCTTCAAACGCGAGACACTCCTGGCGCTCAAAGCTCCTCCACGCTCGCCGACAGCTTCGCCGACGCTGTCACAGGAGAATCGACCCCCTACCTCCGCGGCACGGCGCGGGTGACGGCGCGGGCGCAGGCAACGGCGGCCACGGCCTTCACCACGTCGGGGATCGCGAAGGGGGCGATGGTGACGGCGAACGCGGCGGCGAGATCCACCCCTACCACCGCGGCGTACTGCACGCAGCCGCACGTGTACGTAACGATGATGAACACGAGGCAGGCAGCCAGGTCGACGGCCCACGCGCGCCCTCCTGCAAGCTTCTTGCCAGCTGCGCCTCCGCCAAGCGCATGGCGGAGGGCCGCCCGCACGGCGAGTGCAGCGGCCGCGGCCACCACATACCCCCACAGGTAGCCGCCCGTCGGGCCCAGCAGCATGCCGATGCCGCCGCGCATGCCCGAGAACATCGGCAGCCCCACCGCGCCGAGCGCAAGATAGCCCGCAATCGCCGCCAGGCACTCGCGCGGCTTGAGCGCGAGCAGGGCGAACATGAGCGCGAACATCTGCAGCGTGAGCAGCACGGGGCCGAACGGTATGGCCACCCATGCCGAAACGCCCATGAGCGCGATCGTGAGCGCCACGAACGCGATCGAACGCGTACTCCCCCGCGTGCCCGCCGTCTTCTTTCCCTGCACCGCCCGCTCGTCCATGTGCGCTTCCTTCCTGCATGCGACTTGCTCGCCGCTTCCGTCAGACCGCGTCGCAGTATAGAAGAGCCCGCCGGTTCGCGTAAACCAGCGGACTCTTTCCAGGTTGACAATCGGGGTGACAACCGCGCGATACGCAGGATACCGGCCACACGGTCGGCTGCTCGCCGCACCTGCCAGGCCAAACCGCGGCGCACGGTACCGTGGGACCGCGCGCCGCGACCAGCGCAACCGGCATCCGCCGGGCAAATCCCGACGGGCCCCTGCTAGAACTTCGCGGTGATCTCCCCGCGCTCCAGCTTCCGCAGGCGCTTCATCTCCACGATGATGAAGATGACGGTGACGAAGATGGACAGGAAGTCCGCCATGGGCGTGGCGAAGTACAGCGCGTCGAGCCCGGTGAACTGGGGCAGAACGTGCGGCAGGACCTCGGGCAGCGCGAACAGCAGCGGCACGAGGAACAGGATCTGGCGCGTGAGCGACAGCACGATGGACTTCGCCGGCTGCCCCGTGGCCTGGAAGTAGTTCGAGCCGACGATCTGGAAGCCCACGAACGGCAGCATGAGCAGCTGCACCTTGAGCGCGAACACGGTGAAGTCCACCAGCCCGTCGTGCGTGATGCCGAACGCCCCCACGATGAACTCGGGGAACAGGTGCACCACCAGCCACATGAGCGTGCCGAGCACCGTGGCGCCGGCGATGCCGTACCACAGCGTCTTGCGCACGCGGTCGATGAGCTTCGCGCCGTAGTTGAAGCCGAGCAGCGGCTGGATGGCCACGGCCACGCCCACGAGCGGCAGCACGGTGAACATGGCCACGCGCTGCACCACGCCGATGGACGCCAACGCGTCGTCCGCTCCGATGGGGCTCAACGCGCCGTACTGGACCAGCAGGTGGTTGATGACGAAGTTCACCACGGCCATGCCCGCCTGCACGGCGAAGCTGGCGAAGCCGAGCGAGAGGATGGTGCCGATGACGCGCAGGTGCGGCGCCATATAGCGGAAGTGCAGCTTGAGCGGCACGTTGCGCGTGAACACGAAGTACCACAGCACCGCGGCGCACGACGCGGCCTGCCCGATGATGGTGGCCAGCGCGCTGCCCTCCACGCCCCAACCCAGCCGGAGGACGAACAGGTAGTTCAGCGCCGTGGACACCACGAGGCCGATGAGCATGGTGACGAGCGCGCGGTTGGGCGCGCCGGCCGTGCGGATGAAGTTGTTCACGCCCATGCCGATGCACTGGAAGATGAAGCCGAAGCAGATGATCTGCAGGAACGCCCGCGCATAGGGGCGCACGTCGTCGGTGGCGCTCGAGAGCGTGAGCAGGCCGTCCAAGACAGCGGGGTTCAGCGCCGCGATGCCGACTATGGCCGACACCACCACGCTCAGCAGCACCGTGTTGCCCAAGCTGATCTCGGCGTCCACGCGCCGCCCCTCGCCCAGGCGCAGCGCCGCGAGCGCGTTGCCGCCGTTGCCGATGAGCATGGAGATGGCCATGAACACGATCATGATGGGGTTCGCCACGGTGGCCGCCGACAGGCCGATCTCGCCCATGGCCTGCCCGAGGAAGATGGAGTCCACCACGTTGTAGGCACCGTTCACCACCATGCCGAGGATGGCGGGAATGGCGAACTCGGTGATGAGGCGCGGGATGGATGCCGTGCCCATGCGGCTGACCTTGCTGTCGCGACCGGGATTCTTCGGGTCCTTGCCGAGGGGCGCGCCGGTGCTTTCTTCGTTGAGATCGAGGGGGAGTTTCGTCTTCGTCGCTGAGGATGCTGCCATGGCTCGAGATGCCTTTCTCATTTTTGCGGAACGAGATATTTTACTCGCGCGCACAGAGAAAGGAGAACACCTTGTCGACAGATACATAAAGCAACCACAGCAAAGCGCTGCCAAAGGCGCCTATTCGCCGACGGGCGGCTGATCTACACGAGATGCGCCTCGCCGGAGGCGACCGGCACGCACGATCCGTCGGGCGCGCGAAGGACGAGGCGACCGAACGCGTCCACCGAGGCCACCGTCCCCTCGGCCACCGGCTCGCCCGCAAGGTTCACCATGCGCACGCTGCGCCCCGTGAGGCTGGCGTGGGCGGCGTACTCGCCTGCAAGCGGCGCAAAGCCCTTGGCCTGCCAGGCACGGTACAGCGGCGCGTACGCGTGCAGGACCGCGGCGGCCACATCGTCGATGCCGCCCTCGAAGCCCAGCTCGGGTAGGTAGACGGGGACGTTCTTGCCGCCCACCTCGGCATTGTCGGCAGGATCCGGCAGCTCCACGTTCACGCCGATGCCCACGCACACGCCGCCCGCATGAGCCTCGAGCGAGATACCGCAGAGCTTGCGGAAGACGGGCTGTGCTGACGCAGCGTCGAGAGGTTCCGGCGGCCGGCCGGCCGCCGGAACCACCAGGTCGTTTGGCCATTTTACCTGGACGCTTTCCGCAGCTTCGGCGGGGAGCAGCCCGACTACCGCGCGGCGCACGGCCAGGGCGGTCACGAGGCTCAGGGTGGGCAGTAGGGCGGCGTCAACCGAGGGGCGCAGCAGCAGCGACAGGTACAGGCCGCCTTCGGGGCTCGCCCAGGCGCGACCCTGCCGGCCGTAGCCGCCCGTCTGCCGACGGGCGCGCAACGCCAGGCCCTCGGGCTCGCCAGCCTCCAACGCGCGCTTCACCTCGTCGTTCGTCGAGGTAACCTCGTCGAGCACGCGCAGGCGGAACGCGAGCGGCTCGCTCACAGCCGTGTGGCCTTCCCCACCGCCACGCGGTCGCGCGTCACAGGGGAGCCGTCGGCCAGCACATGGCCCGGCAGCAGCTCGAGCAGCGGCTGCACCACGAAGTCGCGCTCGAGGGCGCGCGGGTGCGGCAGCGTGAGCAGGTCGTTGTCCGTCACGTACAGCTGGTAGTCGATGATATCGATATCGCAGGTGCGCGGCCCGTTCTCTCTCTCGCGCACACGGCCAAGGCTGTTCTCGATGGCGTGCAGGTAGCCCAGCAACTCCTTGGGCGCGAGCCCCGTGCGCAGCAGCACGACGGCGTTCACGAACACGTCCTGGTCGAGATAGTAGGCCGGCTCGCTCTCGTAGAAGCTGGAGATGTCCACGATCTGCGAGTCCGGCAGCGCGCACAGCTCGGTGACGGCCTGGTTCAAAAGCGCGATCTTCCCCTCGCGCTCCTCGCCCGGCTCGGCCACGAGCGGCACGTTGCAGCCCAGGCCCAGCAGCGCGTAGGGGCGCAGGTCCTTGAGCGCCTTGGCCGTCTCGGCAACGTTGTGCGTGCGCACCACGTTCGCCCCCAGCTCGCAGGCCATGAGCGCCTCGGCAGCGGACGCCTGGTCGCGTTCGCGCGGCTCGTCGATACGGTACGCGTAGCCGATGTAGCTCTTGCGCGACAGCGCCGCCATCACCGGGTATCCCAGCCGTGCGAACTCCTGGAAGTTGCGCACGAGCTCGATGGTCTGCTTCGGCGTCTTGCCGAAGCCGGGTCCGGGATCGACGCAGATGCGGTCGTGCGCGATGCCCGCCGCCTCGAGCGCGGCCGCCCGGTCGCGCAGGTAGTCGCGCACATCGTTCACCACGTCGTCGTACACGGGATCGTCCTGCATGGTGGCCGGCTCGCCCTGCATGTGCATGACCACGAGCCCGGCGTCGCAGCCGCGCGCCACGTCCACCATGGCCGGGTCGCGGAAGCCGGACACGTCGTTCACGATGGCCGCGCCCGCCTCGACGGCCGCGCGCGCCACCGCAGGCCGGCGCGTGTCGATGCTCACGCACATCCCGCGCTCGGCGAGCGCGCGCACCACGGGCAGCACGCGCTCCAACTCCTCGTCCACGCTCACGGGCGCGGCTCCGGGCCGGGTGGACTCGCCGCCCACGTCCACGATGGCGGCGCCCTCCTCCACCATCCGCTCGGCGTGCGCGAGCGCGGCATCCACGTCCTCGTGCTCGCCGCCGTCGGAGAAGGAATCGGGGGTAACGTTCAAGATGCCCATGACGATGGGCATCTTGGTGTCGAACTCGAACTCAGCGCAGCGCCAGATCATTTACGCTCTCCGTCGCCTTTCTCATCGTCGGTGCGGTCGGCGGGCTTGCCCTCCTGTGGCGCGCCCTTGCCGTCGCCCATCATCTCGCGGAAGCCTTTCTCCATCTCGTCGAGGAAGCCCTTAGAGCCGTCGGCGGGCGCTGCAGGGGCCGTTGTGCCCGGTGCCTGCGCGCCGGCTGCAGCCCCATCATCCTCGTCCGAGGGCTCGCGGAACGGCGGGTTCGGATCCTGGTCGCCCGGCTCCACCGGCTCCTCTTTCCAGTTCGGGTCGGCCAGCTTGGCATCGCGCTCGCGCGCCGCCTGCTCCTCGGCCTCCTTGCGGGCGTTGATCTCTCCCTCGTGCTTCAGGTAGTCGTCCCACGTGTTGTCGAGCAGCGCCAGGCACGCCTCGCCCTCCACCGTCTCGCGCTCCAAGAGCACGCTGGCCATGAGGTCCATCTGCTCGCGATGGCTCACGAGTATCTCGTAGGCGCGGTCGTGCGCGTCCTTCATGATGCGGGCCACCTCGTCGTCGATGCGCTTGGCCGTCTCCTCCGAGTAGTCCTGCGTGTTGCCGTAGTCGCGGCCCAGGAACACCTCGTGGTTCGGCTGGCCGAACACCTGCGTGCCCAGCTCGGCGCTCATGCCGTACTGCGTGACGATGGCGCGGGCCATCTTCGTGGCGCGCTCGAGGTCGTTGCTCGCGCCCGTGGTGATGTCGTCGCAGAAGATCTCCTCGGCCACGCGACCGCCCATGAATACAGCCAGCTCGTCGCGCATCTCGCCGAGCGAGTTGAGCACCTTGTCCTCCTTGGGGATGGACAGCGTGTAGCCGAGCGCCCGTCCGCGCGAGATGATGCTGATCTTGTGCACGGGATCGGCGTGCGGCAGCAGGTGGCCGACGAGGGCGTGGCCGCTCTCGTGGTAGGCGATGGTGTGCTTGGTCTGCTCGTCCATCACGCGGCCCTTGCGCTCCGGGCCGGCGATGACGCGCTCCATCGATTCCGACACCTCCTGCTGCGTGATGATCTTCTTGCCGCGCCGCGCCGTCAGAAGCGCGCTCTCGTTCATGAGGTTGGCCAGGTCGGCGCCCGTGAAGCCCGGCGTGAGCTTGGCCACCTTGGCCAAATCCACATCGCTGCCGAGCGGCTTGTCCTTGGAATGCACCTGCAGGATCTTCTCGCGGCCCTTCACGTCCGGCGCGTCCACCACGATCTGGCGGTCGAAGCGGCCGGGACGCAGAAGCGCCGGGTCGAGCACGTCGGCGCGGTTCGTGGCGGCGATGAGCACCACCGAGTCGTTCGCCTCGAAGCCGTCCATCTCCACGAGCAGCTGGTTGAGCGTTTGCTCGCGCTCGTCGTGGCCGCCGCCCAGGCCCGTGCCGCGCTGGCGACCCACCGCGTCGATCTCGTCGATGAAGATGATGGCAGGGCTGGCCTCTTTGGCTTGCTGGAACAAGTCGCGCACGCGGCTTGCGCCCACGCCCACGAACATCTCCACGAAGTCGGAGCCGGAAATGCTGAAGAACGGCACGCCCGCCTCGCCGGCCACGGCCTTCGCCAAAAGCGTCTTGCCGGTGCCCGGAGGGCCCACGAGCAGGCAGCCGCGCGGGATCTTCGCGCCCATGGACTGGTACTTCGCCGGGTTCGCCAGGAAGTCCTTGATCTCCTGCATCTCCTCCACGGCCTCGTCCACACCGGCCACGTCGGAGAACTTCACGTCGGGACGCTCCTCGATGGACTTCTTCGTCTTGGCCTTGCCGAACGACATCTGCGAGTTGTTCGCCTTCTGCATGGAGTTGAAGAAGAAGAACAGCAGCGCGCCGATGGCGATGATGGGCAGCAGCGTGATGAGCAGGTCCATGAAGCCGGACGGCAGGTTCACCTGGTAGGGGATGTTCGGGTGCGCGGCCATGAGCTCGCCGAGCGAGTCCTGGCCCACGTAGGTGGACGTGAAGTTGCGCTCGCTGCCCAGCGTGGCCGCGTTGACGTCGGTGGTGCCCACGCCGCCCAGCGCCTTGCCGGTGTCGGGGTTCTTGAGCGTGGCCATGCGCGCGTTGAGCGCTTGGAACGCGTCGTTGAACGCGTTGGCTGCCGTCGAGCCGGCCGTGACGGCCGGGTAGTACGAGCCGGAAACGGTGTGGCCGCCGGCGTCGTACACGACCTTCGTCACGCGGTCCTGCTCCACGGCCTGCACGAACTCCGACGTGATGAGGCTGTCGGTCTGCGTGGTGCTGGACATGTTCATGAACTGCTGGCCCACGAAGAAGGCCACGATCAGGAACAGGACGACCGATATGATGGTCGTCCGCGGACTCGGCTGCTGGAATTGCGACTTCTTGTTGCTGTTCTTGTTATCCTGTGCCATGGAGCCTGACTTTCCTTCCCGAACGGTCGGCCGCGGCACCCGGTGCGGACTTCCCGTCCGCCGCCCGTTCGAGCCGCCGCCGCACGCTTACCTGGCGAACCGGCCGCCACCTATCGGTGCGCCGCCCGTCCGCCGCGGGTACGTCGTTATTGGTAGATCTCCGGCTTCAAGATGCCGATGCAGGGCAGGTTGCGGTAGCGCTCCGCAAAGTCCAGCCCGTAGCCGACGATGAAATCGTCGGGGCACTCGAAGCCAAGGTATTTGCAGTCGATCTTCGCCTGCGCGGGCGTCTTCTTTCGCAGCAGCGTGGCCACCTCGAGGGAGGCCGGATGACGCGACGACAGGTTTTTAAGCAGGTACGTCAAGGTAAGGCCGGAGTCGAGGATGTCCTCGGCCACGATCACGTGGCGCCCTTCGATCTCGGACGTGAGGTCTTTCAGGATACGCACGACGCCGGAGCTCTTCGCCCCGTTGCCGTACGACGAGACGGCCAGGTAGTCCATCTCCACCGGCAGCTCGATCTTGCGGGCCAAATCCGCCATGAAGATGGCCGCCCCGCGCAGCACGGAGATGAGGACGATGCCGCCCTCGTCCGCAGTGCAGGCGTAATCGCGCGTGATGGCGCGGCCGATCTCGGCCACGCGCGCGGCGATCTCATCTTCGGTGAACAGCACCTCGGCCAGGTCGTTCTGCACAGCTCGCATCCTCTTCGTCATATCCGCGCTCCGCCGTCCCACGCTCCGCGCCGAAGCGCGATACGTGAGCGGAGGCGTCACGCTTACCTTGAGATTCGGTTAGTGTACCATTGCGTTCTTCATAAAAGGAGACGAGACGGTAACGCCGGGCCAAGGGCCACGATTTTTACATTTCGCCGCGGGAGCAGGGCGTATAGGTTGAAAAAACAAGGGGTTTCGTTTTCGTCAGCCAGCCGTCAGCGCGCGGCGAACAGGTCCGGGAACTCGTCCAGCAGGCGGCCGACGGGCAGGCCGATAACCGAGTCCAAGGCACCGTCGACGCGCTCCACGAGGCTGGCCCCCTCCCCTTGCACGGCGTAGGCGCCCGCCTTGTCGAACGACTCGCCTTTCCGCAGGTAGTCGGCAATTTCCTCGTCGGTGAGGCTGCGGAACGTGACGGCGGAGCGGTCGACGAACGTGCGGAAGCCCACGGAGATGTCCTCGATGGTCGGCGCGGCCACCATCCACAGCGACACGGCCGTGACCACCTCGTGGGTGCGGCCGGACAGGCGGCGCAGCATGCGCTTGGCGTCCGAGAGGCTGGCGGGCTTGCCGAATATCTCGCCGTCGAGCACGACCATGGTGTCGGCGCCCAGCACGGCCGCCATGCCCAGGTAGTTCTCGGACAGCACCTCCTGCACCACGGCGCCGGCCTTGCGCTCGGCCAGCTTCTTCGCCGCCTCGGGCGGGTCGGCCAAAAGGTCGGGCTCCAAGGTCTCGTCGACCTCGGACACGCGCACGGAGAATGCGATGCCCGCGTCCTCCAACAGCTGCTTGCGCCGCGGCGAGCCGCTGGCCAGGATGATGTCGGGGACGGGCTCCCCGCCGGAAGCGGCGGCCTCCGCGCTGCGCGCGGCCGCCTCGTGGGTGTTCTGTTCGTTATCCATGCCCGGTATTGTAACGCAAGGCCGGGTGCAGAGGGGCGCGAACCCGGCTTCCCGTCACTTCCGCTTTCGGCGTGCGCGGAACGCGGCCATGGGCTCGATGCGCACGCCGCGCTTGTTGGCGCTGACGGCCAGGTCTCCCTGGATGTTCGCCACGTAGCCGCCGCGGGGGGCGCCGGCGCCGTCGTAGGCGGCCAGCACGGCCTCGACCGACGCCGCCTCCACGCGCGCCTCGGCGCCCAGCACGAGGCCCAGCACGCGCAGGACGGCGCGGCGCTGCAGCGGGCGCGGCTCGGTGCCCAACGCGGGGGCCAGCACGCATCCGGCGCCGTGATCGATACCCAGGGCCTCCGACTGCTCGATCCACGCCGCATGGCGGTCCGCAAGCGCCTCGGCCTGCGCCTCCAGCATATCGTCCTCGTCGGCGATGAGGTTCATGCTGCGGCACAGCACGTCGAGCAGCTGCGGGTTGCGCTCCTTGGCCCGGGGCACGATCTCGTGGCGCACGTAGGCGCGGAACCGGTCCGTGTGGGCGTTCGTGGCATCCTCGCGCCAGAGGCTCCCCTCCGCATCCACGGCCACCGGCTCTTCCGCCCGCTCCCGTTCGACCAGGTAAGCTCGCAGATCGTTCCGACTCGCATCCAGCAGCGGGCGCACGACCGGCCCGTTGCGGTACCGCATGGCGCGGAAGCCGCCCGGCCCCGTGCCCACGATGGAGCGCATGTAGAAGCTCTCCACCCGGTCATCGGCCGTATGGGCCGTGACGATGCGGCCGTCGACCAGCGGTGCGGCCGCATGGCGGCACAGGCTCTCCAGCGCCTCGTTCGCCGCCAGGTAGCGCTCGCGGCGTGCCACGGCCTCCACGTTCTCGCCCGTGCGCTCGGCCTCGCGCGCGATGTCGATCTCGCACGAGAACAGCGGGATGTCCAGCAGCTTGGCCAGCTGCGCCACGAAGCGCGCATCGGCATCGGCGGCTTCGCCGCGCAGCCGGTGGTTCACGTGCAGCATGGCCAGCGGTCCCAGCTCCCCGGCCTCGTGCAACTCGGCGGCCAGGTACGCGAGCGCCGTGGAGTCCGACCCGCCCGACACCATGAGCAGCGCCGGCGTGTCCGGGCCGGCGAGGACGCGCTCGGCAAGGGTGGATCGCATGCGGTCGATGGCGGCTGGCGCGGGCATGGGGGCTCCTTACGCGAACAGCGGGGTGGACAGGTAGCGCTCGCCCGTGTCCACCGCGAACGTGACCACGGTCGCGCCGCGCGCCTCGGGGCGCTCGGCCGCGAGCCTCCGCACGGCGGCGGCGTTCGCGCCCGACGAGATGCCCACGAGCAGGCCCTCGCGGGACGCCAGGTCGCGCGCGGCGGCCAGCGCATCGTCGGCCGAGACCGCCAGCGCGCCGTCCAACGCGTCCAAATCGAGCGTGGCGGGGATGAAGTTCGCGCCGATGCCCTGAATGCCGTGGGACGCGGGCGCCAGCTCCTCGCCGGCCAGCGCTTGCGACACGAGCGGGCTCTCCGCCGGCTCCACGGCGTAGAACTTCGTGGGAGCGCCCTGCGCGCGCAGGTAGTGCGCCACGCCCGACAGCGTGCCGCCGGTGCCCACGCCGGCCACCACGTAGTCGGGGAAGCCGCCCAGCTGCCGCACGATCTCGGGCCCGGTGGTCTCCTCGTGGGCGCGGGGGTTGTCCGGGTTCGTGAACTGGCCGACGATCCATGCGCCCGGCACCTCGCGCGCTATCTCCTCGGCGCGCGCCACGGCGCCGGCCATGCCCGCCGCCGCCGGCGTGAGCTCCAGCCGCGCCCCGTAGGCGGCCATGAGCGCGCGGCGCTCGCGGCTCATGGACTCGGGCATGGCGATGACCACCTCGTAGCCGCGCGCGGCGCCGATCATGGCCACGGCCACGCCGGTGTTCCCGCTCGTGGGCTCCACGAGCACCGTGCGGCCCGGCGCGATCTCGCCCCGCTCCTCGGCGCGGTCGATCATCGAGCGGGCCGCGCGGTCCTTGATGGACGCGCCGGGATTCGCCGCCTCGTACTTGGCGAGCACGCGAAGGCCCGTCTCCTGCGAGAGCGCGTCAAGCAGCACGAGCGGGGTCTCGCCGATGAGTTTCGAAATATGGTCTGCCATGTCTATCTCCTAGTGTTTTGCTGGGTTTTAGGAAATCGTACCACGCCGGCCGCGGAAAGAAGGACGCCGCCACGGAATCTTCGCGATCCGCCCACCCGGTCGGCTGCTGCGGGAAAGAGCCCGCAGGCCGCCGCCGGCAAAACGGCGTCTGCCGCACCCTCGCGCGCCCGAAGCCTACCCCTTCCCCAGGAACTTCCGCTCGAACTCGTCCGGAGGGCAGGGACGGCCGAACAGGAAGCCCTGGATGCTGTCCAGGCCCATGCCGCTCACGGCCTCGTACTCCTCCGGCACCTCCACGCCCTCCAGGCACACGCGGATGCCCACGTCGTGGCACAGCTCCACCACGAACCGGATGAACGTGGCGTCGAACGTGCTGTCGCGGATGTCGCGCACGAACGTGCGATCGATCTTCACGATGTCGGCCGGCGACTGCTTCAGCATGCCCAGCGCCGCGTAGCCCGTGCCGAAGTCGTCCATGGCGATGCGCACGCCCAGCGCCCGCACGCCGGCGAACAGCTTCTGGGCCGCCTCGCTGCTGCTGGCGAAGCAGCTCTCGGTCATCTCCACCACCAGGTTCGCCGGCGGCAGGCCCGTGGCGGCCAGCGCCTCGGCGATGCTGGGCACGAGCTTGGCCTCGTCGAGCTGGCGGTACGACAGGTTCACGCTCATGACGAAGTCGGGGTTCCAGGCGCGCCACCGCGCGGCCGTCTCCATGGCGCGGCGCAGCACCCAGGCGCCGAACGGCACGATGAGGCCGCTCTCCTCCAACAGCGGGATGAACTCCAGCGGCGGCACCTCCCCGCAGGCGTCGCAACTCCAGCGCGCCAGCGCCTCGGCGCCGATCACGCGCCCGTCCGCGGCGTTCACCTGCGGCTGGAACACCAGCCGGAAGCCCTCGAAATCGTGCTCGATGCTGTCGCGCAGGCGCTCCACCAGCTCCAGCGTGCGCGAGCGCTCCGCCAGGATGCTGGGCGAGAACGGCACGCGGCGCTTCTTGCCGTGCGCCTTGGCGTACTCCAGCGCGTAGTTCGCGAACTTCACCAGGTCCTCGTAGGTTTCCGCATCCGCCGGGTACTGGGCGCAGCCGGCCGAGAGCGTGCAGTAGAACTTCTTGCCCTCGTGCGTCTGCTGGCGGCGGAAGGACTGGTGCAGCGCCTGGTACACGTCGGGCAGCGTGGCGGCGTCGTCGCCGCGCGCCACAACCGCGAACTCGTCGCCGTCCAAGCGGTACACATACGCACGCCCTACGAGCGCGCTCTGGATGCGATGCGCGATGATGCGGATGACGTCGTCGCCGAAGCCGCGGTCGTAGCGGTCGTTGATGTGGCGCAAATCGTCGATCCCCAGCACCATGAGCCCCAGCCGCTCGTCGGGGCGCGTCTCCAAGGCGCGGCGCACCACGTCCTCGAACTCGAACTTGTTGAACAACCCGGTGAGGTGGTCCACCTTGTTCTTCTTCTCCAGGTTGGTGATGAAGCCCGCGAACAGGCTGGGCTCGCCGTCGCCGTCGTGCATGAGCATGCCGCGGCAGCGCAGCCACACGTACTCGCCCGCACGGTTGAGGGCCCGGTACTCCACGCAGTGCCGCGTCGTGCGCCCGTCGACGATGTCCTGGTTGGACTCGAGGAATGCCTGGCGGTCGTCGGGGTGCACGTGCGAGCCCCATACGGCCGCCGCATCGGCCACCACCTGCGCCGGCAGGCCGAACTCCTCCACCATGGCCTGCGGATAGCGGAACACGCCCGTCTTCATGTTGCATACGTAGAGGTAGTCGTCGGTGCTGTCCACCAGGGCGTCGTACAGCAAGTCCACATCGAACGCGAACGCGCCCACGTCCTCGTCGGTCAGGACGCTGTTGCGCTCCAGCGCCTCCTGCGCACGCGCCTCGCTGCGCCCGATGTGCAGGCGGCGCTTCTGCTCGTACATGCGCTCGTCGGCCATGGTGAGCACCTCGTTGACCTCGGCGACGTCGCTCCCCTGCACCTCCACGATGCCGAAGCAGAAGCCCGTCTCCCTTAGATCGCCCTTCACGCGGCCCGAGAGCAGGTCGTCGGCACGCTCCATCTTGCCGCGCGCCTCGGCGGCATCGCCCTCCACCACGCAGACGAACTCGTCGCCCGAGAGGCGGAAGGCGAACTCTTCGCCCGAGAGCTGGCTGCGCGCCGCGTCGGCCGCAGCCCGCAGCACCACGTCGCCCTCGGCATGTCCGAACCGGTCGTTGATCTCCTTGAGACGGTTGATGTCGAACAGGCACACGCTGAACACGTCGTCCTCGTCGCGCTCGCGGTCCATGCGCGCCTGCAGGCGGCCCTTGCCGACGCGCCGCGTGAGCAGCTCGGTGAGCTCGTCGATGCTGGCCGTCTTCACGTCGGTGATGTCCACGGACTGCTGCAGGTGCACGAGCGAGCCGTCGAACCAGCGGATGAGGCTGTCGCAGTTGCGGTACACGCGACCGGTTTTCGAACTCGTCTCCTCCCATTCCACCAAACGGCCAGGCTCGGCGGCCTCGAGCTTGTCCACCGGGCAGAACGGGCAGCGGCGGTCCAGGTTGCGCTGCAGCGTCTGCCAGCATAGCGTGCCCTCGGGCCGGTCCAGCCCGTAGTCCTCCCTCATGTAGCGGTTCATGTAGAGGATCTTGTCGGTGGCGGGGTCGGTGACGTACACGTTGGCGCGCATGCCGTCGAGGATCGTGTCGAGCGCGAACCGGTAGGCGTCGGCCCTTTCCCCGCCTGCGCGTCCGGCGCCCGCGGACACCCCGTCCCAACCGCCCGCCTTCGCCTGCTCGTCCATGCTATCGCCCTCCTTCGCGCTCCAGCAGCGCGATCGTCTCGATGTGGTCCGTGTGGGGGAACATGTCCACCGGCTGCAGCGTGCGCAGGCGGTAGCCGCGGCGCTCCAGCTGCCGCACGTCGCGCGCCTGCGTCTCCGGGTTGCAGGAGATGTACACCACGCGCGCGGGCGCGCACCCAGCCAACGATTCCAGGAACTCCTCGCTCGAGCCCGCGCGCGGCGGATCCATGAGCACCACGTCTACTTGCTCGCCATCGGCGGCGGCTTCGCGCATGAAAGCGCCCGCGTCGCCCACGACGAACCGGGCGTTCTCCACGCCGTTGTGCCGCGCGTTCTCGCGCGCGTCGCGGATGGCCGAAGCCACGGAGTCCACGCCCACCACCCGAGCCGCCCCGTGCTTGGCGGCCACGAGGCCGATGGTGCCCGTGCCGCAGTACGCGTCCACCACGCGCTCGGCGCCGGCAAGGTGCGCCAACTCCACGGCCTGCCGGTACAGCACCTCGGTCTGCACGGCGTTCACCTGGTAGAACGACTGCGGCGAGATGCGGAAGCTCAAGCCGCACAGCTGGTCCAGGATGAACCCGGGCCCGTACAGCACCTGCTCGCGCTCGCCCAGGATCACGTTCGTCTGGCGCTCGTTCACGTTCTGCACGATGGTGGTGATGCCGGCGCAGCGCTTAACCAGCTCGCGGCAGAACGCGCGCGAGCCGGGGAACTCCCGGCCGTTCGTCACCAGCGTCACCAGCATCTCGCCGCTCGTATGCCCCACGCGCACCACGGCGTGGCGCAGGAAGCCGCTGTGCGCATCCTCGCGGTAGGGCTCGATGCCGAAGCGGGGCATGAGGGAGCGGATGGCCAGGATCACCTGCTTGGCCTGCTCGTTCTCCACGAGGCACCCGTCGGTCGGCACGATGCGGTGCGAGTGGGCGGCGTACATGCCGCAGAGTATCTCGTGGCGCGCCCGCCCCTTCGCGCGGCGGTCGCGCGCCTCGCGGGTGCGGTCGCCGCGCGAGCCCTTGCCCTTCTCGGCCCTGCCGCCCGGCGCACCTGGCAGCTTCTCGCCCGGCGCATACGGGGAGACCACCTTGTTGCGGTAGCGGAACGGGTCGTCCATGCCCAAGATAGGCCGCAGCTCGGCGCCTTCGAAGCCGCCGAACAGCTCGGCCACGCGCGCATCCTTGCGCGCGAGCTGGGCCGCATAGGGCTCGTCCACGTGCTGGCAGGCGCCGCACGCCTGGGCATGGGGGCAGACGGGCGTCCCTGCGCCGGCGCCCTCGGAGCCCTTCCGAGGACGGTCGGGACCGTGGAGGGCGTGCGCGTCTTGCAACCGTTTCGTCATTTTCGAACCCGTCTATCGTCATCGCGGAAAGCTACACTATAGTATACGCATCGAAACGCGTACCCGTACCGCGCAACTGAAGGAGCACACATGACCAAGTTCACCAACGTTATCGTCCGCCGCCCCGCCAAGAGCATGGTGGAGGGCATCACGTCGGCACCCGAGCTGGGCAAGCCGGACTACGAGCTGGCATGCAAGCAGCATGACGACTACATCGCGGCCCTGAAGGACTGCGGCGTGGAAGTGACGGTGCTGCCTGCGCTCGAGCAGTTCCCCGACTCCTGCTTCGTGGAGGACCCGGCCGTCATCACGCGCTGCGGCGCCATCATCACGAACCCAGGCGCGGCCAGCCGCAACGGCGAGAAGGACGAGATAGAGCCCGCCGTGCGCCAGTTCTTCGACGATAGCCGCGTGAAGCACATCGAAAGCCCCGGCACGCTCGACGGCGGCGACGTGATGATGGTGGGCGACCACTTCTACGTGGGGCGCTCCGCCCGCACGAACGAGGAGGGCATACGCCAGTTCTTCGAGATCCTGGAGGGCTGGGGCCTCGAGGGCTCCGAGGTGCCGCTTGAGCACGTGCTGCACCTGAAGACCGGCGTGAACTACCTGGAGGACGGCAACATGCTGGTGTCCGGCGAGTTCGTGACCAAGCCGGACTTCGAGCAGTACCACCGCATCGAGATCCCCGAGGACGAGGCCTATGCCGCCAACTGCATCTGGGTTAACGGCACCGTCATCGTGCCCGAGGGCTACCCCACCGTGTTGAAGGCCGTGCAGGACGCCGGCTACGAGACCATCACCGTGGACACGAGCGAGTACCGCAAGCTCGACGGGGGCTTGAGCTGCCTTTCCTTGCGCTTTTAACCCAACAGGGAATCTAGGGTGGCGGCCGAGGACGTTTCCAAAAAGCCGCGCGTAACGGTTTCCCCACCGTTTCGCGCGGCCTTGCCTTTCGCCCCTATAGTGCGATCCGTATGCAGCCATCAAGAAAGAGGACCCGTCATGAACTTCATCATCCGCTGGCTCGTCACCGCCGTCGCCGTGGGCGTGGCCGTGTGGCTCGTTCCGGGCATGGAGATCCTCGGCGGCACGGACGCTTGGGTGGGCATCGCCATCTTCGGCCTGATCCTGTCGCTCGTCAACATCAGCATCAAGCCCATCATGCAGGTGCTGAGCTTGCCCATCAGCGTGATCACGCTCGGCATCTTCTACCTCGTGGTGAACACGCTCATGCTCTACATCGCCGCGTGGCTGGCGAACGGGATCTTCCAGGTGGGGCTCGTTATCGACTCGTTCGGCAGCGCGTTCGTGGCCTCCATCGTTATCAGCATCGTATCGGCCCTGGTGAATGCGTTGGTTGGCAAGGACTAGCGCAGGGACGCCATCGGATCGCGTGCGGCATCGCCGGGTTTCGGCGGTGCCGCTTTCGTTTTACGTGGATTCTGGGCGCCTGCCGCGCATATATTTTTGCGCAGCCGTACAATAAGCACGGAAAAACGAGCGGGACAAGCGGGGCGAGCCGCCGCATGCAACCCGCCTACTGGTGAGGAATCCGTGTCATGGAACAGCTGAACGACGCCGTATCGGGCGTCTCCGGGTGCGCTTGCGCACCCTCTCCCAACGATGCCTCGTGGCGCGCGAGGGCCGGGCGCGCCGGCAAGCGGGGCGCGCGGTTCGCGGCGCAGCTCGCCGTCGTGGTGGCTGTGTACGCCGCCGGTTGCGCGCTCGCGTCGGTGCTCCCCATCCACCTGCCGGGCAACATCGTGGGCATGGTGCTCTTGCTCGTGCTTCTGGGGACGGGCCTGCTGAAAGCACGGCACGTGGGCGATGCCTGCGACTGCCTGCTGGACAACATGTCGCTGTTCTTCATCCCCGCCGGCGTGGCCATCTTGGGGTGCGTGTCGCTGCTGGAGGGCAATGCGGCGAAGTTCGCGCTCGTCTGCGTGGTGACCACGGTGCTCGTGTTTCTGGCAACAGCGTACACGGTGATGCTCGTATCGCGCTTGATGGCGAAGCGCGACGCTCGCACGGCCGACGAGGAGGCGTAGGCGGAATGGAGGCGATGGCGCACCTCGGGCTGACCCTCCTGTTGGGAACCGCAGCCTCGCTCGCGGTGTTCAAGCTTTCCGTGCTGCTGTACGAGCGCGTGAAGTCTCCGCTGCTCAACCCCCTGCTGGTCACCGTCGCCCTCATCATCGCGGCGCTCGTGGCGCTGCGCATCCCGCTGGAGTCGTACGAGCAGAGCGTGCAGCTCATCTCGTTTCTGCTGGGGCCGGCCACGGTGGCGCTGGCCTACTCGGTGTACCGCCAGCGCCAGACGCTCAAGGACCACTTCGTTCCCATCTTCGCCGGATGCCTCGTGGGATCGATCGTTTCGATGACCAGCGCCTATGCGCTGTGCAAGCTGCTGGGGCTCGACGACGCGCTGGCGCTGTCGTTCATCCCCAAGTCGGTGACCACGCCCATCGCCATCGCGGTGTCGGAGCAGCTGGGCGGTGTGACGTCCATCACCGTGGCGGCCGTCATCGTCACCGGCATCCTGGGCGCCATCACCGCGCCGCTCATGGCGCGCCTGTTCCGCGTGCGCGACGGCATCGCCAAGGGCGTGGCCATCGGCACGTGCAGCCATGCGGTGGGCACGACGAAGGCGCTTGAGATGGGCGAGCTGGAAGGCGCCATGAGCGGCGTGAGCATTGCCGTGTCGGGCCTGTTGACCACCGCCATCGTCATCGTGGCGAGCTGCTTTCTGTAGGCGGGGTCCCGCGGGCCGGCAGGCCGCGGAACCCGTTACTTCAAGCGGTTCACGAACCAGTCGGCCATGGAGATGAGCAGCTCGCGCGAGGAGGACGGGCGCACCATGTCCACCAGGCGGTTCTTCGCTATGCTCGTGAGGTTCTCGGCGTAGTTGCGGGCGTACTCGATGCTGCCCGACGTCTCCATGATGTCCACAGCCTCCGCGAGCACGGCCTGGTCCTTCTCCTTCGACGACAGGATGTCGATGAGACGGTCGCGGTCGTCGGAGTGCTGCAGCGCGTGAACCACCATGAGCGTGCGCTTGCCTTCGGTGATGTCGTTGCGGAAGTCCTTCTTCGTGGACTCCTCGGAACCTATGAGGTTCAACAGGTCGTCTTGGATCTGGAACGCCAGGCCCGTGTCCAGACCGTAGTTGCGCAACGCCTCGATCTCGGCCTCGGTGCCGCCGCCGATGATGGCGCCGATGGCCAGCGGCACGGCGCCGGAGTAATGCGCCGTCTTGTGCGTGGCCATGACCAGGTAGTCCTCGGGGGTGATGTCGTAGCGGCCGTCGCGCGCCCAACCGATGTCGAGCGCCTGGCCCTCGATGGTGCGGCGCGTCATCTCTATGAGCTCGTTCACCACGCGCACCTTGGTGGCATCGTCGAGCAGCGGGTCGTTGATAACCGTGCCGTTCACCAACGATAGCGCAAGGTCGCCCATGTTGATGGCCAGCCCCATGCCCTCGGTGAGGTGCAGGCAGGGCTCGCCGCGGCGCAGCTCGGCCTCGTCGGCGATGTCATCATGGATAAGCGCCGCCGTATGGAAATGCTCGATGGCCGCCGCCGCGCTCGTGGCGCGCGCCATGTCGCCGCCCACCGCACGGCAGGCCGCGAAGCAGATGAGCGGACGGTGGCGCTTGCCGCCGTTCTGGCTGTACGCGTTGAGCGGCTCGTACAGGTAGCGGTCCATGTCGGGGTGCGATCCCTGGGGGATGTACGAGTTCACCAGCGTTCCCACCTGGGCGGCGTAGCGGGTGAGGTATTCTTCGAAGGTCTCGGGCGGCTCTTCGATGGCCGCGATGATGTCGTTGATGTTGTCCATAACGCTTTCTTCGCTCGACGGATAGGCTCTGCCCCAAAACGCGCTCATCGCGCTCGCCGCGACAGCTTGAGCAATCGTACCACAAGGTTTTCGCGCACTATGAACAGGCGAGGCGACCGGCAGCATCATCTACGTGAAAACTGCATGGCTGGGGTGGAGTATGCGAAACCGGTGCATGGAGCCTTGCGGGCCGCGAAAAGCACCTAAGCGGCGAGGGCGGCCGGGAGAATGGTAGGGACGGTGGGACTCGAACCCACAAGACCGAGGCCGGCGGATTTTAAGTCCGCTGCGTATGCCAATTCCGCCACGTCCCCACGTAGCTCCGCCTTCGCGTGCGCCTCTTCCCCGAACAGGCGGTGCGTACGGTATATGGTAGCAAACTTTCGGCGCGGGCGGGACGGGGCAATGCGGCCGCAACGCATGCTACACGGCTGCGCGCGCGGCTTCCAGCACGATGCCGTGCAGGATGTCGGACTCGCTCACCGTGAACGACGGCATGCCGGCCAGGTCCAGCACCACCTGCAAGATCACAAGGCCCGCCACGATCACGGGGGCGCGGCCGGGATCGAGGCCTGCCGTGCGGCGGCGCTCGTCCAGACCCACGCTAGCCAGCTGGGCGTACACCTCGTCCAGCACGGCGCGCTCCACCACGGACCGATGAACGCGCGACGAGTCGTACTCCGCCATGCGCTCGTGCACCGCCACCACGCTCGTGGCCGTGCCGGCCACCGCCACCACCCGCTCGGGCGCGAACCCGCCGGCGCCCAGGTCGTCGAAGTAGGAGCGCATCTCCTCGGCGATCCACGCGCGGGCACGGCCGAGCTCCTCGTCGGAAGGCGGATCGGCCTCCAGGAACTTCTCGGTCACGCGGCGACACCCGATGTCGAACGAATGCGCCTGAACGGGCACCTCGCCCGCCCGCCCGGCTACGAGCTCAGTCGAGCCCCCGCCCACGTCCACCACGAGGATGCGCTCGCCCGCGAAGTCGCACGACGCGCCCGCGAACGACAGCGCCGCCTCGCGCTCGCCCGGCACGACGGTCAGCGTGATGCCCGCCTCGGCCAGCAGGGCCACGAACTCGTCGGCGTTGCGGGCATCGCGCGAGGCCGACGTGGCCACGGCCGTCACGGTGATGCCGCCGCCGTCCTCCGGCTCGCACGCGTCGAGGATGGCCTGGTAGCGGGCGACCACGTCGGCCACGCGCTGCATGGCCTCGGGCTTCAGCACGCCGGAGGCGTCCACGCCCTCGCCCAGGTTCGTGATGGCGTACTCGCGCCGCAGCTCGTGCAGCAGCCCCGCCTCGTCGATGTCGGCCACGAGCATGCGGCACGTCACCGTGCCGATGTCGATGGCGGCATAGCGGCCGGGACGCAGCGTGCCGGGGGCCGTGCAGGTAGGCGCGGGATCCGTCAGATGGGTTGCCATAGGGTCGCTTCCTCCTTGGATGCTTCGGTCGCACGGGCCGCCCCGTGCGGGCCGGACGCGCGCGAATACGGGGCTATTTCACGCCGAACAGGGCGTCGAGCACCGGCGAGTACCACGTCTCGGGCGCCTCCACGCTGCCGGCCACGATGTTCGCCGTGAAGTTCGAGCCCTCGTCGTTGCCGGCGTCGGCGGCAAGGCCGTGCACGTTGGCGGTCTGCTCGCCCTCCGGCACCCAGCCGAACTGCTCGTGCGCGCGGTCCTCGATGCCGGCGTCCGTCTGCAGCGTGCCCACCTCGGACTCGAGCGAGGCATTGCGCTGCTCGATGGCCGCGTACTCCGCCTGGAGCCGGTCGTGCTCGCGTACCGAATGGTACAGCTGCTGCGTCGGAGTGTACAAAAACCAGCACGTGAGCAGAAGGCACGCGACAAAACCGAGGCCGGCGATGGCCTTCGGCGACTGTTTTCCCGAGGAGAGCAGTGCGAGCGGGTTGAGCGATGCGAGCGAGAACGTGCGCGCCTTGCCGGCTGCGTCGTTCTGCATGCGCGCGGCGCGCTTGTGGTTGGAGCCCATCTCGCCCTTGTACACGGCCGCGCGCGATCCCGCGGCCGGCGCATCGGTTGCGCGGCTGCCGCCGAACTGCTTGTCGAACTTCTTGTCGGCACGGTCCTTCTGGCGCCTGCGGCGGAACTCCTGCAGGCGCGAGCGCTTATCGGGGGCTTCGTCCTCCGCCTCGCCGCGATCGGCGGAACGCTCGTCGGGCTCGTCGAGGTCGACGAAGGATTGCCTGGCATGGGCGCCCCGGCAACGGCGCGGCGCGGTGCCGGCAGGTTCGATGCGGGAACCGCGGTCGGCGTACGCGGTAACGGCGGCCCGCGCCGAGGAGGCGGGGAAATCATCGACGATAGAACGCGGCCGGGCAGGATTTGCGAGGGAAGCCGTGCGCGGTGCGGTGCCGGAGATGCGCGCGGCATCCGAGAGGGGCCGCGAGGCCGCGTAACGGGCAGAGGCGCCCGCGCGCCCGGCCGGGCGCACCGATGCGGAAACGCCCTGCTCCACGCTGCCGGCAGGGCGCCTCCGCGAGGGCCGCAAAGGCGCAGCGACAGACGAGCGCCTTGCGCCCGAATCGCGTTTCACCTCGTCAAACGAAAGTATATTCGCCTGGTTGCCCAATGGAGTGCGCTCCTCTTAGCATCGTGGTTCGTTGATGGTGGGTGTAATGCCAGAAGCTTGCTCAAGGATACCACAGAAGCAGGGGCCCCGCCACCGGACGCAGGCGCACAGCCGGCCCGTTGAGAAACCGTTGAATCGCGGCCCGAAGCGCGGGTGAAACCGTAAAAAACGCCGCTCGAGGGCGGCGTTCTCAAGGGCTAGAGATCGAGCTTCTTAATATAAGAACTCCATTTTTCGAACGACTCGTCGCTGATGGCATGCTCCATGAGGCACGCCTCGCGCTCGGCTTGCTCCTCGGGAATGCCGAGGGCCTTCGTGAGGAACGAGAACAGCATGTGATGGCGGTCGAGCACCGACGTTCCATAGGCGTAGCCCTCTTCGGTAAGCGTGATGTCGCCGTAGTACGGCTGGTCGGCCAGGCCCTTCTCCTTCAGGGACGTCACGGCCTTGTTGACCGACGCTTTGGACACGCCGAGCTTCGTCGCGATGTCGACCGAACGGACCGACGCCTCCGTCGTACCGCCCAACATGACGATGGCCTCGAGATAATCTTCGTGCGACATGGACATTTTTTCCACAGGAACCCTCCTTCGCGCCTCGCCCATGGTACCACACCCCTCGCCCCCTCCGAAAGGGCGGCATCAGCCCCCCCCCGGTAGTCCCCGAGCGTTGCACGCCGGGAGGCAGAAAGCGTCGCGGCCGGTCGCACTCGAAACGGTGGGCCGCGAAGTTTGAAAGCCTGCCACAGGAAAACGCAGATCCGAGAGAACGCCGAAGGCGAAGATGAGAAGAGGCTGAAAGGGAGGAGTGCCGACGGGGGAAGAGGGGGGGGATCCCCCGTCGGCGATGCTGTGCGGCGAATGACCAGACGAGAGGAGCCTTCGCCGCCGTGTCAGCAAGAAGAGGAGGCAGAGAGCTCGAGCCTTCCCCTTTGGCGCCTGCCTTGCGCCGGGAAAGTTTCGCTGTCGCTTTCTGACATTTGTTAGTCTATGCTAACTTACGCGTATGGTCAAGGCAAAGTTTTCCTTGGTTTACAATTCCTCCATATATTGGATTTCCCTGCGCCTGCCGAGCGCCTACCGAGCGCTTCCCTGCTTGGCGGCGCGCTCAATGTCGGCGACCAGGGCATCTGCGACTCCGCACCCGGTGCACCCAGCGCAGCCTCCTGCCGCGCAGCCGCCCTTCGCCGGGCCTCCTCCGTGGTCGTGGCAGTCGCAGGTGCCGCGGCGCACCAGGCGTCGCACGGCTAGCACGGCCAGCACCGCGATAACAAGGCCGATGATGACGGTTGCCGGACTTATCTCCAATGGCAGCACGAGCCGCCTCCTTTCCACGGCGCCGCTTTCCGGCGCATTGCTTTTCGCACAGATGATTCGCGAGAAATATCCTCACGCGCTCGCGTCCGAACGCACCGAACGGCGGGCGCAGGATGCGCCCGCCGTTCGGTTCCTGCGGGAGCCTTACGCAACACCCTGCTCGGCCTCGGCCTGCGGCGCGCCGCCCTTGTCCTTGTACTCGGGCAGAGGGCGGAACAGCTGGAACAGCATGCCCACCAGCACCACGACGGCCACGGCAGTCCACACGCTGAACTCGCCACCGCCCAGCAGCATGCCGAACTGGTAGATCATCAGGCCCACGGCCCACGCGAACACCGTCATGTAGCCGATGGCGAACCAGGTCCACTTCGCGCTCGCCATCTGGCGACGGATGGTGCCGATAGCGGCGAAGCACGGGGCGCACAGCAGGTTGAAGGCGCAGAAGGCCATGATCGCCGGCACGCTGCCCCCCATGAGGGCGCCGAACGCCATCCACATGGACGGATCGGCCTCGCCGGCGTCTCCCAGGCTGGTGAGGATGCCCACCGTGGCCACGACGTTCTCCTTGGCCACGAGGCCCGTGATGGACGTGACGGCGGACTCCCAGTTGCCGAAGCCGAGCGGCGCAAACACCCACGCCAGCGCGTTGCCCAAGCCGGCCATGAGGCTGTACTGGATGTAGCCTTCCATTTCTGTATCGAGCAGGCCAAACGAGCCCTCGTAGAAGCCGAAGTTCATGAGGAACCAGATGACGATGGTCGACAGGAAGATAATCGTGCCGGCCTTCACGATGAAGCTCTTCACGCGCTCCCACGTGGCCATAAGCACGTTCTTCACGGCGGGGATGTGATACTGCGGCAGCTCCATGATGAACGGCGTGGCCTCGCCGGCGAACATCTTCGTCTTGCGCAGCATGATGCCGGACACGATGATAGCGATGACGCCTAAGAAGTAGAACACGGGCGCGATCCACCAGGTGGTGCCCGCGTCACCGCCAGCGATGGCGCCGAACACGAGTGCGATGATGGGCAACTTTGCGCCGCAGGGGATCATGGTCGTCGTCATGATGGTCATGCGACGGTCTTTCTCGTTCTCGATGGTTTTCGTGGCCATGACGGCGGGGACGCCGCAGCCCGACGCGATGAGCATGGGGATGAAGCTCTTGCCCGACAGGCCGAACTTGCGGAAGATACGGTCCATGATGAACGCGACGCGCGCCAGGTAACCGCAGGCCTCTAGGATGGACAGCAGCAAGAACAGCACGATCATCTGGGGAACGAAGCCGAGTACCGCGCCCACACCGGCGATGATGCCATCCACAATGAGGCTGATGAGCCACGGTGCCGTGCCGATGGACTCCAGCGCCTCAGTAGCCACAGGCGTGAGGCCTGGGAGGTAGAAGCCGAACTCTGCGGGATCGGGCTCCTCTTCGGCTAAGAGTGCCAGCTCGCTCTCGCTTGCGCCGGCTTCTTCGGCGGCTGCCACGTTCTCTTCCCAAACGCCGACCGCTTCGTCGTACTGCTCGGTGCCGGTGTAGAGCCAGCCGTCGCCGAAGACGCCGTCGTTGGCCCAGTCGGTGAACAGCGTGCCCACGGTGGACACGGAGATGTAGTACACCAGCGTCATGATGACGATGAAGATGGGGATGCCGAGCCAGCGGTTCGTGACCACGCGGTCGATCTTCTGCGTGGTGGTGGCGCCTTTGAGCGACTTCTTCACCGTCTCCGACACCACGTCGCCGATGGCGTCGTAGCGCTCGCCGGTGACGATGCTCTCGGCGTCGTCGTCTTGGCTGTTCTCGAGCGCCTCGCGGATGCTTGCAACGGCCGAGAGGTCGCCGGCAGGCAGGCCCAGCTTGTCGATGGTTTTCTGCTCGCCCTCCAGCAGCTTGATGGCGTACCAGCGCGCCACGTTCGGGGTCACGCGCGTGCCCAGCACGTCGATGACACGGCCCAGCGCTTCTTCCACCTCGGAGGTGAAGCGCAGGTCAGACGCGGCCGGCGTGCCCTTCTTCGCCGCGTCGATGGCGGTTTTCAGCAGGTCCTCCATGCCGCGACCCTTGAGCGCCGAGGTCTCCACTACGGGGCAGCCCAGCTTCTTGGAGAGCTTGGCCACGTCGATTTTGTCGCCGTTCTTCTCCACCAGGTCCATCATGTTCAGCGCCACCACTACCGGCAGACCCAGATCGAGGATCTGCGTCGTCAGGTAGAGGTTGCGCTCCAAGTTCGTGGCGTCCACGAGGTTGATGACCGCGTCGGGGCGGCCGTCGAGCAGGTAGTCGCGCGTCACGACCTCCTCGGGCGAGTACGGCGAAAGCGAGTAGACGCCCGGCAGGTCCGTGATGGTCACGTCCTTGTCGCGCGTGTAGGTGCCCTCCTTCTTCTCGACCGTCACGCCCGGCCAGTTGCCCACGTACTGCGAGGCGCCGGTCAGGTCGTTGAACATCGTTGTCTTGCCGCAGTTCGGGTTGCCGGCAAGCGCTATGCGAATTCCCATGTTCTGCCTTTCCCACTTGTCCCTACCCGTTGCCTTGGGCATCGGGCAGGCTTCCTTGTTCCATTTGCGCAGGTCGATGCTTTCCCGACATCGTCCTGCACACGTTTCACGCTGCAAGGGGATTGCCGATCCCCTCGTCGTGAAGTTAACTGTAACTAACTCTGTCTCAAAAAACAGGGCTCCGGTTGTTCGCGCGTCGCGCGAAACGAAGCCGCTGGTCCATCGAGGTCAGCGAGAGTTTTCGTGGTGCTCCAGATTGGCGTGACGGGTTGGGCGAGAGCGTGCTTTTGCACGTGAGCTCAAGCCAGCGCGGCAAGATGGAGTGCCACGAAAAGCCGCAGCGTCGTTTCGCCGGCCGTCAGGCCAACGAAACCAAAATGTTCTCCGCCTCGCTCTTGCGCAGCGAAAGCTCGTAGCCGCGCACCGTGACCTCGATGGGATCGCCCAGCGGAGCCACCTTGCGCACGAACACGTCCGTGCCCTTCGTAATGCCCATGTCCATGATATGGCGCTTGATGGCTCCCTCGCCCGTCAGACGGCGCACCGTGACCGACTCGCCGATGGCGACGTCGCGCAGCGTCTTACCCTGCCCTTCTGTCATGTGCCGATCCTTTCTTCCTTGCCAGGTGCCTACGGCACCCGATTCCTGCCAACTCTTCTGCCAACTCAAGGGAATGCGAAACCTGCAGATCTGGGCACTCGTACCGAATGCGCGACCTGGCCATGCGGGCCGGACCTGCAACCTTGTGCCTGTAACCATGCAGAGCTTTGGGACGTCCGGAAAAGCGCACCGTCGACCATTCGGCTCTCGGTTCCCCGGATTTTCGCTTCCGAATGTTTCACGTGAAACATTTGTACGAAAAACGAGCAGCAGGCGAAGGCCGACGGTCCGCACGCCAGCAAACTGCAAGCAGCGTGCAAGCGCCCAGCCGCACCGCAGCGCCTAAGCGGCGGCGTTCGTGATGATACGGGACGCGATCTGCTTGTTGAGCGCAACCTGCGTGCCCTTGACTTCCACGATAAGGTCGCCCGCGGCCTCGGCCGTCACCGTGACGCGCGCTCCTTCCACGAACCCGAGGTTCTCCAGGTGGTGGTGCAGGTCGCCCCTGCCGCGCACCTTCGCTATCGTGGCCGTCTCGCCGCTCCCGAGGAACGAAAGCGGCATCTGGCGGCACGAGGCGCTGGGAACCGCGCCCGCATCGGCGCATGCGATACCCGTACCGGCCCGCGCGCGGGCTTGCACGCCCGCCTGCCCGCTCATGCCCGCTACCGTTGCATTGCCCATCTGAGCTCCCATCAGTTAGCTTCGTATAACAATAAGTATTCTATAGCAAACTTTCAAGAAATGGAAGCCTTGGTTAACTTTTCTTTTTTTGTCCGCATCCGCTCAACGGCCCGTAGGCGATTTTCGGGAGGCGTACACCACCGGGCCCTACCCCTCGTCGCCGGCCTTGAGCGTCATCGCGTTCACGGCCACGATGACGGTGGACAGGCTCATGAGCACGGCGCCCACGGCGGGGCTCAGCAGGATGCCCGCGGGCGCCAGCACGCCGGCTGCGAGCGGGATGGCCACGATGTTGTAGCCGGCGCCCCACCAGAGGTTCTGCTTGATCTTGCGCGTGGTGTTCGTGCCCAGGTCGAGCAGCCGCACGATGTCCTCCGGGTCGCTCTTCACGAGCACGACGTCGGCGGAGTCGATGGCAACATCGGTGCCGGCGCCGATGGCCGCGCCCACGTCGGCCTTCGCGAGGGCGGGCGCGTCGTTGATGCCGTCGCCCACCATCATAACGGTATCCCCCGCCGTGCGGCGCTCCTGCACGAGGCGCACCTTGTCCTGGGGCACGAGCCCAGCGTGGAACTCGTCGATCCCGAGGTCGCGGGCCACGGCGCGCGCGGCCTCCTCGTTGTCGCCCGTGAGCATGACGGGCGCGATGCCGCGCTCCCTGAGCTGCCGCACCGCCTCGCGCGCCGTGGGCTTCACCTCGTCGCCCTGGGCCACCAAGCCGGCCACAACGCCGTCGATCACGAGGAAGCTCACTGTGAGGCCGCGGCCTGCGAGCTGCTGGAACAGGTCGCGGTCGTAGACGATGCGCCGCTCGTCGAGGTGGCGCGCATTCGCAACGAGCGCCCTCCGCCCGTCCTCGAGCGTGCCCTCCACGCCCACGCCGGCCACGGCGTGCTCGTCGCGCACGGGCACGGGGCGCACGCCCCGGTCGCGCGCGGCGGCCACGATGCTCGCCGCCAGCGGATGCGATGAGGACTGCTCGAGGCCGGCGAGGATCGCGAGCACGCGGTCATCGGCACGGTCGTCGGCGGATGCGCCGCCGTTTTTCCCGGCATTGCCGGCGACCGTGCCGGCGGCCCCTCCGGCATCATCGCCCTTGCCGTCGCCGGAGCCCGGCTTTCCCACCGCGCGCACCTCCGCCACGCGGAAGTCGCCCTCGGTGAGCGTGCCGGTCTTGTCCATCATCACCACGTTCACGCGCGGCGCCACCTCGAGCGCCCGCCGGCGTCGCACGAGCAGGCCGTGCCGCGCGCCGATGGACGTGGAGCGCGCGGCCACGAGCGGTATGGCCAGGCCGAGCGCATGCGGGCACGCGATGACGAACACCGTGACCATGCGCGTGAGCGCGTCGCCCACGCTGCCCGTGACGGCAAGCCACGCGGCGAAGGCCACGACGCCCACGCCCACGGCGGCGTAGAACAGCCAGCGCGCCACCTTGTCCGACAGCACCTCGGCACGCGACTTCTCCTGTTGCGCCTGCGACACCAGCTTCATGACCTGGGCAAGGTAGCCCGACTCGCCCGTGCCGGTCACGCGCACGTACAGCGTGCCGTCGCCGTTCTGCGATCCGCCGAACACGGAGTCGCCTGCTCCCTTGGCCACGTCGCGCGCCTCGCCGGTGACGAGCGCCTCGTTCACCTGCGACTCGCCGCGCACGACCTCGCCGTCGGCGGGCACCTTCTCGCCCGCCTCCACCATGACGGTCTGCCCCACCTGCACCTCGGACAGCGGCGCATCGGCGAAGGAACCGTCCGGCTGCTCCACGTGGGCCTGCGCCGGCAGGAGCTCGGCCATCTCCTTGAGCGCGTCGCCCGCGCCCATCACGGCCCGCATCTCCACCCAGTGGCCCAAAAGCATGATGACGATGAGCGTGGCCAGCTCCCAGAAGAAGTCCATGTGCATGCCGTCCGCGTGCAGGACCGAGCGCTGGACGAAGGCGTAGATGCTGTAGGCGTAGGCCGTGGTGATGCCGAGCGCCACGAGCGTCATCATGGCGGGCTGGCGGCGCCTGAGCTCGCCTGCCGCCCCGCGCAGAAACGGCAAGCCGCCGTAGACGAACAGCACCGTGGCGAGCACCGCCACGACCCAGTCCGAACCGGGGAACGTGAGCGTGATGGGGAGCGCCATCCCCATGGGCGACGATAGCAGCAGGATGGGCACCGTGAGCACGAGGCTCGCGAAGAACCGCCGCTTGAGGTTCGCCCCGTGCATCGCCATGCCGCCTCCGGAGGCGTCCTTTCCGGAAGAGCCGTCCCGCCCGTCCTCGCGTTCGTCGTCATGCCCGCCCATCCGCCTCGCCTCGCCTTCATCGGGTGCCCTGCCTGCGCTATCGAGCACCAGGGTAGGACGCGACAGCGGCATCGCGCGGGTGCGGAGGCGAACCGTTGCACAGCGGAAACAAGGCGGTCGGGCGGGCGAAAGAGACTCAGCCCACCATGCCCAAGGCGAGCGGCTCTATGCGCTCAAGATCATCGCGATGGAGGTCGAGCGACTCCCACAAATCGGTGTTGCGCTGCAAGTTCAACCAATACTCGGGCGATGTGCCGAACAGGTTCTCGTCAAATCGAGTTTTCAGGAAGAAAAACAGGGTCTCGCGACGCGCCGATTGTTTTCGGAACATAGTATACTTAGGATGGATAATCGAAACGTGCGAATTCGACCAGAAAGCGCAGGACAAGGCTTTGAACCTCTACATCGACACGCGGGGCGCTGGACCCCGGCCCGTCACGTTCACGGAAGCCGTCGTCGACGGGTTGGCGGCGGGAGGCGGGCTGTACGTGCCCGAGCGCGTCCCGGAGCTCTCCCTGGAGGACATCGCGGCGCTGGCGCAGCTGCCCTACGCCCAGCGCGCGGCGCGTATCTACCGGGCGTTCGACGTCGACCTGCCCGCCGAGACCATCGAAGAGCTCATGGCCCAGGCCTACGGCGACAACTTCGACGACGAGCGCATCTGCCCCATCACGTCGCTCACGGCCGACACCCACGTGCTGGAACTGTGGCACGGCCCCACGAGCGCGTTCAAGGACATGGCGCTGCAGTGCCTGCCGCGGTTCTTCTCCGCAAGCGCCGCCCAGCTGCGCGAGCAGGGAAAGCTCGACCACGACTTCCTCATCCTCGTGGCCACGTCGGGCGACACGGGCAAGGCCGCGCTCGAGGGCTTCCGCGACGTGGACGGCGTGTCCATCGCCGTGATGTACCCCGACGGCGGCGTGAGCGACATCCAGTTCAAGCAGATGGCCACGCAGCGCGGGCGCAACGTGCAGGTGTGGGGCGTGCGCGGCAACTTCGACGACTGCCAGACCGGCGCGAAGAACGTGTTCGGCGACGAAGCCTTCGCCGCGCGGCTGCTCGAAGAGCACGGCGTGGCGCTCTCCAGCGCGAACTCCATCAACTGGGGGCGCCTCATGCCCCAGATCGTGTACTACGTGTCGGCCTATGCGCAGCTCGTAGCCGACGGCAAGCTGGGGCTGGGTGACGAGCTGGACGTATGCGTGCCCACCGGCAACTTCGGCAACATCCTGGCCGCCTACTACGCCAAGCGCATGGGCGTGCCGCTGGGCATGCTCTTCTGCGCGAGCAACGAAAACCGCGTGCTCACCGACTTCATCAACACGGGCACCTACGACATATCGGAACGCGACTTCGTGCTCACGCCGTCGCCGTCCATGGACATCCTCGTGTCGTCGAACCTGGAGCGCCAGCTGTTCGAGCTGACGGGGCGCGACGCCGAGGCCATCGCCGGCTGGATGTCCGACCTGCGCGAGCAGCGCCGCTTCCGTGTGGACGAGGAGACGTTCGCCCGCGTGCGGGAGCTGTTCGCCTCCGACTCCATCGACAACGCCACGTGCCTGGATACCATCAAGCGCGTGCTCGACGAGCACGATTACCTGCTGGACCCGCACACGGCCGTCGCCTATCAGACCGCCGAGAACCTCCGGGGCGAAAATCCCGTGCTCATCGCCAGCACGGCGCACTGGGCCAAGTTCGGCGACAACGTGTACCGCGCGCTGCACGGCCTGGAGCCGGGCGCGCCGCTGCCCGACGACGTTGCCGCGCTCTCCGGCTGCGCGCTGAACCAGCTCATCGCGCGCGAGACGGGGCACGACGACATCCCCCGCGGCCTGGCCGAGCTCGATGCGCTGCCCATCCGCTTCGGCGAGGTGATAGAGGGAGGCACGGACAGCATCGAGGCGGCCGCCGCGCGCTTCCTGGAGAAGCTGGACGCGACGACGCCCGCACGCAACGACTGACGGTCCCCGCAGCGACGGCGGACATGACCAGAAAAGGATGAGGATAGACTATGAGCGAACTTGCGAACCTGAAGCCGACGATCAGGCTGTCCATCATGAACCCCGAATCCGAGAGCGGCTCGCTGTTCGGGCGCGGCATCGCGAACCTGTGCCTGGGCGTGCGCGAGACGGGCTCGCTCAACGCGTCCGCCAAGGGCATGGGCATGGCCTACAGCAAGGCGTGGCGCATCGTGAAGGACACCGAGGCGGCGCTGGGCATCCAGCTGCTCGACCGCGACGGCGCGCACGGATCCACCCTGACCGAAGCCGGCGACAAGCTGCTCGACGCCTACGTGGCCATAGACAAGAAGCTGCAGGAAGATGCCGAGAAGGAGTTCGCCCGCATCCTCGGCTAGCAATCAAGCCGCCCTCGCCTGCGCCGCGCGCGAGGCCGCAGAAAAAACGACGAGCCCCGAGAGCGCGCCTGTCCGGAGGGAGCCGGGCAGCCGCTTCTCGGGGCTCGCGCGCACTGCAGGAACGCTAGCAGCCGTTCGAGCAGGTGAGGGCGCGGTCCTCGCGAGCGAGGCCGTGCTTGACGCGGTCTGATTCCTCGGCGGTCTTCGCATCGTTCCAGCGGTCCATCGTACCCACCAGGTAGCCCGTGATGCGGCGGATGCGGTCGAACGGCACGGCCTCGAACCCATACGTGATACCCACGTCCTCGCCGTCGACGTCCAGATTCAGGGACTGCAGCACCTGGCCGGGATGCTGGGCGTGCGCACGGTCGATGTACGCCTCGATCTCGCGCTGCGTAACCGTTTGGTCGCTCTCGTTGGCGTAGGCGATGGCGACGTCGATGCCGGAAACCTTCAGTTCGATCTTCTGGGGCATGGTGGCTCCTTTAATTGGTATAGTTTTAGTATCATTTACGGAAGCCATCATAGCACAGCGACGCGAGGCGTGCGGGAGGTTTCCGGCAACGGCCGGGCAACGACGGGCGCGCCAGAGGGGCTGCAGCCG
>HHCFC01400__coassemble_1044_pt1 | contig 34824 bp, 27 predicted proteins | sample HHCFC01400__metabat2_low_PE_042 | metagenome-assembled genome bin HHCFC01400 | reverse complement strand
CACCATGGACATCCGTCAGGCAAAGCAGCAGATCAAAAACGCGATGGTCGCTTACTTCTCGAAGGACGAGTTCGGCAACTACCGCCTCCCCACCGAGCGGCAGCGCCCCGTGTTCCTGCTGGGCGCGCCCGGCATCGGCAAGACGGCCATCATGGAGCAGATCGCGCAGGACCTCGACGTGGGGTTCGTGTCGTACTCGATGACGCACCACACGCGCCAAAGCGCGCTCGGCCTGCCCTTCATCGCGAAGAAGACCTACGACGGCGTGGAGTACGACGTGTCCGAGTACACGATGAGCGAGATCATCGCCGCCGTGTACGATTCCATGGAGGCCACCGGCAAGCGCGAGGGCATCCTGTTCCTCGACGAGATCAACTGCGTGTCAGAAACGCTGACGCCTGCGATGCTGCAGTTCTTGCAGTACAAGATCTTCGGGCGCCATCGCGTGCCGGACGGCTGGATCGTGGTGACGGCCGGCAACCCGCCCGAGTACAACCGCACGGCGCACGATTTCGACATCGCCACCTGGGATCGCCTCAAGCGCATCGACGTGGAGCCCGACTTCGCCGCCTGGCGCGACTTCGCCGTGGAGACGGGCGTGCATCCCGCCGTGCTCACCTACCTCGACATCGAGCGCGACCACTTCTACCGCGTGGAGACCACCGTGGACGGCAAGTCGTTCGTCACCGCGCGCGGCTGGGACGACCTGTCGGCCATGATGAAGCTGTACGAGGAACAGGGCATCCCCGTCGACGAGCTGCTGATCGGCCAATACGTGCAGAACGCCGAAATCGCGAAGCGCTTCAGCGTGTACTACGACCTATTTACGAAGTACCGAGCGGACTACCAGATCGACCGCATCCTGGCCGGCGAGGCCGAGCGGGGCGTGCTCGACCGCGCCCGCGAGGCCGCCTTCGACGAGCGCGTCTCGCTCATGGGCCTCATCACCGACGCCCTCGGCAGCCGCCTGCGCGACGCCGTGCTGGAGGAACGCGCCGTGGAGTTCATGCACGGCAGGCTTGCCGCGCTGCGCGATGCGCTCGAAGGCGACGACGCGAACGCGCTGCCCCTGCTTCGCGAGGAAGCCGCCTCGCTGCAAGCGCGGCTGACCACCGAGCGCAAGGCGGGGCTGCTGTCGGACGAGAAGTACGTGGCGTACGAGCGCACGCTCGCGCTGGTCGATCGCGCGCTGCGCTGCGACGCGGCGGGCGGCGGCGTGCCGTTCTCGCGCGTCAAGGAGCTGTTCGCCGAGCAGGTCGATGCGCTCGACGCGCGCATCGCAGACACCTCGAGCGCGCTCGACTGCGCTTTCCGGTTCGTCGAGGACGCGTTCGGCGGCGGCCAGGAGATGCTGCTGCTCGTCACCGACCTGTCCGTCAACCGCTACGGCATGGCCTTCATCAACGACCACGGCTGCGAGCGCTACTTCGCCCACAACGAGGACCTGCTGTTCTACGAGCGCGGCTCCGACCTGATCGACCGCATCAACCGTTTGGACTTGACGGAAGACGAGTAGCACCCGGCGGCCGGCCGCCATCGCGCAACGAGGCGCCTTCCCTCACCCATCGAAAAGGGACGTCCTTGCGGGCGTCCCTTCGTTTTCGAGCGTTTCGACGGCCGGGGGGCCGCATGAAAAGACGCCTTCCTAGTGCCGGAAGTGGCGATGCCCGGTGAACACGAGGGCGATGCCGTGCTCGTCGGCGGCGGCGATCACTTCCTCGTCGCGGATGGAGCCGCCCGGCTCGATGACGGCGGTCACGCCGGCCTCGGCCAGCGCGTCCAGGCCGTCACGGAACGGGAAGAACGCATCGGACGCCGCCACGGCGCCCTGCGCGGCATCGCCCGCCTGCTCCACGGCGATGCGCGCGGAGTTCACGCGGTTCGGCTGGCCGCCGCCCACGCCGATGGTCGCATGGCCCTTCGTGATGGCGATGGCGTTGGACTTGATGGACTTGCACACCTTCCACGCGAACAAGAGCTCGGCGAGCTCGTCCTCGGTAGGCTGGCGCTTCGTGGGCACCGTGAACGCGGCGGAATCCTCGGTCACAGCGTCGGAGTCCTGGCAGAGCAGTCCGCCCTCGACGGAGCGGTACTCCACCTCGCCGCCGGCCGGGTTCACGCCGCCCGTGGACAGCAGGCGCGCGTTCTTCTTGGCGCTGTACATGTCCAGCGCGTCGCCCGCGAACTCGGGCGCGATGATGGCCTCCACGAACTGCTTGTTGTCGAAGATGGCCACCACGATGTCGCTGGTCACCGGGCGGTTGAACGCCATGACGCCGCCGTAGGCGCTCACCGGGTCGCACGCGTGCGCGCGCTGGTAGGCGGCCACGAGGTCGTCGTCCTGGCACACGCCGCAGGGCGTGAGGTGCTTCACGATGACGCAGGCCGGCTCTTCGAACTCGCGCACAGCCGTCCAGGCGGCGTCGAGGTCGAGGTAGTTGTTGTACGACAGCTCCTTGCCCTGGTGCTGCTTGGCGTGGGCGAGCGAGTGCTCGGCGTTCGCGTAGCCGTCGCGGCGGTAGAACGCGGCTGACTGGTGCGGGTTCTCGCCGTAGCGCAGGTCCTGCACCTTCTGCAGGCGCACACAGCGCTCGGCCGGGAACTTCGCGTCGCCCTCGCCCTCCAGCTGGGCGCCCATCCACGCGGCGATGGCGCCGTCGTAGGCCGCCGTGGTCTGGAACACGTCGAGCGCGAGCTTGGCGCGCGTGTCGCGCGTCGTGGCGCCCTCGTTGGCGCGCATCTCGGCCAGGATGGCGTCGTAGCTCTCGGGGCGCGTGACCACGGCCACGCTCTCGAAGTTCTTCGCCGCGGAGCGCAGCATGGACGGGCCGCCGATGTCGATGTTCTCGATGCAGGTGCCGAAGTCGGCCCCGCCGGCCACCGTCTTCTCGAAGGCGTAGAGGTTCACCACCACCATGTCGATCATCTCGATGCCGTGCTCGGCCGCCTGGGCCATGTGGGCCTCGTTGTCGCGCTTGGCCAGCAGGCCGCCGTGCACGCGCGGGTGCAGCGTCTTCACGCGGCCGTCCATCATCTCGGGGAACTGCGTCACGTCGTCGATGGGCGTGACCGGCACGCCGGCGTCCTTGAGGGCGCGGGCCGTGCCGCCGGTGGAGATGATCTCCGCCCCGAACTCGTCCACGAGCGCGCGGGCGAAGTCCGCGACGCCCGTCTTGTCCGTGACGGACACGAGCACGCGCTTGATCTTAGGATCGCTCATATGGTCTTACATCCTTTCTGTTGGGTGGTGCCGCCTCTCCGCAGGTCCGGCGGCAACGATACGGCAACAATGATAGCAGCCGAACGGCGCCCTACGCGCACAGCATCGCCAGAAGCAGCCAAAACGCACGGAGGCGGCGCGGCGAACGCGGAGCCTTGGAGCGGCGCGCGCCTCCGTCCGTCGCGAGCGTCTCTCCGCGCGCGAGAACCGCCCTCTCGTGGCAGAAATCGACGATAGTTGATCATCGAAACAGGGCCATCGGACGAGTGCGAAAAAACACTCGATGATGACCAGGCGAAACAGATGGGCGCCTTCGTTACCAGCTGACGAAGGCGCCCGCAGATGATCAACTAACGTCAATTTCTGCCACGAAACAGGATTGTTCGCGCGCTCGGGGCGAGCGGCAGCCTCCCGAACGCACCGCATCTGGAGAAGGCGAGCCTCAGCGGCCCAGACTCTTCTCGTGGCGCTCGCGCGCCTCGTCGCTGTACCGCTGTCGGTAGCGCATGTCCACGAGCTCAGCGACGATGGCGATGGCCAGCTCGGCAGGCGTCTTCGCGCCGAACTTCAAGCCGATGGGGCGCTTGACGCGCGCCCAATCCTCCTCGGTGGCGCCGGCCGCCAGCACCAGCTCGTGCACGCGGTCGTTCTTGCCGGCGCAGCCCATCATGCCCACGTAGTGCGCATGATGCCCGGTGGCCCACACGCAACCTTCAGGGTCGAACATGTGGCCGCGCGTGAGCACGCACACGTAGTCCTCGGGCGCGCAGTCCAGCTCGCCGAGCGCGTCGAAGTTGCCGCCGGGCAGCACGATTCGCCGGGCGCGGGGGAAGCGCGCCTCGTTCAGATACGCCTCGTCGTAGTCCACCGCGGTCACGGCGAAGCCCACGTGGTCGGCGAGCGCCGCCACCTCGCTCGCGGCGTCCGACGCGCCCAGCAGCCACACGCGAACCTGTTCGAACAGCGGCACGGAGAGCCAGGTGAGGCCCTCGAACTGCTCGTTGTGCATCGAGGGGCCGCGCGTGGCGTCCTTCATCTGGAACGTGTCGCGCGGGCTGAACGGCCGCGACGCGACGATCTCCTTGGCGTCGTTGCAGAAGAACACGAGCGGCTCGCCGTCGGCGGAGCCCGCGTCGCCGTACTTCTTCGTCACCTCGTTGTCGGTGTTGGCCTGCGCCTCGGCGGCATCGTAGACCACCTTGAAGCCGAGCCAGGCGAGGTCGCCCTCGTCCATCGCGCGCAGGGCGCGCTCGAAGGTGGGGACGTCGGCCGTGGTCAAGCTCGCGGCGACCACGTCAAGGTACGACGGGTCCACGTGTTGGTTGCCCTCGAGCGCCTCGGCCGAGAAGCATGGGAAGTCCTCGGGCGAGAGCCGGGGCGTACGCCCCGCCATCAGGTCGTCGACGATGCTTTGCAGCGTTTCCTTGTTCATGGGCAGGGCTCCTTACGGTCGACAAGCACGATTGCGAGCTGCGCGCTGGACACGGCCGAATACGCATGCCCCCCCCCGCGCGCCGAAAGAGGGGCCCTGCACGTCAGGCGCGCCTTTCGCACGACCGGACCGGGAAAGCGAACGTCAGGCAGGGGCGATATGCACTTTGCGATCCTCGCCCACGCTCACGCGGCCCTCGGCCACGAGGCGCAGCACCTCGGGATAGAGCGCGTGCTCGGCCTCATGGATGCGCGCCTCGAGCGCCTCCAGCGTGTCGCCCTCGCGCACCTCCACAGCACGCTGCGCCACGATAGGGCCCTTGTCGTAGTCCTCGTTTGCGAAGTGCACGGTGATACCCGTCACCTTCACACCCGCGCCGAACGCGTCGGCGATGGCATGTGCGCCCTTGAAGGACGGCAGCAGCGCCGGATGCAGGTTGAGCACGCGGTCGGGGAACGCGTCGAGCATGACCGGCGTCACCTTGCGCATGTAGCCCGCCATGACCACGTATTCCGCCCCCGCCTCGCGCAGTTCAGCCACGATGCGCGCATCGGCCGCCTCCGGGTCGGCGTACGCATCGCGGTTGAGAACAGTCACGGGGATGCCTGCCGCCTTCGCGCGCTCAATGCCGTAGGCGTCCGGCCGCGACGACACCACCCGCACGATATCCACCGGCAGCCCCTCGCCCGCCTCGTCGATGATGGCCTGCAGGTTCGTGCCGCTCCCAGAGAGCAGCACCCCGATTTTAAGCGGTTCGGCCATGACCCTACGCCTCCGCGCCGGCGTCGTACCCGTAGAGCTCGCCGTCGTTCGCGTAGCGCACCGCGCCCTCGCCGGCCACGACGCGGCCCACGCGGTACGTGGCCTCGCCGGCCTCGGCCAGGGCGGCCTCCACCTCGCCGGCGCGCTCGGGATCGACGATCAAGACCATGCCCAGGCCCATGTTGAACGTCTTCAGCGCCTCCGCCTCGTCGAGGTGCGCGGCGCCGCACACGAACCTCGCGATGGGAGGCACGGGCCACGTGCCCAGGTCCACCTCGGCGTCGCAGGTCTTCGGCAGCGCGCGGTCCAGGTTCTCGGAGATGCCGCCGCCCGTGATGTGCGCCAGCGCGCGCACGGCGCCGGGGCAGGCGTCCAGCACGGCGCGCACGGGCTTCACGTAGATGCGCGTGGGCGTGAGCAGGGCGTCCTGCAGGCTCGCGCCGTCCAGCTCCTCGCGCTCGAGGCGCAGCTCGTAGTGGGTCTTGCCCTCCACGCACACCTTGCGGGCGAGCGAGTAGCCGTTGGAGTGCAGGCCGCTCGACGCCAGGCCGATCAGCACGTCTCCCTCGCGAACGGCCGCCGGATCGAGCATCTTCGCGCGGTCGACCACGCCCACGCAGAAGCCGGACAGGTCGTAGTCGTCCGGGTCCATGACGCCGGGGTGCTCGGCCATCTCGCCGCCGATGAGCGCGCAGCCGGCCTGCTTGCAGCCCTCGCCGATGCCCGCCACGATCTCGGCCACGTTCTCGGCCTTGAGCTTGCCGATGGCCACGTAGTCCAGGAAGAACAGCGGCTCGGCGCCCGTGGCCAGTATGTCGTTCGCGCACATGGCCACCAGGTCGATGCCCACCGTGTCGTGCTTGCCGGCCAGCTGGGCCACCTTGAGCTTCGTGCCCACGCCGTCGGTGCCGCTCACCAGCAGCGGGTCGTCCATGTCCTTGGCCGCCGCGATGGAGAACAGGCCGCCGAAGCCGCCGATGTCGCCCACCACCTCGGGCCGGTACGTGTCGTGCACGACGCCCTTGATGGCGTCCACGGCGCGCGCGCCCTCGGCCGTGTCCACGCCCGCCTGCGCGTAGGTCGTGGCCTCCTCGTCCATCCAGCTGGGCATCGCGGGGGCGTCGTCGGCTCCGGCGGCGCTCACGGTTATTCTCTCGGTCATGGTAACGCTCCTTGCTTGATCGTGGTCCCCTACTGGTCGCCTTCGGCGTATATCTCCTCGAAATCCTTCTTCGTCTTGAAGCTCTTCTTCGCCACGGAGGAGGGAATCTCCACCGGGTAATCGCCCGTGAAGCAGGCGTCGCAGAAGCCCTGGCACCGCGCATCGGGCACGGCGGCGCGCAGGCCCGCGAGCGAGATGAACGCCAGCGAGTCCGAGCCGATCCACGCGTTCATCTCGTCAAGCGTCATGTTCGCCGCGATAAGCTGGTCGCGCGTGTCGGTGTCGATGCCGTAGAAGCACGGCCACCTGACCTCCGGGCTCACGATGCGCAGGTGCACCTCGGCCGCGCCCGCGTCGCGCAGCATCTGCACGAGCTTCTTGGAAGTGTTGCCGCGCACGATGCTGTCGTCGATGACCACGAGGCGCTGCCCCTCGATCACCGAGCGCAGTGGGTTCAGCTTCAGGCGAATGCCCAGCTGCCGCATGGCCTGGGTGGGCTCGATGAACGTGCGGCCCACGTAGCGGTTCTTCACGATGCCGTCGGCATACGGGATGCCGCTCTCGGCCGCGAACCCGAGGGCCGGCGGCACGCCCGAGTCGGGCACGCCCAGCACGAGGTCGGCCTCCACGGGCGCCTCCTGCGCCAGGATGCGCCCCATGCTGCGGCGGGCCTGGTACACGCTCTGCCCGTCGATCACGCTGTCGGGGCGGGCGAAGTACACGTACTCGAAGATGCACGCGGCCGGCCTGCCTGCGGGAACGCCCTGCTCGGCGTGCATGCCGTCCTCGTTGAAACGCACGATCTCGCCCGGGGCGACGTCGCGCACGTAGCGAGCGCCCACGATGTCCAGCCCGCATGTCTCGCTGGACACCACCCAGCCGCGTCCGCCCGGCAGCTCGCCGATGCACAGCGGGCGGATGCCGTTCGGGTCGCGGAACGCGTAGAGCGAGTCGGGGCTGGCCAGCACCATGGCGTAGGCGCCCGACAGGTCCTCCATGGCGCGGCGGATGCCGCTGCGAAGATGGTGCGTGGCCTGCGTCACCTGGCCGATGGCCTTCGCGGCCACCTCGCTGTCGGTGTTCGAGCGGAACTGCACGCCCTCGTCCACGAGGCGGGCGCGCAGGCGGCTCGTGTTCACGAGCGTGCCGTTGTGCGCCAGCGCGATGAGCACGTCGTCGATGGCCGAGATGTGCGGCTGGGCGGCCTCCCACGACGCGGCACCGCCGCTCGTGGAGTAACGGGCATGGCCCACGGCCACGAAGCCCTCGAGCGCCGCGAGGGTGGCCTCGTCGAACACCTGCGTCACCAGGCCCAGGTCCTTCGCCGCCACCACGGTCTCGCCGTCGCCCACGGCGATGCCGGCGCTCTCCTGGCCGCGGTGCTGCAACGCCTGCAGCCCGAAGCAGGCCATGCGGGCCACATCCTCGCCGGGGGCGAACACGCCGAACACGGCGCACTCCTCCTCCAGACGGTCAGGACGTTCCCCGGGAAGCACGGACGTGCTCACGCGGCGACCTCCTTCGACGCGCCGTCCACGGCGGCAGCGGCCTCCGGGTCGACGGCGGCATCGGCGCCGCCTACGGCCGCGACGTTTGCCACCGTGCTCTCCTCGAGGTACGAGAACAGCACGTAGCGCCCGTCGCTCGGGAGATTATCGCAGGTGGCGAACGCGAACAGGTGCGCGATGTCCGCCGCTGCCGGCGCGTCGGAAACCGCCACGACCGAGCGGTCGACCTTGTCCTGGATGTAGGAGGCCAGCTCCTCGCCGGTCGCGAACGCCGTCTGGGCCAGCGGGTCGTCGGCCGCCACATGGACGAGCGAGAGCGACCGCAGCTTGAAGTTGCCCTGCGGCGTGAGGATATAGGCCGTGCGGTGGGCGTTGAACTGGTCCGGGTTCTCGAAATCCGCGATGGCGGCGAACATGGAGCCGTTGTTCAGATGGTGCCCGTACACGATGTTGTTCGCGTCGGAGAAGTCGGCCGCGTTCGCCGCCGACAGGAAGATGGAGCCGTACGTGGCACCCCATGTTTGCTGGCCGTTGAAGTCGGTGGTGAGGTACTTCTCGTCGTCGGTCGTGTGAACGATGGGGTAGTTCACCGCGGTGCCGGGGATGTAGACCCATCCCACGGTATCGGGGTTGATGGCCAGGAGGCGGTCCCAGTCCACCGTGAGGTCGGAAAGCGCCGTGCCCTCGATGTCCTCCGGTGCCATGAACACTTCTTCTGCCACGGAGTCGTAGGCGTTCTGCCCTTGCCAGTAGCTGTAGCCGATGGCGCCGAGAGCCGCAAGCGCGACCACGAACACCATGAGCGCGATCCAGAACACGATGCGCCAGGGGCCGCCCTTCTTCGCGCCGCCGCGGCCCTTGCCCTTGCCGCCACGACCGCCGTCGGCGGCATCCGCGCCGTACGCGGCCGGAGCCGCATGTCCTGCCTGGACAGGGCGGAAGCCCTGCGAGCGGGCCCCCTGCTGGGGCGGGCAATGTCCCTGCCGACCTTGCTGTTGCGGCCGTCCTTGGGGGGCCGCCTGCCGCCACGGCTGCACGGCGTGCTGCTGCGCCGCCGGACGCTGGGCCGCCTGCGGGCGAGTTGCCTGCGGGGAGCCCGCCTGGCGCTGCTGGGGAGCGCGTTGCTGCGCCTGCCCCGCCTGGCGTGCTTCGGGCCGGGCCTGGCGCTGCGGCTGCTGCAGTTGCGGTTGCGAAGGCTCCTGCGGTTGCGGCTGGCGGGCGGCATGCCGGGGGGCCCGCTCGTCAGGCTGCGCGGAGCCGCGCTGCGCGTGGCGACCGCGCGGCGTCGGGTCGGGGTATTGTCGATACTCGGCCATAGCTCCCTTTCGGATGGACGAATGCCGGACTACGCGCGGGACCTCGCCCGCCGTTTCCAGACCGTTACCATAATAAGCAAACGCCCCCGGAATGGGGGCGCGATGCCTCGAAAACGCTCATATTTCACGAAGCGGCAGTTCCAGCAGATCTACTTCTTCTTCATCTCGTCGATGAAGCCCTTGGCGATGAAGACGACGATGATAAGAACGATGATGGCCACGATTACCCAAATCGCCCACATGGGAATCTGCATTCCGAAAAGTTCCACCATGGTGGCTACCCCTTTGTCCAAGCACGCCGAAGCATGCGGTTCGATTCCGATTATCTGCTCATGGTAGCGCTATCTCACTTTTCGCGCAAGCGCGCTTCGAGCGCATCGTTGATTATTTTGAGGGCCTTGACGCGGGCGTGGCGCTTGTCGTCGCTCTCCAGCACCATCCAGGGCGCGAAAGGCGTGGACGTCAGGCGGAACATGTCCTCGATAGCCGCTTTGTACTGGGGGTACTTGTCGCGGTTGCGCCAGTCCTCGTCGGTGATCTTCCACTGCTTCGCCGGATCCTGCTCGCGGTCGCGGAAGCGGCGCAGCTGCTCCTCGGGGCTCACGTCGACCCAGAACTTCAGCAGGATGGCGCCCCAGCGCACCAGCTCGCGCTCGAACTCGTTGATCTCGTCGTAGGCACGGCCCCACTCGGAAGGCGTGGCGAACCCCTCGACGCGCTCCACGAGCACGCGGCCGTACCAGCTGCGGTCGTAGATGCCCACGTGGCCGGCCTTGGGCAGGCGCGTCCAGTAGCGCCACAGGTGCGGATGCAAAAGCTCCGGCTTCGTGGGGGCCGGGCTCGGGAACACGGTGTAGGCGCGGGCGTCGAGCGCCTGGGCCACGCGCTTGATGTTGCCGCCCTTGCCCGCCGCGTCCCAGCCCTCGTACATGACCATGAGGGGGATGCGCTTCTGGTACATCTCCATCTCCAGCTTGTTCAAGCGCTCCTGCTCGGTTTTGAGCTGGCGTTTGTAGTCGTCGGGCGCCAGCACCAGTGAGTGGTCCACCGCATCGAGGGCGGGATAGTCGTCCACGATGACGAAGCGCGAGACGCGGGGGGCGCGTGCCGAGGCCTCGGCAGCCTCCTGCTCGGCGGCGGCGCACACGGCCTGCTCCTGCTCTAACGTGCGCTCGCCAGCCGGCGCCTCGTCCAAAAGGCCGGCCGAGTTCGCCTGCGCCTTCGCGGCCGCCTCGGCCACGGCAGGATCGGGCTGGGCGTCAAGCGCGCCCTTCACGGCCTCCACGAGCGTCTCGGCGATGGCCAGGTTCGCCGCACGCTTGTCCTCGCCGTTCACCAGGTGCCACGGCGCGTACGAGAAGTTGCTCCCCTCCAGCAGATGGTCGTAGAGGCGATACGCCTGCGCGTAGTTGCGCACGCTGGCCAGCTTCTCCTTGCTCACGCGCCAGCGCGTGGCCGGGTTGTCGTGCAGGCGCTCGAGACGCTTCTTCTGCGCGTCCTGGCCCACGTGCACGAAGAACTTCACCACCACGTAGCCGTCGTCCACGAGCTGCTGCTCGAAGTCGGCAGCGGAGGTGAGGTAGCGGTGCAAGAGGTCGATGTGCCGCTCGTCGCGCGCCCGCTCCACGGCGGCGACGGCCTTCTTGCCGGCCTTCTTCCCGTCCTTGCCGGCGCCGCCGTCCGACCCGCCCAGCGAGAGCGCGCCGAACTCCGTGTACAGCAGGTGCTGCGTGGCGGCCGTGTACCAGCCGCGGTCGTAGAACGTCATGGCGCCGCGCGGGCCGAGCGCGCGCCAGAACTCCTGCATGACCGGGAAGAAGCCCGTCACCCCCTGATCGGCCCCCGCGAAGGCGCGGGCGGCCTCCACGTCCAGGTCCTCGGTGACGTAGACGCTCGTGGCGCGCGCGTCCAGGTTGTACATGAGGTCGGAGATGCGGCTGCCCTTGCCGGCGCCGTTCCAGCCCTCGAACAGCACCACCAGCCCCACGCCCTTCTTCACCGCTTCCTGCTGCAGCACCACGAGCTCTTCCATGAGCGCGTCGCGACGCGGCTTGTAATCCTCTTTGGGCAGCGGGGGACGTGAGAGGTCGACTGACTCGAGCATAGGGCATCCTTTCCCGAAACGGTGCGCCCATCATAGCACAGGCCGCGGACGCGCTCGGCAGCTTGAACAGGAAGGGGAAACGGGGTTCCGGGCGCCCGAGGCGCGCGAGCCTGCGCATGGGCGGTCGGGCACCGCGGGAGGACGGTCAGGCAGCCTCGGCGACCCGCGCAGAGGAGCCCTCGCCGCGGCGCTCCAGGCGGCGGTTTCGTGCGAACAGGGCGATGTCCGTTGACACGAGCACCAGGTCGAGCACGTAGAGGTACACCACGCCGTCGAAGTTGTACACGAGCTTGTTGGCGATGCCCGCCACGTAGCCGGTGGCAACCACCAGCATGAACAGCAGGCTCTTGCCTTTCGTAGAGCGCGCCTTCGCCGACCGGTAGATGGAAAAGGGCCAGGCGGCCCCGAAGCAGATAAGCATGATGATCTCGAAAATGCTCACGTGAGGTAACTCCTTCGCTCGTTTTATCGACGAAGAGCATCGTACGGCGCAACAACGGCACCGTATGTGTCAAATGCAACGATCGAGAGAACCACCGCGAGTTTTCGAAGGCAAGCCGCCTGACTGGACCTTTACGGCTTCAGCAGGCGGAACGTCGAGCGGTCGAAGTCGATCACGCCCTCGTCGCGCATGCGCGCGAGCACCTTCGACAGCGCCGCGCGGTCGACCTCCAGGTAGTCGGCCAGCTGCTGGCGGTTGAACGGGATGGCGAAGAGGTCGCTTCCGGCGAGGGCGGCCTGCTCGGAGAGGTACGACAGGACCTTGCCGCGCGTCGTGCGCTTCGCCGTATGCGTGATCTTGCGGTTGAGCACGGCGTACTTGCCGGCGAGCATGCGCGCGAAGTTGGCGAGCGCGCGCACGTGGCAGGCGGGCGCGCCGGGCGGCGGGTTCAGTATCCGGCCCGTATCCAGGTACAGCGCGCGCGTGGGAACCAGCGCCAGGCCGTGCGTGTCGAGCGCGGGCACCGGATCGCAGGCACTCGACGCGCCGAACAGGTCGCCCTCCCCCACCTCGGACACGATGCTGGCGTTGCCCCAGAAGTCGTCCTGCATCACATGGAGCGCACCCGACAGCACGAGCCCTACCTCATGCGGCACGTCGCCCTCGCGGAACAGCAGCTCCCCCTTCTCGAATGATTCCTCGTGCGCATCGAAACGCGCGAGGAGCCTTGGCACCTCGCCGGGTTCCACACCCGCGAACAAGGAGAACTCCGCCGGTTCCATCACGCTGCCGCCCCCTCCTTTCTTGCCACCTTCGATCCCATCTTAGCATGGGCCGCGAGGCAGCGCGGCAAGGTGCTCGGATTCGCACAGGGGCAAGTGACGCCGAAAACGCCCTCAACTGTCAAAAACGAGCCGGTTTGGCAACCGGCAAGGCGCCGCAAAGGCGAACATGCCAGCAGCGAGCCAAGTCGAAAGAATGTTTTACCAGGTCACTTGCATTCCTCATAACCATATAGACACAGTAGGAATTGCCAAACTGGCTCTTTTTTGTCATAGGGAGCCGGTTTTCGCGTCAAGCCCCCATAACGAAGGAAGCGCGCACGGTTTGGAGAGAGCGCAAGGGGAAGGAAGGGTCCCCCTTATCAGCCGGCCGGGAACGCGCGAGTCAAGAGTGTCGATCCGGCGCGCAAAGCCTCCGAGGCCGACCGCGTGCGTTGGCGACCCCCCCCCCGTGCGCGTTCGGCCGGCCGATGAAAAGGAGTCCTTACCCTCATCGGCAAAAGCCCGCCTCCCCGCCCACATCAACGGCACGTAAAACTTTGGCCCCGGTTCGCGCCGCGCGCTTGCGGAGGCGCGCCAATTCCCTAGAATGGATTCGTTGACCGGAGAGCGCGGTGCATCCCGGCGTGGATAGGCGCCGCCCGACAGACAAGAGAACCCGCCATGCCCAACTATGCCGTAATCGACCTGGGGTCGAACACCATCCGCCTCGTGGTGTACGAGGTGAAGGACGACCGCCGGAAAACCTATTCCAGCAAGGACTTCAAGAGCCTCATCAACGACAAGGTCATGGCAGGGCTGTCCGCCTTCGTAGCCGATGACGGCACGTTCACGGATGATGGGGTGCGCCGCGCGGCAAGCGTCCTCAAGGGGCATGCGAAGCGCGCGCGGTACTTCGACTGCAAGCGCATCGACGTGTTCGCCACCGCCGTGCTGCGCAATGCCGCGAACAGCGCCGAGGCCGTGGCCGCCATCGAGCGCGAGAGCGGGCTGGCCATCGACCTGCTGTCGGCAGCCGACGAGGCGCACCTTGGCTTCGTAGGCGCTACCTGCGACCGCACGATCGAGCGCGGCACGCTGGTGGACATCGGCGGCGGCTCCACGGAGCTCACCCGCATAGAGGACGGGCGCGACTTCGACAACGTGAGCCTGGGCCAGGGCTCGCTCTCCTCCTATGCCGCGTTCGTACGCGCCATCCTGCCCACGCCCGAGGAGATGGACGCCGTGGCGGGCGCCCTCTTCGAGCGGTTGGCCGCGCTGCCCGACCGCGACGCGTACCGCACGGACGTCGTGTACGGCATTGGCGGCAGCGTGCGCGCGGCGGCGAAGATGAGCGCGCAGATATCGCGCGAAATCGTCCGCCCCAAAACGATGACGGCCGCCCAGATTCGTGCGATACTGAACCTGTGCCGCACCGACCCCGACGCGTTCGCGCACCTGGCGCTCAAGGCGTCGGCGGAGCGCATCCACACGCTCGTGCCGGGATGCCTGATCCTGGACACCCTCATGAGCGCCTTTTGCGCGAGGCGGCTTGATATCTGCAAGTACGGCGTGCGCGAGGGTTATCTCGTGGAACGCGTGCTGGGATAGCGGGTTCAAGACGAAGGGAGCTTGCATGGACACCCCGAAGGATATGCCGAACCCCGAGGAAACCGCGGACCCGGCGGCCGCCGCAACGCAAGCCGCCCCCGCCGCCCAGGTCGAGGCCGAAGCGAAGCGGGCTGCCGCCTCATCGCGGGACGAAATCGCAGCGCAGGCCGACGATGTTGCCCTGGCCGATGCCGCCGCAACGCAGGTCTCCGCCCCGGTGCGGGGCGAGGAAGCAGCGCAGGCCGCCGACCCCGGGCCGGGCGCGGCCCCTTATATGCAGAACCGCGAGCTGTCGTGGCTCACGTTCAACGAGCGCGTGCTGGACCAGGGCGCCGACGAGACGGTGCCGCTGCTCGAGCGCCTGAACTTCGTCTCCATCTTCTGGAGCAACCTGCAGGAGTTCTTCATGGTGCGCGTGGGCAGCCTGACCGACCTGTCGCTCGTGAAGAAGCACATCGTGGACTCGAAGTCGGGCATGACGCCCTCCGAGCAGCTCGACGCCATCTACGCGCGCTGCCACGAGCTGTACCCCATCCAGGAGCGCACGTTCGAGGAGGTGCGCCGCCTGCTGGGCGAACACGGCGTGCAGCACCTGCGCCCCGACGAGCTGGACGACGGGCAGCGCGCATGGCTTTCCGCCTACGTGCACGACAACGTCATGCCGTTCCTGTCGCCGCAGATCATCAACGCGCGCCACCCCTTCCCCCACCTGGAGAACGGCGCCCTGTACGTGGTGGTGCGCCTGAACGACGAGGCGGAGCGGCAGCGCAAGAAGGAGGCCGCGAAGGCAAAGGCCGACAAGGACGGGAAGACGGACAAGGCCGCCGTCAAGGAGGCCAAGAAGGCGAAGAACCTGGGCGCCGAGGGCGTGACGCTGGGGCTCGTGCCGATGCCGCGCCAGTGCGAGCGCGTCATCGCGCTGCCGGGCAAGGGCAAGGAGCTGGCCTTCGTCCTGCTGGAGCACGCCATAGAGATGGTGGCGGCCGAGATATTCTCCATGTACACCGTGAAGCACACGAACGTCATCTGCGTCACCCGCAACGCCGACCTCGACGCCACCGAGGGCTCCGACGAGGCCGACGAGGACTACCGCGAGCACATGAAGCGCATCCTGAAGAAGCGCTCCCGCCTGGCCCCCGTGCGGCTGGAAAGCGAGCGCCCGCTGTCGGCCACGCTGGAGAAGCTGCTGCTGGCGCGCCTTAACCTAAGGCCCCACCAGGTGTTCTCCACCTCGGTGCCGCTCGATTTGGGCTACACGTTCGGGCTGGCGTCGCGGCTGCCGGCGAAGGAGCGCGCGGCGCTCACGAACCCGCCGTTCTCGCCGCAGTGGCCGGCGAGCCTCGACCGCAACCGCTCCCTCATCGAGCAGGTGACGGAGCGCGAGACGCTGCTCTCCTACCCCTACGAGAGCATGGACCCGTTCGTGCAGCTTCTGCGCGAGGCGGCGAACGACCCGGCCGTCATCTCCATCAAGATCACGCTGTACCGCCTGGCCAGCCAGTCGCACCTCGCCGAAGCGCTCATCGCCGCAGCCGAGAACGGCAAGGAGGTCACGGCGCTGTTCGAGCTGCGCGCCCGCTTCGACGAGAGCAACAACATCGAGTGGTCGCAGCGCTTCGAGCAGGCGGGCTGCAAGGTCATCTACGGGTTCCGCGACTTCAAGGTGCACTCGAAGATCTGCTGCATCACGCGCCAGACCGACTCCGGCCTGCAGCACATCACGCAGCTGGGCACCGGCAACTACAACGAGAAGACGGCGAAGCTCTACACCGACCTGTCGTTCATCACCTGCGATGCCACGTTCGGCCGCGACGCCGTGGAGTTCTTCCGCAACATGGGCCTGGAGAACACCTCGGACAACTACGACATCATGTGGGTGGCCCCGCTGCAGATCAAGCCCATGATACTGGCCGGCATCGACGCGCAGATCGCCCGCGCGCAGGCCGGGGAGCCGAGCGGGCTGTTCTTCAAGACGAACTCCATCACCGACAAGGACGTGATCGAGAAGCTGGTGGAAGCCTCGCAGGCGGGCGTGCCCGTGACGCTGTTCGTGCGCGGCATCTCGTGCATCGTGCCGGGGCTCGAGGGGCTCACGGAGAACGTGCGCGTGGTGTCCATCGTGGGCCGCCTCTTGGAGCACAGCCGCATCTACGGGTTCGGCCCGCGCGAGACGATGAAGCTGTACCTGTCGAGCGCCGACCTCATGACGCGCAACATGGACAAGCGCATCGAGATAGCCTGGCCCATTTTGAACGACGGGCTGCGCGAGCAGATCCTGGGGTATCTGGACGTGAGCCTGGACGACACGGCGAAGCTGCGCGAGCTGCTGCCCGACAAGAGCTACACGCCGCTCGGCGCGTTCGCGCGCAAGGACGGCGAGGGCGGCACCGTGCTGTTCGACTCGCAGGAGTTCTTCATCAAGCAGGCGCAGGAGCACCGCCTGTCGGCGGCCGAGGAGGCGGCCGCGCGCACGGCCAACCGCGGGCGCGGGGAGAACGGGGCGCAGGAGGCCGTGCTGGCCGCTGCCCAGGCCGCCGTGGAAGCCGCGGTCGGGCGCGTGGCCGAGGAGCGCACGGCGCAGGGGGAGGCCGACGGCGCCGCCGCGACCGCCCAGTCGGTGGCGCGCGCCCTGGCCGCGGCCGAGGCGGCGGCAGAGAGCGCTGCGGAGGAGGTGCTCGCCGAGGAAACGGCCGTCCCGGAGGCTCTGCCGAAGTCGCAGCCGACCCGGGCGCCGAAGGCGGCTCCGGCAGCCCCCACGTCCAAGGCCATGGCGCGTCCGGCACGCCCGGCACGCCCGCACAAGCCCAGCCTGCTCGTGCGCATCCTGAGCAAGTTCGTGCGATAGGGGCGAGAACGGGGCCGGTCCTGCGGATCGGCCCCGTTCTTTTGCAGGCGCACCGCCCGCTCAGTCGAAGCGGCGCAGGGCGCGGCCGAGGCCGGCCAGGCCCGCCCGCAGCACCGGCTCGGGGGCGCAGTAGCCGAGGCGCGCGTGGCCCGGCAGGTCGAAGCGGCTCCCCGGCACGAGCAGCACGCCCTCCTCCTTGAGCAGCTGCAGGCAGAACGTCTCGTCGTCCTCGGGGATGTCCAGCTTGATGCACGACGTGGACACGCCTTGCGGCGCCACCCATGACACGCGCGGCTCGTCGTCGATCCAGGCCTGCGCGATGGCCAGGTTGCCCATCACCAGGGGGCGGTTGCGGGCCAGCACGGCATCGCGGTTCTCCAGCACGTGCACGGCAAGCGCGTCGTTCACCACGCCGCAGCAGATCATGGTGTAGTCGCGGTACGGCCGCAGCATCTCGGCGATCTCCGGGCTCGACGCCGTCCAGCCGATGCGGGCACCGGGCACCGAGTACGTCTTCGACAGGCTGTTCGTGGCCACGCCGCGCTCGTAGATATCCGCGATGGAGGCGAAGCCCTCCGTGCCCACGAGCGGTAGGTACACCTCGTCCACGAGCACGTAGGCACCCACGCTGCGCGCGATGTCGGCCACCTGCTCCATGAACGCGCGGTCGAGGAACGTGCCCGTGGGGTTGTTCGCGTTGTTCAGGCAGATGAGCTTCGTGTCGGGGCGCACGAGGCGCTCGAGCTCGTCCAGATCGGGGTACCAGCCGCGGTCCTCGTGGATGCGCCATAGGTCAACCTCGGCGCCGAGCGCCCGCGGTATGTCGTAGAGCTGCTGGTAGCTGGGGTACTCGGCGACCACGTGGTCGCCGCGCGAAACGAGCGCGAGCGCGGCCAGCAGGTTCGCGCCCGTCGCGCCGTTCGTCTGCAGCACGGCCTCGGGCTCCACGCGCTCGTAGAGCGCGGCCGCCGCCCGCTTGAACGCGGGCGAGCCCTCGATCCAGCCGTAGTTCATCTTCTCGGCGCCCAGGCGTGCGAAGAAGTCCATCTGGGCGGCGCCCTCCCGGGCGTCCTGCGGGAAGGCCGCCTCGGCCCCGTCGGCTACGATGCCGGGCGCCGCTCCCAGCGCCACGAGCTCGTCGAGCGTCATCGACGCGATGGTCGATTGCGCGATGTCGTGCGTCGCGCTCTTCTCGTGCACGTTGAGCCAGTCCTCCACCCCGAACGGTGCGATGTCCATGTTCGTTTCCTTCCCTAGAAGCTGATGACGCCCATTGCCAACAGCACGAGCGACAGCACGCCAAGCGCGGAGATGGCGCCCATGCCAACCTTCTCGCCCATGGTGAGGGCCTTCGCGCCGGCCTCCTTGCGCGCCCGCCAGTAGAAGAAGAAGCCGGGGATGTAGCCCACGCACGTGAGCAGCAGGAACGACCAGCCGTTGAACAGCACGCCCACCACCTGGAACGCAACGGCCACGATGCCGATGGCGCACTGGCCCCACTCATGGTGCTGCGCCGAGAACTTCACCTGGTAGGCCGCCGCGAACGCCCACGTGATGACGATGGCCACCGTGCACATGGAGAACGCGAAGTTGTACGCGTCCTCGGTGAACAGGAGCGTGATCATGAACGCCTGCGTGCACGCGCCCACCACGATGAGCGAGATCTGCGGCGAGCCCTTCTTGTTCAGCCGGTTGAACACGGGCGGCAGCAGCTCGTGCTTAGCCATGAGCGACGTGGTCTCGGACGGCAGGATGGTGAACGACAGCCACGACCCCAGCACGGCGATGATGAGCGCCACGCTGATGAACGCTCCGCCCCAGCCCGGCGCCATGCTCTCGAACACATACAGCATGGCCGGCTTGTCCAGCGCCCCGATCTCGGCGTAGGGCATATACCCGAACGGCAGCACCGACGCGCCCACGTACACCAAAAGCAGCACCACCAAGCCGATGACCGTGGCCTTGCCGGCCTCGCTCTTCTTGCGCGCACGGGCCGACACCACCATGGCGCCCTCGATGCCGATGAACGACCACATCATGATGATCAGGCAGTTCACTATCTGGTCGCCCACGCCGCCCAGGTCCACGCCCTCGCCTGCCATGGCGGCGGCGTTGCCGGCCATCTGTCCCCAGAAGTCGGCCGTGAACACGCCGGCGTTGAACAGCACGATGCTGAACAGGATGAACACCACGATGGGCACGACCTTCGCGATCATGACGATGGCGTTGAGGAACGCCGCGCTCTCAACGCCGCGGATGACGAGGAACGTGATGCCCCACATGATGACGCTGGCCACCACGATGCTGCCGATGTTGTTGCCCGGAAGGAAGTACGGCAGGAAGAACCCGAGCGTGGACATGAGGATGGTGGCGAACGCCACGTTGCCGAGCCACGCCGACAGCCAGTAACCCCAGCCGCTGATGAAGCCCGAGAACTTGCCGAAACCCTCCTCGGCATACGAGAAGATACCGTGCAGGTCGGCCCGCTTCGCGCCCAGGTTCGCGAACGAGAGCGCCAGCGCGAGGAAGCCTACGCCCACGACGCCCCACGCCACGAGCGCGCTGCCCGGGGCGGCCACCTGGCCGATCTGCCCGGTGAGGGCGAACACGCCCGAGCCGATGCAGGAGCTGACCACGAGGCCGATGAGGCCGAACAGCCCGATGCCCTTCTTTTCCTCTTCCATAGGGGGGTGCCTTTCCGCTCAGACGAGTTCCTGATGCGGCAGGAACGCGGTCCGACCGCGCCGCGGTCGACCGGCGCACGCGTCGCGGCCGCGTCCCGTGCCGCGCCGAGAACGATCCCACGACTCCCTGACGCGCGCAATCAAGACAGCCGATCCGTTGACGGTCCTCCGCCGGTTGGTTACGTTCGCACCGGTTCGGGCAATCCCGATGCTTCGAAAGGGTATAATGGACGTAATCTATCATTGGCGGCAAACAAGGCAACCCGGCGCTGTGCCGGGCCGGCGTGGCGCCGTTACGGACGCAAGGGGGAAGCACTTCCATGGACACCGAGATCATCCGCATCATCAACAAGGCGCTCGACGGAGGCCTGCTCGGCAAGAAGGAGATCATGGCCCTGCTGTCGGTGGAGAACCTCTCGCCCGAGGCGTTCGCCATCCAGCAGGCGGGCCGTGCGTTCACCTCGCAGCTGTGCGGGGGCGAGGCGGAGATCCACGCGCACATCGGCCTTGACGCGGCGCCGTGCCCGAACGACTGCAAGTTCTGCTCGTTCGCGGCATCGAACAAGATCTTCCGCACGCACGAGGTCATCCCGCTCGAGCAGGTGATCGCCGAGGCGCAGGCCATGGAGGCCGCCGGCGCGAACGCGCTCTACCTCGTGACCACGGTGCACTACGGCGAGGAGAAGTTCCTGGAGACGGCGCAGGCGGTGCGCGCCGGGCTCTCCACCGACGTCCCGCTCATCGCGAACGTGCCCGACTTCGACGAGGACTACGCGCGCGAGCTCGTGCGCATCGGCATAGCCGGCGTATACCACGTGGTGCGCCTGGGCGAGGGCGTGTTCACGCGCTGCAAGGTGGAGACGCGCCTGAAGACCATGGAGGCCGCGAAGAGCGCCGGGCTCGTGCTGGGCAACTGCATCGACCCCATCGGCCCCGAGCACACGCCCGAGGAGATTGCCGACCTCATCTTGCTCGCACGCGACTTCGAGGTGGGCTTCAGCGGCGCCATGCGGCGCAACACCGTGCCCGGAACCGAGTTCGAGCGCTACGGCAACATCAGCTACGGCCGCCTGGCCACCTACGCCGGCGCCACCGCGCTGGCCACCGGCCCGGGCATCCGCGGCAACTGCACGCACGAGCCCAGCCAGCTCTGCGGCCAGGCCGGCGCCAACATCATGTGGGCCGAGCGCGGCACGTCGCCCCGCGACACCGCCACCGAGACGACGCGCGGCCTGTCCGTCGACCAGGTGCGCGAGATCTACTTCGACACCGACTGGCCCGTCCACGAGGGCCCGTCGCAGTTCTACCCGCCCTACTCCGGCTAGACCCGGCTCCGGGGGCTGCAACAGGGCGACCCCCGATCGGCCGAGTGGGCTCAGCCCTGCGCAACCTGCAGGACGCTCCCAGCGGGCGGCACGCGCAGGGCCCTTGTTCTACGCTCAACTGGAAGAAGATGCCGCAGGCAGGGCCTGCCACGGCCCGCTGCCTATCGCCAGGTGGTGAACCGGCGCTGCACCCAGGCCGTCGCGAAGCTCAGCACCGTCACCACCACGCCGCACACGATGATGCCCGCCACGACGTTGGTGTAGTTGGCGTAGTTGTTCGCGTTGCTGATGAAGTAGCCGATGCCCGACGACGCGCCCAGCATCTCGGCGAACGTGAGCATGAGGAACGCGGTGGTCAGCGACACGCGCAGGCCCTTGAGCACCTCGGGGAGCACGTAGGGCAGGATAATGCGCGTGATCATGGTGAAAGTGCGCACCCCCAGCGTGCGCGCGTTGTCCAGCAGCTGGGCATCGAGCGAGGACGTGCGCACCACCATGTTGAGGAACTGCGGCCAGAACACGCCCAGCAGGATGATGAAGCACGACGCCGTGCGGAACGTGGGCAGCAGCACGATGAGGTACGGCGCGAACACTGTGGGCGGGATGGGCGCCAACACGTTCGCTATCGGGAAGAACATGGCCCGCAACCGCGGTATCCACCCGCAGACGATGCCCAGCACCACGCCGAGCGCGAGACCTCCCACATACCCCATGACCAGCAACGTGACCGACGAGACGATGTCGGCGCCGATGACGTCGGCCTGGGCGAAGAACACGTTGAACACGGCCTCGGGCGCGGGCACGATGACGGTGGGCGCGATGTCGAGCTTCGTGGCGCACACGTCCCACACGATGAACAGCGCCCATACGAGCACCACGATGTCGGTGGGACCCGTGGAGAACGCGCCGCGACGGCGCAGCGCGGCCAGGCGCAGCAGGTAGAGCACCTCGATGACGGCGAGGCCGGCGAGCAGCGGGTAGTACGACACCGTGACCATGCGCTGGTTCGGCATGCACGTCACCACGAGCACGAGGGCCGCCAGCAGCACATGGGCGAATGCGAACTCCTTCCCGAACAGGCGCCTCATGGCAGCACCGCCTTCCCCGGCAGCGCGCCGGGCACGCCGACGCCCGCCTCCCCGAACGCGCCGCCTTCCTCGTCCTCCTCGCCGTCCAGGTAGAACAGGTCGGTCAGCTCGTCCTTGAGGGCCCGGGCGCACGCGTCGTGCGCGAAGATGGCCGACGAGCGCGGCCGCGGCACGTCCACGGCGCGGTCGGCGACGATCTCGCCCCGTCGCATGAACACCACGCGGTCGGCCAGCAGGATGGCCTCGTTGATGTCGTGCGTCACGAACACGACGGTCTTGCGCCGCTCGCCCGAGCGCCACAGGGCGTCGACGAGCTTCTGCAGCGAGCAGCGCGTCTTGACGTCGAGCGCACCGAACGGCTCGTCGAACAGCAGGATATCGGCATCCATGGCCAGCGCCCGCGCGATGGCAACGCGCTGGCGCATGCCGCCGGAGAGCTGGTAGGGGTACTTGCCGGCCGCCGCGCCCATGCCCACGCGGTCCAGGTAGTCGCGCGCCACGGCGGATACCTGGGCCTTCGTCAGCCCGCGGCGCAGCTCCTTGTTGGCCTGCTCCACGCCGAACTCCACGTTGCGCAGGGCGCTCATCCAGGGGAACAGCGCGTAGTTCTGGAACACGACGGCGCGGTCGAGGCCCGGCCCCTCCACCGGCGCGCCGTCGATGCGGACGGTTCCCGCGCTCGGGCGGCTAAGGCCGGCGACAAGCCTCAGGAGCGTGGTCTTGCCGCTGCCCGAGTGGCCGATGACGCAGAGGAACTGCCCGTCGGGCACCTCGAGCGCCACGTCGCGCAGCGCGCGGTCGTCCGCGGCGGCGGCCGTCGGCCTGCCGCCTGCCGCCACGTCCTCGTAGGCGAACGAGACATCCTCGATGTCGATCTTCCCCACGCGCCCTCCCCTTCTCCGTTTCCGAACGCCGGATGCGGGCGCCGGAGCGCCCGCATCCATGGTACCCGATAGCCCGCAGGCCCGCTATTCGTTGTTCTTCGCGTACGCCTGGTCGAGGTCCTTCCACAGCTGCTCGTCGGGCTCGCGCTCGAGCAGCGTATCGAGCGCCGTGCGGTAGATCGACGTCACCACGTAGTCGTCCATGGAGTACGCCGTGGCCTTGTCGATCTCGCCGATGTTCTTCAGCGTGTCGTAGAACTTGAGGACGGCGTTCCTGTTGGGATCGGGCGACGGGTCCATGACGTTGTCGTAGTCGTCCGTGCCGTACATGGCGGCGCGCACGTAGGCCTCCTCCTGGCCGGAGTAGTCCACAAGCAGCGGAATGACCGTGTCGGGCTCCTGCCGGTAGGTCTTGTAGCCGCGCAGCAGGGCCGTCTCGAAGTCCACGAGCGACAGGTACTTCTCGTGAAGCGCCTGCTCGGAGCAGTTCTGGCGGCAGCACGGGTAGTCGCCCGCGTACTGCTTGACGGTGGCGACCACCTTTATGCCGTTGCCGCGCTGCACGAAGCCCTGGGCGTTGTTCGTGATGTACAGGTCGAACTCGCCCTTCTTCACCGCCTCGAAGCCGCCTTGGTCGTTGTCGAAGTACGTGAACGTCACGTCGCCGCCGTTGATGTCCAGGCCCTCGTCCTGCAGCCACTCCTTGAACACCATCTGGCCGGTCTCGGGGCGGTTCACGCCGATGCGGAGCCCCTTGTAGTCCGCGGCCGTCTTGAGCTCGCGGTCGAACGAGTCGAGCGCGCAGATCTCCGAGCCGTTGAGGATGGTGCCGCCGAAGATGTAGGCCTTCGCGCCCTGCGACACATAGGTGCAGGCGGGCACGACGCCGAACAGGTCCATGTCCAACTGGTTGTTGGTGAGCGCGGTCATGGCGTCGTTGAGCGCGATCTGCTGGAACTCCACGTCGCAGCCCTCTTCGTCGAAGTAGCCCAGCTTGTCGGCCACGATGGCGGGGGCGATCTTGATGAGCTTGCCCGTAACGCCGCACACGAGGTGCTCGCCCTTGCCCTGGGTCAGGTAGTCCTGGGACGCCTCGTCGGCCGGCCCCTCGGCCTTCGTTTCGGCCTGGGGCGCCTGGCCGCCGCAGCCGGCAAGGCCGAGGCCCAGGGCGGAAGCCGCCGCCACGCCCGAGAGCGCGCAGAAACCACGTCGCGTGATATTCATAGTGCATCCTCCTCATCGATTGGCACCGTGGAGGCGACCGCGCCTCGCAAGTTGCACCCTGCATCCCTCATAGGATACCGTATACTACTAGACCTGATCCTATAATAGCTTATCACAAGTATCTGGGGAAGGGAACGGCGTTTGGCGAGCGTTCCGAACCGGGGCTCCCGCAAAGAAGGACCCGCTCCAAAGCCCCCTCCATTTTTTGCAGCGAGGGCCCCGTTTCCGGGGCCCTCGGGCAGTGCGATGACAGCGAGGCTCGTCGTGCGTCCAGCGCTACACCTCGCGCTCCACCACGGCGGCGATGGCGTGGGCGTGACGGTCGGCTTCCTCGGCGCTGGCAGCCTCCACCATGACGCGGACGACGGGCTCGGTACCGCTCGGGCGCAGCAGCACGCGGCCGGAATCGCCGAGCTCGGCCTCGGCGGCCTGCACGGCGGCCTGCACGGCGGCATTGCCGTCCACGGCATGCTTGTCGCTCACGTGCACGTTGATGAGCGTTTGCGGGAAGCGCGTCATCACGGCGGCGGCATCGGCGATGGACTTGCCGGCGCGCTTGCAGGCCGCGAGGAACTGCAGCGCCGTGACCAGGCCGTCGCCCGTGGAATTGTGCTCGAGGAAGATCATATGGCCGCTCTGCTCGCCGCCCAGGACGAAGCCGCCCTCGCGCATGGCCTCCAGCACGTAGCGGTCGCCCACCTTCGTCTGCACGAGCTCGATGCCCGCGTCGCGCAGGGCATGCGCGAGGCCCAGGTTGCACATGACGGTGGACACGGCGGTGTTGCCGGCCAGGAGCCCGCGCTCCTTGAGGTCGATGGCGCACACGGCCTCGACCACGTCGCCGTCGATCTCGTTGCCGTGGGCGTCCACCAGCATGACGCGGTCCGCGTCGCCGTCGTGGGCGATACCCACGTCCGCGCCGATCTCGGCCACGAGGTCGCGCACGGGGCCCAGATGGGTGGAGCCGCACTGCACGTTGATGTCGGTGCCGTCGAAGTCCTCGTTGACCACCGTGACGTCCGCGCCCAGGCGGCGCAGCGCCTCGGCGCTCGTCATGCACGAGGCGCCGTGGCCCACGTCGAGCGCCACCTTGAGGCCCGCGAGGTCGATGCCCTCGTCGGCCACGGTCGCCACGGCGTGCGCGATATAGAGCTCGCAGGCGTCGTCCACCGGCAGGGCCACGCCCACGGCGTCGCCGGCCGGCAGCTCATCGGCCGCCGCGCCGCCCGCAGCCACGAACGCCTCGATCTCGTCCTCCACCGCATCGGGCAGCTTGAAGCCCTGGGCGTCGAACAGCTTGATGCCGTTGTACTCGGGCGGGTTGTGCGAGGCCGAGATCACGATGCCGCCGTCGCAGGCAGCTCGCGCACGAGCAGCGCGACAGCCGGCGTGGGAACGATGCCCGCCAACAACGCCGTGCCGCCCATCGACATGATGCCGGCCGCCACGGCCGACTCCAGCATGTCGCCCGAAAGGCGCGTGTCCTTGCCGATGAGGATGGTCTTGCCCTGGAACGCCACGGCCGCCTGGCCGAGCTTGAAGGCGAGGTCGCACGTGAGCTGTGTGTTCGCCACCCCGCGAACCCCATCGGTCCCGAAAAGTCGTGCCATGTTACTTCCCCCTTTTCACGTGTTCGTCGTGGAGGCGGACGGCGCCTTGCGGGCGCTCCGCGTCGGTCATGCGGGTGTTGAGCTCGGCGGCGAACTCGTCGAGGCCGATGCCGTAGCGCTCCAGCGCCACCAGCAGGTGGTACACCACGTCGGCCGCCTCGTAGCGCAGGTGGTCCACCGCCGCATCGTACTCGGGCGGCAGCTCCACGGAAAGCGCGTCGTCCGCGTCCGCACCGGCAACCGCCAGCGTGGCGGCGAGCGACGAGCAGGCCCAGGACTCCACGTCCTTGGCGGCGAGCGCCGTCTCGCCCGCCTCCTCCATGATCTTCTTCAGCACCTCGTCGGCCGGGCCGGAGAGCAGGCGGTGCGTGTAGCTCTCCTCCCCCGCTTCGCGTCGCTCTGCGATGGTGGCCGCGAGCGCCTCGAGCGTGGCCCCGATCTGCGAGGCCGGCGGCGTCTCGCCGGCCGGGAGGTAGGTTTTATCGGACATGTCGTGCCTTTCGATCTCTTGAACCTGACAGGGCGCCGCATGAAGAGGGGGCGCGCCTTGGCGCGCCCCCGATTGCTACTCTTCGATGTCGTCGTCCTCGGCATCCTCGGAGGAGGATTCCTCGTCCTCCTTGGTGGTCAGGCCGAAGCCGAGCGAGCCCACGGAGCCCAGAAGCGCGTCCAGCTCTTCCAAGTTGCGCTGGTAGGAGCGGGGCGGCAGGGCCTCGCCCAGCATGTCCTCGCCCTCGGTGTTGAAGGTCGGGGGCTCGTCGCCGCCGATGAGGATGGTGTCGTCAGGCGAGAACACCATGTCCAAGAGCTGCGACATGTCGTCGCTCGTGGCGGCGAGGTCGTCCTCGATCACGTGCGAGAGGCCGCGTTCCGCCAACCCCTCCTTCAGCTCCTCGATGGCCTTCACGCCGATGCCCTCGATACGCAGCAGGTCCTCCTCGGTGTGGCCCACGAGGTCGGCCACCGTCTCGATGCCCGCCTCGCTGAACTTGTTGGCCCAGCGCTGCGACACGCCCAGGTCGTCGTAGATGTACAGGCGCGCGTCCTCGTCGGACAGCTGCGGGCCGCGGTGCCCGAGCGACAGGCCGCTGTAGTAGCTGCCGTAGTTCGTGCCCATGTTGAGGTAGCCGTCGCCGTCGAGCGACCAGTCCTGCGGCTGGGGCAGCAGCTCCTCGATCTCGCGGAGCGCCTCGGGGGCGAAGTCGGGCAGCTGCTCGCCCTGCACGCCCGCCACCGGACGGCCCTTGTAGGTGAGCCCCACTTCGCGGTAGCGCGAAAGGCCGGTGCCCGCCGGGATGGGCTTGCCGATGATGACGTTCTCCTTGAGGCCGGCCAGATGGTCCACCTTGCCCTCGATGGCCGCGTCGGTGAGCACCTTCGTCGTCTCCTGGAAGGAGGCCGCCGACAGGAAGGAATCCGTGGCGAGCGACGCCTTCGTGATGCCGAGCAAAAGCGGCTGGCCCACGGGCGGCTCCTTGCCCTCGGCGATCAGCTCGTTGGCCGCCTTCTCGAACTCGAAGCGGTTCACCTGGCGACCCGGCAAGTAGTCGGAGTCGCCGGCGTCCATCACGGCCACCTTGCGCAGCATCTGGCGCGCGATGACCTCGATATGCTTGTCGTTGATGTCCACGCCCTGGCTCACGTACACGCCCTGCACCTGGCTCACGATGTAGCGCAGCGTGGTGTTCGGGTCGGTGAGGCGCAGCAGGTCGTGCGGGTTCACGGAGCCCTTGGTGAGCTGTTGGCCCACCGTGACCTCGCAACCGTCCGCAACGCCTGGCAGCATCTGGGCGCGGGCGCTCACCACATACTCGCGGAAGTTGCCCTGCTGGTCGTGGATCGTGAGCGTCTTCTGCTGCTTGTCACCCGAGATCTGCAGCGTGCCGGAGATCTCGGCGAGCACGGCGAGGCCCTTGGGCTTGCGCGCCTCGAACAGCTCCTGAACGCGCGGCAGACCGTGCGTGATGTCCTCGCCAGCCACGCCGCCGGTGTGGAACGTGCGCATGGTGAGCTGGGTGCCCGGCTCGCCGATGGACTGGGCGGCGATGATGCCCACCGCCGTGCCGATGTTCACCGGGCGGCTCGTGGCGAGGTCCCAGCCGTAGCACTTCTGGCACACGCCATGCTCGGCATGGCAGGTCATGACCGTGCGGATGACCACCGTGTCGATGCCGGCCTCGTCCATGGCGCGCAGCTGGTCCATGCGCTCCACGTACTCGCCCGCGGCCAGCACTACCGTGCCGTCGGCGCCCTTGGCGTCCTCCAGCAGGCAGCGGCCGATGAGGTTGTCGTCCACGTCGCCCTTGTCGTTGTGCAGCGGATAGGGCACGCCGTCGGTCGTCCCGCAGTCGATCTCGCGGATGATGACGTCCTGGGCCACGTCCACCAGGCGGCGGGTCAGGTAGCCCGAGTCGGCGGTACGCAGCGCCGTGTCGGCGAGGCCCTTGCGGGCGCCGTGCGTGGAGATGAAGTACTCCAGCACCGACAAGCCCTCGCGGAAGTTCGCCTTGATGGGGCGGTCGATGATCTCGCCCTTCGGGTCGGACATGAGGCCGCGCATACCGGCGAGCTGGCGAATCTGCTTGATGTTGCCTCGAGCGCCGGAGAACGCCATCATGTAGATGGGGTTGAACTTGTCGAAGTTCTCGGCCATAGCGTCGCCGACTTCTTCGTTCGCCTCGTTCCAGATGTCGACGACCTGCTTGTGGCGCTCTTCGCGGCTCATGAGGCCCATCTCGTAGTCCTCGTCGATGGCCGCGACCTTAGCGTCGGCGGCCGCCAAGATCTCGCCCTTGTTCGGCGGGACCGTGGCGTCGTACACCGACACCGTGACGCCGGCGCGCGTGGCGTAGTGGAAGCCCGCGTCCTTCAGGCCGTCGAGGATGGCCGGCACGTCGGAAAGCTCGTAGCGGTTGCACACGTCCTCGACGAGGCGGCTGATCTCCTTCTTGTTCATCTCGTAGTTGAGGAACGGGTAGTCCTCGGGCAGCACGTTGTTGAACGTGATGCGGCCGATGGTGGTCTCGATGCGCTCGCCCGCCTTGTGGTCCTCGAACGTGTTGTACGCCGTGGCCACCTGCGTGTCCTTGGAGAGGCGCACCCAGATCTTGGCCTGCAGGTCAAGCTCGGCGCGCGCGTCGTAGGCGTTCATGGCGTCGTCGAAGTCGATGAACGCGCGGCCCTCGCCCGGGAAGCCGTCGCGGGCGGCCGTGAGGTAGTACAGGCCGATGATCATGTCCTGCGTGGGCACGGTCAGCGGACGGCCATGCGCCGGCGACTTGATGTTGTTGGCGGAGAGCATGAGCACGCGGGCCTCGGCCTGCGCCTCGGCGCCGAGCGGCACGTGCACGGCCATCTGGTCGCCGTCGAAGTCGGCGTTGAAGGCGGTGCACACGAGCGGATGCAGCTTGATGGCCTTGCCCTCGACCAGCACCGGCTCGAAGGCCTGGATGCCCAGACGGTGCAGGGTGGGGGCGCGGTTCAGCAGCACGGGATGTTCCGTGATGACCTCTTCGAGCACGTCCCACACGTAGCTGGCGCCGCGATCGACCGCGCGCTTGGCCGCCTTGATGTTGGCGGCGTACTCAAGCTCCACCAGGCGCTTCATCACGAACGGCTTGAACAGCTCCAGCGCCATCTGGCTCGGCAGGCCGCACTGGTGCAGCTTCAGCTGCGGGCCCACGACGATGACCGAACGGCCGGAGTAGTCCACGCGCTTGCCCAGCAGGTTCTGGCGGAAGCGGCCCTGCTTGCCCTTGAGCATGTCGGAGAGCGACTTGAGCGGACGGTTGCCCGGACCCGTGACGGGGCGACCGCGACGGCCGTTGTCGAACAGGCTGTCGACGGCCTCCTGCAGCATGCGCTTCTCGTTGTTCACGATGATCTCGGGCGCACCGAGGTCAAGCAAGCGCTTGAGGCGGTTGTTGCGGTTGATGACGCGACGGTACAGGTCGTTGAGGTCCGACGTGGCGAAGCGGCCGCCGTCGAGCTGCACCATCGGGCGCAGATCGGGCGGGATGACCGGAATGACGTCGAGGATCATGTCCGTGGGCTTGTTCGTGGACTTCAGGAACGCGTCCACCACCTTGAGGCGCTTGATGGCCTTAGCGCGCTTCTGGCCCTTCCCGTTGGCGATGACCTCGCGCAGCTCCTCGGCCACGGCCTCGAGGTCCATCGCCTCCAGCAGATCGCGCACGCTCTCGGCACCCATGCCGCCCGTGAAGTAGTCGCGGTAGTTGAGGCGCATCTCGCGGTAAAGGGCCTCGTCGGGCACGAGCTGCTTCGGCTCGATCTTCATGAAGGCGTCGAACGCGTCCTGGCGCAGGGCCTTGCGCTCGTTGAACTCCTCGTAGATGTCGGCGATCTCCTCTTCGACCTCTTCGGGCGTCATGCGCTCGTCCTCGTCGATGTCGTCGACGAAGTCGTCGTCCTCGGGCACGTAGTCCACCGACAGCTTGCGCGTGGCCTCGATGAGGCGCTCGCGCTCGGCGTCCAGCTCCTCAAGGTCGGCGGCCAGCTCGTCGCGCAGCTCGTCGGCGTCCTCCTCGCGGGCCTCCTTGTCAACCGAGGTCACGATGGAGGAGGCGAAGTACAGCACCTTCTCCAGCTCTTTCGGCGGGATGTCCAGCAGGTAGCCCAGGCGCGAGGGCGAGCCCTTGAAGTACCAGATATGGCTCACCGGCGCGGCCAGCTCGATGTGGCCCATGCGCTCGCGGCGCACCTTGCTGCGCGTGACCTCCACGCCGCAGCGCTCGCACACGATGCCCTTGAAGCGCACGCGCTTGTACTTGCCGCAGGCGCACTCCCAGTCCTTCGTGGGGCCGAAGATCTTCTCGCAGAACAGGCCGTCCTTCTCGGGCTTGAGCGTGCGGTAGTTGATGGTCTCGGGCTTCTTCACCTCGCCGCGCGACCAGCCGCGCACGTCCTCGGCGTTGGCAAGCGAAATACGCAGGGCGTCGAAATTGGTAACGTCGAATTCCGTCGTCATCTATCGCTCCTCCCCATCCCCGATGAGGTCGTTCGTTCCATTATCGTCAGAGATGTCTCCCATGAGCTCTCCCAGTTCGGCGGCGATGTCGTCGAGAGCGTTCGCCGCATCTTCCTCGGTCTTGCGCGCGTCGGCCGCGATGGCCTCGAACAGCGCGCGGTCTCCGTCTTCCTGCCCCTCGGACTCCACCGTCACGTCGATGGTCTGGTGGTCGTGGCCCTCGAGCTCCACGTTCAGGCACAGGGACTTCATTTCCTTCACCAGCACCTTGAAGGACTCGGGCACCTCGGCGGCCGGGATGTTCTCGCCCTTGACGATGGACTCGTAGGACTTGACGCGGCCGGCGGTGTCGTCGGACTTCACGGTGAGGATCTCCTGCAGCACGTTGGACGCGCCGTAGGCGTAGAGCGCCCACACTTCCATCTCGCCGAAGCGCTGGCCGCCGAACTGCGCCTTGCCGCCCAGCGGCTGCTGGGTGATCAGGCTGTAGGGGCCGGTGGAGCGGGCGTGGATCTTGTCGTCGACCATGTGGCCGAGCTTCAGGATATAGCTCTGGCCGACCGTGATGGGCTCGCGGAACTTCTCGCCCGTGCGGCCGTCGTAGAGCCACGTCTTGCCCGTGCGGGACAGCTGCGGCACGAACTCGTCGCGCGCCTTGTCGCCGTACTTGGCGTGGTTGATGTTGATGAGGTTGCGGTTCGCCTTCTCGATGGCATCGGAGATCTCGCGCTCCGTGGCGCCGTCGAACACGGGCGTGGCCACGTGCATCGGGCCCTCGACCACGGCGTCCGTCTCCTCCGCGTCGTCCCAGCCCCACTTCGCGGCCCAGCCCAGGTGGTTCTCCAGCAGCTGGCCCACGTTCATACGGGAGGGAACGCCGAGCGGGTTCAGGATGACGTCGATGGGGGTGCCGTCGGCGAGGTAGGGCATGTCCTCCACCGGCAGCACGCGGGAGATGACGCCCTTGTTGCCGTGGCGGCCGGACAGCTTGTCGCCCTGCTGCACCTTGCGCTTCTGCGCCACGTAGATGCGCACGAGCTCGTTCACGCCGGGGGCCAGCTCGTCGCCGGCCGCGCGGCTGAAGCGCGCTCATGCCGATGACGCGGCCGCCGGAGCCGTGCGGCACCTTGAGGGACGTATCGCGCACCTCGCGGGCCTTCTCGCCGAAGATGGCGCGCAGAAGGCGCTCCTCGGCCGTGAGCTCCGTCTCGCCCTTCGGCGTGACCTTGCCCACGAGCACGTCGCCGGGGAACACCTCGGCACCCACGCGGATGATGCCGTCGGCGTCAAGGTCGCTGATCATGTCCTCGGAGATATTCGGGATCTCGCGGGTGATCTCCTCGGGGCCGAGCTTCGTGTCGCGCGCGTCGATCTCGTACTCGGAGATATGGATGGACGTGAGCAGGTCCTCGGACACCACGCGCTCGGACACGATGATGGCGTCCTCGTAGTTGTAGCCTTCCCACGGCATGTAGGCCACCATGAGGTTCTGGCCGAGCGCGAGCTCGCCGCCGTCGCAGCTGGGGCCGTCGGCCAGCACGTCGCCCTTCTGCACCTCGTCGCCCTTGCGCACGATGGGGCGGTGGTTGATGCAGCCGGACTGGTTGGAGCGCTGGAACTTCGGCACGAGGTACTCGTCGTACTCGCCGTCGTCGTTCAGGATGATGATGGTCTGGCCGTCCACGTAGTCCACGACGCCCGGGTTCTGGGCGACGAGGATCTCGCCGGAGTCCACCGCGATGCGGTGCTCGATGCCGGTGCCCACGAGCGGCGCGTTGGGGCGCAGCAGCGGCACGGCCTGGCGCTGCATGTTCGAGCCCATGAGGGCGCGGTTCGCGTCGTCGTGCTCGAGGAACGGGATGAGCGAGGTGGCCACCGACACCATCTGGCGCGGGGACACGTCCATGTAGTTCACCTGCGCGGGCGGCACCTCGTCGGGCTCGCCGAACACGCCGGCAGCGTCCTTCGTGCGGCAGAGCACGCGCGCGGCCTCGTGGAAGACGCCGTCGTCGTCGAACGTGCCGAACAGGCGCGTCTCGGGGTCGAACAGGTCGTTGGCCTGCGCGATGACGTAGTTCTCCTCCTCGTCGGCCGTGAGGTAGTCCACCTCGTCGGTGACCTTGCCATCCACCACGCGACGGTACGGCGTCTCGATGAAGCCGTAGGGGTTGATGCGGGCGTAGGTGGCAAGCGAGCCGATGAGGCCGATGTTCGGGCCTTCAGGCGTCTCGATGGGGCACATGCGGCCGTAGTGCGAGGTGTGCACGTCGCGCACCTCGAAGCCGGCACGCTCGCGGGACAGACCGCCCGGGCCGAGGGCCGACAGACGGCGCTTGTGCGTGATGCCGGCGGCGGGGTTCGTCTGGTCCATGAACTGCGAGAGCTGCGAGCTTCCGAAGAACTCCTTGATGGCCGCCACGATGGGACGGATGTTCACCAGGGACTGCGGCGTGATCTCGTCGGGCTCCTGCATGCTCATGCGCTCGCGCACGACGCGCTCCATGCGGGACAGGCCGATGCGGAACTGGTTCTGGATGAGCTCGCCCACCGTGCGGATGCGGCGGTTGCCGAAGTGGTCGATGTCGTCGGTCTGGAAGCCCTCCTGGCCCTCGTGCAGCGCCACGATGTACTGCATCGTGCGCACGACGTCCTCGTCGGTGAGGGTGGATGCCTCGTAGTCCGGGTCGAAGCCGAGCTTCTTGTTGATCTTGTAGCGGCCCACCTTCGCCAGGTCGTAGCGCTGCGGGTTGAAGAACAGGCCCTCGAGGAGCGTGCGGGCAGAGTCGATGGTGGGAGGCTCGCCGGGACGGAAGCGCTTGTACAGCTCGATGAGCGACTCCTCCTTCGTGGTGGCGGGGTCGCGGTCGAGCGTGCGCAGCACCATCTCGCTCGAGCCGAGGAGCTCGATGATCTCCTCGCGCGACTCGGCGAGGCCGAGGGCGCGCACGAGCAGCGTGGCCGGCTGCTTGCGCTTGCGGTCGATGCGCACGGACAGGATGTCGCGCTTGTCGGTCTCGAACTCGAGCCACGCGCCGCGGCTCGGGATGACCTTCGCGTTGTAGATGGTCTTGTCGGAGGCCTTGTCGCGCTCGGCGGCGAAGTAGACGCCAGGCGAGCGGACGAGCTGGGACACCACGACGCGCTCGGTGCCGTTGATGATGAACGTGCCGCGCGGGGTCATGAGCGGGAAATCGCCCACGAACACGTCCTGCTCTTTGATCTCGCCGGTCTCGCGGTTGATGAAGCGGATCTCGACGAACAGCGGCGCCTGGTAGGAGACGTCCTTCTCCTTGCACTCGTCGACCGTGTACTTCGGCTCGCCGAACTCGTGCTTGCCGAACTCCACGCACATGTCCTTCGTCGAGTTCTCGATGGGGCTGATGTCGTGGAAGGCCTGCGCGAGGCCCTCGCCCTTGAAAAACTCGAAGCTGTCGGTCTGGATGGCTATAAGGTTGGGGACGTCCATGACGTCCGGAATCTTGGCGAAGCTGCGGCGGTTCCTGTAAAGGCTGGTGGGAGCGCTGTTTTTTGCTTGGGCCACGAGGCTTTTCCTCCTTCAAGAAAATCCGTGAAACTGCGAAAAGTCGCAATTTCTAAAAATACTTCGGTTGTCAAGAGGTGTCAAGGAAAATTTTTACGAACTGTGGTGATTTGCTGGAGTTTCACGGGTTTAGCTGGGGAAATAGAGAAGAAACTTTTTGGTGGCGCGAAGGGTTTCGGCACGCTGCGAACGCCCGCCGAGCGGAAGGTCGAAAGCGCGGGTGCATGCGGGGAGGGGCGAGCGGCGCATCGGGAGGACTCGGGGGGGGGTGACCGCATGCGTCGGGGCGGTCCCCTGCACGCGAGCAATCGGCCGGCG
>HHCFC01400__coassemble_1117_pt1 | contig 40848 bp, 35 predicted proteins | sample HHCFC01400__metabat2_low_PE_042 | metagenome-assembled genome bin HHCFC01400 | reverse complement strand
GGCAAGCGCCTCTTCGTCGCGCATGGGCCTCGTCTTCCCCGCCGCGTCCGCGTCCAAGCAAACCGCATCATCATCTTTTACCTGATGGAAGCGCATGAACTCTTCAATGCCGCCAAAAATATCCAAGACGTAGTCCGTATCGCACAACACCAGTGAACGCTTGGAAGCGATGTATTCGCTGAAGCTACTCCAGCGATATTGAGCGCACGAAGCCAAACCGGCCTTCTCGGGATTCATGTGAATGTATCGCACCACTGTCTGAAAATAGGAATCGTCCGAAACAGGCTCGCTTTTGAACCTCTCTTGGAACAGATGCCCCGTGCGCCCATTCCGCACATTAAACGCCTGAGCATAGTTTCCGCACACCAATTTGAAGAACCGCGAAACATCTTCCATGGGAGCTCTCACAAGCACATGAACATGGTTTCCCATAAGGCACCACGCGTAGATCGTACAATTCGTCTCATGGGCTTTTTCCGATAGAAGCCGAAGAAAGAACGTGCGGTCGGAGTCGTTTTCGAAGATCAATTGACGTGCTGTACCCCTTGCCACCACATGGTACACATTGGATTCGCATTGTTTTCTCGGTGTACGCACCTCGACTCCCTTTCTATTTATGACAAGGAACCTGTCCCTTTGTCACGAAGTTGGACAGATGCTCGAACAGGAGGTTCATGCCGGCCGTGCCGGGCATGTGACCGCTGCGCGGGGCCTCGGCGTAGCGCAGGTTGGGGTTGCCGCATTCCGTGACGAACGCGCGGATGGCGCGGGTGGACGTGACGATGTCCGTCTCGCCCTGCACGATGAGGTACGGCACGCGCATGTTCGCAAGCTCGTCGGAGAGGTCGACGGCGAAGATCTCCGCGAACAGGCGCTCACTGCGCGAGAAGTCGTTCGACACGGCCGCCACGAGGTCGCGCAGCGTGTAGTCGGGACTCTCCAGCAGGCCGCGCACGAAGGCGCCGACGGGCATCATGCCGCCGCCCTGCGCCTGGTAGCCCTCGGTGTACTTCCGCACCCAACCGGCTAGCCGCATGCCCGACTCGAGGTTGCGCGCGCCCGACCCTCTGATCGCCCGCAGCTCGACTTTGAGCTTCTCCGGCATCGCCGAGCGCTCGAGCGCCTCGAACACCTCGTCGTTGAAACCGAGCTGCTTGAGCACCTGCCCGTACGTCACCACGTGGTCGACGAGCTCCGGCTCGCGCGCGGCTGCGCGCGCCGCCAGGATGGAGCCCCAGGACACGCCGAGCAGGTTCACCTCGTTGCTGGGGAAGTCGCGCCGCACCGCGCGCACGAGGTCGAGCGTCATGTCCACGTAACGATCGATGCACGCGTCGTCGCCCAGCCGGCAGCGGTTCGCGCCGCACCCCAACTGGTCCCACGCTGCCAGCACGTAGCGGTCCGCGAGGTCCGGGAACATGCCGCGCGTGCCCACCGAGACGGGCAACGGCGAGCCGGGCCCGCCGTGCAGGAAGATCACCACGGGCGCGTCCGCGCGCCGGCCCTCCACCGTGACCTTCTGTTCCACGCCGCCCAGTTCGTAGCGCGCAAGCCGCGACACCTCGCACGACTCGAGGTAGCGTCGGCGCTCCTTGTTCATAACGCCTCCCCTTCTGCGCCGTCCAGCGCGCTTCCTTCGACTTCTGTTTCCTGCATCATGACAAGGTACCTGTCCCCTTGTCATGTGGGAGAGGAATCGCCCTCGCAGGGCGCTTCTGCCTGCGGCTGCGGCTTCTCGCCCGTGACCAGGAAGATCATGGCTATCATGAGCACGAAGCCCGCCCAGTCGGCTCCCGAGAACGCGGTTCCCAGCCACAGGGCCGAGAACGCCGTGGCGCTCACCGGCTCGATGGCGCCGAGCAGGCTCCCCTTCACCGAGCCCACGATGGACACGCCGTGCAGGTACAGCGCGAACGCGGCGAACGTGCCCACGACGATGATCAGCCCGAACACAAGGAATCCCGCCGCGTCGAGCGTGGGCAGCGCGAGCCCCGCGCCACCCGCGACCCCGCCTGCCAGCCATACGAGCGCGGCCGCCACGCCGCCCACGAGCATGCCGATTCCCGTGACCGCGAAGCTGCCCCATTCGGCGAACAGCTTCTTCGGGTACATGATGTAGAACGCCACCGACAGCCCGTTCGCGATGCCCCACACCAGGCCCGGCAGCGGCAGCGAGAGCGCCGACGGGTCGCCCTGCGTGGCGATGAGCCAGGTGGCGAACATGGCCGCGACCAGGCCGACGAGCTCCTTCGCCCGCGGCAGCTTCCGCCCGACGACGCACGCGAACAGCATGACGAACGCTATCCCTGAGCACTGCAGCACCGTGGCCGTGCCCGCGTTCGTGTAGTCGATGACGATGGCGTACGTGATCTGGCAGAGGTACAGGCCCACCGCGCCGAACACCGCGAGGCGCCCGAGCGTGCGCCGGTCGGCCAGCATCGCGGCCAGCCGCTCGCGTTGGCGCACCGCGAGCACGACGAGGAACAGCAGGCCCGCCCCCAGCATGCGCACCGCCGTGACGAACGGGGGCGTTATGTCGTAGTTCGACAGCAAGAACTGCGCGCACGCCCCCGAGAAGCCCCAGAGCCCCGCGCCCACGAGCGCGCAGGCTATCCCCCGCCAGAACCGCCGCCGAAAGAAGGCCTCCCCCGCGCGCACGCCCGCGCCGGGGGCGGGCCCTGCCGTCTCGCCCCCGTTCATCGTTCGCCTCCTCATCCCGCCAGCTCCTTCAGGAACGCGAGCACCGGCGCGAGCAGGTTGTCGCCCTCGTCCAGCTTGAAGTAGCGCAGCGGCAGCTGCAGCTTGCGCTTGTCGGCCAAGTAGCGGCCGCCCGCACGGCGCAGCTTCGTCATCTGGTCGCGCGACACGTCGATGGGCTCCACCACCAGGCGGCCGCCCGTCACCGACACGGTGCGGATATGCCGCTCGTTCGCATAGGCCTTGATGCGCGCCTTCTCCAGCAGGTTCTTCGCGGCCTGCGGCATGTCGGGGCGCTTTCCAGCCAGGTCAGCGGCCACGTCCTCTACCGCCTGCCCGGTTGCGGCGCTTGCGATCTTGCGGTACCACAGCACCCGCTCGTCGGCGTCGGGCACGTAGTCCTCGGGCAGGTAGGTGTGCCCCGGCACGTTCACCGTGATGTCGGAGAGCGCGGGCGGCAGCTGGTCCATGGCCTTGAGGTCTCCTTCGCGCGTGGCGCTCACCGCTTGCGCGAGCATCTGCGCGAACAGGTCGAAGCCCACCGCGGACATGTTGCCCGACTGCTCGGCGCCCATGAGGCTGCCCGCTCCGCGTATCTCCAGGTCGCGCATCGCGATGCGCATGCCGCTGCCCAGGTCGGTGTGCTCATCCAGCGCGGTGAGGCGCGCCTGGGCCTCCTCGGTCAGGCTCACGTGCTCGGGGAACATGAAGTAGGCGTAGGCCTGCGTGGACGAGCGACCCACGCGGCCCTTCAGCTGGTACATCTGCGCCAGGCCGTAGCGCTGCGAGTCCTCGATGATGAGCGTGTTCGTGTGCGGGTTGTCGATGCCGCTCTCGATGATGGTGGTGGCCACGAGCACGTCCAGCTCGCCGGCGCTGAAGTCCTCCATCACGCGCTCGAGCTGCTCCTTCGACATCTGGCCGTGCGCCACGCCCACGCGCGCCTCGCCGGCGGCCGCCGTCACGCGGCGCACGGCCTCCTCGATGGAGCGCACGCGGTTCGACACGTAGTACACCTGGCCGCCGCGCGCGAGCTCGCGCCGGATGGCCGCGCTCACGAGGTCCGGGTCCCACTCGCCCACGTGCACCTCCACGGGGCGGCGCTCGTCGGGCGGCGTGAGGATGAGGCTCATGTCGCGCACGCCCGACAGCGACATCTGCATGGTGCGCGGGATGGGCGTGGCCGACAGCGTGAGCACGTCGATGGACTCGCGCAGGTTCTTGAACTGCTCCTTGTGCCCCACGCCGAAGCGCTGCTCCTCGTCGATGATCACAAGCCCCAGATCATGCGGGTTCACGTCGCGCGACAGCAGCCGGTGCGTGCCCACGAGGATGTCCACGTCGCCCTCTTGGAACCCGCGCAGCGCCTCGGCCTGCTGCGCGGGCGTGCGGAAGCGCGAAAGCACCTCCACCCTCACGCCAAACGGGTCGCAGCGCTCCTTGAAGCTCGCGTAGTGCTGCTGCGCGAGGATGGTCGTGGGGCACAGCACCATGACCTGCTTCCCGTCCTGCGTCGCCTTGAACGCGGCGCGGATGGCCACCTCGGTCTTGCCGAAGCCCACGTCGCCGCACACGAGGCGGTCCATGGGCTTCGCGGACTGCATGTCGGCCTTCACGTCGGCGATGGCCGCCAGCTGGTCGGGCGTCTCCTGGTAGGGGAACGCCTCCTCCATCTCGCGCTGGGCCGCAGTGTCGGGGCCGAAGCGGTGGCCCTGCGTCGAGGCGCGCCGCGCGTACACGTCCACCAGGTCGAACGCCAGCTTCTTCGTGGCGGCGCGCGCCTTCTTCATGGCACGCGACCAGTCGGCCGTGTTCAGCCGCGTGAGGCGGGGGCTCGCGCCCTCCGGCCCCACGTAGCGCGTGACGCGGTCGAGCTGCTCCACCGGCACGTAGAGCTTGTCGCCCTCGGCGTACTCCAGCAGCAGGTAGTCGCGCGCCGTGCCGTCCACGTCGCGGCGCACGAGCTCCTTGAAGTGCGCCACGCCGTGCGCCGCATGCACCACGTAGTCGCCCGGCTTGTAGGGGAACGTGATGTCCGTGACGTCGATGTGCCGGCTCGGGCGTGCCGCGGATGCCCCCTGCGTGTCCGACACGCTCACGAGCGCCAGCTTTGCCTTCGGGACGATCATGCCGAGCGGTATGTCCACGTCCACCACGTTCACCACGCCACGCCGCAGCCGGCGCTTGGCAGCGCCGGCGGTTTCCCCATCCCGCCGGTCGTTCGCAGGGTCGGCGAGGGTTTCCGCAGCGTCGGCAGCTCCGGCGTTCGGGAGAACGTCGGAATCCAACGTCTCCTGGATGGGCAGGCCCTGGTCCACGAAGGCCAGCTTCATGTCCTGGCGGGCGCGGAAGTTCGGGGCGCTGAACACCACCGTGTAGCCGCCGTCCACGAGCGTGCGCAGGCGGCCGTAGAGCTTGTCGGGGTGTCCCGCCACCTCCACGCGCTTGACCGGCAGCTCGTCGTCGATCTGCCCGCCCACGCGCATGATGGACACGTACGTGGCGCGCTGGCCGTCGCCGAAGCTCACGGAAGCGGGCTCGGCGTAGAGGCCCTCGAGCGCGATGCCCGTCCCCTTCGCCCGCCCGGCCAGGTCCTCGTAGGCGTGCGTCATGTCGTCGAAGAGCGAGCGCGGCTCCACCAGCACCGAGAGGGAGCCGGGGCGCACGTAGTCGCCGAGCGTGGAGGTGGTTTTGTACAGGTAGGGCAAGAGCACGTCCGAGCCGCCTTCGCGCAGGCCGCCGTCCAGCCTCTCCAGCACGTCGCGCAGCGCGGCGTTCGTCTCGGCGGGCCGCTCGAGCTTCTGCCGCGCGCGGGCGAGCGCGCCCTTCGTGGCCGCGAACTCCACGACGGGGTACACGTCGGCGCGGGGCAGCGAGGCGATGGTCTGCCCGGTGGTGGGCACGATGCGGCGGATCTCGTCCAGCTCGTCGCCGAAGAAGTCGAGCCTCACCGGGTACACCAGGTTGCCGGGGAACACGTCCATGGTGCCGCCGCGCACGGCGAACGTGCCGGGGCCGTCCAGCTCTCCGGTGTTCTGGTAGCCGCGCTCCTCCAGGGCCCGCGCCACGTCCCCGAACTCGGCTATGCCCGCCGCCTTCGCGCCCTCCATGTCCGCCAGCTCGCGGCCGGCCTCGAACACGAGCGGCAGGTGCACGTTCGACCCCGCCGGCGGCAGCGCGCGCACGAGCGCGCGGGCGCTCGCCACCACCACGGCCTCGCGGCCGGAGGCCAGCGCATGCACGGCCTCCAGGCGGCGCGCCGCCTGGGCCGGGTCGCCCGGCTTGCCGCCCCACGGGTAGTCGGAGCGCTCGGGGAAGCGCATGACGCGCTCGTCGCCCAAATATGCCGCTACCTGCCGCGCGAACGCGATGGCCGCCTCCTCGCCCGCCACCACGACGAGCGTCGTCTGCGGCCGGTGCGCGAACCGCGCCGCCACGAGGAACGGCCGCGCCGACGAGGCCACGCCGAGCGTGCCGTCGAGGCCCTCGTCGAGCTTGCCCCAGAACGCGTCGAGGCAACCCGATTTCTCCAGGGTGAACGTCAGTGAGTCGATGAGCATGGCGTATCCTATCCGTATGCGAACAGCACGAAAAGCCGCGATTCGCGGCCTCGTGCAAGGTTTCTGCCTGCCGCCCGCGCAGGCGCGAACAGCGCAGACGATTCTACCACCCGAGGACGCCCTGCACGATGCCCGAAGGCGCGCATGAAGGAGAAACCACAGGCAGGCGGAGCGCGCCAGCGCATCGAAAGAGCGGAGTATCCGGCGCACGTTCCGGAGGCACACGTTCCGGAGATCCCTTCCGTATTCAAGGGCCCTCGGTCGCCGATTTGGCCGCTGTGAAGCGTTTCGGCGGCAATAAAGGGCTGCGGTTCGCGACCTGCGCAAACGGCAAGGGGCAACCAATCCGCCGTCGAAATCAGAGTCCGGGCGCGCGAGAAGCCTTCACAGCGGCTAAAACGGTGACTTTCGGAATGCTTTTCGGCGCTGTATCGAGGCGAAGGAGGATTCTACGCCTCGGATACCGCGCGCGCGGCAACCAGAAGCCACGCTCCCGGCTATCGTCGCATGGGATCATCCCGATATCCCCCCACCGCCAACGTCGCCGCCACGAGGGTCGCCTTTCATCGCCACGGGTTGCCTTCGCCTCCCCGTATGTCGGCAACGCGCCCGCGAATTTCGCTATACTGGGAGGCGAAACCGTCCGCACGCTAGCCGACAGGAGACCCTATGCCGCGCGAGACCATGACCGCCAAGCGGGAGCGCGCGCTCGAGGTGGCGCGCCGCATGAACGAGCACTACCCGGCCGCCGAGTGCGCGCTGCACTACTGGGGCGACCCGTTCCGCCTGACCATCGCCGTGCTGCTGTCCGCGCAGACCACCGACAAGGGCGTGAACAAGGTGACGCCCAAGCTGTGGGAGCGCTACCCCACCCCGGCCGACCTCGCCTCCGCCGACGTGCGCGACGTGGAGGACATCATCCGCACCATCGGCTTTTTCCACACGAAGGCCGCGAACGTCATCAAGTGCGCCCAGATGGTGGTGGCCGACTACGGCGGCGAGATCCCGCGCGATATCGACGAGCTGCAGAAGCTGCCGGGCGTGGGCCGCAAGACGGCGAACGTCGTGCTCAACGAGGCGTTCGGCATCGTGGAGGGCATCGCGGTTGACACGCACGTGTTCCGCATCGCGCACCGGCTGAAGTTCGCCGGGCCCTCCGCCGACACGCCGGCCAAGACCGAGACGGCGCTGCTCAAGCTCTACCCGCGCGCGTGGTGGGGGCCCATCAACCACCAGTGGGTGCTGTTCGGCCGCCAGACGTGCATCGCGCGCAACCCGAAGTGCGGCGAGTGCTTCCTTTGCGACCTGTGCCCCAGCTGCGGCAAGGCGTAGGGCTCCCCCGATTCCCCCTCGGCGAAAGGTTCCCCTTGTGAGCACCCTCACCATCGTCGGCGCGCGCGAGGGCAACCTGCGCGACGTCACGCTCGCCATCCCCAAGAACAAGATCACCGTGTTCGCGGGCGTGTCGGGGTCGGGCAAGTCCACCCTGCTCGTGGACGTGCTGGCAACCGAGTGCCAGCGCCTGCACCTGGAAGCGCTCTCGATGCAGGGCATCCCCAAGCCCGCGGTGGAGCGCGTGCGGGGCGCCTCCCCCGCCATCGCCATCCTGCAGGACGGCGCGAACCGCAACCCGCGCTCCACCGTGGGCACGGCGACCGACGTGTACACGGCGCTGCGCATGGTGTTCGAGAAGCTGGGCGAGTACCCCTGCCCGCACTGCGGCGAGATGCTCTGCGCGGCCGACTGCGTGGAGGAGACGGAGCGCGTGGGCGACGACTTCCGCGTGTACCAGTTCTGCCCCGCGTGCGGCGAGCGCATGGACAAGGTCACGCGCACGGAGTTCTCGTTCAACACGCGCGAGGGCGCCTGCCCCGCGTGCGAGGGCATGGGCGAGGCGCTCTCCGTCGACCGCGCGGCCGCCGTGGACGAGTCCCTCTCGCTCGAGGACGGCGCCGTGGCCTTCTGGCAGGCGAGGTACCGGGAATACCAGATAGGCGTGTTCCGCGCGGCGTGCCGGCATTTCGGCCTGCCTGACCCCGCGCACGTGCCCGTGACATCGTTCGACGCGCTGCAGAAGGCGCTCTTGTACGAGGGGGCCGAGGCACCCGCGCTCGAACGCGCGCTGCCGCAGGTCGAGCCGCCCCGGAAGGTGGCCGACGGGCGCTTCGAGGGCGTGGTGCCGCTGCTCATGCGCCGCCTGGGCGAGCAGGGGCCCGACGCGAAGGGCGTGCGCGCTTTCGTCATGCGCACCCCCTGCCCCGCCTGCGGCGGCGAGCGCCTGGGCCCGCGGGGCCGCGACGTGGTCGTGGCGGGCACGCGGCTGCCCCAGCTGGCGGGCCGGTCGCTGCGCGAGCTCGCGGAGTGGGTGCGCCGGGTGGGCGCGGAGCTGGACGGGCCGCGCCGCGCGGTGGTGAAGGACTACCTGCTGGACATGGAGACGAAGCTCGCGCGCATCGGGGCCGTGGGCCTGGACTACCTGACGCTCGACCGCGCTACCGTCACGCTCTCGGGCGGCGAGCTGCAGCGGCTGCGCCTGTCCGCCGTCTTGGACTCGGAGCTCTCCGGCGTCGTCTACATCCTGGACGAGCCCACCGCCGGCCTGCATCCCCGCGACACGGAGGGCCTCGTGGACATCCTGCGGAACCTGCGCGACCTGGGCAACACCGTGCTGGTCATCGAGCACGACCCCGACGTCATGCGCGCGGCCGACCACCTGGTGGACCTGGGCCCCGGCGCGGGCGCGCACGGCGGGCGCGTGGTGGCCGAGGGGTCGCTCGCCGACCTCGCCGCCGCGCCCGACTCCGCCACCGGGCGCTTCCTCGCACGCCCGCTCGCGCCCAAGGCGGCGCCGCGCACGCCCCGGGGCGCCCCGATCGAGATGCGCAACGCCACCCGGTTCAACCTCGACCATCTGGATGCGGACATCCCCGCCGGGTGCCTCGTGGCGGTGACGGGCCCGTCCGGCTCGGGCAAGTCCACGCTCGTGTTCGACATCCTGGCCCGCGGCGATGCGCGCGGCCCCGAGAACGCCGTGTCCGGCTGCGCACACCTCGACCGCATCGTCGCCGTGGGGCAGGCGCCCATCGCGCGCATGAAGCGCTCGAACGTGGCCACGTACACAGACGTGTGGACGCCCGTCCGCGCGGCCTTCGCCGCCTCCCCGGAGGCGCGCTCGCGCGGGCTCGCGGCCAAGGCGTTCTCGTTCAACACGCCCGGCGGCCGCTGCGAGACGTGCGAGGGCATGGGCACCGTCACGAGCAACCTGCTGTTCTTCCAAGACGTGCAGGCCCCCTGCCCAGCCTGCCACGGCCGGCGCTTCCACGACGAGGTGCTGGAGGCCACGCTTGACGGGCGCTCCATCGCCGACGTGCTGGCGCTGTCGGTGGACGAGGCCCGGGACGTCTTCTCCGCCCGCCCCAAGATCGCCCGCGCGCTCGGCCTCCTGTCCGACGTGGGCCTGGGCTACCTGGAGCTGGGACGTCCGCTCACCACGCTCTCGGGCGGCGAGGGCCAGCGGCTGAAGCTGGCGCGCGAGCTCCTCGGGGGCGGCCGGGAGCGCACGCTCTACCTGCTGGACGAGCCCACGCGCGGCCTGCACCCGCAGGACGTGGAGCACTTCCTCGCGCTGCTCGACCGCCTGGTCGACGCCGGCAACACGGTCGTGGCGGTGGAGCACGACCATCGGGTGCTGTGCGCGAGCGACTGGGTGGTCGACCTCGGCCCCGAGGGAGGCGAGCGCGGCGGCCGCCTCGTGTTCGCGGGAACCCCCGCCGAGCTCGCCGCACACGGCGAGGGCGCCACGGCCGCCTGCCTGCGCCGGGCGCTCGGAAGGTAGCCGCGCGCTCGCATGCAGGCGCACTCGGCGGTATCGTCGACGTACGGAGAAACGAGCAAGGGGGAAACCATGCGCTATCGGGAACTGGGCCGCACCGGCCTTGAGGTGAGCGAGATCGGCTTCGGGGCCGAGTGGATGGAGAAGAAGACGGCGGCCGAGGTGAAGGCTGTCGTGAACGCGTGCGCCGCGTCAGGCATCAACGTCCTGGACTGCTGGATGGCCGAGCCCGAGGTGCGCAGCAACCTGGGCGCCGCTATCGCGGGAGAGCGCGACCGCTGGATCATCCAGGGGCACATCGGCTCCACCTGGCAGAACGGCCAGTACACGCGCACGCGCGACCTCGACGCGGTGCGCCCCGCGTTCGAGGACCTGCTCGCACGCCTGGGGACCGACCACGTGGAGCTCGGCATGATCCACTACGTGGACGACGTGGAGGAGTTCGAGGCCATCATGGCCGGCGAGTTCATCGCCTACGTGCGCGCGCTCAAGGAGGCGGGAACGATCGGGCACATCGGCCTGTCCACCCACGCGCCCGAGGTGGCGCGCCGCGCGGCGCTCTCCGGCGAGGTGGAGGCCATCATGTTCAGCGTGAACCCCGCCTTCGACCTCCTGCCCGCCACGGCCAGCCTCGACGACGCGTTCACGTTCGACTACGCCGACGAGCTGGGCGGCATGGACCCGGCGCGGGCAGAGCTCTACGCGCTCTGCGAGCGCGAGGGCGTGGGCCTCACCGTCATGAAGGGCTATGCCGGAGGCCGCCTGTTCAGCGCCGAGGCGTCGCCGTTCGGCGTGGCGATGACGCCCGTGCAGTGCATCCACTACGCGCTCACGCGCCCCGCCGTGGCCAGCATCATGGCCGGTTTCGGCGAGCCGTCCCACGTGGCCGACGCCTGCGCCTACGAGACCGCCGACGACGCGGCGAAGGACTACGCGAGCGTGCTGGCCGGCGCCCCGAGGCACGCCTACTTCGGCCAGTGCACGTACTGCGGGCACTGCGCGCCCTGCCCGTCCGGCATCGACATCGCGCTCGTGAACAAGTTCTACGACCTGGCCACGATGCAGAACGAGGTCCCCGCCGGCGTGCGCGCCCATTACGGGTCGCTCGACGCCGCGGCCGCCGACTGCATCGCCTGCCGGGCATGCGAGCCGCGCTGCCCCTTCGGCGTGCCGGTGGCCGAGCGCATGGAGAAGGCCGCCGCGCTGTTCGCGTAGCGGCCCCGCCCACCGCGGGCGCCCTACGCGCCCGCCTCCCCCTCGGCCGCGAAGCGCTCGGCAGCCTCGTCGATGCAGGCGAGCGCGTTCAGCACGCGCGGGTAGCCTATGTAGGGCACGCACTGCGCCACGGCGCCCGCCAGCAGCTCCCTGCCGTTGCCCGCGCGCAGGTTGCCCAGCGCATGGGCGGCAAGCTGGGGCTCGCAGCCGCCCTGCGCGGCCAGCAGCACGAGCGTCGCCAGCTCGCGCTCGGCCAGCCCCAGGCCGCCGCGGGTGTACCAGTCGCCGAAGCAGTTGCCGGCCAGCCACGCGCTCACCGGGCGCCGGTCCTCGGGCCCGCGCTCCCATGCCGCGCGCAGGCCCTCGCCGAACAGCTCCACCTGCAGCTCGTTGCCGGCCGCGCGGCGGCTCTCGCGCGTTGTCGTGCCCTGGGGCGGAAGCGGCAGGCTCTCGCCGCGCTCGCACAGCACCTCGTTCGCCGCCAGCAGAAACGGCAGCATGCGCCCGAAGCCCACATAGGCCATCGACTGGTACACCAGCTCCTTCAGCTCGACGGGCGTCACGCCCACCTCGAGCGCGGCCGGCGCAAGCGCCTTGAACGCCTCGACACCCTGGCAGCCGATCAGCGCGGACAGGATGGCCAGGAAGCGCGTGCGGTCGTCAAGGTCGCCGCCGGCGCCCTCGGCGTTCACCACCTCGTCGAACGCGAAGTTGGCGAACAGCTCCACGAACTCGGGGTCGGTCTCGTACAGGGTGGCCGCGCTTCCGGGGTACAGCTTCTCGCGGTACGCCCGTGCGGCCTCGGTGATCCGGGGGGTCATGGCATGCTCCTTTTCCGCGGCGGCCCCGGCCCCGCAGGCGGCCTCGGCCTCCCGCGGGCGGCCGGGCGCGCCGCCGCCGTCTCTGGTTATGGCAGCAGCATATACCCCGGAGCCTGCTCCAAGTCAACCGCCACGGGAAAAGACGGCGCGCACCATAATTGCTACACTTTTACTAGGGTTTTCACACGGGCGTGGCCGGGCGTCCGAGCGGGTCCTTTGACATTACTTTGACGTCAAAGTATAATCTCCGAGCATCCGACGCATCGAAAGGAGCCCGCCTTGCGCGGAACCGTCAACCAGCTGGCCCGGACGCTCGCCCTGGCGAACCGCTTCATCACCGAGCAGCTCGAGCAGCACGGCCTTGCGGGCATCGCGCCCTCGCACGGCGACATCTTCGTGCAGCTGTTCGCACACGGCGAGCTGCCCATGAGCGAGCTGGCCCAGCGCATCGGCCGCGACCCGTCCACCGTCACCGCCCTCGTGAGGAAGCTCGCGGGATGCGGCTACGTGTCCACGGCGAAGCTGCCCGAGGACAAACGCGTGACGCTCGTGGCGCTCACCGAGCGCGGGCGGCAGCTGCAGCCCGTCTTCGAGTCCATCTCGAACGCGCTCGCCGACGTGCAGTGCCGCGGCCTGGGCGACGGCGAGCTTGAGGCGCTCGACCGCACGCTCCGCACGATGCAGGAGAACTTCGAAACCGCTCTGGAGGGAGAACACGCATGAACACCACCGCCCCCACCCGCCCGCGCCGCCTGCGCGCGGCCCTCGCCGCCCTCGCGCTCGCCGCGGCGGCGCTCCTCGCCCTGACCGCCTGCTCGTCGAACGGCGGCACCGAAGGCTCGAACGACGCCGCGCCCGCAGGCGACGGCGCCGACAAGACGCTGACCGTGGCCATGGAGCTGGCCTATCCCCCGTTCGAGACGAAGGACGACGCCGGCAACCCCAGCGGCGTGTCCGTGGACTTCATGAAGGACTTCGGCGCGGCGTACGGCTACGACGTGGTCATCGAGAACACCGCGTTCGACGGCCTCATCCCCATGGTGCAGACCGGCAAGGCCGACTGCCTCATGTCGTCCATCACCATCACGGACGCCCGCAAGGAGTCGGTGGACTTCTCCGACCCCTACGCCATGGCGCAGCTGGCCATCCTGGCCAACGCCCAGTCGGGCATCGGCAGCATCGACGACTTGAACCAGGCCGGCAGGAAGGTGGCCGTGAAGACCGGCTCCACCGGCGACGTGTTCGCCACGAAGAACCTTACCGAAGCCGAGGTCGTGCGCCTGGCCGACGAGAGCGCCTGCGTGACCGAGGTCGTGCAGGGCAAGGCCGACGGCTTCCTGTACGACCAGCTGACCATCTACCGCAACAACCAGAAGAACCCCGACACCACCGAGGCCGTGTTCATCCCGTTCCAGGACCCCGAGTCGTGGGGCATCGCCGTGGCCAAGGGCAACGACGAGCTGCTGGGCCAGCTGAACGAGTTCATCGCCCAGTCGAAGGCCGCGGGCGAGTTCGACCGCCTGACCGAGAAGTACCTGGCCAGCGAGAAGGCCGCCTTCGACGAGCTGGGCTTCAAGTGGTTCTTCGACTTCGAGTAGCCGCGCCGTCCGACCGCCGCGAGAAAGGCGCCCGTTGAAAGCACCCTCACCGCTCGCCCGCCCGTTCACGGCGGCGCCCCGCCAGGAAACGCCGCCGCTCAAGGCCGCGGCGAACTACCTTTTGGTCTGCGTCGCCGTGATTGCCGTATTCTGGGTCTCGCTCGGCATGGCCGGCATCACGCTGAACTTCGACTTCGTGGGGCAGTACCGCGACCGCATCGGCAGCGGCTTCCTGCTCACGGTGGAGCTCTCGGCGGCCAGCCTCGTGGCCAGCATGGCCATCGGGGTGCCCGTGGCCCTGGGTCAGAGCGCGCGCGTGCTACCCGTGCGCTACCTGTGCGACCTGTACGTGAAGCTCGTGCGCGGCACGCCGCTGCTCGTGCAGATCTACCTGTTCTACTACATCATCGGCACGGCGTGGGGCATCGACAACAAGGTGGTGGCGGGCGTCGTCATCCTGTCCGTGTTCGCCGGCGCCTACATCGCCGAGATCGTGCGCGGCAGCCTGCTGTCCATCGACGAGAGCCAGCTGGAGGCCGCCCGCGCCGTGGGCTTCACGCGCGCGCAGACCGTGCGCCACGTGGTGCTGCCTCAGCTGGTGGCGCGCACGCTGCCGGCGCTCACCGGGCAGTTCGCCACCATCGTGAAGGACTCGTCGCTCCTGTCGGTCATCGCGGTCATCGAGCTCACGCAGACCATCCGCGAGATCACGGCCACCAACTACAACTTCTTCGGCGGCTTCCTGCTGCTGGGCGGGCTGTACCTGTGCCTCACGCTGCCCATCATGTTCGTGAGCAAGCGCTTCGAGAAGAGGTTCGGCTATGCGCATTAGGCTGGAGCACCTGGAGAAGGGGTTCGACGGCGTGCCCGTGCTGCGCGGCATCGACTTCGATGACGACGTGACCACGCTCGCCGTCATCGGGCCGTCGGGCGGCGGGAAGTCCACGCTGCTGCGCATCGTGGGCGGGCTCATCGCGCCCACGGACGGCACAGTGGAGGTGGACGGCGAACGCGTGGACTACGACGAGCGCGCGCTTCCGTCCTACCGCTCCCAGCTAGGCTTCGTGTTCCAGGCGAGCGGGCTGTTCCACCACTTGAGCGCTCTGGAGAACGTGGCGCTGCCGCTTTCCGTGGTTCATGGCGTGCCCGAGGACCAGGCCCGTGAGCGCGCCGCCGACCTGCTCGCGCGCTTCGGGCTGGCGGCCGAGGAGGCCAAGCGCCCCGCCCAGCTCTCGGGCGGCCAGCAGCAGCGCGTTGCCATCGCGCGCGCCGTGGCGGCGTCTCCCAAGATGCTGCTGCTCGACGAGCCAACGAGCGCGCTCGACCCCGAGTACACCAACGACGTGCTCGACCTCATCCGCGACCTCAAGGAGACCGGCACCCGTTTCATCGTGGTCACGCACGAGATGGGCTTCGCCCGCCGCGCCTGCGACAAGGTGGCGTTCCTGCACGGCGGGCGCCTGCTGGAATACGGCGAGAGCGCCCGCCTGTTCGACCATCCGGCCACGCCGGAGCTGCAGCGGTTCTTGGGCAAGCTGTTGGAATGGAGCATCCGATGATAGGCGTGCTGTACGAGTCGGACGAGTGGTCCGACCATAAGCTGGCGGCCGAGCTGGAGGCGTGCGGGGCGCCCGCGCTTCTGCTGGACATGGAGGACGCGGCGAGCATGCAGGCGGCGCTCGCCTGTGAGATGCTGGTCAGCCGCGTGTTCGCGAGCGCCCGGTTCCGCGGGCACACGGCCTCGCTTAAGCGCATGGCGCTCCTCGCGCGCACGGCCGAGGAGCGCGGCATCCCGCTGGTGAACCCGGCGCGCGCCCACTTCTTCGAGGTCGACAAGCGCCTTGCGACCGAGACGCTGGCCGCGGCCGGCCTCGTCACGCCCGCCGTCTACGCCTGCGCGATTCCAAAGGACGTCGACCCCGCATCACTCTCCTACCCCTGCGTGCTCAAGCCGAACTGCGGCGGCCGCACCACCTGCACCGCCATCGCGCGCAGCGCCGACGAGGCCCGGTCGTTCCTGGCCGGGGCCCCCGCCATCGCGTTCATCGCCGAGGAGTACGTGGAGCCGGCGCGCGGCTTCCTCACGCGCATCGAGGTGGTGGACGGCGCGTGCGCGCTCGTGGTGAAGCGCTCCGTGGCGGACAACGGCCTGTCGGCCTACCGCTTCGGCTCCACCTACGCCGCCTACCCCGACGTTCCCCGCGAAATCACCGACGCCGCGGAGCGGGCCGCCGCCGTGCTGTCCATCGAGCTGGGCAGCTTCGACGTCATCGAGTGCGGCCGCGGCCCCTGCATCATCGACGCGAACTCCGTGTCGAACGTCTCCGAGGACTGCACCGAGCTTTTGGGGATGGACCTCATGCGCGCCCACGCCGAGGCCATCGCCCGCCGCTGGCGCGCCCTGCCCACGAACTGACCTGCGAGAAAGGACCCGGCCCATGCTCACCATGAAGGAAGTTTTCGACCGTTTCGACGAGATCGGCTGCTGCAGCTTCGCCACGCCCGACGGGCACGGCGGCGTGGAGGCGCGCATCGCCCACTTCTTCGCCTACGACGACGAGGGGCTCTACCTGCGCACCATGGACGTGAAGCCGTTCTACCGCCAGCTTAAACAGAGCGGGCGGCTGGCCGTGAACGGAGAGCGCACGGAGGCCAAGGTCGTGTTCGACGAGAACAACCTGCCCCTGTTCAAGCCCGGCTACCAGATGCGCGTGGCCGGCGAGGTGCGCGAACTATCGATGGCCGAAGTCGAGGCCAAAGCCCCGCACGACCGCAACTTCAACGTGGCCGTGTACGACATCGCCAAGTACCCCGAGACGCGCGTGTTCGTGCTGCACCGCTTCCACGGCGAGCTGTACGACTACGACTACGCCATGGTCAACCGCGACCATAAGCTCCACCGCGAGCGCTTCGCGTTCGGCGGCGACGCGTACGAGGAGCCGGGCCTGCGGATCACGGACGACTGCATCGCCTGCGGCACCTGCCTCGCGGGCTGCTCGTTCAAGGCCATCGTGCCCGGCGAGCCCTATGCCATCCTGGGCGAGCGCTGCGACGAGTGCGGCAACTGCTACCACGCCTGCCCCGCCGGCGCGGTGGAGGGCAAGGGGGAGTAGGGCCCTTCTCCGCGCGCCTGGCAGGAAAGCTCTTCGTCGCCGCGACCGTTCGCCGATCGCACGCGGGCGCCATCGGCGCCAAAATTGGTACAATAGCCATGCTGATCTGCGCCGTCCTTCTGACGCGATGGAATCGCGCAACCGTTTCCCCACCCAATCAGACCAGGAGGTCGCCATGGTTTCCCCCGGAGACATCGTCGTCTACCGCCATCACGTCTGCAAGGTGGCCGCCGTGCGCGAGGCGTACTTCGAGAGCCGGGACTACTTCGAGCTGCACGCGCTGTTCGAGAACTCCCTCAAGCTCTTCGTAGCCGTCCCCGAGGCCGAGCCGCCCGCGCTGCGCCCCGCCATGTCGCGCAAGGAGGCGCTCGCGCTCATCGATTCCATCGCCGACGCGCAGACCATCGACGAGGACGTCCTGAAGCCGGGTGCGAACACGCCCACGCTGCTGGAGCGGCGCCTGAAGGAGGAGTACGACAAGCGCCTCAAGACGTTCTCGCCGCAGGACCTCGTGCCCATCATGAAGTCCGTGCACGAGCGCACCGTGCGCCGTTCCGGCGCCGGCCGCCAGATCACCGCCACGGACAAGAAGTACTTCGACCTGGCCGAGAACCTGCTGTGCGACGAGCTGTCCGTGTCGCTGGGCATCGAGCGCGACGGCGTGCGCGACTTCCTCGTCGATCGCGTGAAGAAGGCCGAGGCGCGCCGCCGCTGACGCATCTCCGGGAACGGGGCCTGCCATACTCGCGGCTCCTTTGCGCGGGGCCGTGAGCCTGCGCAAAGGAGCCGCACCGTCGAGCTGCCCGAGGCCCTCGTTCTCGCCCGGCAGACGGACCACGCCTTCGCCGACCGCACTCTACGGAGCGTTCATTGCGCGCGCCGCCGCGCACGGGTATCGTGGGACGGCACGCGAAACCGAACCAGGAGGAGAACCATGGACATCAGACGCACCGGCGAGCTCATCCGCAGCCTGCGGGAGGAGCGCGGGCTCACGCAGCTCCAGCTGACGCAGCTCGTGGGCGTGGGCGACAAGGCCGTGTCGAAGTGGGAGCGCGGGGGCGGCTGCCCCGACGTGTCGCTTTTGCCCGCGCTCGCCGAAGAGCTGGGCGCCACCGTCGAGGCGCTTTTGGCAGGCAGCCTCTCCCCCGACGAGCTCCAAGGAGGCACTATGAGGCGCACGGCATTCCGCGTTTGCCCTTCCTGCGAGAACATCATCACCACCACGGGGGACGCCGACGTCTCCTGCTGCGGCAGGAAGCTCGGGCCGCTGCCCGTGCAAGCCGCCGACGACGTGCACGCCGTGCGGGTGGAGGACGCAGAGGGCGACTGGTACCTCACGTTCGACCATCCCATGGAGAAGGCCCACAGCCTGGGCTTCGCCGCCGTCGTGGGCTACGACAGCCTGGCCGTGGAGAAGCTGTACCCCGAGCAGGGCGGCGAGGCGCGCCTGCCGCACCTGCCCGGCGGCACGCTCTACACCTGGTGCACCGAGCACGGCCTCATGCGGCATCCCGCCGCGCACCCTCGCCGCTAGGCGCATCCGGCTCGGCAAGCGGTCGGCGACGGGCCGGCCGAGCACCCGTCAGGCCGGCGGCTGGCCGGCCGCGGCCGCCAGCTCGCGCACCCGGGCGACCACCGGCGCGATGGCGGCGCGGTCGGTGCCGTCGAAGCCGCCGCGCATCCCCGAGAGCATCTCGGCGGCGCGTGGGTCGGTGGCCGCCTGCTTCTCCTGCATCTTGAAGAACATCTTCATGGCCAGCTTGTTCGGCAGGCTCAGCCGCTCGTAGGCGAACCCGCCGCGCAGGTAGAACCGCTCCACGCCGTCGAGCTCCGGCGAGGGAAACTCCCGCGCCATCGCCTCGTCCACCATGTCGGTCCACTCCGGCGGCGTCGCGCCCACGGCGAACGCGACGAAGGGGGTGCCCGGGTGCGCTGCCCGGGTGCGCGCGAGCCACTTCTTCCCCACCAGGCCGCCCGCATGGAACCAGCCGCCGAACACGACCACGTCGCACGCGCCTGCATCTATCGCGTCAGCCCGCTCCACCGGCACGGCCTCGCAGCCCAGCTCCTCTGCGATCCATTCCGCGTACCGGCGCGTGAACCCTGTCTGCGACGCGTACACCACGATGGCGCTCATCGCGCGCCTCCTTCCGCCGCAGCGCCCGCAGGTGCCCCGATCGCATGTGCAGAGAAGAACCGTCCCAGGTGGTCGCGTATGAGCGGCTCCGCGTCCTCCCAGGGAACGTCCGAGAGCAGCAGCAGGAACACCGGCCCGTAGAACTCGCGCGCGAGGGCCTGGGCGTCGTCGAGTGCGAACTGCCCGATGGCCATCAGGTGCTCGAACACCGCGCGCTGGATGGCCAGGGGCTGCTCCACGAACACGAAGCGGAACGCCTCCGCAGCGTGGGCGTCGGCGTACCGGCTTGCGGCCAGCAGCCGGCGCAGCCGGACCATGTCCCCGTCCGCGAAGAAGTGCCGGAACCCCGCCAGCACCCGCCGCTCCGTCTCCTCGAACGCACCGGCGTACCCGGCGGGGTCCTCGACCGGCGCGGTCATGACGCCCTGCTCCGCGAACACCGCGCGCGTGCGCTCGAGCTGCGCGGCCAGCACCGCGTCGAAGATGGCCTGCTTGCCCGGGAAATGGTTGTAGAGCGACGCGTCCTTGACACCCACCGCCGCCGCGATGTCGCGCACGGAAACGGCATGGTACCCCTGCTCCGCGAACAACCCGAACGCCGCCTCGACGATTCGCCCTTTCGTGTCCCTGCTCCTCACGTATCCTCCTAAAACTAGTGTGCGCTAGCTATTATACTAGTAATTGCTAGTTTTGCAAGGAGACCCAACAACCGTACCGATGCTTCCCATGGAGCATCGGCATAGGGAAACGGGAAGAGCAGGGCTTGAGACGGTCTCGCAGGAAGCGGGCCCGAAGTGCGTGGATCGCACGCGCTGACGGAATCACCGCTCGGCGGATGGCAAGGCTGGCTCGGCGCAAGACCAGGCGCAGGCGGCGTGAAAGCGGGCGCCCGATGCCGGCGAAGCGAGGGCGCTAGCCCTTCGTCGCGGCCTCGAGCATCTGCTGGAGCACCTCGACGTGGCTGCGACGCTTGTGGGTGGCGGTGCCCAGGAGGCAGACGCTTTTGTACTCGCCGTAACGGTCGTAGAACTGCGGCACGGCCTCGCGCTCGCGGATGTCCTCGCGATAGGCGTCGGCGTAGGCGTCCCAGCCGATGTTGCCGTGCAGGTAGCGCTCGAGCATGGTGGGCGCCGGGGCGAACAGCTTGTCGTGCACGTAGTCGGCGTGCAGGAGCTTCGGCACGAAGTACGCCAGGTCGTTCTTCTTGGTGAAGCCTGCCAGCTGGTTCGTGTTCTTCAAGCGCGTGTCCAGCAGCAGGTCGACGTCCCATGACTCCAAGGCGCCGAAGAACTTCTCGGCAGTGGTCTCGTAGGCGCTGATCGTGTTGATTCGCATGGCGGAAGGCTCCTTCTCGGCCGCGCGCGAACGCGGGCCACGGCTTTTCGGAACACCATAACCGCGCCGCCCGCGCTCCAGAGCCGCGCGCAGCCGTTGTGGCGCAACCGCAGGCGTTTCGTCACGCAACCGCCACGGCCGAGCCCGCCGGACCCCGCGCACCGGCGCCCGGGCCGGCCGCAGCCTGCCGAAAACCCCTCTCCTTGCGTTTTCTGCTCGCCGAGAAGGCCGATTGACCTTACAATACGATCAACGTTAATTTGAATGCCCGTCAACAAGACGCGAGGTAGCCCTGCATGGACGCGAATGAAGCGCTGAACTCCTTCGACCTCGATCCGCGCCTGTTCTACGATGCCATAGCGTACAGCACGGACGACTACCTTTACATCATCGACATGAAAACGGACATGGCGCTCGTGTCCGAGAACATGCTGCACGACTTCGACCTGCCCGGACGCGTGTTCGAGGGGCTCATCCCCCGGTGGCGCGAGCTCATAGTGGATCGCGACCGCCAGAGCTTCGACGAGTCCATCGACGACATGCTCTGCGGCAAGACCGACGAGCACGACCTGGAGTACCAGGTGCGCAACCGCAAGGGCGAGTACATCTGGATCGTATGCCGCGGGCTGCTCATGCACGACGACGGCGCGCCCGTGCTGTTCTCGGGCGCCGTCACCAGCTTGGAGCGCAAGGGCGAGGTGGACGCCACCACGGGCCTGTTCGCGCATGGCAAGTGCCTGCAGGTGCTCGACCGCCTGCTCGCCCGCGAGCGCCCCTCGGGCGGCATCCTGCTGTTGGGGCTCGACGACTTCTCGCGCATCAACTCGCTCAACGACCATTCGTTCGGCAACGGCGTGCTGCGCCAGTTCGCGCAGACGCTCCAGCGCCTGCTGCCCGAGAACGCCTCGGCGTTCCGCTTCGACGGCGACGAGTTCGCGGTCGTGCTCGACGATGCCGACCGCGGCGCCATGGAGGACCTGTACCGCACCGTGCACGCGTTCGCCAACCGCCAGCAGGCCATCGAGGGCGTGCCGTACTTCTGCACGGTGTCGGGCGGCATCGCCATGGTCGGCGAGGACGGCTCCACGGGGCTCGACCTCATCAAGCATGCCGAGAGCGCGCTGGAGGAGAGCAAGCACCGCGGCAAGAACACCGTGTCGTTCTTCTCGTCGGACATGTCGAGGGAGAAGCTGCGCCGCCTGGAGCTCAGCGACCGCCTGCAGGCGTCCGTCATGGACGGCATGCGGGGCTTCCCCTTGCACTACCAGCCGCTCGTGGACGCCGACACGCTGCGCATCGTCGGCGCCGAGGCGCTGCTGCGCTGGAGCGCAGACGAGTTCGGCAGCGTGAGCCCGGCCGAGTTCATCCCCGTGCTGGAGTCCTACGGCCTCATCGGCGCCGTGGGCCGCTGGGTGTTCCAGCAGGCCGTCCGGCAGTGCGCGGCATGGGACCTCGTCCAGCCCGACTTCATCATGAACGTGAACATCTCCTACCTGCAGCTGCTCGAGGCCGACTTCGTGCCGTTCGTGGAGCATGCCCTGGTCGAGGCCGGCACCAAGCCGAGCCGTATCGTGCTGGAGATGACGGAGAGCTACTTCGTCACCGACCTGGAGGCGCTGCGCGCGACGTTCGACCGGCTGCGCGCCATCGGCATACGCCTGGCCATGGACGACTTCGGCACGGGGTACTCCTCGCTCGGCCTGCTGTCGCAGTCGCCGGCCGACATCGTGAAGATCGATCGGCTGTTCATCAAGAACATCCATGCCGAGTCGTTCAACCGCGCGTTCATCGACGCCGTCATCGATCTCTGCCATAGCGTGGACATCGAGGTGACGGTGGAGGGGGTTGAGGAGCGAACCGAGCTGGACACCGTGCGCGCCATCGGTGCAGACAGCGTGCAGGGATTCCTCGTTTCGCGCCCGCTGACCGCCGGGCAGTTCGAGGAGCGCTTCCTGGGCGCGGGCGGCCCCGGAAAGCAAGAGGCCTGACCGGCCCCGCGCAGGTCAGGCCGCAGGCTGGGTACGCGGCGCCCCTTTCCGCGCGGAGCGCCGCAGGCTGCGGCGCTCGGGCGCCCCGGACAGGGCCGACGCGGGGGCGGCGGGGCCGTCCATTACGGCCACGCGGTACGCGCTCTTCCCCGTGCGCTTGATGCGGTACAGCGCCTGGTCGGCCACGCGGTAGTACGACTCGTACGACCAGCCGGGCCTCCCCACGGCAGCGCCGATGCTCACGCTCACCGGCACGCCCTCGGCCGAGAGCCGCTCGACGCCCGCGATGACGTCGGAGCATATCCGCTCGGCCACGCAGGCGCACGGGATGTCGGCCACGAACGCGGAGAACTCGTCGCCGCCCGCGCGGAACACGATGTCGGTACGCCGGAACGACTGCTCCAGCAGCTGGGCGAACCCGCGCAGCACGTCGTCGCCGCGGTGGTGCCCGTGCTCGTCGTTCACCTTCTTGAAGTCGTCCACATCGAACATGAACAGCGCGCTGCACGCACCCTCCCAGCGCGGTTCGGCAAGGGCGCCCTCCACGAGGCGCCTGCCCTGCCGCACATGGTACAGGCCGGTCAGCGGATCGCGCATGGCCTGGCGCTCCAGGAGACGACGCTCCTCGCGCAACCGGCGGTCCAGCAGAGCCTGCTCGGTAACATCCTGGAGCACGCAGGCGCAGAAGCCCTCGCGGGGGCGGTAGGAACGCACGGAGAAGTAACGGTCGCCGGAAACGCTGCGGCAGGTGAAGTACTGCGCGGCGCCCGTGCGCGCCGTGTCGTCCAGCACTCCCAGCATGCAGCGCGCAACATCGGGGCAGGCATCGAACACCGACGAGCCCACGAGCACCTCGCGCGCGCAGCCTGCCAAGGCGATGGCGGCATCGTTCACATAGGCGAACACCAGGTCGACGGTGCGCCCCTCCTCGTCGGGGATGGTCTTGACGACGGCGAACGGCACGGGCATGGCACGCAGGTAGTCGGTCTCTTCGCTGGGGTTCGGCACGATGCTCGGCACTCCTCTTGCTGGCTCTCTGGAACGGGAGGAGGAGGCCGCGACGCATCGGCGCCGCGCCAAGGGCGGCCGAAGGGCCGCGCGGGGCATTACGGGGTTGCCTCCATAAAGGGCCGTCCTCACGAGGTCAGCATGCTACCAGCGGCGTCGGCTCCCTGTAAAGGCGCTTCACGGAACGTTGGCTGCGTTGAAACCGTGCCGTTACGAAGCCGTCCTTATCCGGCTGCACCCGCGCGCGGGACAAGCGGCGAGCCCAGTCGCGCAAGCTCGCCCGCCACCGTCTCCACCAGGAGGGGCAGCGCGGCGGCCACCTTCGGCGTGAGGCCCACCGTCACCACGGCCGGCGAAGGGTTCTCCACCTGCATGCCCAGGCACAGGCCCTCGGCCTCGTAGCCCAGCAGCGTGGCGGCGTCGAACAGGTCGACGAGCTTCAAGTCGTGCAGCGATGCCGTGGCACCCGAGTGGCGCGCCATGGCGTCGGGCTCGAAGCGGAACACGGTGCCCGGCTCGGCGTCCGTGCTGTCTACCGCGTCCACGGTGAGGAGCACGTCGAAGTCGCGCACGTACGGCAGCATATCCATGCTCAGGCAACCCACGTCGAAGAGCTCCACGTTGCCGGGCGCCTCGTAGCGCTCTACCAGCTCCTCGTACACGGCGGTGCCCAGCCCGTCGTCCAGCATGAGCTTGTTCCCCACGCAGAACACCCCGATGCGCCGCACAGCGCCGCCCTCCGGCGCGCCCGCGGCGCCGCCGCGAACCTGGGCGCTTCCTTCCGATGCGCTCGCAGCCGCACGCTCGTCGGGCAACAGGCCGTCCTCCGGCGCGCCCGTCGCGACCGCGCCGCCCGCGGCATGCTCCTCCCCCATGCCCATCACGCCCCCAACGTCGGGCGGATGGCCAGGTTGTAGTACGTGGCCCCGGCGATCATGGCGCAACCCGCGACCACGCTCACCGCGGCCCATACGCGCTGACGGCGCAGGTACGCATCCTTCTCCACGCCGCGCGAGGCGGCGCGATGCGCAGCGAAGGGCTGCCCGATGAGGGAGAAGGCCACCGTGCCCGCCGTGAGCGTCACGAAAACGGCTGCCGCCACGATGAGCGCGAGCGGCGTGCGCTCCGTCCATGCCGCGTAGAACGTGTTGTCCGCGAACAGCCAGATGGGATAGAACAGGAGCGCCGCCCACATGCCATGAGCCGGCCCCCAGATGGGCGGAAGGAACAGCGCACCCACGTTGAGGCGCGGTATGCCCTCCAGGAACTTCTCTTCCCGTGCGATCTGCTCGTCCGTCAATTCCGCCACCGATGTCTCCTTCGCTCTCGTGATCGCCGCCTATTATAGCGAAGCCGTCGCCTGCAGAAGGCGCAGGGGGCCAAGCGGTTTTCCGTGACGGTTCAACGCCAATCCAAGCCGCGACATGTCAAACGTGCTATCATATGACACCAAGACGATAACATTAATGGATCGAGAGGCACCTCATGGACATACTCGCCATCGCCGGATCGCTTCGGCAGGGAAGCTACAACCGCCAGCTCGCCGAGGCCGCGGGGGCTGCGCTGGGCAGGCTGCACCCCGAAGCAGGCTTCCGGCTGCTCGCCTGGGACGACGTCCCGCTCATGAACCAGGATATCGAGCACCCTGCGCCCGGCGCCGTGGCGCGCGTCCGCGACGAGGTCAAGCGGGCCGACGGGCTGTGGCTGTTCAGCCCCGAGTACAACCACGCCATCCCCGGCCCGCTGAAGAACCTGATCGACTGGCTCTCGCGCCCTGTGAGCGAGGCCGAGGGCCAGGTGCTGGCCGGCAAGCCCGTGGCGCTGGCCGGCGCCAGCATCGGCATGAGCGGGGCGGCGCATGCGCAGGAGCAGCTCGTGGGCGTGCTCAGCTTCCTGGATGCGCGCATCATGAACCAGCCGCGCCTGGCCATCCCCCACATCGCCACCCAGGCCGCAGACGGCGTGCTCGCGCTGGACTCCTCGGCACCCTACCTGGAGCGGCAGGCGCGGGCGTTCGTGCGCTTCATCGAGCGCGAGGGCCTCTAGCGCCGGTCGGGCGCAGCCTCCTCGCAGCCGTGGACTCCAGCGCCGCCCGCGGCCTCCGCGCCCACCGCGCCCGCGCAGCCGTCCCCGCACGCTGCGGCCTCCGCAGGCGGCGCGCCCTTGCCTCGCTCGGACAGCACGAGCCCGGCGCAGGTCAGCACGACGCCGACGCAGATCTGCGGCGTGAGCGGCTCGCCCAGCACCAGCACCGACGCCGCAACCGTGATCACCGGCACGAGGTAGATGTAGGCGCTCGTCTTCACGGCGCCCAGAAGCTTCACGGCGATGCCCCACGTGGCGAAGCACGCCGCCGACGCGCCCACGCCCAGGAACAGCATGTTCGCGGCCGCAACCGGATCGGTGAACCGCTCGATGCCGAACTGGAAGTCCAGCAGGAACAGCGCCGGCACCATGAGCACGAGGCCCCAGGCGAACGTGCGCTTCGTCATCTGGATGGTGTCGTCGCACAGCAGCGAAAGCTTGCGGGTGAGCACGGCGTAGAACGCCCACACGGCCGCGGCCGCCACCGCAAGCGCGTCGCCCACCACGCCGCCCGTGCCCAGCCCCTCCCAGCTGATGAGCACGATGCCCGCCATGGCAAGCGCGAACCCGGCGAAGAACACCGGGTGCAGCTTCTCGTCGCGCAGCAGCGCCGAGGACAGCAGCGCCGTGAAGAACGGGTTCACCGCCACGATCACGCCCACGTTGCTGGCCGTGGTGTAGGTGAGCGCGATGTTCTCGAACAGGAAGTACAGCACCACGCCCGTGAGGCCGGCCGCCGCTACGAGCGCCTCCTCGCGCCAGCCGCCCAGCTTCACGTGGCGCGGGCGGCACGCCCACAGCACCAAGAACCCGATGAGGAAGCGGTAGAACAGTATCTCGATGGGCGCGAAGTCCACGAGCAGCACCTTCGTGGCCACGAACGTCGTGCCCCACACCACCACGGTGAAGAGCGCGAACAGGTGCCCGCGCGCCGCCGACCCTCCGGCCGCCCGCGCGACCGCCGCCGCCTCGCGTGCGCTCATATGGCATCCCCCGCGCAGGCGGCGCGGTAGCGCGCCGGCGTGAGCCCCGTCACGTTGCGGAACACGCGCCCGAGGTGGGCCTGGTCTGCGAAGCCTGCGAGGCCGGCGGCCTCCACGGGCGTGCAGCCCTGCTCCAGCAGGCTCTTCGCGTGCATGACGCGCACGGCCGCGATGTAGCGGCCCGGCGTGATGCCCAGCTCCCTTTTGAAGGCGCGCACGAGCGCATAGCGGCTCGTGCGCGCGACGGCCGCCAGGTCCTCGAGCGCGATGCGCTCGGCGTAGCGCTTATCCACGAACGCCCGTGCGGCGGCCACGGGGCCTCCCAGCTCCGCACACGCCCGCGCGCCGCCGGCCGCCGCGTCGGCCGCGTCGAGAAGGGCGCGCAGCAAACCGTCGAGCTCGTCGAGCGCCGGTGCACCCTCGTGTGCTCCCCGCTTGAAGAACGCGTCCGCCCGCTCGAACAGCGCGGGATCCCGCAGCACGGGAACGGCGAACCGCGGCGCGGGCGCGGCGGGCGCCGAACCGTCCGCGGCCCGGCCGGACGGGCCCGCAACGGCCCCGACTTCGGCAGTCGGCGCGCCTCCCGCGGCGCGGGCGCGCTCGGGCGCGTCCGCCGGTCCCCCGCCCGGCCCGGCAAGCGCGGCCATCGCGGCCACCGGCACGTTCGCGCAGCGGTACGCGAACGGCTCGTCGTCGAGCGGGTCGCAGGCATGGGGGTCGCCGGGGTTGACCAGGAACACGTCGCCGGGCTCCAGCACGTGCAGCTCGCGGGCGCTGATGGTGAGCGCGCGGCGGCTGGCGTACAGGGCTCCCACCACGTAATGGTCGTGCAGGTGGTTCGGGAACGCCCGGATGTTCCCGGCCAGCGAGCACACCTCCACGATGGACCCGTCGGGGCGTGCGAGCGCCCGCACCTCGCGCGCGTCCATGCCCCGCGGCTCCTCCGCCGCCTGCGGACCCCCGGTCCGCCCGCCTTCGCATCGCATACGCCTGCTCTCCTTTCGCAAAGGCACAGTATAGTCGATGCATGCGCCGCGGCGCTTGTACGTTATTGCACGCCCGGCAGACGGCGCACGCCTCTCCGCCCGCGAAAAAGGGAGGGGACCCGGTTTCCCAGGTCCCCTCCCTCATGGAGACGCGATGCGCGGAGCGAATGCCGAGCGCTTACGCCTTCTCGCCGTGATGCAGGTCGTCGTCGCCCACGATCGTGTGGTGCTCGGGATCGTACACGAGTCCGCCGTGCTCCTTCCAGAAGAACATGAGCAGCGTCGGGGAGATGCCCTCGATGTTCGCCAGGTAGATGTGGATGAACATGAAGCAGATGAAGACGTACATCATGAAGTAGTGGATGATGCGCATCGACATGAGGCCGCCCACCAGATCCGTGCCGGCCGCGAAGAAGCCCATGTTCATCGTGGGAGCCCACAGGGCCAGGCCCGTGTAGAACATCAGGATGATGAGGATGGGGATGGCCAGGTAGCTGATCTTCTGCGGAACGCCCAGCTTGGCGCCCAGCGGGTGGTCCTTCTTCAGGAACAGGTAGTACTTGATCCATGCGCCCAGCTGGTGGCGGTTGTCGGCCTGGGGCAGCCAGGTCTTGTAGTCCGTGACCTGGTAGCGCGTGCCGCCGGCCGGCGAGGACTTCACGAAGAAGGCCATGATCACGCGGACGATGCAGTTGATGAACAGGATGAAACCGCAGAACACGTGCACGCCGCGGGCGATGCCCATGAACGCGGGCCAGAACGGGAAGTGAATGCTGAAGCCCGTGACGATCAGCAGGATCATGCAGACGAGGTTGATCCAGTGCGTGATGACGAAGGGCATCGGATGCGCTTCGCGGTAGTGTGCCAAGTGCGCCATGCTACTTCACCCCCCAAGGGCTCGTGACGGTCTCGAAGCTCTTGCCCGTCGCCGGCTCGGTGATGTGGACCGCGCACGCCGTGCAGGGGTCGAAGCTGTGCACCGTGCGCAGCGCGTTGATGGGCTTCTCGATGTCGCCCACCGGGTTGCCGATGAGGGCCTGCTCCATCGGGCCGCTCTCGCCGTTGGCGTTCTTCGGCGCGAGGTTCCAGGTGGTCGGGATGATGATCTGGTAGCCCGTGATCTTGCCGTCCTTGACCTCCTCGGAGTGGTAGAGCGCGCCGCGCGGCGCCTCCCAGAAGCCGGTGCCGGAGCCGGTGATGGTGGCGGGCTCGCGGAAGTACTCGCTGTCGCCGCTCTTCACGGCCTCGCAGAGCTCGGCGACCCAGTCCTTCATGAGGCCGGCGATGTAGAGCGTCTCGATCTGGCGGACGGCGGTGCGGCCGAGCGTGGACTGCGCCACGCCGATCTGGCCGGGGGCGCCCAGCGCCTCCAGCAGGCCGTCTACCTGCTCCACGATGAACGGCACGTTGCGCTTGTACGCCGCGAGGATGCGGGACAGGCCGCCGGCCTCGTAGGGCTTGCCGTCGTAAGCGGGGCACTTGACCCACGTGTAGCGGTCGTTCACGTCGTAGGAGGTGAACTCGGGCTCGGTGACGAAGTACGGGGACGTGTAGGTCTCCTCGCCCCTGTACCAGGAGTGGCCCATGTACTCGGTGATGAGCTCTTCCTTCACGTCGGAGAGGTTGAGCTTGTCGTCGATGACGCCCATGGGCAGGTAGCGGTCCTTGAGCTCCATGCTCTCGTTCTCGAACACGCCCCAGGCCACGTAGCGGCCGCAGCCCTTGCCCCAGTTGAGCGCGTCGATGTAGTACGGCGCGATGGCGAGCGTGTCGGGGATCATCGTGGCCTCGACCCAGTTGTAGATCTCGTCGACGAGGTACTTGAGGTCGTCGAGCTTCTGGTCGGTGGGAACGAACGCCGTGCCGCCCGGGATCAGCGTCATGACGTGCGGCATCTTGCCGCCGATGATGGCAGAGACCTGGGAGGCCTTGGCCTGCATCTGCAGCGCCTCCAGGTAGTGGGCCGTGCAGATGAGGTCGAGCTCGGGCGGCAGCTTGTAGCCGGTGCCGTCCTCGGCGTCGAACCAGTTGCCCGAGAAGATGGACAGCTGGCCGTTGTCGGCGAAGTTCGACAGGCGCTCCTTCAGGGCAACGAAGTCGCTGTTCGTGGACGTGCCGGCAGCCTGCGCGAGATCGTAGGCGTCGGCCGCGTCGGCCTTGAGGGCGTTGAGCGGGTTCACGTAGTCCAGCGCCGCCAGGTTGTAGAACCACAGGATGTGGCTGTGCAGGAACTGCGCGCCCTCGAGGAGGTTGCGGATGATGCGCGCGTTGTTCGAGATCTTGATGCCGTAGGCCTTCTCGGCCGCGATGGCGGACGAGTGGGCATGCGAGACCGGGCACACGCCGCAGATGCGCTGCACGATCTGCGCGGCGTCTTCGGGCGTGCGGTTCTCCACGACCATCTCCATGCCGCGGAAGCAGCCGCCGGATACCCAGGCGTCGGAGACCTTGCCGTTGGTGACCTCCATCTCCACGCGGAGGTGGCCCTCGATGCGGGTGATCGGGTCGATAACTGAACGGGTCATGTAGGCTTACCTCCCTTCTTCTTCATCGGATTCGACAGCCTTCGCGTTCGCGTTGTGGCTGCTCTTCTCGCACGCGGCCTTGGCCTCGTCGCGCGTGAGGTCGTACTTCCCGATCGCCTTGTCGGGGTGGTTCTTGTCCCAGGCGCGGACCTTCTCGAAGTCGGCGCCGCCGTCCATGCGGCCCGTGATCTTCATGCCGAAGCCGTGCACGACGAGCGCGGCGGCCAGGATGCCCGTGATGCCGAGCGCGATCGTGCCGGGCTGGACCATCCAGTCGCCGATGCGCAGGTCGCGATGGCGCTTGTAGAACGGGGTGTTGACCTCGACCCAGTTGTGGCCGGGATCGTTCGGCGCAGCCTCGCAGCAGCCGATGCAGGGGGAACCCGCCTGCACGCACCAGCTGCGGCGGTTGTTCCACAGCGTCACGCCGCAGTTGGACTTCGTCTGCGGCCCGCGGCAGCCGAGCGGGTACAGGCAGTACCCCTTGGCCTCCTCCTCGGAGCCGAACTGGTAGACGAACTCGCCGTTCTCGAAATGGCCGCGACGCTCGCAGTTGTCGTGGATCGTCTGGCCGAAGATGCCCTCGGGCTTGCCCTCGTTGGTGAGCGGGGGCAGCTTCTCGAGCATGATCACGTCCACGAGCACGGACACGAGCCACTCGGGGTTCGCGGGGCAGCCCGGGATGTTGATGACATCCACATCGATGCCGGCCTTCTCCAGGAACTGCTGCACGCCGAGCGCGCCCGAGCTGTTCGGATGGGCGCCCATCCACCCGCCGTTGACGGCGCAGGAACCCAGCGCCACCACGGCGTTGGCCTTCTCCGCAGCCTCGATCAGGTGCTCCGTGCCGGGCTTGTCGGCAACGCGCAGCGCCTGGCCGTCCCAGCCCTCCAGCACGGCACCCTCGTACACGAGGATGTAGTTGCCGGCCTCGATCGTCTGCTCCTTGGCTTCCTCCATCGACCAGCCCGCAGCCGCGGAAAGCGTCTCCGAATAGTTGAGCGAGATCAGCTCCAGCACGACGCTCGCGGGATCCGGCGTCTCGACCTGGGCGAACGACTCGGTACATCCCGTGCACGACGCGCCTTCGATCCAGATGACCGGGTAGAGCTTCCCCTTCGTAGCGCCGATCACGGATTTCTCGAGGGCCTGCGCTATCTGCGGCGCGGCGAGCTGGGACAGCCCGGCAGCCGCGGCAACGGCGCCGCAAAGCTTCATGAAGCTCCGCCGCGTCACACCGCGAGCGGAGAGCATCTCCTGAAACTCTGAAACCGTGGCCTCTGTTTCCATGTGCACACCTCCTCAGGTGCTTCTCGTCTGACATTCACTGCTAGCATTTTCCCCGAGAAGTGTTTCTTGTGGCTTAGCGTCTACGCGAGCGCAACGTTTGGGCCGCAAATGGTACAAAAATGTTACAGATACCCCTACTCGTAACATGATTTATGCAGGTTAGGCGCGATTTTATGCAAAATCTCGCATAACGGGGCCAACCTCCTCGAACCACGTGCGATACAAGGCCGCTCATCGAAAAACAGGAGAAATGTTGGATTCCTGCATAGAAGCGACCCACTCCTCGGGCAACACCGCTCGGAAGGATATCATAAGATGGCGCGCAAAGCGACCGTCGCATCCACATCGACCGAAGGACAACCCCATGCCCGTCTCCGCACCCGTGTTCGCCTACCTCGGCCCCGCCGGCACCTACACCCACGAGGCCGCCCGCGCCTTCGCGGCGCGCCTCGGCATCGACGAGCCCGCGCTCCTGGAATGCGCGTCGTTCGACGAGGTGTTCGACGCCGTGGACCGCGGCAAGTGCGAGTTCGGCGTGGTGGCGAAGGAGAACTCGCTCGAGGGGTCGGTCACCGCCACGCTCGACAACTTCGCGTTCAAGAGCCAGGCCTCCATCCTGGGCGAGCACGTGCTCGACATCCACCACTGCCTGGTGCTGCACCCCGACGCGAAGCTGGAGGACGTGACCTGCGTGGCCTCGCACGCCCAGGGGCTCGCGCAGTGCCGGCGCTTCCTGGCCGAGCGGCTGCCGGGGCGCGCGACGATCACCACGTCGTCCACGGCCGAGAGCGCGCGCATGGCCGCCGAGGACGTGCACGTGGCCGGCATCGCCAACGCCTTCGCGGCCGAGCTGCACGGCGCGCGCGTGGCCGAGCGCGACATCGAGGACCATTTCGGCAACCAGACGCTGTTCGCCCTCATCGGCCGCCAGGGCCACCCCGCCGTGTTCCGCGGCGAGCGCTACAAGACCTCGCTCGCGCTGTTCCTGCAGGTTAACCGCGCCGGCACGCTCAACATGATACTGTCGGAGTTCGCCTACGCGGGCATCGACCTGTCCATGATCCAGTCGCGTCCCACCAAGCAGCAGCTGGGCGACTACATGTTCTTCATCGAGTTCGAGGAGAGCGCGAACGCCCTGGCCGTGCAGACCGCCTTGAACTGCCTGAGGCTGAAGCTGCGCGAGGTGAAGGTGCTCGGCAGCTACCCCGTGGATTAAGGGCGCTAGAGCGCCAGGATGCCCAGGTGCTCCAGCAGGATCTTCGTGCCGATGAGGACGAGGACGACGCCTCCGGCGATGGCGGCGGCTTTCTCGTAGCGCGCGCCGAAGCGATGGCCCACGGCCACGCCCACGAGAGCCAGCACGAACGTGGTGGCGCCGATGAGCCCCACGGACAGGGCTATGTCCACGCGCAGGAACGCGAACGTGATGCCCACGGCGAGCGCGTCGATGCTCGTGGCGATGGCGAGCATGACGAGCTCCCGCAAGTCGAGCCTGCCGTCGGCAGGGCAGGACAGCTCATCGTCGTCCTCATGGAAGGCGTCCCACAGCATCTTGCCGCCGATGAGCGCCAGCAGGCCGAAGGCTATCCAGTGGTCCACCGGCGTGATGTAACGCTCGAACTGCGTCCCCAGCGCCCAGCCGAGGAGCGGCATAAGTCCCTGGAAACCGCCGAAGAACAGCGCGATGACCAGTGCCTGGCGCATGTCCAGGCGCTTCATGCACAGGCCCTTGCACACCGATACGGCGAAGGCGTCCATCGACAGCCCCACCGCGATCAAGAACAGCTCCGCGAATCCCATGGTCGTATTCCTCTCGTCTTCTCCGCGATCCCCCTGGCCGCGCCGCAGCGCCGATCCGGGCTGCAGGCAAAAAAACACCGGCGCGTGCGCACCGGCTGCAGAAGCGAGCGGTGCGGCGTCGGGCGCCACACCGCGAGTCTTGTCGTTTCAGGTTGCGCCAGCTTCGAGAAGAAGCAGCATGTTGACGCAGCCGCACCTTTCGGCGCCGACTACTCCCCCACGGGATTCGGATATTCTAGCACAGGTTTCCGCCGCCAAGACGGGAAACGCCATGCCACAGCCTCCGTTTTCGTCCGCTTCCCTGATCAGGCGCAATATGCTCTATCACCTGATCAGGAGCTTGCCGAGACGTTGACGAGAACAGAGGCTATGGCAAATACCGGCCCCGTGGGCGCCCAGTCGACGCGGACCATAGCCGCCCCGCCCCCTAAGCGAAGAGCAGGTCGCCCTCCCGGCGGAAGAAGCCCTCGGAAACCAGGTCGGCGACGATGCCGTCGAACACGTCCGCATCCACGCAGGGGCGGCCGGCAGCCTGCTCGAAGGCGTCCAGGCGCTCGGCCAGCTCCGGCACGGCGATGCCCGGAGCAGCCAGCACGATGCGCACGAGCTCGGCGCGCTTCTGCCGTCGCGACCCCTCGAAGGCCGACTGGCGCGTATGGTGGGCGCTGCGCCTTGACGGGTTCGCCACCTGGGTCTTCAGATGCGCACCGTAGTCCAAAAGCGCGTAATACCATGCCCGGGCGCCCTCCTCGGGGCACGTGTCCGCCACGAGGGGAGCCAGCTCCCGATCCCTCACGCCCTCGCGGTTCGGGAACAGCTCGTGCAGGAACACCGTGCGCACGTTCGTCTCCAGGTAGAGCGAGGGGCGGTCGAAGGCGAACGCCACGACGCCGGCCGCCGTGGCCGGGCCGATACCGGGCAGCTGCACCAGCTCCTCGGCCGTGCAGGGCAGCTGACCGCCGCGCTCGGCGGCGCAGAGGTCGGCCGTCCTCTTCAGCGCAAGGGCACGGCGGTTGTAGCCGAGCCCCTGCCACTGGGCCAGAACGTCGGACGTGTCGGCCGACGCAAGCGCGTCGATCGTGGGGAACAGCGCCATGAAGCGCTCCCAGAACCGCCCCACGCGCGCCACCTGCGTCTGCTGGAGCATGATCTCAGACACGAGCACGGCGTAGGGATCGTCGAGGTTGCGCCACGGAAGGTCGCGGTAAAGAGCCGCCCCCCGCTCGCGCACGAGCGCCGTGAACGCCTCGCGGTCGGGCACGGCGGGCGGCCACGCGGGCCGCGGGCCGTCCGTCAGCGGCATGGGCCCTGCGTGCAGGTCCGGCGCGCGCACGCGCAGGCGCTCGCCCGCGCCTCCGACGCGTCGCGGGGCACGACGGCGCCGACGGCCGGCGAGGGCGCCTCCCCTGCTCCCATGGCCCCCTCCACCACGGGATGGGTGGCTCCCTGTTCGAACAGGTCCTTGAGCGTGATGGATGCAAAGTAGCCGTTGAGCAGCCTGTCCGCGCCCTGCCACACCTTGTTGTAGGCGCATTCCGGCTGCTTCTGGCAGTAGTCGGGATCCAGGGCGCACAGCGAGATGCTCACCGGCCCCTGGATGGCCTCCAGCACTTCCAGCAGCGTCACCTCGGCCGGATCGCAGTTGAGTATGAGACCGCCGTGCGCGCCGCGCACGGTCTTTATGAGGCCTCCCTTCACCAGGTCGTGCTGGATACTGCGCGCGAACGCGTAGGGTATGTCCTCGTCCTCGGCGATGTCGGACACGGATACGTAGGCGTCGCCGCTCTTGTAGGCGGCCCGGAGGATACGGCAGGCGTAATCGCAGCGTCGCGTGATATCCATAAAGTCTACTCCTCGGTTCCTTTCAGCAGATCGTCGAGATGGTCGAGGTCGCGGCGGAAGTCCCGCACGACGGCGTCCTCGAGGGCACGGTACTCGTCCGAGTCGAGCGGCTGGTATGCCGCCAGCTTGTCGAACAGGTTGTCTGCGGTGACGGGCACGTAGCGCCGTGCCACGAGGCTGGCCTTGTAGGCTTCCTCGATGGCCTCGCGCGCCGCCATGTAGATGTCGTAGCGGGGCATGCCGGAGGACAGACGCACGAGGTCGACCCGGTTCACGCCGCGCAGCGACGGATGCTCGCGCGCGATCTCCATCCAGATGTCCACGCGCTCCTCAGGCGTGGGATAGTCGATGTCCACGATGGACAGCGGCTCCAGCAGGTCGTAGAAGAACGGGTCGATCTCCCCCGCCTCCGCCGCCGAGGCCAGCACGAACACGTCCGGGTTCTCCACCGCCGAGCGGACGAGGCCGATAGCCTCGCGCGCCCCGCGCGACAGGCTGGAGAACACGAAGCCGCCGAAGTCGTCGCCGCCCTCGGTCATGGGCGACGCCCACAGGTCCAAGTCCTCCAGCATGAGCACGCCCGGCCCCTCGAAGGCGTTGCGCGCGGCGTTGAGCTGGGGCTGGTTGTCGGCCTGCGCCATGACGCACAGCACGGGCATGCCCTGGAGGTTCTCCTCCATGCGCATGCGGATGGCCGGCATGTCCAGCTCGCCGAGCGTGGCCGCCATGAAGCGGTTCGCGTCCTCGCGGGCGGGCGAGCGGAAGAGTATCGCGTCGGCAGCCGGCATGCGGTCCAGGCCGTGGCGCGCGTTGAGCAGCTCCACAAGGCTCTGGAACTGGGGGTCGTCCTGCATTCCCAGGCCGAAGTCGCGCATGAGCGCTACCGCGTCGTTGTAGCCGACGATATCGGCGTAAGAGATGCGCTCGATCGCCGACACCACGGCGTGCGCGTCGGCATCGGCGCCCATGGCGTCCTCTACCGCCTTGGCAGCCTGGGCGAGCGCCGCGGCATGCTCGGAAGATGCGCCCTTCCCCTGGTCGCCCTTCGTGCCGCCTGCCTCGCGCCGCCAAGCTGCGGCGCCCTTGTCGGCTTCACCGGCGTTCTCGGCAGCCTTCGCCGTATCGTCCCCGGCTCCGGCAGCCTCCGCCTCCTCCGGGTCGGGCAGCGCCGCACGCGGTGATCGCGGGAGCGTGACGTGCTCCACCTTCATGAGCCGAGGCGCATCGATGCCGAGGAAGTCCTGGGAGATCATGTCGGTCATGTCCTCCAGGTCCTCGCGCGTCAGCCCGAACTCCTCCAGCTTGTCGAGCGCAAGGCGCTGCAGCTGCTCGGCGCAAGCGGCCACCTCGTCGGAAGCCAGATAGGGCTCCAGCTTCTCGAAGATGTACTCGGCAAGCGAGCGCTCTTTCAGCTTGCAGGCCAGGGCCCATGCCTGGCGGAGGCCCCCCACGGCCTCGTCGTCGGGCGCGTAGGCGCCGTGCGCCCCCTTCTCGAAGGCGGCGAGGTACAGGTGCATGCCCAGCACCGCGTCGCCTGCCGCGCAAGCTTGCGCGGCACGGTGCAGGTAGTCGGCGGCAGAGTTGCCGTATTCGTCGTTCTGGCTTGGTGAGCTGTTCGCGTCAGCGTTCTCGAACATGGACCCACCTCCTTCGCAAGTATGTTTCGCCTGTCAGATGCGCAATTGTATATGGTCAAGTCGCATTTTACCGGACTGGAGGGCAGGCGCATAGGGCGCGCCGCAAAAACCTCAAAACGTCACGGGATGGAAAGGGATGGGACAGGGGGACGGGGATGCCGCCGCAAGCGAATGAGACGTCATCCCCGTCCCCCTGTCTCACCAGCCGAGAACCGTCCAGCCCTTCTCGCGGGCCGTGCGGGCGAGCGGTCGGTCGGGGTCGACGGCAAAGGCGTGCCGGGCGGCGCCCAGCACCGCGCGGTCTGAGTGGTGGTCGCCGTAGGCGCTGTCCAGCACCCAGTTCCCCGGCCCGAAGCGGTTGTCGCCGAAGCGCTGCACGGCCGCAATCTTCTCCTCGCCCTCCACGGGCAGGCCCTCCACCTCGCGGGTGTACGTGCCGTCGGGCGCCTTGCGCATGCGCGTGGATATTTGGAACGCGAAGGGATGGTGCTCCATGGCGCGCAGGATGATGGGCTCGAAGGTGGCCGAGATGACCACCACCGTGTCGCCCGCCGCCGCATGGGCGCGCATGGCGGCATCGGCTTCGGGGCGGAACAAAAGCGCGATGCGCTCGTCGTAGAAGTCGGCCAGGAATCGGTCCACCTCCTCGGCCGATCGCCCTTCGAACGCCGTGAACACCAGGCTGCGCACCTTGCTCTCGTTCTGCGGCAGGCGCAGCTTGTAGGCCGCCGCCCACAACAGGATGCGGAAGATCACCCGCTTGCGCAGCATGCCGCGCTCCATGAGGTGCTGCACGAGCAGCACGGGCGAGTTGCCCTCGATGCTCGTGCCGTCGAAGTCGAACACCGCGAGCCGCGCCGGCCCGGTGCCCTCGCGGCCCGTGTCAGGGCCGGCGAACGGCACGCCGTCGCCCTGGTGCTCTTCCGTTGTCGTCTCCCCCGGTCGGGACATAGGCCATCCTCGTCGTCGCGACGAGGTCCGGCCCGCATGCCCGGCCGCGGGCCCGCACGCGGCGGGCCCCTCCCGCGGTCGCGCTAGTCCTCGATCTCGTCGATAGTCTCAGCGAACTGTGAATTATACAGCTCCGCGTAGAAACCGCCAAGTTGAAGCAGCTCCTCGTGCGTGCCCTGCTCCACGATGTCGCCGTCGCGGATGACGAGGATGAGGTCCGCGTTCTTGATGGTGGACAGGCGGTGCGCGATGACGAACGAGGTGCGCCCGGCCATGAGGTTGTCCATGGCCTTCTGGATGCGCTCCTCGGTGCGCGTGTCCACCGAGCTCGTGGCCTCGTCGAGGATGAGCATGCGGCGGTCGGCCAGGATGGCGCGCGCGATGGTGAGCAGCTGCCGCTGGCCCTGGCTGATGTTGCTGGCGTCCTCGTTGATCTCGGTATCGAAGCCCTCGGGCAGCGTCTGGATGAAGTGGTGCACGTAGGCCGCCTTCGCCGCCGCCTCCACCTCCTCGTCGGTGGCGTCCAGCTTGCCGTAGCGGATGTTGTCGCGGATGGTGCCGTTGAACAGCCACGTGTCCTGCAGCACCATGCCGAACATCGAGCGCAGGTCGTCGCGCGCGAAGTCGCGGATGTCGTGGCCGCCTATCTTGATCGAGCCCGACTGCACGTCGTAGAAGCGCATGAGCAGCTTCACCATCGTGGTCTTGCCGGCGCCGGTGGGGCCCACGAGCGCCACGGTCTGCCCCTCGGTGACGCGCGCCGAGAAGTCCTCGATGACGGGCTTGGCCGGATCGTAGCCGAAATGCACGTGGTCGAACTCGACCTCGCACTCCACCTCGCCAGACGTCACCGTCGCATGGTCCGGCTCCTCCTCGGGCTCGTCCAGGAACTCGAAGATGCGCTCGGCGGCGGCGGCCATCTGCTGCAGCACGTTCGACACCTGCGTGAGCTGCGTTATGGGCTGCGTGAAGTTCTTCACGTACTGGATGAACGCCTGGATGTCGCCCACGGTGATGACGCCCTGCACGGCCAGGAAGCTGCCGGTGATGGCCACGGCCACGTAGCCGAGGTTGCCCACGAAGTTCATGATGGGCTGCATGAGGCCGCTGAAGAACTGGCTCTTCCACGCTGAATTGTACAGGCGCGCGTTCGTCTCGTTGAAGTTGTCCACCGTGCCGTCCTCGCGGTTGAACGCCTTCACGATGGCGTGGCCCGAGAACGTCTCCTCCACCAGGCCGTTGATCTCGCCGAGCGTGCGCTGCTGCGCCAGGAAGAACTTCTGCGAGCGCTTCACCACCACCATGATGAGCACCACCGACACCGGCAGGATGACCACGGTGATGAGCGTCATGAGCGGGTTGATGGTCAGCATCATGACGAGCACGCCGACGATGGTGGTGACGGACGTGATGAGCTGCGTGACGCCCTGGTTCAGGCTCTGCCCGAGCGTGTCCACGTCGTTGGTGATGCGCGAGAGCGTGTCGCCCACCGAGTTGCGCTCGAAGTAGCCCATGGGCATGCGGTCGATCTTCTCGGCGATGGAGCGGCGCAGCTCGTAGCTCGTGCGCTGCGACACCGACGACATGATCCAGCCCTGCACGAACGAGCAGGCCGCGGACAGCAGGTACAGCCCCAGCGTGAACAGCAGGATCTGCGCGATGGCGTCGAAGTTGATGCCGCCCGAGCCGTCGATCTTCGCCACAATTCCGTTGAACAGCTCGGTCGTGGCCGTGGACAGCACCTTCGGCCCGACGATGTTGAACACCGTGGAGCCGATGGCGAACACGAGCACCACCACGAGCGCCGCCTTGAAGCGGCCCATGAAGGCGATCATCTTCTTGAGCGTGCCCTTGAAGTCCTTGGCCTTCTCGCCGGGCATCATGCCGTGGCCGGGCCCGTGGCCGCCCATGGGGCCGCGGCGCGGCGGGCGGCGCGTGGCCGCCCCATTCGCCTGAGCGCTCATGCCGCATCACCTCCGTTCAGTTCCTCGGCCGAGAGCTGCGACATCGCTATCTCCCGGTACTCCTCGCAGCTCTCCATGAGCTCGCCGTGCGTGCCCTGGCCGACGATCCGGCCGTCGTCGAGCACGACGATCTTGTCGGCGTGCAGGATGGTGGAGATGCGCTGGGCCACGATGACCACCGTCTTGCCGCCCAGGCGCGTGTGCAGCTCCTGGCGCAGCGCCGCGTCGGTCTTGTAGTCCAGCGCCGAGAAGCTGTCGTCGAAGAGGTACGCCCGGGCCTCGGTGGCGAGCGCGCGGGCGATGGCCAGGCGCTGGCGCTGGCCCCCCGACACGTTCGTGCCGCCCTGCGAAACCTCTGCGTCGAGCCCCTCGGCCTTGGAGGCTATGAAGTCCGATGCCTGGGCCACCTGGGCCGCCAGCTCGACGCGCTCCTCGGGCATGCCCTCGTCCGAATAAGCGATGTTCGATTGGATGGTGCCGCTGAACAGGAACGCCTTCTGCGGCACGTAGCCCAGCTGCGCGCGCAGCGCCTCCTGGCTCACGTCGCGGACGTCCACGCCGTCCACGGTGATGGAGCCGCAGGTGACGTCGTAGAAGCGCTCGATGAGCTTCACCACCGTCGACTTGCCCGACCCGGTGGAGCCGATGATGGCCGTGGTCTGCCCCGGCTCGCAGGCGAAGTCCAGGTTCTCCAGCACGCATTCCTTCGAGTCGCCGTACTTGAAGCTCACGTCGTCGAACACGATGCGGGCGCCGCCCGTGCGGCCGGCCAGCTCGGCGTCGCGCGCCGTCTCGGGCGCGGGGTCGCAGATGGTGGGCTGCTTCTCCAGCACCTCGTTCACGCGCTGCGCGGCCACGTCGGCGCGCGGCAGCATGATGGAGATCATGCCGATCACGAGGAACCCCATGATGATGACCATCGAGTAGGTGATGAACGCGATGAGGTCGCCCGTCTGGATGGCGCCCGTGTCGATGGAGCGGCCGCCCACCCACACGATGAGGACCGACACGCCGTTCATGACGAGCATCATCAGCGGCATCATGAACGTCATGACGCGGTTCGTGAACAGCTGCGTCTTCATGAGGCGCGTGCTGGCCGCGTCGAAGCGCTGCTCCTCGTAGGGCTGCCGGTCGAACGCCCGGATGACGGGCAACCCCGTGAGCATCTCGCGCGACACGAGGTTCACGCGGTCGATGAGCTTCTGCATGATCTTGAACTTGGGCATGGCCACCTTCATGAGCACGACGATGAGCACGCCGATGACCACCACGGCCAGCACGATGATCCAGCTCATGGCCAGGTTCGTGCGCGACACCATGATGATGCCGCCGATGGCCAGGATGGGCGCGTACAGCACCATGCGCAGCAGCATGACCGTGACCATCTGCACGAGCTGGATGTCGTTCGTGCCGCGCGTGATGAGCGAGGCGGCCGAGAAGCTCTGCACCTCGGCGTCGGAGAACGACACCACCTGGCGGAA
>HHCFC01400__coassemble_1027_pt1 | contig 49286 bp, 44 predicted proteins | sample HHCFC01400__metabat2_low_PE_042 | metagenome-assembled genome bin HHCFC01400 | reverse complement strand
CCGGGCCGATCCTTTTCCGAGCTTCCCCGGCCCCATACGGCATGGCAGCCAGCTCCGCCCTCCGCCTCCCGCCAGGTAACAGGAGCGTAACGCAAACGGGGCGATAATCGACAAAACGCGCACGTGCAGCCCATATGTTCTTCAAGGCCAACTTATATACTGATCCCAGCAAGTGAAAAGGCTCCCCTCCTTTCAACTTGCACTGCTTGTAACCCCTTGCAAAGCAGTAGCGGCGTCCAAGAGCGCTGCACATCCCCCTCCTTGTGGCCCGGCGAGCTCCCCTCTCGCCGGGCCGATCCTTTTCAGGCCACCCGCTTCCCTGCCTGCCCGCCCCGAGGGGCAGCCGCCCGCGTTACCGCATCGCATCGCTTCGGCACCCGGAAGGCCGCACCGTTCACGCGGTGCTACAATCGCCGGCAGAGCAAGCCGAGCAGAGCACCTGCGGGAAGGAGCGCCCATGAACATCGCGGTTCTCGAAGGATACGTGAACAACCCCGGCGACCTTAGCTGGGACGCCCTCGAATCGTACGGCACCGTCACCGTGTACGACCGCACGCCGCGCGACCAGCTGGCGCAGCGCGTGGCCGAAGCCGGCATCGTCGTATCGAGCAAGACGGTCTGGGACGCCGAGGCGCTCGGCTGGGCGCCGCGCCTCAAGATGATCGCGCTCACGTCCACCGGCTACAACGTGGTCGACCTCGATGCGGCGCGCGCACGCGGCATCGTGGTGTCGAACGTGCCGGCCTACTCCACGCCCGACGTGGCGCAGATGACGTTCGCGCTCTTGCTGGAGCTGTGCCTGCACGTGGGCGAGCATTCCCAGCTGGTCATGGACGGCGGCTGGACGCGCGCCAAGGACTTCTCGTTCTGGAGCACGCCGCTCGTGGAGCTGGCGGGAAAGACGATGGGCATCGTCGGCATGGGCAGCATCGGGCAGGCGGTGGGCCGCATCGCCCGCGCCTTCGGCATGCCCGTGGTGTTCGAGAACCGCTCGCCCAAGCCGCAGCTGGAAGGCGACGGCGTGCGGCAGGTGGATCTGGACGAGCTGCTGGCCACGGCCGACGTGGTTTCGCTGCACGTGCCGGCCACGCCCGAGACCGAGCACCTGATGGACGCCGCAGCGCTCGCCAAGATGAAGGAAGGGTCCTACCTGCTGAACACCGCGCGCGGCTCCCTCGTGGACGAGCAGGCCGTGGTGGACGCGCTGCGCTCGGGCAAGCTGGCCGGCTTCGGCGCCGACGTGGTGTCGGTCGAGCCCATGCGCCCCGACAACCCCCTGCTCCAGGCGAAGGGCGAGAACATCGTCGTCACGCCCCACATCGCCTGGGCCACCCATGAGGCCCGCGAGCGCCTGCTGGCAACCGTCGCCGCCAACGTGGGGGCCTTCGTGGACGGCCACCCGCAGAACGTCGTCGATTAGAACGGCTTCCGAAACGCGCGGCCGCGCGCGGCACCGGGCTTCCCGCGCGCGGCGTGCAGGGCCCCTACGCGCCGAACACGTCGTCGATATTCGGGGGCTCGCAGCCCTGGGCCTCGGCGGACAAGCGGGCTAGCAGCGCCTTCGCTTCCGCAAGGTCTGCGAGGCGTTCCTCGTGCGTCTGCATGTCGCGCACCTTCACCTTGCCCTCGGCCAGCTCGTCGGGCCCGAGCACGGCCACATGGGAGGCATGCAGCTTGTCGGCCAGCTTGAACTGGCTCTTGAGGCTGCGATGCTGGTGATCCACCTCGCCGGCGAAACCGGCGTCGCGCATGGCCTGCACAAGCGAGAACGCCTCCGCGCGCACCGAGTCGTCCACGCACGCCACGAAGAAGTCGCAGCGCGCAGCCGGCGGGAACGCGCCGCCCGCCGCCTCGAGCGCCAGCACGCAGCGCTCGTAGCCGAGCGCCCAGCCGAAGCCCGGCGTGGGACGGCCGCCCACCTCTTCGGCCAGCTTGTCGTAGCGCCCGCCACCGCCGATGGCGTTCTGGCTGCCCATGCCCTCGGTCACCTGCACCTCGAACACCGTGCGCGTGTAGTAGTCGAGCCCGCGCACGAGCTTCGAGTCCTCCACGTAGGCGAGCCCCGCGCCGTCGAGGTAGGCCTTCACGGCCTCGTAATGCTCGCGGCACTCGTCGCACAGGTGGTCGGCGATCTTCGGCGCGCCCTCCATGACGGCGGCGCAGCCGGAGTTCTTGCAGTCGAACGCGCGCAGCGGGTTGATCTCCGCGCGGCGGTTGCACTCCTCGCAGAGCTCGCCCGCATGCTCGGCCATGTACGCGCGCACGGCCTCGCGGTAGGCCGGGCGGCACGCCTCGCAGCCCATGGAGTTCACCAGCAGGCGCGTGGACTCCACCGGGATGCCGATGGCCGCGTAGAAGCGCATGAGCATGATGATGCCCTCGGCGTCCACGCTCGGCTCCTCAGCGCCCAGGCACTCGATGCCCACCTGGTTGAACTGGCGCTGGCGGCCCTTCTGCGGGCGCTCGGCGCGGAACATCGGGCCCGCGTACATGAGCTTCGCCGGCTGCGCGCCCTGCGGCACCAGGTCGTGCTGCACCACGGCGCGCACGACGCCGGCCGTGCCCTCGGGGCGCAGCGACAGGCGGCTCTTCGCCTTGATGGAGCCGCCGTCCAGGAGCGTCTGCAGGTTCTGGCCCGAGATGGCGGTGAACATCTCCTTCGACACCACGTCGGTGGCCTCGCCGATGCCGCGCACGAACAGCTCCGTCTGCTCGAACAGCGGCGTCTCGATGGGCAGGTAGCCGTAGCGGCCGAAGATGTCGGCGGCCACGGCCTTGAAGTGCGCCCAGAACTTCGCCTCGTCGGGAAGCAGGTCGCGCGTGCCTTCGGGGGATTGGATTGCCATGGAGAGTTCCTTTTCGTCTCGTGCGTTTCGATTGCCCGCTATTGTAGCGCATCCGGCGACCATGCACGGAGAAGGAACGGTGGCGGCATGCGCGGCGCCCAGGGGGAGGCTTGCCGCGCAGCCGCTTCGAGATGGTTATCGCGCGCTGCGTAGCGCGCGGTAACGCTCGGCCGCCCGCACGAAGCTGGGGGCCCACGCAGGCGAGGCGAGGGCGTTCACGTGCAGGTAGCCGGCCACCACGTTGCCGGTGCACGCGCCGTCGAAGCCGGGCACGATGCCGCGGCCGCGCTCCACCGCATAGGCGAACCGCAGAGCGGGGTCGAGGTCCGTCGCCTGCGAGTGATGGTGCTCGTGGCCCACGAGCACCATGCCGGGATCGAGCCAGGAGCCGGACGCGTCCACGACGGCGCGGGCGTAACCGTGCGCCGTCTGCCTGTCCTGCACGACCGTGTCCAAGCCCAGCACGCCCGCCATGTCGTAGCTCCGGCCGCGATGCACCAGGCGGCGTCCCAGGTACATGAGGCCGCCGCATTCGGCGTACACGGGCAGGCCGTGCTCGGCGCGCTCGCGCACGCTGCGGCGGAAAGCCTCGTTGGCCTGCAGCTGCTCGGCGAACTCCTCGGGGAAGCCGCCGCCCACGTACAGCCCGTCCACGTCGGACGGCAAGGCCTCGTCTCCCAGGCTGCGCACGAACACCAGGCGCGCGCCCGCGCGCTCGAGCGCGGCAAGGTTCTCGGGGTAGTAGAACGAGAACGCCTCGTCGCGCACGACGGCGATGGTCGCCCGCGCGGCATCAGCATCCCCGCGCACGACTCCAGCCGGTGCAGCAGGGCCGGTAACCCCGCTTGCCTGCGCGCCGGTAGGGGCGGAGGCGGCGACTTCGCTCTCAGCCTCGCCGTGCGCGGCCGCCCACGCCGCCTGGGGCACCGCGTCGGTCGATGCCTCCGCTGCCGGCAGCTCCCCCGCGCTCGCCGCGATGGCCCTCACGGCATCCAGATCCACCCACTCCGCCACCACGTCGGCAATACCGTCGAGCAGGCGCTCCCGCTCATCGGTCTCGCCGCTCGTCACGAGGCCCAGATGGCGGTCGGGCACGTTGAGCCGCGCATCGGCCGGAACCGCGCCCACCACGGGAATGCCGCACGTGCGCTCGATCACCTCCGTGACCAGCGCGCGCTGCCGCGCCCCGCGCACCCGGTTCAAGATGACCCCCGCTATGCGCACGTCCGTATCGAACGCGCAGCATCCCAGAACGAGGGCGCCCGCCGTCCGCGTCATGCGCGTCACGTCCAGCACGAGGACGACCGGCGTGGCCGTGATCTTCGCTATCTCGGCCGACGACGTGCTGCCCTCGGCATCCAGCCCGTCGTACAGGCCCATGGCGGCCTCGACCACGCACACGTCGGCGCCCGCCGATGCCCCGCGCACCACGGCGCGTATCTGGTCGGGCTCCATGAAGTAGCGGTCAAGGTTGCGGCTCGTCCTGCCGGCTGCCACCGTATGCCAGCCAGGGTCGATGAAGTCGGCGCCCTTCTTGAAGGGCTGGACAGCGCACCCTTGCCGGCGCAGCGCGCGCAGCAGCCCCAGCGTGAGGACCGTCTTGCCGCTCCTGCCATGGGGCGCGGCAATCATGACCCGGGGCACAACCGGGCCTGTCGTCTCTATAGCTGACATAGCACGTCCCCCGTCCGGGCGCGTCTCCCTCCAACGCGCCCGGACGCGAAGGCCTACACGCAGCCGGTCGGCTTCAGCAGGCCGGCGATCTTGCAGGCTCCCTTGCCGGGGCCGCTGGGGAACAGCTCGTAGATCTCGGCGTTGGACTTGCCGGTGTCCCTCAGCATCTTGCGCACCATGGGGGCCACGCCGAACTCGGCGTAGTACCCGCGCAGGTAGTTGATGACCTCCCAGTGCTCGTCGGTCAGCACCACTTCCTCGGTCTCGGCGAGCTTCTCCGCAACCTCTTCGTCCCACAGGCTGGCGTCCTCGAGGAATCCGTCCTCGTCGAGCGCGAGCGTGCGATCTCCAACCACCAACTCAGCCATAGCTATCCTCCTTTGATCGTCGTGCATCATCTATGACCAGCCGACGGACTGCTCCGCCGGCCGATGCTCGTCTCTACGAGGCGGCCGGCTCCTCCAGGGCGCCGCCCACCGCGACGCCGCCTTCCGCGCGGCCGTCGCCCGCCTCCGCGCCCGCGCCTTTCGGCGCCGCCGGCACCGGGGCGAGGTCGCCGTTCTCGGCGCGCACGCCCACGGCCACCTTGCACAGCACGGTGAGCGCAAGCGCCCCGATGCTGTACACGCCCACGATGACCAGGAGCTCGTTCGGATTGGGGATATACTCCACCACCTGCTCGAACGAGTTCGGCACGAAGCCGCCCAGCACGAGGCCCAGCCCCTTGTCGATCAGGCAGGCGAAGAACACCGCCGCAAGCGCCGGCACGAGCACCTTGTGGGAACGCCGCAGCTTGGGCACGAGCAGAAGCAGGATGCCCCCGATGGCCAGCACGGCCGCCAGCCACATGACGGGAACGAGCTGCGCATGGCCGTCCAAGCCGAAGAACAGGTACTCGATGGGCGCCTTGTGCCCGGGCATGTTGCTGTAGAAGGCCGTGAACACCTCGAGTATGAAGAAGAACACGTTGGCGATCATGGCGTAGCACACCGTCTTCGCGAGCGAGTCGATGGCCTTGTCGCTCACGTTGAACCGCGCGGTCTTGCGCAGCACCAGGCACAGCACGATGAGCAGCGCCGGCCCTGCGGCGAACGCGGAAGCCAGGAAACGCGCGGCCATGATGGCCGTGAGCCAGTACTCGCGCCCCGCCAAACCCGAGATCAAGAACGCCGTGACCGTGTGGATGCCGATGGCCAGCGGAATGGCGATGATGCTCAGCACATGCGTCCACCGGGGCGGTGGGAAGCCCTTCTTCTCGGCGCCGAGCACCGTCCACCCGATGACCAGGTTCACCACCAGGTACGAAGAGAGCACGCACATGTCCCAGAACAGGATGGAGTTCGGCGTGGGGAACAGGATCACGTTCAGCACGCGCATGGGCTGGCCCAAGTCCACCACGATGAACAGCACGGCCGTGAGCACGGCCGCCACCGCCATGAACTCGCCGATGACGACGATCTTCGCGTAGGTCTTGAAATGGTGCAGGTAGTACGGGATGGCCACCATGACGCCCGAGGCCGCCACGCCCACTAGGAACACGAACTGGGAGATGTACAGGCCCCACGATACGTCGCGGCTCATGCCGGTGAGCGTGAGGCCGTTCGCCAGCTGGTTCGCATAGGCGGCCACGCCCGCGACGATGCCCAGCAGCAGGATGCCGACCCAGGCATAGTAGCCCTTAGAGCCGCGCAAAGCCTTCTCAAGCATGCGCCTCGCCTCCCTTGATCATGTAGTAGACGCTCGGGCCGGTGCCGAGCGACGTGCGCCTTCTCACGGCGAACGATTCGTCGAGCGCCCGCCGCACGTCGGAATCCGGATCGTTCAGGTCGCCGAACAGGATGGTGCCGTTCGACGCCTCAACGCACAGCGGCAGCTCGCCCGCGTCGATGCGGTCCGCGCACATCATGCACTTCTCCACCACGCCCTTCGTGCGCGTGGGATAGGAGGGATCGACCTCGTCGAGGTACGGCCCCGGATCGCGGAAGTTCAGGCTGCGCGCGCCATAAGGGCAGGCCGCCATGCAGAACCGGCAGCCGATGCAGCGGTGGTAGTCCATCTCCACGATGCCGTCGTCGCGCTTGAACGTGGCCTTCGTGGGGCACACGCGCACGCACGGCGGCTCCTCGCAGTGGTTGCAGAGCACCGGCACGGTGGCTTCTTCCAGTTCGCGGGAGGGGTGCTCGGAGTGGATGTCGGCGAAGCTGGCCTCGAAAGGCTCGCCCCATATCCACTTGACCTCCTCTTTCGGGTCGCCGATGTCGGGAACGTTGTGGGCATGATGGCACGCCGCCTGGATCTTGCCCATGTCGGCCTCGCGGTTGAACCGCTCCACGTCGACCACGAACCCCCAATGCCGGCCCTCGACGCCGCCTGCGGACGCCCGGGCCGTCCCGGTGTACGAGCTGCAGCCGCCCAGGCACCCCAGGCCGGCAACGCCGAGCGCAGCTCCCGCTATCAGAAAATCACGTCTCTTCATGACCGGTACCCGGCTCCTCTCATCGCCCCCGTGAAACGCCTTGGCCGCCCGTGCCTCATGACGCTTCGCCGTCGTGGCAGTCCCAGCAGTACGGATCGACCGACGCGTAGTCGTGGCAGGAATCGCAGAACTCCTCGCGGTTCGAGTGGCATTCCAGGCAGGTGCCGTCCAAGCTCTTCTCGTACACCTGCCCCGACGCGCTCTCGTACTCGCGCGAGCCGTCGCGCACCACGTCGTTGCGCCACTCGTCGAGCAGCTGCATGTGGTTGTCCTTCATGTACTCCGTCGACGCCACGCACTCCTTCGTCTGCTGCGCGTTGATGGCGGGCGTGTCGAGGCTCGTCTCGGGGGCTGGCGCGGCGTTGGCCAGGTTCACGATGAACGGCGACAGCACCGCCAGGCAGAACAGCGCCGCGAAGGCGATGATCCTTCCTCCCTTATACATGGTCCGCCCCGCCTTCCCCGTCGCGCGCCGCCCCCGCGCCCTCCGCGGGCGCCGGCGCGGGCTTCTTCGGCAGCTCCTCCAGGCGCAGGTCGAGCGTGCGCTCGCCCTCGCCGTCCAGCACGAGCGCGTTGCCCACCAGCTCGTGCACGCCCATGACCTTCGTCCCGGGCACCCAGTAGTCCATGAGGGCCGGGAACGACGCGCGGTCGAGCGCGCAGATGTTCGCCAGCGTGTTCACGCCGTACTTGTCGCGCACGTGGCGCACGGCGTTCGCGCGGGGGAAGCCGCCGCGCATGCGCAGCTCCATGTTCTCGCCCGCGTTCAGGCCCGACCCGCTGCCGCAGCACAGCGTCTTCTCGCGGATGGTCTCCTCGGGCATCTCGTGGAAGTGGTTGCACACCTTGTTGATGATGTAGCGCGGCTCCTCCAAAAGGCCCATGGCGCGCGAGGTGTTGCACGAGTCGTGGTACGTGACCACCAGATGGTCGTTGCGGCTCGGGTCCACCTTGATCTTGTCGTGGTACAGCAGGTCGGCCGTGAACTCGGTGATGTGCACCATCTTCGTGGAGGCCGCGTTCTCGAACCGCGTGCCGGTGATGGGCGACACGGGAACCTCCAGGAAGTCCGCCGGGCCGTTCCACGTGTCCATGTACTGGTTCACCAGGCGCCACATGTGGCCGCACTCGCCGCCCAGTATCCACTTCACGCCCAGGCGCTTCGCCTCGGCGTACATCTTCGCGTTCAGGCGCTTGGCCATGTCGTTGGCCGTGAAGAAGCCGAAGTTGCCGCCCTCCGATGCGTACGTGGACAGCGTGTAGTCCAGCCCCAGCTGCTCGAACAGCAGCATGTAGCCCATGAACGTGTACGTGCCGGGCTCGGCGTACAAGTCGCCCGACGGCACCACGAACAGGATCTCGGCGCCCTTGCGGTTGAACGACGGGTTGATGGTCTTGCCGGTGATGTCCTGCAGGTCCTCCATGAGGAACTCGATGTTGCTCATGATGGTCTGGGGCTCGAGGCCCACGTGGTTGCCCTTCATGTAGCAGTTGGCAACCGGCCCGGCTATCCATTCGGTGTTCAGGCCCAGCAGGTTCAGCAGCTCGCGGCCCATGAGGGTGATCTCGGCCTGGTCGATGCCGTAGGGGCAGAACACCGAGCAGCGGCGGCATTCCGTGCACTGGTAGAAGTAGTAGTGCCATTCCTTGATGACGTCCTCGGTGAGGTCGCGCGCGCCCACCAGCTCGCCGAGCAGCTTGCCGGACGTGGTGAAATAGCGGCGGTACACCGAGCGCAGCAGCTCCGCGCGCACCACCGGCATGTTCTTGGGGTCGCCCGTGCCCTGGTAGAAGTGGCATTTGTCGGCGCAGGCGCCGCAGCGCACGCACACGTCCATGTACAGCTTGAACGAGCGGTACTTCTTCATGAGGTCTTCCATGCCGTTGAGGACGATGTCCTTCCAGCCCTCCGGCAGGTGCCAGTCCTCGTCGGCCGGCGACCAGTCGTGGCCGTTCGGCATGCCCACGACCTCGAGGTTCTTCGGCTTCGTGCCGTAGCAGTACATGCCCTCCTTGAACTCGGTGGGCGTGTGCATCCAGCCCGTCTTGGGCACGTCGAAGGAGAAGTCCAGAAGCTCGTCTTGTTTCGGTAGTTTCGCCATCGCCCTCACTCCGCATCCAGCGGCAACCCGGCCTTGACCAGCTTGTCCTTGAACTCGTCTTCGTATTCGGCGTACGTGTGCACGGGCAGGTCGGGGTTCCACGGGTTCACGTGGCGCACCGCGCGGCTGTCGTTGGCCTGGTTGCGCGTGGGCGACAGCACGATGCCGCCGGCGTGCATGAGCTTGCTCCACGGGAAGTACCCGATGAGCACGCTCGCCAGGAACAGGTGCACGTAGAATATGGAGCCGATGCCGGCTATCACCACCGGATGCAGCGTCACCAGCCCCATGGCCACTTCCTTGACGCCCTCGATGTCTACGCGGAAGAAGTAGCGCATCGCGATGCCGGCTATGACCACGCCCAGCAGCAGGAACAGCGGGAAGAAGTCGTTCGGCAGCGACAGGTAGCGCACGCGGGGGATCACGACGCGCCGGACGAACAGGAACGTGAGCGCGCTGACGATCAAGAGGTCGGTGAGATAGAGCGCCGGCAGCCCAATCTGGAAGAACGCGTCGGCGCCTTCGAGGGCCACGATGGCCCCCGGCACCGGCTCCAGGAAGAAGCGCAGGTGGCGCAGCACGATGATCAGCATGGACCAGTGGAACACGAGCGCGCCCAGCCACAGCCACTTCGCCGATCCCACGCCGAGGGCCTCGCCCTGCTTCTCGGTCTTCGTGTTGCGGAACAGCGACCGGAACACCAGCACCTCGAGCAGCATGCGGCCCACGACGCCCGCGAAGGACGAGGGGTTCTCTATCTTGTTCTGCTTGACCCACGGCAGCGACTTCTGCTGGCCGCAGGTGGTGGGGATACGGAACGGCACGGCCGACTTACCCCACTTCACGAGGCGGAACACGAACCCGCCCACGAAGCTCGCCAGGGCGAGATAGGGAATGACGATGCCGAACACGGCGTAGAGGCCCGCGTACTGCGTGCCCACCCAGGCCACGGCGGCGAGGGCCAACGTCAAGATCAGGGGGCCGACGATCCTCATACCGCGTCCCCCTCGCGCCGGGCCCGTTCACGGGCCAGCCTTCTGTTCATGAGACCCTCACCTCTCTGCATCTCGTCCAACCTGATCTGGTTCAGCTTCTCCCGAGATTCGACGTACCGGTCGGACGCGTAGCGCCCCAAGGCGTCGATGCGCTCGTCCACCGAGGCGAGCTCTTCGTCGCCGGCTGCGACGCCCACAGCGTCGCGTACAACCTGCTTCAGATCGAGAAGAGGGCGCAACGCATGCGCCTGATCCGTCTCCTGGACGGCTCGCAGGCGGCACCAGTCGGCCACCGAGGCGGGAATATCCGCCTCTTCCCCCGCGTCTGCCAACCAGGCGAGCACGTCGCTCGCGCACTCGTCGGCAAGATAGGCGGCGGGATTGGAAAACCGGCCCGCCTTCCCCGCCGCAACAGGGAAGGCGGATTCGGACCCGCCGTCGAAACACGCCCTCCAAGCCTTGAAGAGAGAACTTCTCCTCGCGTCGATCTCCCCGTAGACCGTGCCCATGAGCACGTCTTATTCGGGAGGGGCGACTTTGCCCTTCAGGGCGACGAACGTGGTGGTGATGTAGAGGTATTCGACCTTGTCCTCGAACGCAAGCTCTTTGACGGCCAGGTCGACGGCGGATTTCTCCTCGGAGATCGCCTTGGCTATCTCCTTGCTCTTCGCCTTCTCCACCGTGTCAAGGTAATCGAGAACTTTTTGCTTGATGGCAGGATCTGCAGCACCTTTTTGCATACGAGCCTCCTCCTCGATAGGGCGCGTGCCAAGGAAGGCGTACCGGGCCGAACCCGTTGCCCTTCCCCACGCAGCTACCAGTAAATCATCCTGCTCGCCACCTGTAAAATAAAAGGTTTTCATCAAGGCATTACGAAACGCGATGACCACCTTTAATACCTGTTCAACCATCATTTTTAATGCTTTTTGCCCCGCGCTTCGACAGCCGTCCGCCACCGTGTGCGCTACAATGGCAGGCGCGGGCGCCAAGCCCGATCACGCCTTGGGGAAAGGGGCGCCATGCCAACGTATCCCGTCTCGCTCGTCCTGCAGGACCGCGCCGCGCTCGTCGTGGGCGGAGGCGCCGTCGCCACCCGGAAGGTCGAGGGGCTGCTGGCCGCCGAGGCAGCCGTCACCGTCGTAGCGCCCGAGGTCACGGACGCCCTCCGCGCGCTCGTCAACGCAGGCCGGTGCGCCTGGCGCGCCAAGGCCTACGATGCCGAGGACCTGCACGGCGCCGACATCGTGTTCGTGGCCACCGATGACGAGGACGTGAACGCGCGGGCCTACCGCGACGCGTCGGAGGCCCATCTCATGGTGAACGTGGCCGACCGGCCGGAGCTCTGCACGTTCTTCCTCCCCTCGGTGCTGCGCCGGGGCAAGCTGTCCATCGCCGTGTCCACCGAGGGCGCGAGCCCGCTCACGGCGCGCCGGCTGCGCAAGGAGCTGGAGGAGCGCATCCCCGGGGGCTTCGAGGCCTACCTCAACCTGCTGGCCGCCTGGCGCCCGCGCGCCATCGCCGCCCTGCCCGACGAGCCCGCCCGCTACCGCTTCTGGCAGCAGGCCACCGACGGCCGCGTCCAGCGCCTCGTGCAAGCCGCCGACGAAGAGGCCGCCGAGCGCCTCCTGGAAGAGCTGCTGGAAGCCGAGCGGACCGCCTGCGCAACCCTGTAGAGACGGACCTTCGGTCGGTTCAAGTTTCCTTGCATTCGTGTAACGAGTTCCGCCGTTTATAAAAGCACGCCCGCCGGCTCAGCGGCGCAGGGACTCCAGCTGGGGCAGGAACTCCTCCACCAGCGCGGGGTCGGCGGCGGCCAGGAGGTCGGCGGCGGCGAGCAGGCTCGGGTGGAACGTGGGCTCGTCGAGAGCGGCCATGATCAGGTACGAGGCGAACCGGCCGTAGCGCTCGGGCGCGCCGGCCACCACGGCGGCGGCGATTTCCGGCGCCGACCACGCCACGTTGCCGCCCTCCTCGTTCATCTCCCACAGGCTGCGCCGGATGGTCTCCCGGAAGAACTCGGGCATACCCGCCGACCGCTCGCGCGAGAGCATGCGGAAGCACGCGACGGTGCGCGCGTGGTGCGCCGCGTCGGGCGCGCAGGCCAGCCGCTTGAGGAAGCGCTGCACCCGATGCGGGTCCTCGTCGAACAGCGACAGGATAGCCGTCTCGTCGCCGGCCTCGACAAGCGCCCGCACCCCGCTTTTCGTGATGTCGGGCACGTTGCCCCCCTTCCCTCGTGCCCGCCTAGGACGCCGTGCCCGCAGGGGCACCGAGGCCCTTGCGGGACTCCTTCTCCAACTGCTTCCTCGCTTCCGCCGTGCACCAGGTGGTACCGCCATGCTCCGCCACGTAGGCAAGGCGCGCATGCCGCTCGGCAGGATCGGCCAGGCAGCCCGCCGCCTTCAGCGAGAACAGCACGCGATGCGCGGGGAGGGCCTTGGGGTCATCGGCAACCTGGAGATACCCGGCCGCCGCCTTGGACGGCTTCCCGTTGAGCTCCTTTGACAGCATATCGCGCAGGGCCACGTGCTCGGCAATGTGGGAAGCAGCATCCTTCGACAGCCCCTCGGCGGGCAGCTCCTTCAAAGCCTTGACCTCGGCGGTAAGGCCCTTGAGGTCGCGCTTGTCCCACGCACTGTACGCCAGAAGGCTGTGGTAGAGGAACATCCCCTGGGGGTCGGCGTCGTCCTCCAGAGCCCGCATGAGCTTGGCCGCCTCATTCCATTTGCCCTGCCATCGCAGGGCGTAGGCATAGCTGAACAGCCCGCTGCGCGGGTCGGCGTTCTTCTTGTCCTTCTCGAGCAGGGCAAGCGTCCGACGAGCGCACAGGAGCGGGTCGCAGTCGTCGTCGATGAGGCGCGTGAGCCCCTTGTTCACCGAGCCCCTCATGAACACCCCGAAGAAAACCGCGACGATCATGAGCGGCAAAAGGACGAACGTGCTGATGGCGAACCAGGGAGTACCCGACATCCCCATGATCATCACGAAGAACGCGAAGGCGGCAACCCCCGCGACGCGCACTCTGACGGTGTATTTGCGGCGCACCCATTCGCGAGACTCCGCGTCGGCCTCGTCGCCGAGCACCTCCACGATACGCTCGTAAGCTCTCATCTTGCTCCCTTTCCCCTCGCATCGCCCCTGTGGTGAAAAAACCGCAGGCAGCCCCGTTTTCGCGAGACCGCCTGCGGCTTCAAGCATGAACCTCCGGGGCTAGATCATGCCCCATTTGCGCGTGTACTCGCTGTAGAGCGCGTAGTCGTTCTCGCTGATCCCCGCCTCTTCGAGCTTGGGGAGGATGTCCTCGTAGATCATCGTCTCCGTTTCCATCCACACCCCGTCCTTCTTGACGGTGATCTCCCAGTCGTCATGGATGCTAAGCAGGAACTCCATGACGGCCGCGCTGTGCGACATGCACCGGTTCGTGTAGGCCGCGAGCTCGCGAATCGCATCCGGAGTCGCCTCGATCTTCTTGACGGACTTCCAAGGCGATTTCCCCCTCCGGCGCCACTCCCCCGCCTCGAAGAACGGGAGGAAGAAGCAGGCGCTTTGAATGCAGGTATGCTTGACTACGGTTGGCTCGTCCATTGCTTACCCGAGTCCCACGGTCGTCCAGTAGCTGTTCAGGATAATCGTGGAGAAGAGGAAGCCGAGCGCCACGTTGACAACAACGCCGCAGGTGAAGGCCGCGAAGGGCTTCCAGCCGGTGGCAGCCAGCGCCTTGAAGCGCGTGGTCAGGCCGATGCAGAGGAAGCACAGGATGAACGCCCAGCCGCGCAGGCCCTTGATGGGACCGAGCACCTGCTTGTCGATGGTGGCCGCAACGTCGGGGGTGCTCGCCAGCGTCACGACGGTGATGATGATGGAGGCGATGAAGAAGCCCACGACGAACTTCGGGAAACGCTCCCAGATAACGCCGGCGGACGGCTTCTGGCGGGTGCCGTCGGCGCTTTCGCCCTTCTCCCACATGGTGACGGAGATGATGGCCAGGATGAAGGCCCACACGCCCACGAAGATGTCGCGGCCGACGACCTTCATGAGGGTGAACGTGGTGATGGCACCGTCGCCGAACTGGGCGGCAGCAGCCATGCCGGCGGCGTCCGCGAACTCGGACGTGCCGATCCAGGCGCCGGAAGCGCCGTCGGAAAGCCCCAGGGCACGGCAGATGATGGGAAGCAGGAACACCATGATGGTGGCCCAGATGACCACCATGGAGATGGAGACGGACACATGCTCCTTCTTGGCGTTCACGGCAGACCCGATGGCGATGGAGGCCGAAACGCCGCAGATGGAGCCGCCGGTGGCCAGCGTCGCCGCGAACGGCTTCTCAAGCTTGAACAGGCGCGTGGCGCAGAAGTAGATCACCAGGAAGGTGGACACGGCGATGACCGTGGCCTGCATGAGGGCCACCGGGCCGGACTGCAGGATCAGCGTGAAGGGAAGCGTGGCGCCCATGAGCACGATGCCGGTCTTCACGTAGAACTCGGTGCGCATGCCGGCTTCGAACCAGTCCGGGATCTTCACGAAGTTGCCGATGATGATGCCCACGATCAGGGCCATGACCGGCGCTTCGAGGCTGAACTGCTTCGCCAGGCTCCAAGCGGAAAGGATCTGGACCAAGATGGCCATCACGTACAGGAGCGTGAAGCCCCCGAGGAACTTGGGAACGTTCTTTCCCATGATTCCCATGACGACCGAGAAGATGATTGCCAATACGACGTAGAGGATGATGGCGTTCGGGAAGATCCCGGTCACGCACGGCAGCAGGCCCGAGAAGTCGCTGTATCCCGCGAACTTGACGTTAAGGGCGCCCAGGATGCCGGACTGCCCGGTTGCCCAAAGGATCAGGGCGACGATGACGATGCCGAGGCCGATCCATACGGCCCACCAGTCCTCCTTCAAATAGAGGCTCTTGAGGCCCCCGCCGTTGGTCTTGGTATTGTTTGTTGACATAATATCCCCTTTTCTTTGTTCGAGCAGCTGCATGCCGCTCGTCCCTCAAACACTCGATCAGCGATAAGCGATGTCATCGGCTATCGTTGACCAATCCGCGCCGACCGGTTCCGCCGGCCCCGCCGACGCGGATTGAGAGCTCGAAGCGCTAGTACTTGAACGCCGCCGACGTCCTGAACGTCTCGCGCGAGAAGATGTAGTCGTCGATGTGCTTGTCGGTGAACGGGATGCCCGACAGGCTGAAGAAGCGCTCCCAGCCGATGCGCTCGACCCACTCGCCCAGGCGCTCGCCCCTCCGGGCGTTGGCGATCCAGAGGTCCACGATGTGGCGCACCGCCTCGGTGACCTCGGGCCAGCGCGGCGGGTTGTTCGGCAGAAACGGGATGACCATGCGCGAGAAGCTGGGCGCGGTGCGGGCGTTGGACACCTTGCCGCCGATCAAGATGGCCACGCCGTCGTTCTTGGCATCCATGATGTGCATGCCGGGCGACATGGTGTAGCAGTTGCCGCAGTACATGCAGCGCTCCTCCACGATGGTCACGCTCTTGTTCTTCGGGTCGGGGCGGATGGCCGCCGTGGGGCAGCACGCCACCAGGCTCGGGATCTCGGTGCCCTTGCGGATGGCCTCGTGGTCCATGCGCGGCACGGTGCGGTGGATGCCGACGAGCGCGATGTCGCTCACGTGGGCGGCGCCGCACATGTTCAGGCAGCACGCCATGGCGATGCGCAGCTTGTTGGGCAGGTCGTCACGCTTGAAGTACTCGAACAGGTCGTCCATGACCGCCTTCGTGATGCCGGAGGCGTCGGTGGCCGGCGTATGGCAGTGCACCCAGCCCTGCGTGTGCACGACGTTGCTGATGGACGCGCCGGTGCCGCCCACGGGCAGCCCTTGAGCTTCGCACTCTTCGATGAGCGGCTCGACGTTCTGCTCGTCCGACACGAGGAACTCGATGTTGTTGCGGCTGGTGAAGCGCAGGTAGCCGCCGCAGTACTTGTCGGCCAGCGCGCACACGTCGCGGATGAAGTCGACGCACACGAGGCGGGGCGAGGCGCAGCGGACGCTGTACAGCGCCCCGGCCGGGCCCACGTGCTTCAGCACGCCGGGACGCGGCGACTCGTGGTACTCCCACTTGCCGTAGTTCTGCTCCACGATAGGCGGCAGGTTCTTACGGTAGTCCGGAGGTCCATTGTCGATCTTGGGCATGTAACTCACCTCATCTTTCAACGGGAACAATACGGTTCAAGCGCGAGCGCGCTAGACTTCGATCTCGTCCTTCTGCCAGAACACGTAGGGGTTGGCGCGCGGACGGTACACCATCTGGGGAACGGCCGGGATGCCCGTGGCGCGCAGGAACTCGCCCATGCCCAGGCGGTAGATGAGCTCGCCGATGCGCTCGCGCGTCTTGCCGTTCTCGTCCCACCAGTCCCAGATGCGGTCCATCATCTCCTTGAACTCGGTGTAGGGCGGCTCCATCTTCATGAAGGGCACGATGACCCACGACATGAAGGCGGACTTCACGATGGTCGACTTCGCGCCGATCATGATGGTGGCGCCCTTCTCCTTGCCCTGCTTGATGGCCTTGCCCATGACGTTGATGCAGTGCATGCAGCGCGTGCACTCCTCGGCGTTCACCGAGAGCTCCTGCGTGTCCTTGTCGTAGGTCAGGCAGTGCGAGGGGCAGCGGTGGCACACGTCCATCTGGATGTCCAGGCCGTCGGCGGCGTACTTCTTCACCTCGTCCTGGTCGATGATGATGGAGTCGCGCCAGGTGCCGATGATCGAGCAGTCGGCACGCGCCTGGGCCGCCACGCAGTCGTTCGCGCAGCCGGACATCTTGAACTTGAACTTGTACGGCCACATGGGACGGTGGATCTCGTCCTGGTACTCGTTGGTCAGGTCGTAGCACATGTCAAGCGTGTCGTAGCAGGCATGCTCGCAGCGGCCGGGGCCCACGCAGCAGCTCGGCGAGCGCAGGTCAGAACCGGAGCCGCCCAGGTCGAAGCCGCGGTCGCTGATGTCGTCGAAGATGGGCTGCAGCTGGTCGGTGGTCGTTCCCAGCAAGATGATGTCGCCGGTGGAACCGTGCATGTTCGTGAGGCCGCTGCCGCGCTCCTCCCACACGTCGCAGATCTCGCGCAGCATGTCGGTCGTGTAGAACCAGCCGCTCGGCTGGGCCACGCGCACCGTGTGGAACTCGCTGATGTTCGGGAACTCCTCGGGCATGTCGGTGTAGCGGCCGATGACGCCGCCGCCATAGCCCTTCACGCCCACGATGCCGCCGTGCTTCCAGTGGCCGACCTTGTCCTCGTAGGACGTCTCGAGGAGCCCCAGCAGATCGTCGGCCATGGCGTTCTTCTCGCCGGCGCGCTTGATCTGGGTCACGAAGCTTGGCCACGGACCCTTCTCCAGCTCGTCGAGCTGGGGGGTTTCTCTCTTCTCTGCCATAATATCCTCCTGTTTTCCGGGGGGTTCGTTGGCGCTACAGTTCCATCACGGTGATAGCGCCGGACGGGCATACCGTCGTGCAGGCCTCGCAGCCCATGCAGTCGCACGGGTCGCCTTTGATAGAGGCCTTCTCCCCGTCGAAATCCAAAATGCCCGCGGGACAACCGTCTGCGCATGAGTTGCACCCGGTGCACGCCTCCTCGTCAAGAGAAACCATATACATACCAATCACCTCCTTCCCGTTGCGAACTCGTCTTCGAGCTGCACGCACGTACCGCGCGATGCGTTAAAGGGCGCGCATCGCGCGCTCGGCTTGCTCCAGCGTGAACGCGATGTCCTGCCCGCTGTGGGCCGTCGAGACGAACGCCGCCTCGAACTGGCTCGGGGCAAGGTACACGCCCGCCTCCAGCATGGCCCGGTAGTAGCGCGCGAACCTGTCGGCATCGGCGTTGCAGGCGCTTTCGTAGTCGACCACCGGCTCGTCCGCGAAGAAGGCCGAGAACATGGCCCCCACGCGGTTGACCTGCAGCGGCACGCCGCAATCGCGCGCGATGCCCTCCAGGCCGTCAGCCAGGTCGGCGGTGGTTTTGAAAAGGTTCTCGTAGGTGCCGGGCTCCTGCAGCAGCTTGAGCGTAGCCAAGCCGCCCGCCACGGCCAGCGGGTTGCCCGAGAGGGTGCCCGCCTGGTACACCGGGCCGAGGGGGGCCAAGCCCTGCATGAGGTCGGCGCGCCCGCCGAAGGCCGCGAGCGGCAGCCCGCCGCCGATGACCTTCCCCAGGCATACGAGGTCGGGCAGCACGCCGTAATAGCGCGAGGCGCCGCCGTAGTCCACGCGGAAGCCCGTCATCACCTCGTCGAAAATGAGCACGGTTCCCTGCTCCAGCGTGAGCGCGCGCAGGTCGAGCAGGAAGCCGGGATCGGGCGGGACCACGCCCATGTTGCCCGCGACCGGCTCCACGATGACCGCGGCGATGCGCTCGCGGTACTGGTCGAACAGCGCGGCCACGCTCTCGCTGTCGTTGTAGCGGGCCACGAGCGTCTTCTCGGCCACTTCCTTCGGCACGCCGGCCGAGCTGGGATTCCCGTTGGTGAGCGCACCGCTGCCGGCCTTCACCAGCAGGCTGTCGGAGTGGCCGTGGTAGCAGCCCTCGAACTTCACGATGTAGTCGCGCCCGGTGGCGCCGCGCGCCAGGCGCAGGGCGCTCATGGTTGCCTCGGTTCCGGAGTTCACGAACCGCACCATCTCCACCGCGTCGTATGCGCGGCGTATCTCCTCGGCCAGCGCCGTCTCGGCCTCGGTGGGCGCGCCGAAGGAAGACCCCTGCTGCGCTGCGCGGCACAGGGCCTCCACCACGGCAGGATGGGCGTGCCCGCAGATGAGCGGGCCCCACGAGCCCACGTAGTCCACGTAGCCGTTTCCGTCGACGTCCCAGACGTGCGCGCCCTCGCCGCGCGCCAGGAACACCGGGTTGCGCCCCACCGCGCGCGCGGCGCGCACGGGCGAGTCGACCCCTCCCGGTATCACCCGGCAGGCAATGCGGAACGCTTCCTCGCTTCTCGTCGTGTCGAGCATGCCCGGCACACCTCCTTCTTCCCCGCGCCGGCCGTCTTGCCGGCGCGGTCGGTCACATCGATTCGTGCAGCCACCCGGCAACGTCGAGGGCGTGATACGTGATAAGCAGGTCGGCGCCCGCGCGCTTGCAGCCCAGCAGCGCCTCCATGACCACGCGGCGCTCGTCGATCCACCCCTGCGCGGCCGCGGCCTTCACCATGGCGTACTCGCCGCTCACGCAGTAGGCGGCCACGGGCAGGCCGCAGGCCTGCTTCGTGCGGTACAGCACGTCGCCGTAGGCCATGGCCGGCTTCACGATGACGAGGTCCGCGCCCTCCTCCACGTCGAGCATGACCTCGCGCAGGGCCTCGTCGCCGTTCGCCGGGTCCATCTGGTAGCTCTTGCGGTCGCCGAACTGCGGCGCCGAGTCGGCCGCCTCGCGGAACGGCCCGTAGAAGGCCGAGGCGAACTTCGCCGCGTAGGACATGACGGCCACGTGAGCGAAGCCGTTCTCGTCGAGCGCGTCGCGGATGGCCCCCACGCGGCCGTCCATCATGTCGGACGGCGCCACGATGTCGGCGCCCGCCCGGGCATGGGACACGGCCGTGGCAGCCAAGAGCGCAACCGACTCGTCGTTGAGCACGCGCTCGCCGTCCACCAGGCCGCAGTGGCCGTGGTCGGTGTACTCGCACAGGCACACGTCGGTGATGACGGTGAGCCCGGGCTGCCGTTCCTTGGCAAGGGTCACGGCCTGCTGCACGATGCCGTCTTCGGCATAGGCCTGCGTGCCGCGGGCGTCTTTGAAGGGCGGCAGCCCGAACAGGAGGATGGCGGGAATGCCCTTGCCCGCCACCTCGTCGAGCACCGGCCCGAGCCGGTCGAGGGAGTAGTGGAACACGCCGGGCATGGAGGGCACGGGCTCCTGCTTTCCCGTGCCGCTGCATACGAACAGCGGGTAGACCAGATCGTCCACGCGCACGTGGTGCTCGCGCACCATGGCCCGCAGGCCGGCCGTCTCCCGCAGGCGGCGGGGGCGCTTGCGCATCTTCATAGGAGCTCTCCTTCTTGCGAATCGACGAGCGCGGCCACGAGGCCCGCGATGGTGTACTCGGCCGCCTGGGCGCGGGGCTCGAGGCCGGCCGCGCGCAGCGTCTCCGTGGTCACGGGACCGATGGAGTACAGGTCGGCCCCCTCGAGCAGCGTCGGGCCCCCCAGGCATGCCAGCAGGTTCGTCACCGTGGACGAGCTGGTGAACGTGACGGCATCCACGTCGCCCGCGCTCAGGGCGGCCGCGAGCGCTTCCGCGCCCTCCGCCACCGCGCGCGTGCGGTACGCCGCCACGTCGCTCACCTGCGCCCCCTGCTCCTCGAGCGCCCGGGGCAGCACGTCGCGGGCCTCCTCGGCACGGGCGATGAGCACGCGCTCTCCCGCGCGCACCTTATCCGCCAGCAGCCCTGCGAGACCCTCGGCGCAGAACTCCCGCGCAACCTGGACCTGCGTGATGCCGTGGGCCGCGAGCGCCGCCTGGGTTCCCGTGCCGATGGCCGCCACCTCAACTCCTGCCAGGCAGCGGGCGTCGAGGTGCTGGGCCGCGGCCTCGGCGAAGAAGGCGTCCACCCCGTTCGCGCTCGTGAACACGACCCAGTGGTACGCCTCGATACCGGCCACCGCCTCGGCGAGCGGGCGCGGATCGGTCGGGGGGGCTATCTCGATGGCCGGGAACTCGAGGACCTGCGCGCCGCGCTCCTCGAGGGAGGACGCGAGGGCTGACGCCTGGTGGCGGGCCCGCGTGACCACGACGGTCTTGCCGAACAGCGGCTTGCGCTCCGCCCAAGACAGGCGCTCGCGCAGCGCGGCCACCTGCCCCACCACGATCACGGCCGGGTTCTCGATGCCCTCCTCGCCCACGCGCTCCTCGAGGGAGGCCAGTGGGGCGCACACCGTGCGCTGCATCGGCCAGGTGCCGTAGCGCACGACGGCCGCAGGGGTGGCGGGATCCATGCCGTGCCCCACGAGGTTGTCCACGATGCGCGGCAGGTTCTCCATGCCCATGAGGAACACGAGCGTGCCCTTGAGGCGCGCCACCTGCCCCCACGGGATAGCCGAGTTGCCCTTGCCGTCGCGCTCGTGGCCCGTGATCACCGTGAACGACGAGGCCGCGTCGCGGTGCGTCACCGGGATGCCCGCATACGCGGGGGCGGCGATGGCCGACGTCACGCCGGGCACCACCTCGTAGGGCAGGCCGTGGTCGCGCAGCTCCTCCGCCTCCTCGCCGCCGCGCCCGAACACGAACGGGTCACCGCCCTTCAGGCGCACGACCACGTTGCCGGCCAGCGCCTTCTTTACCAGCAGGGCGTTGATCTTGTGCTGGGGCAGCGTGTGGTGGTCGGGGGTCTTGCCCACGTAGACGAGCTCGCAGTCCGGCCGGGCGTAGCCCAGCAGGCGCGGCGACACCAACCGGTCGTACACGAGCACGTCGGCACGCTCGATGGCCGCCCGGCCCTTGAGCGTGAGCAGGCCGGGGTCGCCGGGTCCGGCGCCCACGAGGTATACCCGGGTCTCTCCCGTCGAATGCGCCATGTCACACCCCCGCCCGATCGGCGCGCGCCGGCAGAATGGCAGCCGCGCCCTGCGCGAGCGCGTCCTCGGCGGCCTCGCGGCCCACGCGCTCGGGCTGCGTGCCCGTGCGCTCCACGCGCACCATGTGACCGCCGTCCAGGCTGCACACCATGCCCGAGAGCCTGACCACGTCGCCGGTGCACACGGCCAGCGCGCCGATGGGCGTCTGGCAGCCGCCCTCGAGCGCCGCCAGGAAGCTGCGCTCGGCACGCGCCGCGCGCTCGGACTCCGCATGGTTCACGGCCCGCACGAGCGCGGCGGCGTCGTCGCGGCCCGCGGCCACCTCCACCGCGATGATGCCCTGGCCCGCAGCCGGCATGACCACGTCGGGGGCCAGGTACTCGGTGATGCGGTCGCGCCATCCCAGGCGCGCCACCCCGGCCACGGCCAGGATGATGCCGGCCATGCCCTCGTCCTCCTGCAGCTTGCGCCAGCGGGTGGCCAGGTTCCCGCGGATGCTCACGCACTCCACGTCGGGGCGCACGCGGTGCACCTGGGCGGCCCGGCGCAGGCTCGAGGTGCCGATGCGCGCCCCCTCGGGCAGGTCGGCCAGCACGAGGCCGTCCTTGCCCAGGAACGCGTCGCGCGGGTCGTGGCGCATGCAGTACGCACCGATCTCGAAACCCTCCGGCAGCTCGGTGGGCAGGTCCTTCAGGCTGTGCACGGCCAGGTCGATGGTCCCGTCGCGCAGGCCCTCCTCGATCTCGGCCGTGAACACGCCTTTTCCGTCCACGAGCGGCAGGGGGGTCGCCAGGTCGCGGTCGCCCGCCGTGTCCGTCTCGGCCAGCTCAACCTCCAGGCCGGGATGCGCCTCGATCAGGCGCTCGCGCACCCACTTCGCCTGCCATAATGCCAACTCGCTCTTTCTTGTGCCTATGACCAGGCGCTTCATCGCGAACCTCCCGTCAACGCATCCCCAGGGCCCGCTCCCGCCTCCGCAGGCACCGGCGCGTCCGCACTCGCAGGCTCCTCCTCGGGATCGAGGTGGAACAGCTCCTGCAGCATGGCGGCGTACGCACGGCTCTTTTCGGAACCCGCCATGGCGTTCAGCGACGCCACGGGCTCGTGCACCAGCTGGTGGGCGATGGACGTGGCCAGGCACTGCACGGCCTGCTTCTGACTGGGCGTGAGACCCGACAGCTTGCCCATGGCGCGCTCCAGCTTGTCGGCCTTGATACGGTCGGCCTGGCGGTAGAGCGCGTCGATAGTGGGGATGTACTCCAGCGAGTGCTGCCAGCGCTCGAAGTCGGCCGCCGCCTCGTCGATGAGCTGGGCGGCCGTCTTTGCCGCGCGCAGGCGCTCGTTCTGGTGGCGGTTGGCCACGTCGCGCAGCTCGTTGATGTCGTAGCAGCTCACGTTGCGAATGTCGCGCACATCCGGGTCGATGTCGCGCGGAAGGGCCATGTCGATGCACAGCAGCGGCCGCTCGGCGCGACGCTCCATGATGGCGGCCAGGCGCTCCCGCCCCACCAGGCAGCTCTTCGCCGCCGTGGCCGCGAAGACCACGTCGGCCTGCTCCAGGCAGGTATCCAGCTCGTCGAGGGAGCAGGCGCCGAAGCCGTACTGGCCGGCCAGCCGTTGCGCCTTGTCGAGCGAGCGGTTCGACACCATGGCCACCGAAACGCCCTGCGCCACGAGGTACTTCATGGTCAGCTCGCTCATCTCGCCCGCGCCCAGGATGAGCACGCGCTTGTCCGCGATGCCGCCCAGCTCGCGCACGGCCAGCTCCACGGCGATGCGCCCGATGGAGGTGGAGTAGCGGCTGATACGCGTCTCGGAGCGCACCTTCTTGCCCAGCGACAGCGCGCGCTGGAACCACACGTTGACCATCTTGTCGTTGGCTCCCGCCTTGCAGGAGGCCCGGTAGGCGCGCGACACCTGGCCGGCTATCTCCGTCTCGCCCACTATGAGCGAGTCCAGGCCGCACACGACCTCGAACAGGTGGCGCACGGCGCGCCCGTCCGTGAAGGCGTACAGAAGCTCGCGGAACTGCCGCGCTTGGGCGGCGTCAGCCGCACCGTTCTGGCCCAGGATGAAGTCGCACACCCGCGCGACGCCCTCGTCGGCGTCCTCGCACACGCCGTAGAACTCCAGGCGGTTGCACGTGCTCAGCACCACGGCACCGGACAGCCCCGCCGCCGCCTTCACATCCTGCACGCACAGCGCGTTCTGCGAGTGGTGCACGCTCAACTGCTCCAGAATCTCAAGGGGGGCGCGCTTGATGCTCAGCCCCACGACGATGGTATGCATAGTCCCGCTCCCGTCTCATCCCCCTGCCGCCCGCTCCCCAGCAGGCGCGCGCGAAACCCGGTCAACCCCGGGGCCGCGCGCCTTTTGCGCGACCCCGGGCAGCGCCTACTCCTCCAGGAACTCGAAGTAGGGCCGATCCATGCTCGCCAAGCCGTTGACCATGAGCTCGACGATGCCGCCGTACTGCACGTTGTAGCGCGCAGTGGCCTTGTACGCCTGAAGGAGGTCGCGTATCGTGCCCTTGCAGTTGGAGCACGGAGCGCAGACGTACTTCACTATGTCGGGGTCTTCCATCTCGTCCGCAAACGCGTTGAGTATCTGGGCGAACTTCATGCGCCCGCTCACCTTCGTGCGGAAGTCGCCGAAGTTGTAGGAGTTCATGATGGCGAACCCGCTGCCGCCGCCGCAGCAGTAGTTGTCCACCCCGTGGGGCGTCATCTCGCGGAACTGCGGCGCTATCGCACGCAGGATCTCGCGCTGGGGCTCCACGATGCCCATCTGGCGCACGATGTTGCACGGATCGTGCAGCGTGACGGGGAAGTCGTTCTTCGAAGGGTCGAACTTCAGGCGCCCGTTGCGCACGAACTCGGCCATCATGGGCAGGAAGCTCTCCACGGGCACGCCGCGCTCCTCGCTGTCGGCCATGCGGTCGGCGCCCACGACGGCCGCCTTGTGGGCATGGCCGCACTCGCCGATGACGATGCGCTTCACGCCCAGCTTCCTGGCCGCCTCGAACTGCGCCATGGCCACGTTCTTGGCCTGCACGTCGTCGTACCAGATGCCGTAGTTCACGCTGTCGTAGCCCACCACGTCGGTGCTGAGCGTCCAGTCGACGCCCGCCTCGTCAAGCAGGATGGCGAAGGCCGCCGGGTTCTCGGGCCAGGCCATGAACTCGCCCGCGTTGTGGAAGAGCAGCACGTCGGCGCCCTTCTTGTCGAGCGGGAACTTTATCTTGCGGCCCGTGCGCTCGTAGGTGTCCTCTTCGATGAACTCGAGCGTGTCCATCAGGGCCGGCCTCGTGAGGCCCGTGGAGGAACCCGTCTTCAGCTGCAGCTGCGTGCCCTTCGCGTGCACGGGCGTGGGGGCCAGGCCCATCTCCATGCTGAATATCTTGCGTATCTCGCGGGCCGCCATGCCGTTGTCCAGCCCCATCGGGCACACCTGCGCACAGCGTCGGCACAGGTTGCAGCGGTAGGCCGACTCGCCCAACCGCGCGATGGTCTCCCAATCCAGGTCGATGTCCGCCCCGGTGAGGGAGCCGAGAAGCTTGCCCGAGCGGGTGAAGTACTTCTTGTACAGCTTGCGCAGCACGTCCACGCGGAAGATGGGACGGTATATCTCGTCGCCGTTCGCCGCCTTGTACACATGGCACGCCTCCGAGCACGTGTTGCACTTCGCGCAGTACTCCATCGTCAAGCTGAGCGGTTGCAGGTACTTGTTGTTGGCGTCGAGGAACAGCTTCTCCAGTCCCTTGAGGAACTTGACCTTGAGCTCGTCCTCCTCTTCCTGCGTCTCGGGGCGCTTCATCGTGTCGATGGCGCAGAAGCCGTCGAGCGAGCAGCAGTTCGTCTCGGCCCATTCGGGCTTCGGGTCCTTGAAGGCGGGCTCCAGGCCGTTCTTGTCGTACGGCGCGGGCAGGGGCGACAAGTCGTCGAGGGCGCTCAGCAGGCCTTCCCGCTTCGAGATGTCCGTGGTCCGCACGTTCTTGTATTCCATGGCCATGACCGCTTATCCTTTCGACGACTCGGACGTGGGCGCCTGCTGCTTCGCAGCCGACCAGCCGGTATGGGCAGGATGCGCTGCGGCGTCCTCGAACCGGCGCTCCACGGAGCTGCCCGGCAGGTTGGGATCGTTGTCCCACAGCACCTTGTGGAAGCAGAAGAACTTGCCCACGTAGTGGCTCATCTTGGAAAGCGGGATGTACAGGAACATGATGCCCAGCAGCGCGAGGTGCACGAGCACGATGGGCGGCAGGTCCGTGGCGCTCAGCGTGAACACCTGCGCGGCCACCGCGAAGGGCGACGCGACGAACAGCCACGAGTACGCGCCGGTGAGCAGCACCGTCAGCAGCAGCACGATGTTGAAGTACTCGAGCGGGGTGGTGTACTTAGCCAGCACGCGGTCCGACACGCGGCGCACCAGCAGCAGCACGCAGCCGACCGTCGACAGCGCGAAGCCGACGACCCCGACGACGGTCACCACGAGCACGTACCAGTCGGGATGCCATGCCACGCTGACCAGCAGCAGCACCGACCATCCCAGCATGACGTAGATACCCAGGTGCATGGAGTACGACGCCCACCACAGCACGCGCTGGTGCACGAATAGCTTCTTGATGAACAGCATTTCCTTCATGATGTCGACGGCCTCGTTGACCCGGTCGATCTTGCGCGGCTTCGTCCACCATTCGGGCTCCTCCATGTACGAGCCGCCGTAGGCCGCCCGCCCGCCGCCTTCCTTGGGAACGGGATAGAGGTCGAGGCGCGCATGGATCTGCATGTGCGCGAACTTGTAGGCTTTCCTCAAGGACAGCGCGAAGAAACCGAACATCGCAAGCAGAATGAACACGGATACGAGCATGTCAACCGTCATTGAAACCGCCCCCCTACGCCCTTTTTTCCGGAGCGCACATCGGTGGAAAAACCGTCTCGGCGTGATGCACCGGCATGACGTTAAAGCTACGGCACGGTTGCCGAAGTGTAAAATTCAGTTTTGCGATAGCGTCATAAGAAGCGGCTATGACTTGCGGTAGAATGGTTGCGCAAACGCTGGGCCCCCTCTGTGCAATGAAGAAGAAAACCATCGATTCATCTGGTGATACTCTGCTGCGGCACCATGAGCGCAGCAAGAGGAGGACAAGGATTCGGCAACGTGGGGGGCAGCGTTTCCCTGGAATCGGAATTACGTATGGCATCCCCTGTTCTCTCTATGGCCAAATTGACACCGTTGTACTTATACTTTTTTCCGGGGAGGGTACCGTTCGTTGTCTAACAAGGGGCCTTGTCGGCCTTTTGCAAAGCATGAGGGGGCGGCATGAGTTCTTTAGAGGAGTTTCTCGTATTCAAGGACGTTGCCTACACCGGCAACATCACCCGCACTTCCGAGCGACTGCACATGAGCCAGCCAAGCGTGAGCATCCACATCCAGAACCTGGAGAAGGAATACGGCACGCAGTTCCTCGACCGCACCAACCGGGGCGTCACCCTCACCGAGAGCGGCGAGGTGTTCTACGGCTACGCGAAGGAGATCGTGCAGCTCATCTGCGAGGCGCGCGAGGCCGTGCTCAAGGCGGCCACCTGCCACCACGGCATCCGCATCGGGGCCACGTTCACCATCGGCGAGTACCTCCTGCCCTTCTTCCTGCGCGAGTACTACACGAACGAGCAGGATGCCGACATCGACGTGCAGATAGCCGACACCGAGATACTCGCGCGCGAGATCATGGACAAGCGGCTGCACGTCGCGCTCATCGAAGGACCCGTGCCCGACGAGCCGAACTTCACCGTGGAGACGTTCTGGCATGACGAGCTGGTGGTCGTGGTACCCAGCGACCATCCGTGGAGCACGAGCCAGTCCATCAGCTTCAGCGAGCTGGCGTCCGAGACGCTCATCACCCGCGAGCAGGGCTCCGGCACGCGCAAGGTCATGGAGCTGGCCCTGGCGCGCAGCGGCTTCAACCACCAGGATCTGAACATACGGCTTGAGCTGGGAAGCACGCAGGCCATCAAGCAGGCGGTGAGGTGCCACATGGGCGTGGCCGTCATCTCCGCGCTGACCGTTCAGGAGGAGTGCCGCCTGAGGCAGATGACGGCGCTGCGCGTGAAGGACTGCTCGTTCGCGCGGGCGCTCAGCATCCTCACGCACACCAAGGGCAACCTCACAGCCGACGAGGAGTCCTTCCTCTTGCTGCTGCGCAACCGCAAGAAGCTAAGCGAGATCCTGCCCAAGCCCATCATCCCGTAAACGCGTTCTTCACTCCAGCGACTTCAGCACGTTCACCAGAGCGTCGTCCGGGCGGTAGTGCAGGCGCAGCGACAACAGGTTTCGGGCGACCGGGAACAGGCCGGCGTCCACAGCGGCCGCGGCACCCGCGTCCAGGGTCTCGAACATCTCCTCCGTCGGCGCCAGCACTATCCCTGCGCTGCGCAGCTCGTCATCCACGGCATCGCGCTCGATCGGCTCTATGCCGTGCTCTGCGGCCAGCTCCTTGAGCTCGGCCACGGCCTGCAGCGCCATCACGGGCGACGTCATGACCGACTTGAGGTAGCAGGCCGCGCCCGCGCGGGGCCTGCCCGCCTTCCACAGCGCATAGGCCAGCTGGTAGTAGGCAATGGCCACGTCGTTCGGCTGCGCGGCCACATCCAGGCCCGCCTCCAGCACGGCCGCAGCGCTGTCCATATCGCCCACCAGCATGTAGGCGCGGCCGAGCTGGCGGTAACCGCCGGCCGAGGCGGGCGCCAGCTCGATGGCGCGCCTGCCGTAGCGCAAGGCGTCGTCCACGCGGTCGAACGAGCGCTCCAGCAGCGTGACGATCTCCAAATGGCAGAGGAAGAACGAGTCGGGCGCCAGCTGGATGCTCCTGCCCGCGTCCGCGGCCGCCCGAGCGGCGAGGGTCGGCACAGCGGGCGCGTCGGACGGGGCTGATGGTTGCGAACCGCCGGCGCCCCTCTGGCGCACGGCCCGCAGGGCGCGGGAGTACCGCACGCGCGCCGCGTACGAGTCGAACGCACGGTATGCGGTCACGGCGCCGTCCGTGTAGCCGTCGAGCGCGGCGGCTTCGGACACCGCGTCCGCCAGCACGGCCACCGCCTCGGCGGGGTCGCGCGGGGCGAGCGCACGGGCGCGGGCGAGGGCGGCCAGGCAGCGGTCCTCGCCGAGGAAGCACGTCACCGCGGCGTTCTGGTCCTCGGTGTCCAGCGTTCCCTCCGCGAGCGCCGCCATGAGGCGCGTGCAGGCCGAGACCCCTTGGTCGTCCCCGAGGGTGCGGGCGGCGTGCTGCTCCTTACGCACGATGCGAATGGCCTCGGTGGCGCTGCCGGCGCGCGCGATGCGGTCGGCCAACCCCTCTCCCACGCGACGGCGGCGAGCCTCGGCCGCGATGCGCAGGTCGCGCGCATCGTCGGCGCCGAGCACGGGCCGCACGGCCTGCGGCAGGGGCGCGTCGTCCAGCTCGGGCAGCTCCTGGCGCCGCACGGTGGAGGGCAGCGCCTGCATGAGCGCGAACGGGTCGGCCCCGGGCAGGTCGCACACGGCGCCGCAGTACGCGAGCAGCGGCGCGGGGTCGCCCTCGAGGGCGCTGCGGAAGCAGCCCGACTCCTCGTAGGCCCGGCGGGTGAGCGCAACCTGGTAGTAGGCCGCCTCCTGCCGATCGGCGGGAAACTCGGCGTCCGGCGAGGCAGGGCTCTCGCGGCCATCGGGCGCGGCAGGCGGAGCGCCGTCCCCGAGCGGGCAGGCCGCCACGTCGACGCGGCGGATGGCCGGAGAGGCCTCGAACGCCGCGGTGGCGAGCGCCAGGCCGAAGTGCATGGCGTAGCGGCGCGCCTGGGCGTCGCGCTCGGCGGTCGGCACGTCCTCCCAGCCGGCACCTGCCGGGCCTTCGACCCATCGGCGCGCGGGCATGAGCGCGGCGTCCGGCACCGTCAGCCGGAAAGCTGCAAGGCCCTCCGCCACGTTCGCCTGCATCTGCGCCTCGATGCGCACCGGCAGCTTCAGCCGCTCCAGCACGCCGGCCAGGCGGCAACGCGCCTCCCATTCACCGTCATCGGACCCTCGGGGCGTGCCGGCCAGGCGCTCGGCGCCCAACGCCTGCGCCCCCGCCGTCTCTATCAGGTAGGCATCCCAGCGTGCGCAGTCCGCGTCGCCGGCCAGCGTCGCGCGGTCACCGAACGCCTCCTCCATCAGGGTGAACCGGTTGAGCGCGGCCTCCAGGGCCCAGACGGTGCGGCGGTCGACGGCCGCGTCCTCGTCCTCTTGCGCTATGTAGTAAAGGTTGGCGTAGCGCGCGGTGCGCACGAGCCGCAGCGCCTCGTCCGGCACGGCCGGCGGGCGCAGGCCGTCCAGGCCGGCTTCCTCGAGCCACCGCACAAGGCCTCTCACCAGGGCGGGCGGCTGCACCACCGGGTCGCTCTCAGCGCTGCGCACCTCGTCGACGATGGTGCGCAGGACCGGTAGGAGCGGGGTTTCCCGCAGACGCTCGTGGACGAAGGCCGTGCCCCTCTCGGGCACCTCCGCCCCGCCCAGCCGGGGCCGGTGCACGAACGCCAGGTAGGCGCGGGCGAGGGCGTCGTCGTAGGAGAGGCCTGCGGCGTGCGGCCCGAAGTCGAACCACGTGTCCGTGAACGTGTAGCGGCCGCCCTTGCACAAGTACCGCGCCACCTGCCGCTCGTCCTCGCCGCCCGTGCGCACCTCCACGCAGCCGTGCTCCCCGTCCGGGCGAGCCCCCGGGCCGCGCTCCGCGTCGGTGCGCGCTCCCCGGACGGCCGTATGCCCGTCCGCGCACGTCTCTGCAGGGCCACGGCCCATGTCCGCGGGACCCTCGTCGACAAAGCGCGCGAAGTCGAGATCGGGCCTGCGGGCAGGCGGCGCAGTGAGCGGCCGGTCCGTGGAGAACGCGCGCCCGAAGCGGTCCACGTAGGCTAGGATGCGGAACTCCCGCCTGCCCGTGAACTCCACCACGTAGCGGTCGCCCTTGGATGGCGCCGCGCAGGCCCCGGCAATCCAGCCGTATACCGGCGCCTGCGCGTCTGCCGCTGCAGGCGCGGACGGCGACGGCACGGCATCGGGCAGCACGCGGCGCGTGGCGCCAAGCAATGACCTGGCCGCCGACACGACGTACGTCCCGCCTTGCCCTGCGCTTCGTCCCTGTTCCTCTCCGCGGCCCAAGCCCGCTCCTTTCTCTCACCGAGCAGGATAGCACGACCAGGCAGCCCTGCGCCCAAAACCCAGCACGTCTGCATGGCATACGTGCACGCCATCCCCTAGGAAGACGCTGGTTAACGGTGCTTCCCTAGAGCCGCCAAAAGGGCACAGCAGAAAAGCACCGCAGAAGGGGCGGGACGAAGTCGGAGGCTATGGCATGTTTTCGACGGCGAACCTCGGGGACGGCTTTTCGCCACCAGAGGTTTCTCGGATTCGTGTCGGCAGAAATTCGTTCAAGCATGCTCTAGCCTCTGATTTAGTCCATGACTCTTTCAGTCGTATTTAAAGGGCCGTGTTCAAATGCTGCAAACCTAGCGCAATCAAGAAGGGCGTCGTTACGTTAATCAGTCTCTCCCTAGAACGCACGAGGGGCGCCTGCCGTTCGGCGGGCGCCCCTCGCAATCGATCGTTTTCCGAACTCAGTGATGGTGGTTGCAGGCGTTCTCGGCGCCCATGATCGGCACGCTGCCGGCCGCCACGAGCTTCGCGACCTCGCCCACGTTCGGCGTCTGGTTCTCGAAGTACACCGTGATGCCCGCATCGTTGAAGCCCATCATCGGGCGCATGCCCATGCCGGCCGCCACGATGGCGTCCACGCCGGCGTCGGCCAGCAGGCCCACCGGGCGCAGGCAGCCGCCCTCTTCGTGCGGCGGGTTCGCCAGCTCGGACGTGCCCTTGATCTCGCCGTCCTCGATGTCCACGATGGTGAAGCAGTCGCAGTGGCCGAAATGGCCCGAGCGCTCGGATGCAAGGTCGGCTGCGCCCATCGTCGGCACCGCGAGTTTCAGCGTTTCTCCCATGATGACCCTTCTTTCCCGGAACGTCGCCGTTCCGCTTATCGTCTTCCGAGGCCTCGTCGCCTCGGGTCGTGCCCTTCTCGTTTCCCGAACGCCCGCGCAGACACCGCCTTGCCGATTCAGCAGGACGGACGGCCGGCAGCCATCTGCGCGCCTTCGCGCCCGCACCGTCATCCGCCGTTTCACTGGGCCGGTAAGAGCCTTCGCGCCCATCGCCTACAGCTTAGCGACGCCATCCGGCGTTCTTCAGCCGTCGCTCGGCGCTTGCGCGCTCTCGCGGCTTCGGCCGGCGGCGTTCAGGCCGCCTTCCAGCAACCCCACCAGCAGCTCGTCGAGCCGCTGGCGTGCCCGAAGCGCGTCGAGCCACTGCTCGGCCAGCTCCAGGCCTTGTTCCGTGAGCTCGTACTCGCGCCGGCGCGGGCCGGAGGCGTCCTCGCACCAGCGCGACGCCACAGCGCCCTCGTCCTCCAGCCTCCGCAGCGAACGGTACAGCCCGCCCACGTCGACGTCCACCTCGCCGTCCGTCATGTCGAGGATGGTGCGGCGCATGTCGTAGCCGTAGCCGCCGGCATACAGCAGGGCCGCCAACGCCGCCGGCTCCACCAACGCTCCGCCGCCCCCGCCGCGCCGTCGACAGCACGGTTGCCGGGCACCCTCTCCTCCGCAGTCGCCTCGCGGCATGCGCGTCGCCTCCTTTTCCTCGGCCCGTCGGCCGTCTCTTCGGCGGGTTAGCGGCTTGCACCGGCCAACGCGGCGCTTCCGTCGCGCCGCCTCAGCGGGCCGCAAGCTTTACGCCGTCAGGCCGCCCCTTCTGCGGCGGTCGTCGTTCCTCCGCGATCTGCCGGCATTCGCCGTTCGCCCGCTCTGTCGTCTACAGCTATATGACATGAACATATATACTCCCGAAACATCTATGTTGTCAACATATATCTTTGCCCATGCCGCCATGCGTCCCGAAAAGCCGTCATCCGGTCGTTGCGCTGATATCAACATGCCCGCGCCAGCCACAGCCTGGTTCGGCGATACCCGAGCAGGTGAGCTGCAGCAGCGCTATCCGTCCCAGAGCGTGCCCGAAGCGGTCCTAGCGCACCTTCGCCACGATGCCGACGAACGTGGCCACGGCGAACACAGCCGAGAAGGCGAACGCCAGCTGGTAGGGCAGTGCAGGGTTGGAGGCCGCGGCAGCCGAGGTGCCCGCCAGGGCAATGAGCAGCACCATGACCGACGTGCCGAGCGAGGCGCACGCCTGGCGCCCCGCGATGGAGAACGAGCTACCGTCGGTAACGATACGCCCCGGCAGGCCGGCGAGACTCCACGAGATGAGCGGGCCCATGAGCCCCGACACGCCGAACGCGCGCACGGCCTGGCAGAACGTGGTGACGGCGAGCGGCGTCTCCTCGTCCAGGAACACCATGAGCACCGATCCGACCGCCAAGAGCGCGCCCGATGCCAGCGTCACGGGACGGATGCCGAACCGATCGGTGAGCACGCCGGCCAGCGGGTTCAGGAACAGCGCCGCCAACGTGCCGGGCAAAAGCACGATCCCCGCGTCGAGCGCCGTGCCGCCGCATGGCCCCTCCACGTACAGCGGGATGACCAGCGTCACGCCCATGAACGAGGCATGCAGCAGGCACAACACCGCGAAACCGACCGTGTACTGGCCCGACTTGAAGATGTCCATGTTGATGAGCGGATCGTCCACGCGCTTCTGCCGCTGCACGAACAGCACGAGGAACACCGCGCCCGCCACGAGCGGGCCCCAGACGAACGGGCTGGTGAGCGCGAAACTGCTCGCCTCGGAGAACCCCAGCAGCAAGCCGCCGAAGCCCAGCGCCGACAGCATGAACGACAGCGTATCGAACCGCTCGCTGCGGTTGCCCTCCCCGCCGCGCACGAGCAGCGCCGTGGCAACCCCCAGCACCACCACGCCTGCCAGCAGCAGCACGAAGAAGCTGCGCCATCCGAACGAGAAGCTGAAGGCCCCGCCGACAGTCGGTCCGATGTTCGGCGCAAAGCCCATGGCGATGCCCGCAATGCCCATGGCCGTGGCGCGGCGACCCTCGGGAAAGCGCGTCATGGCGATAGTCTGCATGAGCGGAAGCAGAAGCCCCGTGGACACGGCCTGGCAGATGCGCCCGGCCAGCAGCACGGCGAAATTCGAGGCCAGGCAGTCGGCAAGGGCCCCCACCAGGAAGAACGCCAGGGCGATGAACACGTGCTGGCGCGTGGTGAACCGCTTCCCCAAAAACGTGGCCGCGGGAACCGCGATGCCCAGCACCAGCATGTAGCTGGTGGTAAGCCACTGGCCCAAGCTCACGTCGAGTGCAAACTCGCCCATGATCTCGGGCATCATGGCGTTCACGGCCGTCTGCGAGAGGTTGCCGAAAGCGGAGGCCAGCATCACGATGGCGAACAGCGCGTACACGCGCCCCCGCTCGCCCTTGACCAACTCCCGCACCGCAGCCTCCTTTGCCTCCGTACCTTCGCCATCCCTTCAAGTATAGCCCAAGCGCCGCGGCCCAAACGCTCCTAAATCGGGGAAACGCTCCGGACGGAGCGGCCGAGGTGCGCTCCCTGGGCAGGCGTCCTGCCGTCAAGCGCCCGGCAGGACGCAGCGCCCGGGACCCGCTTGCCTCGTTGATTCCTCTTCGTCTATACTTAGTATTGCTAAATATGCTTATGCGAGCGTTCGAAAGGACGGCGGCCATGTCTTCCAACTCCGAGCACAACTGCGTTGCCGATGGTCAAGTCCCTGCACGGCGGAGCCGCTGGCGCATCGCGGCCCTCATCGCGCTCGCCGCGCTTCCCCTCGTCCTCACCGCCGCCGCCCACCCGTTCCTGCCGGAGACGGTTCCCGTGCACTTCGACGTGGACGGGCCCGACCGTTGGGGATCAAAAGCAGAGCTCTTCGTCGGCGCTGGCATTCTCTTCGTCATCGAGATCGCGGTCGCTCTCCTGTTCGCCGTCTTCGAGCGTCAGCGAGCGACCGGGCGCGAGGACTGGCTCGTGTCGGACAGCTTCGGCGGTCAGATGTCGTTTCCCGTCGTCGCCGGCGTGTTCGCCGTGCTCGACCTCTTCCAGGCGGCAAGCGTGGCGATGTGCTTCGCGGAAGCCGGGTTCGCCGCGCCTGTCGACGTGGCGCAACTGCTCGTCGACCTCGGGATGGGCGCGATCGTGTTCGGCCTGCTCGCGTTCTCGCTGTACATGCTGATCACGGGCAAGGGGCTGCAGTTCGTGAACTCCCACCCGGGATCGAGCGAGCTGGAGCGGAAGCTGGGAGCCGACAAGCAGCAGGCGCGCGCCATCGGCGCGCTGCTGCTGCTTGTCACGGCGTTCTTGCTCGTGGAGTGGATAGTGACGATGAGATGAGCGAGAAACGGCTTTATTGCAGACAAGGAGCTGCTGAAGCGCAAACCCGCGCATCCGCATCGGGGCGAGCGCTAGGCGCGCCGCAGCCGTCCCGCAGAGCAGGGGCACTGCCTTTGCCGCTCAACAGGTAACATACCGTAGGTTTCCAACGAGGGCCCAGCCCTTGCTTTACAGCACCAGCGCCAATGCGGCGAGAATCGGCGCTTCCCCTAGTTGAACGCCTGCTGGGTCTTCTCCAAGCCCGCCGTAACCAGCGAGAGCGCGGCCTGGGCGCCGCGGTCCACGGCGTAGGCGAAGTCGTCGGCGGCCTCCTTCTTTGGCAGCGACAGCACCCAGTCCACCACGGGCATGCGTCCCGGCGGGCGGCCGATGCCCACGCGCACGCGGCTCCAATCGCGCGTGCCCAGCTTGTCGCAGATGGAGCGCAGGCCGTTGTGCCCCGCATGCCCGCCGCCGAACTTCACGCGCACGGTGCCGGGATCGATGTCCAGCTCGTCGTGGATGACGATAAGGTGCTCCGCGTCCACGCCGTAGGCGTTCATGAGCTGCTTCACCGGGCCGCCCGACGTGTTCATGTAGCTCTGGGGCTTGGCGAGCACGAGGTCGACGTCGCGGTAGGCGCCCTTGGCCGTGAGCGACCCGCACTCCGTCTTCCAGTAGCGCGCTCCCACCTCGCCCGCGATGGCATCCACCGCGTCGAACCCGGCGTTGTGGCGCGTGTGCGCATATTCCTCGCCCGGATTCCCCAGGCCTACGATCAGGTACATTGCGCCCTACTCGAACAGCGAGGCCACGGAGCCGTTGTCGTACACGTTGCTGATGGTCTTCGCGAACAGGGAGGCCAGCGACAGCACCTTGATCTTGCCGGTCTGGCGCTCCAGCGGCACGGGCACCGCGTTCGTCACCACGACCTCCTCGATGATGGAGTTGGCGATGCGGTCGTACGCCGGGCCGCTGAACAGGCCGTGGGTGGCACACGCGTACACCTGCGCGGCGCCCTTGGCCTTGAGGGTGGACGCGGCCGCCACCAGCGAGCCGGCCGTATCGATCATGTCGTCGTTGAGGATGCACACCTTGTCCTTCACGTCGCCGATGAGCGCCGTGATCTCGGCCTGGTTGTGCTTCGGACGATCCTTGTGCATGATGGCGATGTCGCAGTCCAGCATGGTGGAGAACTTCTTCGCCGCCTTCGCACGGCCCACGTCGGGCGACACCACGCACAGCTGCTCGGGGTCGAAGCCCATGGACCGGTAGTAGTCCACGAAGATGGGCATGGCCGTCATGTGGTTCACCGGCAGGTCGAAGAAGCCCTGGATGGCGTCCTGGTGAAGGTCGACGGTGATCACGTTGTCCACGCCCGCCGCGGCCAAGAGGTCGGCCACCAGCTTCGCCGTGATGGGCTCGCGCGGCGCGGCCTTGCGATCCTGGCGCGCGTAGCCGTAGTGCGAGATGACGGCCGACACGGAGCGCGCGGAGGCGCGCTTGGCGGCGTCGGTCATGATGAGCAGCTCCATGAGCGCGTCGTTCACGTCGTAGCCCTCGGCGCCGCACACCGACTGGATGAGGAACACGTCGGCGCCGCGGACGCTCTCCTGGTAGCGCGCGTAGATCTCGCCGTTCGCGAACTTCTCCAGCTTGACGTTGCCGAGCGAGGCGTTCAGGTGCTTCGCTATCTCGTCGGCGAGCTCGGGGTTGACCGACCCCGAGAACAAGGCCATGCTCTTCTGCACTTCCGTCATGTGCGCGCTCCTTCATGTTGCCGCGGGGCCGCCGCGCCCGCCGCAGCAGTCGCCCCCTCTCACATGGGCACTATTGTATCCGCAGGCAGCGTGCCCGCACAGTGACAACTTCGGTATCTTCGCAGATTGAGCGCAACGAAATATCCTGATCGGGAATTGCCCCCCCTTCGGGGCATTTCGACCTTTCAGGGAACTCGATGCACAGTTTTGGACGCCGTGAAGCTCTCGGACGCCTAAAGTGGGCCACGTGCTTTCGCCGACCAGGGGAAATGCGCTTGTGCTCCACGAAAAACGCGCCCGGAGAGCCTCCGGGCGCGTCAAAACACTTCACAGCGGCCAAAACGGTGACTTTCCGACCCCGTTTTCGCGAAGAACCCTTGGGCAGGAAGCGGCAGACCTACCCTTGGGCTTGCTGCTCACGCTTTTTGGCGGCCCAGCCGGAGATCTCGCGCTGCTCGGGGCGCGTCAGGGCCAGCGCGTCGGCCGCCACGTCCTTCGTGATGCAGGAGCCCGCGCCGATGATAGCGCCCGCGCCGATGCTCACCGGGGCCACCATCATGGTGTCGCTCCCCACGAACGCGCCGTCGCCAATGACGGTGGGCCACTTCTTCTTGCCGTCGTAGTTGCAGGTGATGGATCCGGCGCCGATATTCACGTCCTCGCCGATGGTGGTGTCGCCGATGTAGGACAGGTGCGGCACCTTCGAGCCCTTGCCCACCGTGGACTTCTTGATCTCCACATGGGTGCCGGCCTTGGCGCCCTCGCACAGGTGCGCAGCCGGGCGCAGGTAGGCGCGCGGGCCGCACGAGGCGCCGTCGTCGATGAGCGCCTCCACGGCCACCGTCTCGTCCACGGTGCAGCCGCGCCCCACCACCGTGTCGGTCAGCCGCGAGTTCGGGCCGATCACGCTGTCCTCGCCCACGGACGTGCTGCCCATGAGGAACGTCTGCGGCAGCAGCTCCACGTCCTGCTCGATGACCACGTCGGGCCCAATCCACACCTGGTCGGGGTCGGTCATGGTCACGCCGGCCGCCAGGTGCGCGGCGTTGATGCGGCGCTGGGCGAACTTCGTGGCCTCGGCCAGCTGGGCCCGCGAGTTCACGCCCAGGCACTCGGACGGATCGTCGGTGGGGAGCGCCAGCACGGGGCGGCCGGCGGCGCGGCAGATGGCCAGCACGTCGGTGAGGTAGAACTCGCCCTGGGCGTTGTCGTCGTCCACCTGGCCGAGCGCGTCGAACAGCGCGCGGGCGTCGAAGCAGTAGAAGCCGGAGTTGCACTCGCAGATGGCGGCCTCGGCGCTGTTCGCGTCCTTCTGCTCCACGATGCGCTCCACGGCGCCCACGCGGTCGCGCACGATGCGCCCGTAGCCGTAGGGGTTCTCCAGCTCCATGGTGAGCACCACCACGGCCGCGTCGGCCTGCTCGCGCATGTCCACGAGCCGGCGGATGGTGTCGGCGGTGATGAGCGGGCAGTCGCCCGAGAGAACCACGAGCGAGCCGTCGAACCCGGCGAGCGCTTCGGCGCACACGGCCACGGCGTCGGCCGTGCCGCGGCGCTCGGGCTGCACCACCACGTCGGTGTCGGCCTCCACAAGCGGCTCCACCTGCTGGCGCTCGTGGCCCACGACGGTCGCGACGCGGCTGATGCCGGCCTCGTGGGCGGCATCCACCACCCAGCGCACGAGCGGCTTGCCCAGCACCTCGTGGACGACCTTGGGCTTCTTCGACTTCATGCGGGTTCCGGCACCCGCGGCGAGCACGATGGCGGCAGCTTCCATGGTTTCCCTTCGTTCGCATGGCATTTTCGACCGTACAGTATAGCGCAGGGCTCGCACGGCGGGCGCGAACCCCACGCAGAAGCCACGCGGACAGCGAGGCTCCGGCCAACCGTTTCTCGGGGCTCGCGCGCAGCGCAGCCTGAGGCAGTGCGGAAGCGCGGCACCGGCGGTCGCGGCATGGCGCAGGTGCGGCACGGCTCGCGCGGAGAACGGAAGCTCGGCGGCCTGGACGGGCGCATACCGGGCACCGGCACGCCCCCCCCTGCGTGGATACCGGAGGCCGTTAATCCCGCGGCTCGTCCTCGTCCCCGCCCTTGCCACCGCTCATGCCGACGACGTCGTCGCTCTCGCGGCGAATCGCCCTCAAAAGGGCGTCCTCGCCCCTCTCGCGCAGAAGCGTCTCCTCCACGCTGGCCAGCGGGGGCTCGCCGGCGTGCTCCTTGAACTCCTCCTGCACCTTCTCCAGGAGGTCGTCCTTGCCCTCCTCGCGCAGCACGCGCACCACCTCGTTGCGCACGGCCTCGCGCACGTCCCCGATGGAGCCGCCGCCCAAAAGGCCGGTCGGTCCCAAGTCCACGGCTATCTCGAACACGCCGCCGCGCTTCTTCGCCGCCTCGACCTCGTCCTTGATCGCCGGATCCTCCAAATCGCGCAGCAGCTCCTCGGCCTCGCGCGCGGCCTCGTCGCCCGCCGTCTGGCGCGTGATGTCGTCGGCGCTCGACGACAGGTACGCCACGCCGCGCTTCTGCGCCGCCTTCGCCTGCAGCAGCAGCAGCACGAAGCCCAGCACCCCGGCCAGGAGCGACGCCGCCAGGATGCCCAGCTTCGCCGTGGCCACCAGGCCCTCGTCGGGGAACGCCAGGTTCGCCACGAAGATGGCCATGGTGAAGCCCACGCCGCCCAGGATGGACGCGCCCAGCATGTGGAACCAGTTCACGTTCTCCGGCAGCGACGCCAGCTTCGACTTCACCACCGCCATGCTGAACAGCATGATGCCAAGCGGCTTGCCCACGAGCAGGCCCAGCAGCACGCCGTAGAGCACCGGGCTCGAGAGCATGGCCCCCACGTCCACGCCCAGGAAGCTCACGTCGGCGTTCGTGAGGGCGAACAGCGGCAGGATGCCGAAGTACACCCAGGGGTACAGCCGGTGCTCCAGGCGCGTGGCCGGCGGCACCACCTGGCGCGCCACGCGGCTCAGGTCCTGCACCGTCTCTATGTAGCCGCCCTGCGCGATGACGGGCGTCTCGGGCTGGTAGGCCGAGCGCGCCTCGCGCACCTTGTCGCCCGACCAGGTGAGGAAGCTCTTGATGTTCACGCGCGACCCCGAGGGAATGGTGAACGCCAGCAGCACGCCGGCGATGGTGGCGTGCACGCCGGACATGTACACGCAGTACCACAGCACGGCTCCCACCAGCAGGTACGGAATGAGCGAGTAGATGTGGTTGCGGTTCATGAGCACGAGCACGAACAGCACCACGGCGGCCACGGCCAGCCACGGCAGCGACGGGCTGTGCCCGTAGAAGATGGCGATGACCAGGATGGCGATGATGTCGTCGGCCACGGCCAGCGTGCTCAGGAACACGCGCACGCCGTTCGGCACGCGGTTGCCCAAGAGCGCCAGGATGCCCAGCGCGAACGCGATGTCGGTGGCCGTGGGCACGCCCCAGCCGTGCGCCGTCTCCGGGTTCGTCGCGTTGAAGGCCAGGTAGATGCCGATGGGCGCCAGCACGCCTCCCACGGCCGCCACGATGGGCAGCAGCGCTTGGCGGATGTTCGTGAGCTCGCCCACCGTGAGCTCGTACTTCACCTCCAGGCCCACCAGCAGGAAGAAAATGGCCATGAAGATGTCGTTGATGACGTGTCCGAGCGACATGCCGGCGAACCCATCGCCGAAGAAAACGCCCACCTCCGTGTGCCAGAAGTCCAGGAACGCCTCGTACGCCCCGGTGTTCGCCACGATCAGCGCCACGACGGCCGCCAGGAGCATGGCGCCCGCGGCCTTCGTCGAAGAGTGCGTGAATTGGATGAGCTTGCGGTAGCGCGCCTGATGGCGTTGCACCTCGTTGATGAACAGCTTCTGCTCTTTGGCCGGTGTGGATGCCATGTCCGCCCTATCTGTCGACAATGCCTGAAGGTCGTATTATCCCTTATACACCCTCGTGGGCCACGCATTCGCCACTCGTTTCCAACCCGATTTCACAACGTAGCGCATTCTCTCCAAGACGGCACCCCGCATGCCCCCGCCGCGTGCGCCGTTTTGCCAACGACTCTAAAATACCCTGCCGCAGTCGGGCGTTTTGCGCTATGCTGTACCCATCAGTTTGGCGTGAGGAGTCGACTTGGGTCTTGCATGAGCGGCATATCGGTATCCGCCCCGCACGACCTCGGCCAGGGCTTCCGGCCAAGCTTTTTTTATTCGCCACGAGGTAAGAGGTGAGTGCTATGAGCATTACCGTAGCCGGACGCAAAATGCCCGTAACCGATGCACTGCGTCAATACGCCGAGGAGAAGATCGGCAACTCGATGAAGGTCATGGACATCGACCCTCTCGTTGCCGAGGTTGTTCTGTACGTGGAGAAGAATCCCGCGAATCCCCGTCCTGCCTGCTGCGAGGTCACCCTGCGCACGAAGGGCCATATCATCCGCGTGGAGGAATGCGAAGAGGACATGTACGCAGCCATCGACGTGGCCGCCGCCAAGGTGGTCCGCCAGCTGCGCAAGTACAAGACGAAGGTCATCGACCGCAAGCTGCGCGCCGTGGACGAGACCATCCGCACCGAGCCCGTGCCGACCAAGGACCTCGACCAGCTCATGGAGGAGCTCGCGGCCGACGAAGAGGTTGTGCGCGTGAAGGAGATCGAGTTCGAGCCGCTGACCGAGGAGGAGGCGCTCGTGAAGATCGACCTGCTGGGCCACGACTTCTTCGCCTACACCGACCGCGACACCAGCATGGTGAACGTGCTCTACCGCCGCGACGACGGCGGCTACGGCCTGCTCAAGCAGCGCGAAGAAGCCTAGCATCCGAAGGGGAGAACGGTGACCGGTCCCAACAAGCACGATGACGCTCGGTCCTCCCGTTCTCCCCGCCCTGCCCGGGCGGGGCGGGTCGTGCTCTCCGCCCGGGACTACCTGAAGAGCACCCCCGGCCAGACGGCCGAGCAGATCGGCCCGGCCGCGGAAAATGCGGGAAACCGGAGGTCGTCGACCCCGGAGGACGCGCAGACGCGCACGTGCGGCGAGGCAGTGGCACCCGAGAACGGGGATGCGGTTCGGCCGCAGACCCGGTCGAACCGCCCGCAGCGCCCCTCGGCCCGGCCTTCCGCGCACGTGACCGAACGCCCAGCGTCCCGGCCGGCCGAGCGTACCTCCTCGGCTTCAAAGCGCCCCGCGAACCGCACCGCACCGCGCCCCGACGCCCATCCCGCCGGACAGGCCGCCGCCCGCCCGTCCAAGCGCCCGGCGACCCGCTCCTCCGCGCGCCCCGCCCCCACGCTCTACGCCGGCAGCGGGCCCGACCAGAACCCGCTGCGGAGGATCGTGCTCGTCGCAGGCGTCGTAGCCGCGTGCGCATTGCTCTTTTTCGGGATATCAAACCTGTTCAGCACCTGCTCTGCTCCCCCGACGGAAGAGGAGCCCGCCGCCGAGGCCGAGGCCGAGAGCCCTCCCACACCCGAGGAGCGCCTTGCGGCGCTGCCCGCCGTCGAGACGGGGTTGGCCGAGCTGGACCTTCCGACGGGTACGGAGCCGCAAGCGTTCGCCCCCGCCCCGGCGGAAGGCAGCGCCGTGGCCGTGCAGCCCGTGCTGTCCGACGCGTCGAAAGCGGCGATCGACCAGGCATTCGCCCCCTTCGCGGAAAACGACCGCTCCTTCGGGTTCGCGCTTGTGGACCTGGGCACCGGCCGCGGCATCGCGAGCAACGTGGACGCCGTGTTCTACGGGGCCAGCTCGTTCAAGGGGCCGTACTGCGTCTACTTCTGCCAAAGCCAGATAGAGACGGGCCTCGTCACCCGCGACGATTTCGTCACGAGCGGCGTCATGAGCGAGTCGGGCGTGTTCTCCTCGCAGGGCTCCGACCTCATAGGCAGCATGATAGAGAGCGCCATCCTGTTCTCCAGCAACGACACCTACGGCGCCCTGCGCAACGACTACAGCGACGACGCGCTGGCGGCGTACCTGGAGGACCTGGGCGTCGACCCGGCGCTGGCCTACGACACGTGGTTCCCGCACTATACGGTGCGCGACGGCGTGCGGCTGTGGCTGAACGCGAGCGAGTACCTGTCCTCCGGCACCGAGACGGCCCAGTGGCTCGCGGGGCTGCTCGAGAGGGACGAGACATCTTACCTGCGCGAAGCTCTGAAGGACGAAGGCGTTCAGGTACAGAGCAAGCCGGGCTGGTCCATGGAATCGTTCGAGAACGGCGAGTACAACGCCTTGTGCGACGCGGGCATCGTGGCGAAGGACGGCCGCCGCTACCTGGTGAGCGTCATGTCGAACATACCGTACACCACCTCGAACGTCGACCTGTTCGAGGTGGTGATCGCCGCCGTGTTCGCCGCGCGCGGCGACCTGGCGTAGGGGACGCGCCTCGTCCGGTCACGCCACGCGGCAGGCCAGCTCCACGTCGCGGCGGTCGAACAGGTCGGCGTAGCGCGGGCCCAGCCAAGTGCCCAGCTCGGACGGGCGCAGCACGAGGGGCATGCGGTCGTGCACGTCGCGCACCCAGCGGTTGGGCTCGCAGGTCATGATCGAGAAATGGCCGTCCTCGTAGATGCCGCCCAAGAACGTGACCGGGTTCTCCGGCAGGCCGAACGCGCACTGCACCTTCACCTCGCGGCCCGTCTTGGGGCTCACGGCGCGCTCGGTTCGGTGGGGCTCGTAGAAGCCCAGCGTGGGCACGGCGCAGCGGCGCTGCTCAAGCGACTCGCGCCACATCTGGCCGCGCGGGCCGGTGGCCGTGTCCACGCGCGTGTTGAACACGGGCCGCTTCGCCCAGCTCACCGGATACCCCCAATCGAGCTCCGCCACCGCCAGGCGCCCCGACCCGTTCGCGCCTTCCCCCGGCACCACCACGGGCACGCACGCGCCGGGGAACGCGTCCAGGCCGGCCAGCTCGTAGTCGGGAACGTCAGGCGGCAAACCCTGCTCCACTTCGCGCACGATGCGCTCCACCACGTCGCGCGGGATCATGACGAACCGTCCGCACATCGCCGCCTCCTTACCGCGGAGCCCGAACTCCGAGCGCCGCCCTTTCCGTGCGCGGGGCTGCGCACGCCCCCCGCGTCTGCTACCATGAGTGCCGACGTTTTCCCATAGAAAGGAAGGCCCATGGCCACCATCGACACCATCACGAACATCCTGCAGGAGAATCTCGACATCGACCCGTCCACCGTGACCGCGGAGTCCACCTTCGATTCCCTCGGCATCGACTCGCTCGACATGGTGGAGCTCATCTGCGACCTCGAGGAGACCTGCGAGGTGGACTTCGGAGAGCCCGAGGGCCTGAACACGGTGGGCGACCTCGTGGCATACGTCGATTCCCTGTAGCGCCTCCATCCTAGCACGCCGGCGGCGCAGGATGCGCCCTCGAAGAAGCTGTAGCGAAAGCTCCGCCCCACCGATTCTCGCGGGTTGAACGCGCGGCAAGGGATCCGCCCTTGCCGCGACCTAGGGGACGGTCCCGATCGACGTCAGGGCGAAGCCCTTGCTACGCGGGACGATCCTGCGGTAGAGCCTTCAAGCCGGCGTCCCGAGCGCCGCCTTCACCGACCCTACCGAGTAAAGGCTGCCGAAGGCGCACACGAGGCCGTCCGGGCCGGCCAGCTCGCAGGCACGAGCGAGCGCGTCGGGCATGTCGCGCGCAACGTAGGGGCGCGTGCATGCCGAGCATCCCAAGAGGTCCTGGCCCGTCCAGCGGATGGCACGGGCCAGCTTGTCGGCAGGAAGCGCGCGGGGATTGTCGGGCGCCACGCACACGAACGCCGCGCCGAGCGGCAGCACCGTCTCCAGCATGGACGGGTAGTCCTTGTCCTCCAGCACGCCGACGACGAACACGGGCTTGCAGCCGGGGAACACGTCGGCCAGCGAATCGGCGAGCGCGCGGGCCCCCTGCGGGTTATGACCGCCGTCCACCACGACCGTGGGCTCGCCCGCCGCCGCGCGCACGATCTCGAAGCGCCCGGGCCACACGGTTTCGGCGACGCCCCGGCGAACTGCATCGTCGGCGACGGCCCAGCCCCGGGCACGCAGCGCCTCGGCCGCCTCGATGGCGAGCGCCGCGTTCGCCGGCTGGTAGCTGCCGAGCAGCTGCGTGCGCAGGTCGGCGAAGCGTCCGTAGGAGAACGGGCGCATGGGCGCTCCGAGACCCCCCCAGTCCACCGGACCGGCATCCAAGCGCGCCAAGTCGGGCACGGCCAGCGAGTCCCCCGCGGCCGCAGCCGCCGCCTCGATCACGGCCATCGCCGCGGGCTCCTGCGGCCAGGACACCACGGCCGAACCCGGCTTCACGATACCGGCCTTCTCGGCCGCGATGGCCGCCAGCGTGGTGCCGAGCAGCTTCGTATGGTCGAGCCCGATGCGCGCGACGACGGCCACCTCGGGCGCGTCGATGACGTTCGTGGAATCGAGCCTCCCCCCGAGGCCCACCTCGAGCACCACGATATCGCAGCCGCTCCGCGCGAAGTGCACGAGCGCCACGGCGCACATGAGCTCGAACTCGGTGGGATGGTCCGCCATGGCCTCGGCCTGCTCCTTCACGAGCAGCGTCGCCTCGGTGAGATCGTCAGCCGAGATGTTCGCCCCGTCCACGCGGATGCGCTCCTCGAACGTGATGAGGTACGGGCTGGTGAACAGCCCCGTGCGCAAGCCCGCGGCCTGCAGGATGGAGGCGAGGTAGGCGCAGGTCGACCCCTTGCCGTTCGTGCCGGCCACGTGCACGAACTTGAGGCGGTCCTGCGGCCGGCCCAGCCGATCGAGCAGCTCGCGAATGCGATCGAGCCCGAGCCGCGACTCCAGCCAGCGCGGCTCGTTGATGTAGGCGATCGGGTCGAACGACATAGAAGGCCTCCTCAATAAAACGAACGAGTGCTTCATGCGAAACACTCGTTCCAGAAAACGATGGATAAACGCGTTACTCTTGCGTCAGATACTCTCCGATGCCCGCCGCGGCGCGCTTGCCGGCACCCATGGCCAGGATGACGGTCGCCGCGCCGATCACCGCGTCGCCGCCGGCGAACACGCCCGGCTTCGACGTGGCGCCCGTGCGCTCGTCGGCCACGATCAGGCTGCGCGGCGTCACCTCGAGCCCCGGGGTGGTCTTCGCGATCAGCGGGTTGGTCTTCGACCCTGCCGCCACCACCAGCATGTCGATGTCGATGACGAACTCGCTGCCCTCGATCGGCGCGGGGCGGCGGCGTCCGCTCGCGTCGGGCTCGCCCAGCTCCATGCGCACGCACTCGACGCCCGACACCCAGCCGTTCTCGTCGCCCAGAATGCGCACCGGGTTCGTCAGCAGCTGGAACTTGATGCCTTCCTGCTCGGCATGGTGCACTTCCTCGGCGCGCGCCGGCATCTCCTCGCGTCCGCGGCGGTACACCACGGTCACGTCGGCGCCCAGGCGCTTCGCCGTGCGCGCCGCGTCCATGGCCACGTTGCCGCCGCCCACCACCACGCACTTCTTGCCCGCGTACACGGGCGTCTCGTATTCGGGGAACCGGTACGCCTTCATGAGGTTCACGCGGGTCAGAAGCTCGCTTGCCACCGACACGCCGTTGAGGCCCTCGCCCTCGATGCCCAGGTAGCTGGGAAGCCCCGCGCCCGTGCCCACGAACACGGCGTCGAAGCCGCGGTCCTCCATGAGCTCGTCGATGTCGTAGAGCTTGCCCACCAGGGCGTTCACCTCGAACGAAACGCCCTTGTCGCCCAGCTTCGCCACCTCGCGCTGCACGAGGTCCTTCGGCAGGCGGAACTCGGGGATGCCATAGGTGAGCACGCCGCCTACCTTGTGCAGCGCTTCGAACACCGTGATATCGCATCCGCGCTTCACCAGCTCGCCCGCGCAGGTCAGCGACGCCGGGCCCGAGCCGACGACCGCCACGCGCTTGCCGGCCAGGTCCTGCGATACCGCGCCTTCCGCACCGCGCCAGATGCTGCAGGCGAGCTCGTCGCCCGCAGCGCACTCCTCGCGCAGCCCGTCCATGGCCGCGGCCGCCTCATCGGGATGCGCGAACGCCCAGTCGGACGTGAAGCGCTCCAAGCGGCCGATGGCCACCGGCTCGCCGTTCCTGCCGCGCGTGCACACGCCCTCGCACTGCGTCTCCTGCGGGCACACGCGCCCGCAGATGGCCGGCAACGAGTTCGCGCTCTTCACGATGGCGTATGCGCGGGCGAAGTTGCCCTCGGCCACCTGCTCGACGAACCGCGGGATGGGCACGCCCACCGGGCAGCCGCTCACGCAGGGGGTGTTCGGGCACTGGATGCAGCGGCGCGCCTCGGCCACCGCCTCCTCCTCGGTATAGCCCAGCGCCACCTCGTCGAACGTTTTAGCGCGCTCGGCCGGATCGAGCTCGGAAATGGGCGTCTTCTCCTTCTGCCGGTTCACCTCGTAGCTGGTCGCCATGCTACGCCCCCTTCCGCTCGCCGTCGGCCCCGCCGTTGCAGTCGCGGCCCTCGGCCGCCTCGCGCGCCGCGCTCTCGAAGCTGCGGTACATCACGCCGCGGCGCATGGCGTCGTCGTAGTCCACCAGGTGGCCGTCGAAGTCCGGCCCGTCCACGCAGGCGTGAAGGTACTCGTCGCCCACCTTCACGCGGCAGCCGCCGCACATGCCCGTGCCGTCGATCATGAGCGGGTTCATGCTCACGAGCGTCTTGATGCCGTAGGGCTTGGTGGTGGCGGCCACGAACTTCATCATGATGACGGGACCCACGGCCAGCACCAGGTCGTAATCCGCGCCCTCGTCGATACGCTGCTGCAGCGCCTGCGTCACCAGGCCCTTGTTGCCGTTGGAGCCGTCGTCGGTCATGATGATCTGCCGCGCGGAGCACGCGTTTATCTCGTCCTCCAGCAGGATGAGGTCTTTGTTGCGGAAGCCGGTAATCACGTCCACCTCGCACCCGTGCTCGTGCAGCCACTTGGCCTGCGGGTACGCGATGGCCGTTCCCAGACCGCCGCCGATGACGCACGCGCGGCGCGCGCCCTCCAGCTCGGTGGGGTTGCCCAGCGGGCCGGCGAAGTCCAAGAGCGCGTCTCCCGCCTTCAGCTGCGCGAGGCGCATCGTGGTGGCACCCACCGCTTGGAACACGATGGTGACGGTGCCCGCCTCCGGGTCGCATTCGTTCATCGTGAGCGGGATGCGCTCGCCGCGCTCGTCGATGCGCAGCATGATGAACTGGCCCGGCCTGATCTTGCGCGCTATCTCGGGCGCGCGCACGACCATGCGGGCGACTTCCGCATTGAGCGGTTCTACTCGTTCGATGGGATACACGGCTTCGCCCTCTCTCGTCTCATAGAGAGAAGCAGCACCGGACGATGCGCGGTGCCGCTCCCCATAGAAGTATGGCCGCCATTATAGCAACATGCCCGCCGTCCCCATGTTTCTAACAGGTTACCGAGCGGTCAGCGGAGAGAAAATCGCCGAGGTGGCAGGGAACCTATAATCGATGGAGGGCGCAGCCGGTATGCGCAGCCCCGCCTGTCCCTTGGTGAGGCGAGTGGCGGCGAGATCGGCCGCGGTCTTCCGCCGAGCAGCGCGGCGCAGCCGTCCGCATCGGCGCCCATCGAGGAGGAAAGAGCCATGGCGCAGAAATACGTGTTGACCAAGCAGCTGAAAGCCGTGCCGCTCGACCAGCCCATCGAGCCCGGGGCGTCGGTGGTGGAGGTCATCACCACCCAGGAGTTCGCCAAGCTCGGTGTGGCCGGCGCAGACACGCTCTCGGCGCTGCGCACGCTCACCGAGGCCGAGAGCACCTACCTCGACGTGTTCCCCGACAGCCTCATCGGGTCGTTCGCCGTGCCCGACAAGAAGAACCTCATGGGCGAGACGCTCAAGTTCGCCTTCTACCTGAACAAGACGAACCTCATCTTCATCGACGAGGGACAGGTATGCACGCGCCTGCTCGACGACATCGAGCGCATCGGCGTTTTGAAGGAGCCCACGGCGGCGCACTGCCTGTTCGAGTTCATGAAGCTGCTCGTGAAGGACGACCTGGCGTACCTCGCAGACGTGGAGGACCGCATGGAGGACGTGGAGGAGCAGATCATCGACCGCTGCGGCAACGTGGCGAACCGCAAGATGCTGGGCTTCCGGCGGCGGCTTCTGCGCATCGATACCTTCTACCAGCAGCTCGTGGACATGACGGGCACCATCGGCGACAACGAGAACAAGCTGCTCACCAACGGGGAGGCCCGCCTGTTCCACTCGCTCGAGAAAACGGTGGAGCGCCTGCTCAAGCGCTCGCAGACGCTCAAGGAGTACAGCCTGCAGCTGCGCGAGCTCTACCAGACGCAGATCGACATCCAGCAGAACGACACCATGCAGTGGTTCACCGTCATCACCACGCTGTTCGCTCCGCTCACGCTCATCACCAGCTGGTTCGGCATGAACTTCGCGAACATGCCCGGCCTGGACTGGCAATGGGGCTATCAGGCCATCATCGCGATATGCATCGTCATCATCGTGGTGGAGCTCGTGATCTTCAAGAGGAAGAAATGGCTGTAGGGCGTGGCAGGGGGACGGGGTTGATGTCGCGCTCCCGCACGAGTTTCGGCGTGACAAAGGGACG